>ERZ772799.362-NODE-362-length-17591-cov-3.848711_pt1 | contig 17591 bp, 18 predicted proteins | sample MGYA00511345_ERZ772799 | MGnify/ENA primary metagenome ERZ772799 (study PRJEB29015, sample SAMEA2738037) | human oral metagenome | biome: human oral; feature: human-associated habitat; material: saliva | place: China | collected 2238 ... | reverse complement strand
GCCGTCCATGCCGATGCCAACGGCGCGGGCGCTCACGGCGGCGCCCCTCACATCTCCGGCAGGAGGGGGCCGACCCGGCTCAGGGCCTGCGTGCACGAGGACAGCGCCGTGTCCAGGTGGAGCCTGAGCTGGGTGTCGGTCACCCCGGAGCTCAGGTCCGTCAGGTAGGTGGCGCGGACCACCGGGCCGAGGGGGCTCTCCACCAGGGCGACCGTGGGGAAGAACTTGTCCCGGTTCCAGTCGTTGACGGAGGCGGCGATCTCGTCGCGCTGGGAGGAGCGGATCGGCTCCTCCCAGTCGCCGGAGATCAGCAGCCAGCCCTTGTGGCCCTCCGGCTCCTCGATGACGAAGGGGAAGGTGTCCCAGGTGCCCAGCAGGCAGGGGTGGCCCTGCTCCTCGTGCCACCGCACGCCGTATCCCATGGGGCCGGTCAGCATGGTCTCCACGCGCTTGAGGGTCAGCGCCGCGGTCAGCTCGTCCGACCCATCCGGCTTGTCCAGCTTGTGCGAAGCGGCCGGGACGCGCACGGAGACGATGGCGACCACCTCCTCGCCGTCGTCCCGCGCCCCGGCGCCCGTCCCGTCCCGCGCCCCGGTGCGGCGGGGTGCGGCGGGGCGCGGCGGGTCCGGGTCGGGGCGCTCGCCCCGGTGCCTGCCGAACAGGCGCGCGATGAGGTCGAAGAGCAGGCGGCGCGGGGATGATGCGGGACTCATGGGTTCAGGGCTCCAGGTTGCCGCGCAGGGGGTCGGGGAAGAGCTCCTCGGCCTCGCGCATGAAGGCGACGATGAGGCGGCAGCCGGTGAAGACGAAGTCCTCGAGCTGGGCGTCGGTCATGCCCGCCTCCAGGGGGTAGGTGACCTCGCCGTGCAGGCGCACGATGCCGCCGTCGGCGACGGTGAGGTAGGTCTTGGGGCCGATCCGGGTGGCGTTCCACTCCTCGACCAGGCGCCGCAGGGGGGCCAGGTGGTCGGTGTCGGCGATGCGGTGCCACACGCCGCGCAGCTGGATGGCGCGGGTGTCCTGGAAGATGACGTGGACGGTGACGTAGCGCCAGGGGATGCCCAGGTCCCCCTCGTCGTCGAGGAAGAACCGCAGCCCGAGCCCGCGCACGCAGGCCACGACGCGCTCGACGTCGACCGGCGCGGGGGCGGCCGGGACGGGCGTGTCAGAGGTGACGGATGCGGGCATGACCCCACCATATCGAGCCCGCGCCCCGCAGGCCCGGCCGTCACGCGACGGGAGGAACCTCGGTGACGAATGGGACACCGGGGGCGCCGGACGGGCCCTCAAGACCCGGACGCGGCGGCGGCCCCCCAGCCCAGCAGACCCGCGGCTGCCCCGAGCACCGCCCCCAGCCAGGGAAGGGCAACGAGTCCGTCGGGGAAATCACGGTCAGCCCAGTCGTGTTTGCGCACCGGCAACCAGGTGTACATGGCGACTGCGCTGTGAAAGGCGCGCAATGGGCGCATCAAGACCCCTTGACCGGCACAGGAATACCGGCCACGCACAACCAGACCCGGTCAACAACCGCTGCGACGCGCATATTCAGGCGCCCCAACTGGTCGGTGAACAACCTGCCGGAGCTGGTGGCCGGGACCACGCCGAGTCCCACCTCGTTGCTGACACACACCACCGGCCTGCGGGTGGCTCGCAGCGCAACCAGGAACTCCTCCAGCCGGCCCTCCAGGCGGTCCAGGGCCTCCGGGTCCCGGTCCCAGCAACCATCGTCGAGCAGCCTCGTCAACCACACTCCCAGGCAGTCGACCAACATGGGAGTGGTGTCGTTACGGCTAAGCTCAGCGGCCAGATCGATGGTTTCGACAGTCTCCCAGTGGGAGGGGCGGCGGTCTCGGTGGATCCGGAGCCGCTCCACCCATTCGGGATCGTCGGGACGCACCTCAGAGGTGGCCACGTAGGAAACCCCCGGTTCCTCGGCGAGCAGTGACTCCGCGAAGGTCGATTTTCCGGAGCGGGTTCCGCCCAGGATCAGCACGGAACCTTTCACGCCTTCGACACTCCCTGACCGCTGAAGGTGCCCATCTCGTTCATTATCAGCGCAGCGGCCTTGACCAGCGGCAGCGCCAGGGCGCCGCCGGAACCTTCACCGAGCCGCAGGCCAAGATCGACCAGCCCGCGCAGGCCGAGGGCCTCGTGGGCAGCGGTGATGGCGGGTTCCACACCGGTGTGCCCAGCGATCAGGTAGCCGACAACGTCCGGGCAGATGGCGCGGGCGACCAGGGCCGCGGAGCAGGAAACCACCCCGTCGAGAACAACAGGAACGCGTCTGGCAGCGGCGGCCAGCATGAGTCCGGTCATGGCGGCGTGCTCGAAACCTCCTACGGTGGCCAACACGCCGACCGCATCTCCCGTGGCGAGCAGATCCACGACCCCGCCGACCTTCAGTCCCTTCTCGATGACCGCCACCTTGTGAGCAAGCATCTCGTCATCGATTCCGGTTCCCCTGCCGGTGACCTCAGATACGGCCTTCCCGGTGAACGCGGCCGTCAAAGCCGCAGCGGGCGTAGTGTTGGCGAGCCCGACCTCACCGGGCACCAGCAGGTCGGCCCCGGCGTCGATGGCGGCGTTGGCGGCCTCGACCCCGACACCGATCGCTTCCAAGGCCTGTTCCACAGCCATCGCGGGCCCTTGGGTGAAGTCGGCGGTGCCAGCTGCGATGCGGCGGTCCACGGTGCCCTCCGCGTGCTGCAACAAACCGACGTCGAACACCTCGGTTGCAGCCCCGAAGGCCCGGGAGATCACACTCACCCCGGCGAATCCGATGGCGATCCCGGCGGCCATTTGGACGCTGACCTCCTGCGGCCACGGAGTAACTGCCTGCGCGTAGACCCCATGATCGGCGGCGAAGACGATCACCTTCGGGTGTGAAGGCACCGGCGGCGGGCACTGGGCGGCGATTCCACACAGCCGCACCCCGATGGTTTCAAGTTCCCCGAGGGAACCCGGAGGTTTCGTCAGGTCGTCCTGCCGAGCGCGGCCCGCCTGGAGCCAGGCATCCTCGACAGGAGCGATACGGGCAGCGAGCTCGGACAGCTCGGCTGGGGTGAGGGCCATGTGGTCACGTCCTTAGCTTGATTGCCGATGCGGCTGGCCGGTCCGGGTCGTTGAAAACCGACCGGAGCGCACCGCCGAGGCTAGCATCCCCGCTCAGAACAGCTTGATGGGGCTGATGATGTCAGCCAGGATCAGCACCACGCCGCCGATGAGCAGGAATCCACCAACCACGTAGGCCACCGGCAGCATCTTCGCGGTGTCGACAGGTCCCGGGTCGCTCCTGCCTCGCAGCCTTGCCATGCCGCGCCGCAGGGCCTCGTAGACCGCCCCGGCGATGTGGCCGCCGTCGAGAGGAAGCAGTGGTACCAGGTTCAGCAGCGCGACGAACAGGTTGACACTACCCAGCAGCGACAACCATGTGACTGCGCGGTCCTGGATCGGCAGCGAATCCGCCACTGCGATCTCCCCCGCCACCCGGCTGGCGCCGACCACGGAGATCGGGCTGTTAATGTCACGTTCGGCTCCGGTGGCGAGCCCGACCCCGACGTTCCAGACCCGCACGGGGAAGGAGGCCAGGGCAACCAACGACATCCGTGTCGTGTTCCACATCTGTCCCGCCGTCTCGATCACGCCGCCGCGGACCAGTTCCCGCCCGGGCGAGACGCCGAGGAAACCTGCCTCCACCGTGGAGGTTGGGTCGAGTTTGTCAGGCACCGACTGGATGATGGTGTTCACGGTGGGCAGCTCGATGGTTGTGCCACCACGTTCGACCGTGATGGCTGCGGTGCCGTCGCGGTTCGCGCGGATCAGGTTGGTCAGCTCATCCCAGTTGCTGACTCGATGGCCATTGAAGGCAACCACCTTGTCCCCGACCATGACACCTGCCTGTTTCGCGGGGGTCTGAGGATCACCCTCTTGGCAGACGGCAGGGGTGCGGCCCGCAGGAATGACGCAGTCGTTGACCACCGTCACATTCAGCGTTGACTGCCAGGTGCCGTGGAAGAGGTTGATTCCCAGGAAGATCAAGAAGGCCAGCAGAAGGTTCATGGCTGGCCCGCCGAGCATGACGATGACCTTCTGCCACACCGGTTTCTGGTGGAACAACCGTCCGTCGTCGGCGGGGGTGATCTCCTCGTACTCGTAGCTGCGAGCCCGGTCGGCCAGTCGGGTGAGCCAGCCCTTGGGCTTATCCGACTGCTTCTCAGGCGGATACATCCCAACCAGCCTGACGTAGCCGCCGAGCGGGAACATCTTGAAACCGTACTCGGTCTCGCCCCGTTTCCGGGACCAGCTGGTCCGACCGAATCCGACGAAGTACTGGGTCACCTTGACCCCGAAAATCTTGGCCGGCACGAGGTGTCCAATCTCGTGCAGGGCTATGGAGGCCATGATCAGGGCGAAGAACAGCAACGCCAGACCAATCAGTACAAGGGTGTTCAAGAAAGTTCCTCCACGAGTTCACGGGCACGTTGGCGTGCCGCGGCGTCCGCCGCCAGCACCGCGTCCACGGTCAGTTCGGAATCCGGGACATGCCCGGTCTCAAGGTGTTCTGCCAGGCATCGGGAAATCAGGTCCGTTATTCCCAAGAACCCGATCCTGTGGTCGCAGAAGGCGTCCACCAGCACCTCATTGGCCGCGTTGTAAACGGCCGGGGCCGTACCGGCGGCCTTCCCTGCGCTGCGGGCCAGCTCAACGGCAGGGAAGGTCGAGTCATCCAAGGGTTCAAAGGTCCAGGTCGCAGGTCTCGTCCAGTCGCAGGCAGCCGCGGCCCCTGGAAGCCTGCCCGGCCAGGTCAACGCCAACCCGATGGGCAATCGCATATCCGGCGGTGAGGCCTGTGCCAGGGTTGAGCCGTCGGTGAACTCCACCATGGAGTGGACGACCGATTGAGGATGCACCGCCACGACGATGTCGTCAAGGCCGATGCCGTAGAGCAGGGCTGCCTCGATCAGTTCGAGCCCCTTGTTGACGAGGGTGGATGAGTTGATGGTGATGACCCGGCCCATTTTCCAGGTGGGATGGGCCATGGCCTCCTCGGGTGTCACGTCCACGAGTCCCGCACGACTGCGCCCTCGAAATGGCCCCCCAGATGCGGTCAAAATGAGCCGGGCCACCTCGTGGCGGCGTCCCCCGCGCAGAGCCTGGGCGAAGGCGGAGTGCTCGGAGTCGACGGCCACCAGCTGTTCCGGCGCAGCCAGATCGGTGACAAGTCTCCCGCCAATCACGAGAGATTCCTTGTTCGCCAGCGCCAGGGTGCGACCTGCCCCCAGCGCAGCGAGGGTGGGTTCCAGTCCCGCAGCCCCCGTGATGGCATTGACCACCACGTCGCAGTCCAAGGTGGCCAGCTCAGTCGCCGCCCCGGGCCCAGTCAATAGTTGAGGCACCCCGACCCCGAAGGCCGCGAGCTCACGCTCCAAGTCCGCTGCTCTCTCCGTCCGCGCCAGGGCCACGTACGCGGGTCGGAAGCACTTCACCTGCTCGGCCAGAAGGTCGATGTTGCCCCCCGATGCAGCCAGCGCCACCACATCGAATCGGTCGCGTCGGGAACCGATCACGTCAAGCGTCTGGGTGCCTATGGATCCGGTGGAGCCGAGTAGGACGATTCTTCGCACCAAGACAGTGTGTCACGACGCACCAACCGTGTCCCAGAACGACGTCGCCGGGCCCAATGCAGCCCGGCGGCGTCGCGATGTCTCAGACGAGCCCGAAGGCCTGCATGGCGTTCGCCACCTTGATGAAACCAGTGATATTGGCGCCGACCACGTAGTCGCCGGGGACTCCGTACTCTTCAGCGGTGGCAGCACACATGTCGTGGATGTTGCGCATGATGCCGGTCAGGCGTTCCTCGGTGTACTCGAAGCTCCACGAGTCGCGCATGGCGTTTTGCTGCATTTCCAGACCCGAGGTGGCCACACCGCCGGCATTCGCAGCCTTGCCTGGGGCGAACAGCACCCCGGCACCCTGGAAGGCATGGATGCCCTCGGGAGTGGTGGGCATGTTGGCGCCCTCGGCCACGGCTTTGACGCCGTTGCGGATCAGGATGGCGGCGTGTTCCCCGTTCAGCTCGTTCTGGGTGGCGCAGGGCAGGGCGACGTCCACGGGGACGTCCCAGATCGAACCGCCACTGCCCAGTTCGGCACCGTCGCGGCGGGAGGCGTAGTCGGCGATACGACCACGTTCCACCTCCTTGACCTGCTTCAGCAACCCGACATCGATGCCCGCCTCGTCGACGACGTAGCCGGAGGAATCGGAGCAGGCGACGACCTTCCCGCCGAGCTGCTGAACCTTCTCGATGGCGTAGATGGCCACGTTCCCGGAACCCGAAACCGCGACGCGCTTGCCGTCGAAGGTGTCGCCTCGGGTCTTCAGCATTTCCTGTGTGAATGCCACGACGCCGTAACCGGTGGCCTCGGTGCGAACCAGCGAGCCACCCCAGTCGAGGCCCTTGCCGGTCAGAACACCAGACTCATAGCGGTTGGTGATCCGTTTGTATTGGCCGAACATGTAGCCGATCTCGCGGCCACCGACGCCGATGTCACCAGCGGGCACGTCCGTGTATTCACCCAGGTGGCGGTACAGCTCAGTCATAAAGGACTGGCAGAAACGCATCACCTCGGCATCGGACCTGCCGTGCGGGTTGAAATCGGAGCCGCCCTTGCCGCCTCCGATGGGCAGACCGGTCAGGGAGTTCTTGAAGATCTGCTCAAATCCCAGGAATTTGATGATGCCCAGATAGACGGAGGGATGGAACCGCAGACCGCCCTTGTAGGGGCCGAGAGCCGAGTTGAATTCGACGCGGAAGCCACGGTTGACCTGCACCGTTCCTCGGTCATCCACCCAGGGCACGCGGAAGATGATCTGGCGCTCGGGCTCGCAGATGCGCTCCAGGATTTTGTCCTCGAGGTAGTCCGGGTTCTTCTTGACAACGGGCTCGAGGCTCTCGAAGACCTCCCGGACGGCCTGATGGAACTCTGCCTCACCGGGGTTACGAGCAACCACGGATTCGAAGATGGACTGCAGCTGCTGATCCATTCGGACTCCTCGCTAGTCGATTTTCAGGTTTTGACTTGCGGAAGCCTAGCCCCGGTTTGTGAACACGACGTTTCAGTCCAGAAACGGACTCACGCCCCGGTGATCTCGCGAGCCGCAAGCTGTCCGCAGGCCCCATCGATCTCGGACCCACGGGTGTCGCGCAGCGTCACGGGCACCCCGCGTCCTCGAAGCGTGGCCACGAAAGCGGCTTCATCTTCAGGTCTGGAAGCCGTCCACCGCGACCCCGGAGTCGGGTTGAGGGGAATCAGGTTGACGTGCACCCACCCCCAGTTTCCGCGCCGTTTCAGGACGTCCGCGAGCAGGTTCGCGCGGGAGACGGAGTCGTTGATGTCGCGCATCAAGGCGTACTCGATGCTGACGCGGCGCCTTGTGATCCGAGCGTATTCCCAGGCTGCGTCGACCACCTCAGCGACACTCCACCGGTTGTTCACCGGGACAATCTCATTGCGCAGGTCGTCATCGGGAGCGTGCAGGGACACCGCGAGGGTCACGGGAAACCCCTCCCCAGCCAGGCGTCCGATCTGGGGCACCAGACCAACGGTGGAAACTGTGATGCCTCGGGCACTCATTCCGAAGCCTCCGGGCACGGGAGCGGTGAGGGTACGGATAGTCCCCACTACCGCCTTATAGTTGGCCAGCGGCTCCCCCATTCCCATGAAGACGATGTTGTTGAGCCGACCGGTGACCCCCGGGACCTCGCCCGCAGCGAGCATCCGGTTGGCCGCGAAGGCCTGAACGGTGATCTCGGCCCGTGACAGGTTACGCTTCAGCCCACCCTGTCCGGTGGCGCAGAAGGGGCACGCCATTCCGCAGCCCGCCTGGGAACTGATGCACAGGGTGGAACGGTTCGGATACCGCATGAGCACGGATTCCAGAAGGGATCCGTCGTGCAATCGCCACAGAGTCTTGACGGTGCGTCCTTGGTCGGCGGTCAGCCGACGCACCTGGGTGAGCAGGGGTGGGAAGAGCTGCTCAGCCAGGTCTTCCCGAATCGCTGCAGGCAGGTCCGTCCAGGCCGTGACCTCATCACTCAGACCATCAAAGACGTGCCGGGAAATCTGGTCGGCTCGGAAAGCGGGCAGGCCGAATGACTCCATGGCGTCACGGCGTTCGGGGATGTCGAAGTCGAGCCAGTGCTTCGGAGCTTTGCCACGGCCGGGAGCGTCGAAGACCAACGGAAGACGCGTCGGCATGTCATCCCCCCAGGCTCAGGCGCAGGACGAGCCAGCCCACCGGTATCGCCACCAACATCGAATCCAGTCGATCCATGAACCCGCCATGTCCGGGAAGAAAGTTTGACATGTCCTTCAACCCGACGTCCCGTTTGATCAGGGATTCGACGAGATCACCCAGCGTCGCGGCAGGAGCAACGCACAACCCAAGGACCAGGCCGAGCACCCAGGACGCACCCAGGCACCAGACCGTCGCCACCGCCCCGATAATCGCGGCGGTAATCATGGAACCCGCGAATCCCTCCCACGTCTTGGAGGGTGAGATGTGCGGAGCCATTTTGTGCTTTCCCAGCAGGCTACCGACGGCGTACGCACCGGTATCGGAGGCCACCACGCAGGCCACCACCGCGATGATCCGCCGGGTGCCGCCTGGTTCGGCCATCATCAATGGTATGAAAACCCCCATCAGCGGGATGTAGGCGATAATCAACGCGCTGGCGGCAATGTCACGGATAAAGCCTTCTCTCGCCAGCAACAATCGCGCCACCAGACATGCGATCACCGTCCCACAGACGCAGATCACAGCGAAAGTGGTGGGCGGTAGTCCCAGATTCCATCGGAACATCGCGTAGGCGCCGAGGACACTGACGAGGGTGCCCGCGACTATGGTTTTCACCTGCGCGTGCATTCCCTTGCGAAGCAACGCCTGGTGGATCTCAACGACGGCCATGCTCAGCGACGCGGCAGAGATCAGCACGAAGAACCACGGGGCCCACAGCAGACCAACAGCCAGAGCAGCCAGGAGACCGAGCCCGACGCCGATGGCCATCGGGAGATCCCGACCAACCCTCGGCGCCGGTATTGCCTGGGCTGACTCCTGAGACGACATCAGACCTCGCTGAGCTCAGCTTCCTTGCCTTTGAGCAGCTCGTCAACCGCATCCACGTATTTCTTGGTGGTCACATCCATAGCCTTTTCCGCCCGAGCCAGTTCATCCTCACTGATCTCAGAGCTCTTCTCGAGCTTCTTCAGCGCATCAATGGCGTGTCGGCGAATGTTGCGCACAGCGATGCGCGCGTCCTCGGCCTTGGCCTTGGCGAGTTTGATGTACTCCTTGCGGCGCTCCTCCGTGAGCTGCGGCATGACGACCCGGATGGCATTGCCGTCGTTGCTCGGATTGACTCCGAGATCCGCTTCCCGGATGGCCTTCTCAATGGCCGCGATGGCACTTCGGTCGAAGGGGGTGATCAGCATGGTCCGAGGATCGGGCGAGTTGAATGTCGCAAGCTGCTGCAGGGGCGTCGGCGCCCCGTAATAGTCGGCGTTAAGCCGGCTGAACATGGCAGGATGGGCCCTGCCCGTACGAATGGTCGACAGATCCTCGCGGGCGTGGTCTACTGCCTGCTGCATCTTGGACTGGGTTTCCTTTTCGACGTCGGCGATCATTGCCGCTCTCCTTTGCCTGTGTGGGTTGTCAGCGGGAAACGAACGTCCCGATGGGTTCACCCTGCACGACGCGGCCAATGTTGCCCCGCTCGGACAGGTTGAAGAAAATGATGTTGAGGGCGTTGTCCCGGGCCAACGCGATGGCGGTGGCGTCGGCAACTTTGAGATCCCGGGACAGGAATTCGTCATGGGTCAAGCGCTCATACCGCTTCGCCTCCGGGTTGGTGCGTGGATCCGAGTCATAGACCCCATCCACTCCCTGCTTGCCCATGAGCAGCACCTCGGCACCGATCTCGAGGGCTCGCTGAGCGGCGACGGTGTCGGTGGAGAAGTAGGGCATCCCCGAGCCGGCACCAAAGATGACCAAACGCCCCTTCTCGAGATGACGTTCTGCACGGCGCGGGATGTAAGGTTCAGCGACCTGAGCCATGTTGATGGCCGACTGGACGCGGGTGTGGATTCCTTCCTTCTCCAGGAAGTCCTGAAGCGCGATGGCATTCATGACGGTCCCGAGCATGCCCATGTAGTCGGCCCGGTCCCGCGCCATGCCGTTGTTGCTCAGCTCAGCTCCACGGAAATAGTTGCCACCACCCACCACCACGGCCACCTGAGTGCCGCCGGAAACCACCGCAGCTATCTCCTTGGCGATGCTCGAGATGACGACAGGGTCAACCCCCAGCTTCCCTCCGCCGAAAACTTCTCCCGAGAGCTTCAGCAGCACGCGCTGATGCGGCTTGTTCATGGGACCTACCTTCCTGGTGGGTGACGCGTCACGGCACACAATATCGTCCCAAGCGAAACAAGCGCGCCCCCTGTCAAGGGACACGCTTGTTTCAATTGATCCGGTTCAGGAGCCCACGGCCAGTCGCGCGAAGCGCTTGATCTCGACCCCTGCGGCTTTCAGGACGTCACCAACGGTCTTCTTGTCCTCCCAGACAGCGGGCTGGTCCAGCAGCACAACGTCCTTGTAGAACCCACCGAGACGACCTTCGATGATGCGCGGGAGCGCACCCTCGGGCTTGCCTTCCTCGCGGGCGGTGGCCTCGGCGATACGGCGCTCGTTCTCAACCACCTCGGCAGGAACCTCCTCACGGGAGACGTAGACCGGGCTCATGGCGGCGATGTGCATCGCGACCTGGTGGACGAGGGTCTCGTCGCCACCGGCGTACTCGACCAGAACACCGACCTGGGGCGGCAGGTCAGAGGCACGGCGGTGCAGGTACAGGTGGGTGTCGCCGTCGTAGTTGGCCACATTGACCAGGGACAGGTTCTCGCCAATCGTGGCGGCCAGCGACTGCACGGCCTCCTGGACGGTCGCAGAACCCAAGGGCGCGACCTTGGCAGCCTCGAGGTCCTTGGCTCCGGAGGAGGCAATAGCCTCGACGATCTGGTCGGCCAGCCCGACGAACTCAGCATTCTTGGCCACGAAATCGGTCTCGGCGGCGAACTGGATGAGGATTCCGTCCCTACCAGCGACGATGCCGTTGGTCGCTTCGCGGTCGGTGCGCTTGGCAGCCTTCGCGAGCCCGGAGATGCGGAGCAGCTCGATGGCCTTCTCGTGATCTCCCTCGGCCTCGGTGAGGGCCTTCTTGGCGTCCATCATGCCTGCGCCAGTGGCGTCTCGCAGCTTCTTGACGTCAGCAGCAGTGATTGCCATGTCAGTTTCCCGTCTTGTCGTGTGGAATTACTCGGACTCGGTCTTGGCAGGGGCCTCGGTGGTTTCCGACGCCTCCGCGGCGGCGTTCTCGCCCTGAGCCAGGAGCTCGCGCTCCCAATCGGGCATGGGCTCTGCCTCGGTCTCCTCGCCGCTGCGACCAGAGGAGCGCTGGATCAAGCCCTCGGCGACGGCATCGGCGATGACCCGGGTCAGCAAGGCGACCGATCGAATGGCGTCGTCATTGCCGGGGACCGCGTAGTCAACCTCATCGGGGTCGCAGTTGGTGTCGAGGATCCCGACGATGGGGATACGAAGCTTGCGAGCCTCGTCCACGGCGAGGTGTTCCTTCTTGGTATCAACCACCCAGACAGCCTGCGGAGTGCGGACCATGTCTCGGATGCCACCGAGGGTCTTGCTCAGCTTGTTCTTCTCACGCTCGAGGTGCAGCAGTTCCTTCTTGGTCAGGCCGCTGCTGGCGGAGTCAGTCAGGTCCATGCCTTCGAGTTCCTTGAGGCGCTGGATCCGTTTCGTGACGGTGTGGAAGTTGGTGAGCATGCCGCCCAGCCAGCGCTGGTTGACATACGGCATACCAACCCGGGTGGCCTGTTCAGCGATGGCTTCCTGGGCCTGCTTCTTGGTCCCAACGAAGAGCACTTGTCCGCCACGGGCGACGGTAGATTTGACGAACGAGAAAGCGCTGTCGATGTAGCTGAGCGACAGCTGGAGGTCGATGATGTAGATCCCGTTGCGCTCGGTGAAGATGAACCGCTTCATCTTCGGGTTCCAGCGGCGGGTCTGGTGCCCGAAGTGAACTCCGGACTCGAGAAGCTGACGGGCGGTCACGACGGCCATGGCCGTTCCTTTCACGATGGGCGCGGTCACGCCCATCCTTGTCAATGGCGAGTGGGGCTCGCGCGGGTGGTTGTTCTACTGACCCCGCTGGGGTCTTCCTGATACGCCCGGCGGCGGCACCCACGACGCGAAATCCCGGGACCACACCACCACCGACGGTTCCCGTTACGGCGCATGCGATGTCAATCGGGCCAGCCGATTGCGCGGCCAATCCTATTCCCGGCTGAGCAAGGTTTTCAACACAAGACACAACATTCGCTGGCCCCGGAGGCCGTCCCGTCCCGTCTTCCAGAGTGCATGACATGAGGAAGGCACTGCTCACACTGACGCTTCTGACGCTGGCCAGTTTCCCCGCGTTGGCGCACGCGGACGCAGGTTTGGTTCTCTCGGCTCCCGTCCCGGGCGCGCTGTTGCGCCCCTTCGACGGCGGCACATCCCCTTATTCCGCGGGGCACCGTGGTGTTGACCTGGCTGCCGACGAGGGGGCGGAGGTGCGTTCCGCGGCAGTTGGAAAGATCTACTTCAACGGGGAAGTCGCAGGACGACCATCAGTTTCTGTTGAACACGGCAACGGATTGCGCACCACCTACACTCCCGTCATCGGGTCCCTGCCCAAAGGAACGCAGGTCAATGCCGGTGATGTGATTGGGCATCTGGCGGGACCACCACACTGCGATCCCCGGTACTGCTTGCACTGGGGTCTGACTGACGGCACCACGTACTACGACCCAATGCTCTACCTGAAGTCCCCACCCATCCGATTGCTGCCGCATGGTACGAACCCGCCGCCAGTTGCCTGGCTTCCGCCCGCCCAGACTCCAGGACCGGCGCCCGAACCCGGTTCCCTGCCTGTGGCCGGCCCCATCACCAGCCCGTTCGGGATGCGGGTGCATCCGGTCACCGGGGTCCTGAAACTCCACGACGGGGCGGACATCGGGGCGGCCTGCGGCACCGCAATTCACCTTCCCTGGGCTGGGACGGTGGTCTCTGCCGGCTACGACGGCGGATACGGCTACCGGGTGGTGGTGGAACACTCCGGGATCCGCACCGGATACGCCCACATGCCGGGGATCGAGGTTGCGGCGGGTCAAACCCTGGAGGCAGGAGCCGTGGTGGGGCACGTCGGCAGCACGGGTTACTCCACGGGCTGTCACCTGCACTGGATGGCCTGGCGGAACGGCCAAGTGATTGACCCCCTCACCCTGGTTCGCTGATTCCCTCAGGCCCGGGGATGAGCCTGCAGGAAGGCTGCCCGGAGCCGTTCGTTGGTGACATGAGTGTAGCGCTGGGTAGTCGCCACGGATGCGTGTCCCAACAGTTCCTGAACGCTGCGCAGGTCCGCTCCCCCGGCCAGCAGATGAGTGGCCATGGCGTGCCGCAGTGCGTGAGGACCAACGGATACCCCACCCGCCGCGGTGGCGGCGTGGACCACGCGGCGAGCAACCCTGGGGTCGAGGCCACCGCCTCGGGCACCGAGGAACACCCGGGGCGGACTGCCCGGTCCCGCCACACGGTCTCGGACCGCCAACCACGCGTCGAGGGCACGCCGAGCCGGGGCACCCATGGGCACTGTGCGCTCCTTGTCTCCCTTACCCAGCACACGCACCGTCGAGTTCTCGAAATCAACATCGCGCAATCCCAGCCCACAGGCCTCCGAGATACGCAGCCCGCTGGCGTAGAGCAACTCGACCAGTGCCACGTCGCGCAGCGCTATCGGATCACTCTCGGCGGCTGCCGCGGCCAAGAACGCGATGGAATCACTCACCTGAGTTTCGGTAGGCACCTCAGGCAGGGTACGTGGCCGCCGTGGGGCACGAAGCCGGATCGCCGGATCCGATGCGATGAAACCTTCTCTGCGCGCCCAAGCGAAGAAACCTCGAGCGCAGGAGACACGGCGCTGTAGGGTTGCCGGTTCGGCGCCGGAATCGACCTGTTCAGCCAGCCAGGAACGTAGGTGCGCAAGGGTGATACGACTCGGCGGAACCGGAACTGACGAAGCCATACTCACCAAGTCTGCCTGGTAGGCGCGGACCGTGTTCTGGGACAGACCCCGTTCGCTCTCCAGATGGCGCCGGTACTCGGCGGTCAACGTAGTCCAGGGCCCTTCCATAGCGTCAAGTGTTGCAGCGGGGATACTGTTGCTCTGCACGACGAACCGGAGAACAGGAAGATCGATGCCCGAGGACCTCACCACCGGCGGCCGCATCCGTCCCATCACCCGCTGGGGCACCCCTGTGATGCACGCAACCACCACGCCCGTCACCGAGTTCGGAAATGAACTGCACGAGCTCATTCGTGACATGTTCGCAACGATGCGAGCGGCCGAGGGGGTCGGCCTGGCCGCTACTCAAGTGGGGGTCGGGATATCCGTTTTCATCTACGAGTGCCCAGACGCCGACGACCGCATCCAGCGCGGGGTGGTCTGCAATCCGATAGTGGAGCTTCCCACGGGCAAGGACCGCAACCTCGACGTCACCGAGGAGGGTTGCCTGTCATGGCCCGGCGGCTACTCCGGGGTTCCTCGCCCCGACAAGGTCATCTGTCGGGGTCAGGACGCCTACGGCAAGGAGATCGAACTGCTCGGCACGGGGCTGCTTGCCCGCTGTTTCCAGCACGAGACCGACCACCTGAACGGCACCGTGTTCGGGGATCGCATCTCGGACCGCTCTCGCAGGAAACTCGATGCTCAGGTGGCTGACCTGGCGTGGCGTTACCCCGAGGACTGGCCAGTTTCCCCGAAACGGGATTCCGCACCACGCCCCGGCGAGGAGTGAGCCGGACCGGCGGCAGCCACGATCCGGAATGCGGGACACATTTCGCCGCGACCAGCTGAAAGAATCAGCACTGATGGTGAACCACGGTGGTATCACCCAATAGTGAAAGCGAAACATGAGCATCCGACCCCGTTTGCTGGCCCTTGCCTCGGTCTCGGCACTTCTCCCTGCATTCCTTGGAACCTCCGCCCTGCCTTCCTGGGCAATTCCTACCCTCACCGATGCCCACCCGATACCGATCGGCGCTGTGCAGGGCGCCAGTACAACCAGCCCGTACGCGGGGCGCACCGTGGTCGTCGAGGGTGTGGTAACTGGCGATTTCCAGGGTGAAAACCAGCTAGAAGGTGTCTTCATTCAAGACACAGGTGACGGGGACGAGGACACCAGCGATGGAATCTTCATCCACGACAAGGGTACGAACGACCTGGAGGTCGGGGACCGGGTGCAGGTCAAGGGGAAGGTGAGCGAGTACAAGGACCAGACCCAGATCACCCCCACCGCTGTGGAGAAACTGGGTGGCGGCGACGCGGTGGCTCCGCTCGAGCTGAACCTTCCGGTCAGCGACCGGGAGCGATACGAAGGCATGCTTCTCAGATTCCCTCAGTCCCTGAGCATCCTCGACTCCCACAATTTCGATCGCTACGGGGAACTCATCTACGGCACGGACCGGCAGTGGGCCCCAACCGGCATCGTCGATCCGGGGCAGCCCGCCATCGACCTGCTGGCCAGCAACAACGCGAACCGCCTGACGGTCGATGACGGACGCACATCCCAGAATCCCACTCCCGCCATCCACCCGAACGGGAAACCGATGGCCAAGGACAACTACTTCCGCAGCGGCGATCAGGTTGCGAACCTGACCGGCGTGCTGGGCTACAGCTTCGGTTCCTACCGGCTGCAGCCAACCACAGGTGCCGAGCACACCGCCAGCAACCCCCGTCCTCCCGTCCCGGAGAAGCAGGGGAACTTGCGGGTCGCGTCATTCAATGTGCTGAACTACTTCACCACCCTCACCTCGGATGACTCCCGGGCTCGGGGGGCGGACACCCCGGAGGAGTTCCAGCGGCAGCAGGCGAAGATCGTCGCGGCCATGACGGCACTTGACGCCGATGTCTTCGGGTTGATGGAGATCGAGAACAACGGCACCGCTGTCGACGATTTGGTGGCGGCCCTCAACGCTAGGGCCGGGGAGGGCACCTACCTCGCGGTGAGAACGGGAAAGGTCGGCAGCGACGCCATTTTCCAGGCTTTAATCTACAAACCGACGACGGTGGAACCGGTTGGTTCCGCCGAAACCCTGAGTTTCGGCAGCACAGGGAACCGGCCCTCGCTGCTTCAGACCTTCCGTCACAAGGACTCCGGCGAGCTGGTCAACGTGTCGGTCAACCACCTCAAGTCAAAAGGTTCGGCCTGCAAGAGCGATCCCGACACGGGAGACGGCCAAGGAAACTGCAACCAGACCCGCAACAAGGCTGCGGAGGACCTCGTTTCCTGGCTCCAGGACGACCCGACCGGCCAGGGCGCCGCGCGCACAGTGATCATCGGCGACCTCAACTCCTACGACCACGAAGATCCGGTGAAAACCCTCGTCGAGGGGGGCTACGCCGACATGGAGAAGAAATTCACCGGCGAACAGGCCTATTCCTACGTCTTCGACGGCATGTCCGGCTACCTGGATCACGCGCTCGCGAACCAGGCCGCGGAAACCAGCATCGTGGACGCCAGAGCCTGGCACATCAACGCGGATGAGGCGGACATCTTCGACTACGACATGACCTACAAGAAGGCGGCGGAGCAGGAGCTCTACAGCCCCGATCCGTATCGTTCCTCCGACCATGACCCGGTAGTGGTGAGCCTCCAGTTCGGGAACCCTGAAAGCCCGATGCCCTCATCGCCGACCCCTGCCGAGCCCACACCGTCGAGATCTATCCTGCACCCCGGCCTACCGAAAACCAGTAGTTGATCACAGCCGCAGCCAGTGGGCGAAAATGGCTGCAGCGGTGGCGACGTTCAACGAATCAACCCCCACCGCCATCTCGATTCCAAGACGGACATCCGCGGCCTCCAACCAGTCGTCACTGAGCCCATGCCCCTCGGATCCGAGCAACAGGGCCAGTTTCTCCGGGGCCCGGTAATCGGTCAGTGGCGTGGCCTCCGGTGAGAGGGTGGTGGCGGCCAGTTCGAACCCGGCGGCCCGGAACCGAGCGAGGTCCGTGACGGAATCAGTCATGCGACGCCACCCGACCTGGAAGCAGGTCCCCATGGAGGCCTTGATGGCCCGCCGGTAGAGGGGATCCGCTCCGCCCGGGGAGATCACCACAGCATCCCACCCAAGGGCGGCGGCGACGCGGATGATGGATCCGACGTTCGCGTGGTCGACGAGGTCTTCGCACACCAGGACGCGACGGGCGCCGAGGATGACCTCCCAGGGCGTCTCATCGGGTCGTTCGAAGCTCGCGAGGGCCCCACGGTGCACGTGGAAGCCACTCACCTGCTCGATCAGCCGGTCATCGGCCACCAGGCACGGCACGTCGGGCCGTGCCGCGAGCACATCCCCCAAGCTGGGCAGCCATTTCGCAGCCAACAGGAAGGACCTGGGACGGCATCCGGCCTCGGCGGCCCGTC
>ERZ772799.361-NODE-361-length-17608-cov-3.136387_pt1 | contig 17608 bp, 19 predicted proteins | sample MGYA00511345_ERZ772799 | MGnify/ENA primary metagenome ERZ772799 (study PRJEB29015, sample SAMEA2738037) | human oral metagenome | biome: human oral; feature: human-associated habitat; material: saliva | place: China | collected 2238 ... | reverse complement strand
CGGAGGTGTGGTTTCCTCCGCCGCCCCGCTTTTGTCGCGTCAGCCGCCTTTCGCGGGGTCTCGTTGTTTGCGCGCGTTTCGCGTACGAACAGTGGCCGTGTTGTGGTATGATGCGGGCATGAGCGAAAACACGAACACAGCGCATCGTCCCGCCGCCCCGTCGCCGTCGGCCGTTGCGGCCAGCATGAACGCGGGCCGCCGCAAGAACGCGAACGGCCGTGGAAACAACTCGAACGGTGGCGGTCGCCGAAACAGTGGCAAGCGTCGTCCGCTGGCGCTGCGCCCGTTCGATGAGCTGGCCGCGCGTTATTCGCAGGATGCGCTGGCAGCAGGCCGTGACCTGTTCGTCACTTTTCTTCGGGAGGCGTGGGCTGACCGCCGTACCGGCAACCGGGTCTACTACTCTCGCGAGACGACACTTGACGGTAAGACGTTCGTCCCGTTCATGCACGCGTTCCCCGCTGGTTGCGCGGTTGATTGGAGGAATTTGTAGAGTGTTTCGTGTTGGTAGTGGTCCGTACGCGTCGTCGTGGTGGATGGGCGACGCGATGGTGACGCGCCGCAGCGGCCCGCTGGGTGTCGTCTGTTCGCTCCGTGAATGGTTGACGGTGCGCGCCGTCGGGAAAACGCACGTCGAGTGCGAGAGGGCGCTCGGCTTGTTCGAGGCCGGTACTCCCGAAGCCGCTGATTACGGGCGCATGGTGGAGGCCGTAGAGGCGCTGGCGGGCGCGTATCGGCGCGCCGCCAAGCGACCTTTAGGCGGTGACAGAGGCGATGGGGTGGCGGTTGAGCTGCTGTGGGTGGCGCGCCTGCAAACGTTCTCGTGCATGTGGCTTGCTGAAATGGCAGTGAGGTTCCCAGGCGATGACGGTGGTTCTCGCGTGGCGGGCGCGCTACTAGAGCGAGCGAATAGTCGCGGCGAGCGTGAGGGGCGGCCCGCGTGGGTCGTGTTGGCTAGTGAGGCTGAACGGTGGGCGCTCACGTTCCGCGTGGCGGCGGCCACGTGCGGGCAGTGGGCGACGCCTCCCATGTCGTGCATCATGGACGCGTGCTCGAAGACGCGCGTCGTTGACGCTGGTGGCGCGCTCGTGTGGGAGCTGACTGGGAGAGAAGAGCTGTGCGACGTGTAGAGGCGCGTCAAGCGCTGCCGCCGCTGTTATTGTTGTTCGCATACGGGAGAGAGGGAGTGAGGCGTAATGTTTTTTCAGTATCGCTATCGGGGTCACGTCGCCTCGTTTGGCGGCTGCCTGGGTGACGCGTTCGCTGAGAGTGTCAGCTCTGTGGCCGGGTCGCATCGTTATCGTGGATGGGGCGTGAAGAGCGCTGACGTGGACGTGTTCGAGTATGCCGGGTCTGATTGGGTGGATGTTGTGGTGTCCGCCGAAGTGGAGTGCGTTTCCGCGACGGTCGGCGAACGCGCTTTCACTGCCCTGATTTTTGATGCTGCACGCCACGCGGGCGTGCGCCTGTCGGAAGAGGATGAGGAAGGGGAGCGTACGCTTGGCGTATGCGAGCTGTCGCTCTCGTCTACCATGTGTTACGGGGTCTGACGGCAGGTGAGCGTTTGCTCTGCTTCCTGTGCGCCTGTTATTGTTTGTGGCTGTTCTGACCGCTTGTTTGCGGTCGTGTATTGTTTCTTTCTGTGAGAGGTTGGTTAATCTTGTCTATTCAGACTGGCCGCATGTACGCGACTATTCCCGTGTCCGCTGTGCGAGGCGGTTTCACGTCGGGCAATTTGGTGTCGAGCGTGTTCCCGTGGGCGCAGGGGTGTCCGGCGACCGTGTATGAGGATGAGGGGGTAGTGGGTATTGACGTGACGGACCTTGTGTGCCGCCGCGATTACGCGAACATGGATTGGTTGCGCGCCGACATGCTTCCTGCCGTTCGTGACCTGATGAATCGCGTGTTTGACGAGACCCCGGAACTGTTTTCGCTCGTCTCGTTCGAGGGCGTGTTCTTTGAGGTGGGGGAGCGCCCAGGAGCGTGGCGTGTGAGTATTCCCGCGTCATCGAACGGTGACCGTGAGGCCATTGTGGTGCGCGCGTGGAATGGTGGAGTCATCGCCGTGTCTGGTGGTGTGGTTGCTCGCGTTGCCGAGTGAGCCGCGTGTAGCGCAGTTTGCTCGCGTGTTGTCGGGTTGCGCTGATGCGTGATTGCGTGCTATTGTGTAACCGTCTTGACCTGCCAGGTGTAGGTAGAGCATCTGGGACCGTACCTGTCCGTTTATCGGGGGTGCGGTCCCTGCCTTTTATGTGACATGTTTCGCCGTATTGTCGGTATCCGCATGGTTGCGCGCGTGAGTGTCGGTGCGCTATTGTTGGTTTCGTCAGCGTCGCGTGCGCCCCACATCTCGGGGTGCGCGCGTTTTTCGTGCCCGCGTCCAGTTCGGTGTCGCGGGGTTAGTAGGTGAATGAGGAGAGATACAGTGGTTTACCGTGTTCTGGATGTCGTTCGTGAGTTTTTCCTTGGCGAGGGCGTTGCCGATCAGGGTCAGCGTTCTAATGTCGCGTACTTGGAGGCGGCGGCTGTGTCGCTTAACGCTCGCCGCTGAACTGTTCGCTGCTAGTTTGCGCGTTTTGGCACGCCCCAACCAGGGGGTGCGCCTTTTGCGTTCCTGAGCTGTCATTGCATGGGTGCAATGTTTGCGTGGTGCGTGAACTGTGAAGCCCGCCCCGCCTGTTGGTAGCGTGTTTTGCTACGTGGCTTTCTCGCCGCGTTTTGTTGCGCCCACCGTGTCTGCGCTTGCTTCGCGCGCGCTGGTCGTTCTCCCACGTTTCTAACACGTGTTAGTTGACTGGTTTTGCCCTGCGGTTACCGTGCCGCGTGTTCGCCGCTAAACTCTTGCGAATACAAGCGAGCGCGCCACCGCGTTTTCGCGTGTGACGCGCTTTTGCTTGCTCTCGGTCGATACTGGCCGGTTGCGCTAGTTGTTGCCTGCGGGGACGTCCAGGAGCGCCCAGGCGAGGCTATATGACAGTTGAGGTTTTCGTTGCTATTGGTTGTGTAGTTGGTATTGAGTTGTATTTTGGGAGGGGCGCGTTGGCTAAGAACCAGACGTACAGGGCGTTTGTCGCGCGCCCCTCTCATGTTCTGGACTTGAACGGTGAGATACTAGATGGCGCGCCCGTTTTGGCGTCTCTCGCGTCTGAGGTTCGTGACATCTCTGGATACGCGACCTACGTTGTCCGCAACGACGAGGCCCTAGGCGGTGAGCTGTCTCGTGTTACCGCCATCCAACCAGCGACGGCGGGCCGCCAGGCGGGCGTGGCTATGCCTGATTTTCTGGCAACTGGCAAGTCTGGTAGATCGCGTAAAGAGAGGTTAGTCCAGTACAACGTTGTGACCGCTTACACGCTCCTACGAGGAGCGTGTTAAGGCCGCAAACGGCGAGAGTGCCAAGTATGTTTCGCAGGGCTGGAAACGTACTGTAAATGGGTCCGCGCCTTCGTATGGTGAGGATTACGTGAATCTGGGTGCTGTGGATAAACAGTATGCGGCCATTGAGAATAATCCTTTTCTTGATGGTGAGATTATTCTGCGGATGGTTATCCAAGGGCAATGGTACAGGCTGATCTTCAGTTTCGATAACAAGCGGTTCACTGAGGGTAAGGTCACCCTACCGCTCATCAAGATTCAGGACGGACAGCCGGTTTTTATCTTCACGGTTGTGACAGATAACCCGGTTGTGCAGTTTTCTGGGGACTATACTATCGGCGTAGACGTGGGGATCAACAACTACGCCACTGTCGTGGTGCGCAGCGTTGAGACCGGGCGGATAGTGTATGAGACGACACTCTCCCAGCGGGTTCACTCACTGTGGAACAGCGTTCAAGCATCTGAGCGGCAAGTCCGATTCCTCAAAAAGAAGTCTGACCGGCTCCTCTCCAAGCGGCAGGAACGCATGGCAGCGTTGGATGAGGCTCAGCTCCACCGGCAGGCGGCGTCCCGCAAGAAGCGCGAGCTGGCGATTCTCGCAGCCCAGGAGATAGCCGCCCTCTCGCACGTGTGGGGTAACGCTGTCGTTGCTGTGGAAGATTTGGGTTGGGTCGCTAATACGATGCGCAACGGGCGCTGGAATCGTGGCGAATTGGTTCGGTGGCTCACTCACTACGTCACTCAGAACGGCGGCTGGGTCGTGTCGGTAAACCCCTCGAATACCTCGCAACTGTGCTATAAATGCAGCTCAAAGGTTACGCGCCCAACGCACAAAGAGTCTGTGTGCCCCGAGCACGGGGTGATGGACAGGGATGTTAATGCCGCTGTGAATATTGCTGCCCGGGCCGCGTCTCGCGTAACTAAAGCAAGAGTAACACGCGCGAAAAACCGTAAACTACGGCCACAAGCGCCGCTCAAAACGCCCGTGGCTAGAAACTCATTGAAATACCCCGGCAGAGACAGGACGAAGAACGCTCCTACCCCGAAAAGGAAGAGCCACCGATTCATTTCTCAGGGGGTGATTCTTCCCGTATGCCCCGCTAGGGCACAAGCGCCGCGCTTGATGGCCAGCGTACTAGCGGACCAGGGTATCCTGGGGACCGTTCAGGCGGCACTCAAACAAGGAAACGTAGTCTACAAATGTAGGTTATGAGGCCTTATTTGATACGTTGTCGTTAAGTTCCTGCCCCCTCTCCTGCCTGCGTGATCGCGTGTACGTGTCAACGATAACGTGCTTGTAGTGGTTCTGTCACAAGCACCCGTGTCGCGCAGCACATATGTTGTGTGGCTCCCGTCTGCCGATAACGCATGTGGTACGATGGTGATTATGGATACTATGAACGAGAGCGCCCGCGTGGCGCATGTGAATGTTCCGGCAGCTACCCGTGTTGACGTGGCGCGTGCCGCGTACGGTGATGTTGCTGCCCACGATGGTGGCGTGTTCCACCACTACGTGATGCGAAGTGCGGATGAGGGCGACGCGTATGACGGTGACCGGGTACGTGTCGATGTGAGGCGCGGTACCGGCTATCACACTGGCATGACGCGTTTCCTGTCGGCGACCGCATACTATGCGGCGGATAAGGATAAGCCGCACGGTCAGCGTTTGAGCGCTACCGCGTGTGAGCTTGGCACGCATTGCGGGGTGCGCATGGAAGTCGTGATGCCCGCGCACGTCGCGTCTCTCCTCGCGTCCACCTGCCATGTGACCCCTACGGGTGAGGCGGGTATTGCGCGCGTGATGGATAGCGGCCACGCGCTCGTCACGGCGTTCGAGGATGTGATGGAGCGCACGTATGTGCCATCTTTGGTGAACGAGGGGGCGTGGCTGAGCTCGCGCAACAGTGCGGTGATGAGCGCCTTGTCGATGCTCGGTCAGTTTGACGTGGTGCAGCCGCGTAATGTGCTTGCTCAGTGGCGTGAGCGCGTGGAGGCGGCTGTCGCGTCAGCGGGTGTTGAGGGTGTGCCGCTCGCTCCCGTGGTGGAGGCGGTGTTGGGTGTTCTCGCCCCGTACAGGTGGTTCACGTACACGGTCATGGTGGAGGGGTACGCGGAGACCGTGTGGAGCGCCGCGCAGAGTGGCGAGAACGGATACGGTGAACTGTGGGCGCTGCGCCGTCTGATCGCTGAGGCGTGGAGCGCCCGCCCGTCCGACGAGATTTGAGCTGGCGCTTAGCGTCGGGCGGATGATCGCAGTTAATTTGTGTCGGTTGGTGCGTGTTCGCGTTGCGCGCGCGGTTCCGCTTATGGTAACGTGTAGGGGAAGATAGCGCCTCACATAATAGGGGGCGTCCCCGCAAAAAAGGGGGGGCGAGAAAACGTGATGGGGAACCATTTTGACGAACGATAACAAGACCAACGATGTCGGCGGTCAGGCGGCACGAAAGCCAACTACTACTGGCGGTGGTGGCGTTGCATCCGCCCCAGTGTTGGGGTGGGGTGAGCGCGCGAGCGGGTTTGTAGACGAGGCGGGGTACCCGCCCGTCCCCGAAGGTGGGGAGGCGACCGCGCTCGTGTCCGCCGGTCTTGGCGTGGACGCGTATGAGCGCTTCAAGGAACTGCTTGGCCGCGACGTGGTACGCTGCGTGAGCACGGAGGCTTTTTCTACCGAGTCTATGAATGGTGCGGCGTTGTGTGCGTATGCTCTGTCGGTGGCGGACAGTCATGCGACGGGCGGCACCGGGTGGGGTACCCTAGTGGTTCCTGTTACTGGCGCTGGTAGCGCTGAGATGGTGGCACGTCTCCTCGATTTTGATGAGACTATCGGCGAGGGGCTTGTGGTGCTGGTGCCTGATGTTTCGCCTGGCGGTATCGTGCAGGAGGGGGCGCGAGCTGGTGAGGTGTGGGCGCGCCGCGTGAGCGCGTTGTGTGGTCGCGTGGTGGCTGCTGGTGGCGTGGTGGTGTCGATGCCTGCCGGGTGGCAGGAGTGGCGTATTCACCTGGCGAGTTACGTTGCTGCCGGTCAGGGCGTTGTGGGCTACCATGGTGAGCGTTCGGGCGTGTATGATGCTCTGCAGTACGCGACGCGCGGCCTCGGGGTTCCGGTGTTTGCGGTGAAGTCGTACGCGGATAGGGGGCGCGCGGGGGTTGATGTGTTGTGTCGCTGGTATGAGGGCGCGAACGTTCGGTCTTTCACGCAGAGCGTGTGCGTGTCGCGCGCGGGCGTGGATGACGTGGTGGAGGGTTTGCGTTGTGAGGATGATGGGGCGCTGTATCATGAGGCGATTGTGTTCCGGTTGCGGCGTAATGAGTGTCGTCGTGCGGCGAAAAAGTATAAGGGTTTGCCTGTGGAGGAGAGGGTTTCTGCTGGGTTTGGTGTGCCGCGTCCTGGTGAGGAGCGTGAGTGGCGTTTGAGTGGTGAGTTCTCTTCCGTGAAGTAACCCTTTCTTTCTTTCTGTTTGGGGTGCGCGGGTTGTCCTGTTGACGGGGCAGCCCGCGCTATTCTTTTGCTTTTCGTTTCTTTCTTTCTCGTCTACGTATCTTTCTTGCTGTTTTTCTCTTGTCTCGGCCTTCTGTGCCTCTCTTGCCCTATCTCTCTTGTTGGTTTACGTTTCTTTCTTGTTTGCGTCTCTTTCTCTTGTTTTCTTTCGACCTACGTCGTGTGGCGTGTCTGTGCTCTTGTTCCCGCTTGTTTGTGCTATTTCGTTCCTGTTACTGTTGATTGTGTCGCGTTCCTTCTTTTTGTGGCGGTGGTTTGCTACTGTGGTTCGCGGGCGTTGTGTGGAAGGGTTGTGGCTGCTGTGGTTGGTAGCTTTCCTGTTGACGGCGTAGGGGCGGACGCGTCTGGCGTTGTTGATGTTGTGTTGTGGGCGGATGTGGAGGCGACGGGCGTTGACGCGGACTGCGAGCGCTTGTTGGAGGTCGCGGGCGTTGTGACTGACATGTCGGGGCGCACGCTGGGATTGGAGCCTTTTAGTCGCGTCGTGGACCAGGGGAGCGCGGTGGGGGCTGATCGCGTGGTGGGTGGTTTGCGCGGGCGTGTGGCGGTGATGCACGCGCGTAGCGGCCTATCCGAACAGGTGCGTGCTGTTGGCGGGTCTGGCATGGTGGCTGGCCTGGTTGATATGGAGATGTGCGCGTGGTTGGAGGAGTGCGCGGACGCTTTCGTGGGGTTGCATGGCGGGGTGTCGTACCGGGTGTGGCTGGGCGGGAACAGTGTTCACGCTGACCGTGGGTTTGTGAAGCGTTTTCTGCCGTGCGTGTACGCGTCGTTGGACCACCGGGTGTTGGATGCGTCGAGTGTTGCTCGTTTCCTGCGTGCGGGCGGCGTGAGCGTAGAGTGGGTTGCGGATAGTCCGGCTGCGCATCGGGCGTTGCCTGACGTGCTGGGTTGCGTGCGCCAGTATAAGGAGATGTTGCGCGCTGTTTCTGAGCTTGGTGTGTGATAGGCGAGTGGCGGGCACTTGGGTGTTGACTTCTTTGCCGAGATTGTGTTACGATGTTTGCGATTTCAGTAAGAGAGCGTGAGAAGGTTTGGGGGGTGAGTTTGCCGGATGGGTTCTTACGAGGCTGTGAAGGTTCAGCTTGACCCTACGACGAGGCAGGAGCGCCTGATGGCGAGTCACGCCGGAGCCGCGCGGTTCGCGTACAACGCTGGCCTCGCCCACGTGAAAGAGACACTAGATAGTGGTGAGCTTGCCGACTGGTCGCACTACGCTCTACGCCGCTGGTGGAACGCAAATAAAGACGTTCTAGCCGTCAACCGGACCACGGGTGAGGTGTGGTGGAGCCAGAACAGCAAGGAAGCATACAGTGGTGGGTTGCGTAGTCTGGCTCAGGGTTTCTCGAACTGGTCTAAGTCCCGTAAAGGGCAACGAAAAGGAAAGCGGGTCGGGTTCCCTAAGTTCAAGTCCAAGAATACCACTATGAGGTTCGCTTATTCCACAGCGTTTACCGCGCCCACGGCTAGTGACCCTTATGGGTTGAAGCTACCCCGTATTGGTCGTGTGCATTGCATGGAGAATGTGCATGAGCGCATTTCTGGCGCTCGTCTCATCCGCATAAGCGTGTCGCGTCGTGCTGGGCGCTGGTATGCGAGCTTGACGGTAGAGCGCGAGCCAAGTGTCACCACAGCGCCGAAGGTCGGCGCGGTTGGCGTTGATCTTGGTGTGAAAAGCCTTGCCACGCTATCGGACGGGTCTGTTATCCCTAATCCTCGCGCCCTAAACACGGGTCTGAGAGCGTTGCGGAAGGCTCAGCAAGCGTTGAGCCGCAAGGTTAAGGGTAGCGCTCGGCGCGAGAAGGCTAAAGAGCGTGTGGCTCGATTGCACGCTCGCGTGGCGGACGTGAGGGCTGATGCAATTAACAAAGCCACAACCATGATCGCCAATACCTACAGCGTTGTGTGCGTTGAGGGCCTACATGTTGCGGGTATGGTGAAGAATCACAGTCTCGCTCGTAACCTGTCGGATGCTGCGCTCGGTGAGTTTCGCCGTCAACTAGAGTATAAGACCGCGCGCTCAGGTGCCGCGCTGCGCGTGGTTGACCGCTGGTTTCCGTCCAGTAAAACATGCTCAAATTGTGGGACGGTGAAAGCCAAGCTATCCCTGTCTGAGCGAGTGTTTAACTGCAACGCGTGCGGTCTGTCCATTGACCGTGACCTAAACGCGGCAATCAATATTGAGGTCGCCGGGAGTGCCCCGGAGACGGTAAACGCGCGTGGAGAGGACGTAAGACGTGCCGACCTAGTGTCTGGCGACGCTGACCTCGGTGAAGCGCGAACCAAGCAGGCGAAGAAAAGCGCTGTGAGACTTGGAGCTGGCCTTGGTAACGAGGCCATGCAGCCTAGAATAAACTAGGCTGTAACGGCGTGTTGGTGTTCTTCTGCTGATTGCGTCCTCTATGAGGTGCGGGCGTGACCCAGCGTGCGCGTTTCCCCGTTGAGGTGGCGCGCCCCGGCGTGCGGTGTGGGAGGTGGTTTCGCACACCGTCCACATTGTGGCGTGGTTCACTTGTTTTCGCGTTGACATGGCGTTCGTCTGTGCGCTATGATTATTCATGTCAGCGGGGGAAGCCGATGAAAACGGCCGTAACTTGCGGCGTGAAAAGTGGACGCCCAGCATAGGGCTTCCGACATTGGCTGTGGAAGTCAGCGTCGGGGAGGAACCGCAGGGCGGTATCTTTTGACACGCGCAGCGACAGCTGATACAATAGAGAAACAACAGAAGAAACGGAGTATAGCTCAGCTTGGTGGAGCGCCCGCTTTGGGAGCGGGAGGCCGCAGGTTCAAGTCCTGCTACTCCGACAGGTGCCAACCTTAACCAAGTTGGCATTGTGGGGGCGGATGTTCCCCACGGCTGGTGGTTTCGGCTATCGGCGTTAGGTCGCCGGGAGTGCCCCGGAGACGTTAAACGCGCATGGAGGGACCGTAAGACGTGGCAGCCCGTCAGGGCATGTTGTGCTAGTCCCCGTGAAGTGCGAACCAAGCGGGCGCGTAAAAGCGTCGTGAGACTTGGAGCTGGCCTTGGTAACGAGGTCATGTAGCCTAGAGTAAGCTAGGTTGCAACGGAGAGCGCCTGTTTTGCGCGCAAAAAGTCGCAGGTTCAAGTCCTGCGCGGGACCATAACAGAATAATGGTCTTGGGCCGTTAGCTCAGCTGGTGGAGCGCCTGTTTTGCACACAGGAGGTCGCAGGTTCGATTCCTGTACGGTCCACTGATGTTAGCTTACGGTAAAGCGCACGAACAAGTCAGACTCGACAGTCTATTCTGTTCGTGAGAGCGGGTCCACTCCCGCAACATCTGGTAGTGCCCGTCATTTTCGAGCGCACACCGACTAATGGCTGATAACCACGAGTCGGCGGGTGCGCGGCGGGCGCGGGAGGAAAGGTGATGACCGCCTCCAAAGTAGCGCCACTGGTGTGGTCGCTTGCGCAGACATGCGCATGTGAGCGGGTTCGATTCCCGCCGTTACACAATGCGCCTGAGACCGCCGGTTAAGGCCCACGCGATGTGAGTGGGTACTCCCGGCGGTGTAGGGCGCAGAGCGCGGGCCAGCCCCGAAGCTCCCGTGGAGGTGTCTGACTCCGCGGGGCGGCTAAGGGGTCCGCGTGGGCCAGCTCAGACAGGCTGGCTTTTGGACCGTTAGCTCAGATGGAAGAGCGTCGGCATCACACGCCGAGGGTCACAGGTTCAAGTCCTGTACGGTCCACAATGCGTAGCTTAAGCGGGTGCAAAACCCGTAGAGGGATGAGCACGGGTCACCAGCCTGGGGTGCGGGTTCGATTCCCGCCGCAGAGCGCAAGCAGAGTTTTGTGTACGCGTCACAAAATGAGTTTGCGTGCGCGTTCTGATTGCGTTAACTGAGCGGGGTTGATCGCCCGCGAGGTGCGTGTGACGTTCGCGTTCCTGGACCGTTAGCTCAGATGGAAGAGCGCCTGGTTTACACCCAGTAGGTCGTAGGTTCAATTCCTACACGGTCCACTGGTGTTAATCTTAACAGGGTTGGCATCGTTGGGAGCGGATGTCTCCCACGGCTGGTGATTTTGGTCATCAGCATTAAGGTCGCCGTGAGTGCCCCGGAGACGCTAAACGCGCGTGGAGGGGACGTAAGACGTTGTTCCGGCCTAGTGTCTGGTAACGCTGGCCCCGGTGAAGCGCGAACCAAGCGAGCGTGCCAAAGCGCTGTGAGACTTGGAGCTGACCTTGGTAACGAGACCATGCAGCCTAAAGTAAACTAGGATTGTAACGGGGCTGACTCCACGGGGCGACTAAGGGTGTTAGCGTGGGCCAGTTCAGGTGGGCTGGCTTTACGGCGGACGATGGTTTTGTTACCATCCGCTGTATAGCTGGTATTGGGTGTATTTCTTTTTGATGGGAGGGGTGCGTTGGCTAAGAACCAGACCTACAAGGCTTTCGTCGCGCGCCCCTCTCACGTCCTAGATCTGGACGGCGAGCTGCTAGATGGCTCATCTGTTATGGCTGAACTCGCATCTGAGGTTCGAGACATCTCTAGTTACGCAACCTACGTGGTTCGCAATGACGAGATTCTAGGGGATGAACTTGCGCGTGTTACCGACACTCAACCCGCCGCAGCTGGGCGTCGTGCGGGCGTGACCATGCCTGATTTTCTAGTATCGGGCAAGTCTGGCAGGTCGCGTAAAGAGAATCTACTTAGGTATAACGTGGTCACATCATACCGCTCCTACATGGAGCGTGTTCAGGCCGCAAATGGTGAAAGCTCCAAGTACGTGAGCCAGGGCTGGAAGCGCACCGTAGATGCGTCTGCACCGTCGTATGGTGAGGACTACGTGAATCTTGGTGCCGTAGACCGAGCTTATGCTAGTATCGAGAATGACCCTTTCGCTGACGGAGAGATTGTGCTGCGGATGGTTGTTCAGGGGTAATGGTACCGTCTGATCTTCAATTTCGATAACAAGAGGTTCACTGAGGGTAAGGTTACTCTACCCATTATTAAAGTTGAGAACGGTCATCCTGTTTTTATTTTCACCGTCGTGACAGATAACCCGGTTGTCCAGTTTTCGGGCGACTATACTATCGGCGTGGACGTGGGGATAAATGCTTACGCTACCGCCGTAGTGCGTGAAGTTAAGACCGGGCGGATAGTGTATGAGACAACGCTCTCTCAGCGCGTTCATTCACTGTGGAACAGTGTGCGCGCATCCGAACTACAAGTCCGGCACCTGCGAAAGAAAGCATCAACGCTACTTCATGACCGTCAAGCTCGCATGTCCGCGCTGGATGAGGCGCAGCTCCACCGTGAGGCGGCATCCCGCAAAAAGAGGGAACTAGCGATTCTCGCGGCACAGGAGATAGCCGACCTCTCCCACCTGTGGGGCAACGCGGTTGTGTCCGTGGAAGATTTGAGCTGGATTGCGAACACGATGCAAAACGGCAGGTGGAACCGAGGAGAGTTGGTTAAGCGGCTCACCCACTATGTTACTCAGAACGGCGGCTGGGTCGTATCCGTGAACCCGGCTAACACCTCGCAACTGTGCTATAAATGCGGCTCCAAGGTTACCCACCCAACGCACGAGGTATCCGCCTGTCCCGAGCACGGGGTGATGGGCCGGGATGTGAACGCCGCAACCAACATCGCCGCACGCGCCGTTCCGCGCGTGGCTAAAGCAAGGGTGACGCGCGCGAAAAACAAGAAACTCAGGTCGCAGCCGCCGATCAGGACATCGCCCGCAAGAGATTCATTGAAGTATCCTGGGCGTGACCGAACGAAAAATAAGCCTACGCCGAAAAGGAAGAACCACCGTCTAGCTTCTAGGGAGGTGATTCTTCCTGTATGCCCCGCTAGGGCACAAGCATATGGCTTGGTGGCCAGGGTACTAGCGGACCAGGGCGCGCGTGTCGCCCTGGGGACCAGTGAGGCGGCGCTCAAACAAGGAAACAGAGCCTACAAAAGTAGGTTATGTTGCCTTATTTGATACTGTCGTCGAACAGCCTCATGTCACGCGGATGCACACGCGAACGCGCGTCATCCACATTGAATCTGCCCTCCCGCACCCCGTCCGCGAGGAGCTGCCACATCGACTGGCCGCTCTCATGCTCCATCCTTTCAATGCCGCGCACGTCGCCAGACGCGATCAGCTCAGTCGCTGAGAGCGTATTCGGGAAGATCGACTGCACCAGGTGATACCGCGTCTTGTCGGGGTTGCGGACAAGGTTCTGCACGCACACTCCCGTCAAATTCGATGCCAGCGAGTCCAAGATGGCGGCCTGTTCGTGCGGCTCAAACTGAGCAATGATCGTGGACACGGCGGCGCTCGCGGACGACGCATGCAGAGTCGTCAAAATGTTGTGACCCGACGACGCGAGGCGCAGAGCTGTCTTGATTTCCTCGTGATCCCTCACTTCCGCGATCAACGCAATGTCAGGGTTTTGACGCAGGACGCTGTTAATCGCGGTCTGCCACGTGCGGAAGTCCTGACCCATCTCACGCTGCGTCACGCGCCCCGGCGCGCCGTCCAGGTTGGGGTACAGGTATTCAATCGGGTCTTCAAGAGTCGCGATGTTTTTCGGCGCATGGAGTCGCACCTTGTTCAGCAGTGAAGCGAGCGTCGTTGTCTTACCTGAGCCGGTCGTCCCACAGATAAGCGTGAAACCGACGTTACTGTTCGCCCAATCGTACAAGATTGGGTTGACGCCCAGTTCTTCCGGCGCGGGGATCGAGCTGCTAATGACACGGCACGTCAGCATGGGGTTGGTTTGCGAGCGTGCGACGTTGACGCGGAGCCTGCGCCCCGCGTGCTCGCCCCGCTTCACCTGGTATGACGTGTCCAAGTCGAGGTTGTCGGAGTAGCGGTCGCGGTCCACGTTCGATGTTGCTTGCACGAACAAGTTTTCCGCGTCCAGGCTGCCGAGCGCCCCGTATTCTGGCGCGCGAACGATGTCGCCGCGCACCTTGAACGCCACGTTGTCGCCAGCTTGGATGAGAATGTCGGATGCGCCGACGCGGATAGCGTGGTCAACCAACACGTCAAGGTCTACAGGTGTAGACACGGTGGAGGTGTGGTTTTCCTCGACTTCCTCGCCCGAAAGAAATGACAGCATGTCGTCGCGCCTACTCGACTGGGCGAGTGACGCGGGCGCTGTCACTTCGGTATCGCCAAAGCCGCCGCCTGCGTCGCCGACGGGGCGAAAAGACGGGGGAACACCAAGACCCATAATAAAACCCTTCTTCTAGAAAAGAGGCGCGCCGCGCCGCTAACACCACAAATAGAAAGCGTTAACAACGCGGCCACACGGAAAACGGCAGGCCGTCCAGATCACCCTCCGAACAGCGAACGGAACCACTGCATCGACACGAACCAGTTAGCAACAGCGACCACTGCACTGTAGAAAGCGTTCCACACGGACGTGATGGCCTGAACCGGATTCCAATCATTCACCATCAAAGCCGCAAGAACAAACGCCGCAAAAAGAACAGACAACAGTACCTTACCAGCGGCGGTAGTCAAAACACGCAACACCAAACACCCCTCTAAAACAAGCAGCAAACACGAGAGTATCACCCTCTAAAATACAATATCAGGAGAACCGATCACACGCCATTCGACGGATTCTCGTACAACTCCTTAAACGTACTCGACGCGCCCAGCTTCTCAATCTCCGCATCCATCTGAGACTGGTCGTCCGCGTAAGCAGCCGCCGCCTCACGCTCAGCAGCCTCACGCTCACGCTGCAACTGGCGAATCTCACGCTCCGACAACTGCACGCGAGCAGGACCAAGAAAACGCTTCGCCGACTCCACAAGATCATCACCAGACAACCCCCTGAAACCATCATCAGGGCTGTTGCGCTTCAACGCCATAAGTTGCGAAAGACTCAACACACCCTTCTCGCCAGCACGCCCCAAACGCGCCGCCTCCTCCGACGAAAGATGAACCATCGAATAAAACTCAACACCCGTGCGACTATCTACAAGCCGCTCACCAGGACGCGCACGAGAACGCCTCGCATGCTCGCTATCGCCAGCGCCCGCAACAGGCGCGGGAGCCTGCACAGACCCCGCCTTACGCAACGGCGGACGCAACCCACCGCCAGCAGCACGCCTCAAACCCACAACAAACACCCCTCACAGTAGCCAGCCCGCGCGCTCCACGTTAGCGGAACAACGCCGCCAACTCACTCACCGACCCAATAGCCCGCACACGCCTATCGCCACGCAACGAGTCCGTGAGAGACCGCGCCGCAACGGCAGGAACAACAACCTCATCAAAACCAAGACGCAACGCCTCACGCACACGACGATCAACCATGTGAATACCCTGGATGCGACCAGTCAACGCCAACTCGCCGATATACGCGCGACGCTTACCATCAGTCTTTCCGCGCAGGGACGAAAGAACAGCGGCAGCAACACCCAAATCACACAGCGTCTCCGTCTGAGGCACACGAACACCGGAAACAGTGGACAAGAACACCTCACGGTCGCTCAGCCCCGCTTTACAGAACTTATCCAAAACTGCGCACACAATCTGCCCCCGGTCAAAAGGGACACCGCTGAACTGGCGAACCGGGCGCGACTGCTTACCGCCGTCGTTGATGAGCGCCTGAACCTCAACCGGAATCATCCTCATACCAGCCGCCATAAACGACACGCCAGTACCCGGCAAAGAACCCCCATCATCCTCCATAAACACGCCAGACGGGTCGCTCACGCCCTCAAAAGCATGCTCCGTGTGCCGGAAGATACCAACCTCGCCCGTATCCCCAAAACGATTCTTATCGGCGCTCAGAAACTTCAACGGCGTACTCTTATCCGAGCTGAGAACCAGAACACAGTCGGTCGCGTGCTTCGCCTGCTCAGACCCCGCCAACTCACCACTCTTGGTAAACTGGTTAATGAAAACAGCGGTAATACCCAAGCCTTTGCACACGTTATTCAGCGCGATAGTAGCCTCACGGGACTGCGCCACACTACCCATCTGACTCTTCGACTCAGGCGAAGCCACCATCTGCAACGAATCAAGAACGAAAAACGACGGGCGCACCGACTCCAAATGCCCCAGAATCACACTCAAATCGTTCTCGTGGGCGATCAAAATGTTATCGTCCACCGAGTTCAAGCGCGCAGCGCGATCATACACCTGCTCCTCGCTCTCCTCGCCAGACACGTACAAGACAGTCCCGTACTTGCACATGGCCTTACTCACGTGGGCAAGAAGCGACGACTTACCTGTACCAGGAGGCGCGCCCAACAGGCACGTCATCCCCTTAATGAAACCGCCACCAATAACCCGGTCGAACTCTTCAATGCCTGTGGGGATGCGCTCAGGGCGACTTGACGACACAGACGACAGCGGGCGCGCAGGCTTTAGCGGCTTCACCGCCCCCGTTTTCACACCAACGCTCGCACCCTCACTGGCGGGCGACCGCATTTTCTTGATAGCCGCGTCACGGTCTTTGCGATCACCCTCCGCGACATCGCCGCCACAAACAGGGCACTCGACGACGAACCCGTACGCCGGAATCTGATGTGACGGATCAACGGTACAATACTTAATCGTTTTAGCCATGATAAGAAAATAACACTACTGACCGAGGACAGTCAAAAACCCGCGCAACAGGCGGCGTCCCCGGCGGTGACGCGGACGGACGCAGCGCCCCACAACGCCACTTGTACGCCCCTGCAAAACAGGGCGAAAACGAGAGCACCGCCCCTCAAAAATAGAGAGGGGCGGCACACAAAACCACGCGTGAAACGCGAAATCACGAAAACGACACGAGCAACGGCCACACGCGCCACAAGGCAAACACGCACGCAACAGGCGCACACGCGCCCAACAACGGGGCGATACCATGCGTCTCAACCTCGCCGCCCGCCTTAATCGACGACAAGCGAATCGAATACCATCGCTTACCACGAATCTTCACCAACGGCGCAAACAACGGCGTACCACTCGTCGTACACGTATCACCCAAATCGTGAATCAACATGCCCACCACAGCAGCAACAGGAACCCACACAAGAGACTGGCCAGAACCAACCCACACCACAGCGAAACCCACAGCAAGAGACAGCAAGAAAGCAACCACGTCACCCAGAAAACCCAGGCCGCGCTTCACGCGATCAGCCGCACGCTTGAACAGAGAAGAAAACGCCAAATGGAAACTCACGCCAACAAACAACGACGCAGCAAGCGCGCCAACGCCAACATTTACGCCCCACACCGCTACAGAACCAACAGCCGCACTCACGGCCAGCCACACCAAGCCGCCCATCACCAGCGCGCCAACAATCGTATGCCACAACCCACGGTGAGGGTCCGGAAAATTATTAGACCGGCGATCATACTTCGTCGCCGTCACACCCTGCACAAACGACGACGACTCACGAAACAGGAACGACAACACGCGACCCACAGGACCCAAGTCACTAATCGCACGCGCACTCGTATTATCCAAATCAGGAACCATACTCCACCCGGACACCGACGCAACAAACCCCACCAACAACGCCAGGGTCGGCGCATCCCACAAGCCAGTAACCGCGCGAGGAAACAACCCAATAGCCACGCCAGCCACAGTGACCGCACTCAACGCGTGCGTCACACCCATAAACCCCAAACGCTCCACGCCGAAACGCTCACGCGCCTCACCGACAGTCAACAATCGCACAACAAACCTTCCTCACACTTCCGACACACCCACGCCACAACGAGAAACGGCGGGGAAACAACGGTATCAAATAAGGTAACATAA
>ERZ772799.358-NODE-358-length-17662-cov-3.934742_pt1 | contig 17662 bp, 15 predicted proteins | sample MGYA00511345_ERZ772799 | MGnify/ENA primary metagenome ERZ772799 (study PRJEB29015, sample SAMEA2738037) | human oral metagenome | biome: human oral; feature: human-associated habitat; material: saliva | place: China | collected 2238 ... | reverse complement strand
TCCTTCAAGGAGTCGGCCGCTTTCTCATGTACAGCGCACCATCTACTTTCTATGGGACCCACCACCACCTTTCTCCGGCAACAACAACCATCCATCGACGGTTTGCGAACACCCTCCGACCTCCTAGATTCGGATCGTCGAGGAACCACCTCGAAACATCATCCGAAAGGAAAAGAAATGACCAACGATCGCAAGAAGGATCTCTTCTCCGCCGACATCCCACTCGCCTCCGAGCTGTCGGAGTCCGGCATCAACCAGACCGCCGGCGGCAAGTCCGTCGCATACTACTCCAGCGGATACTTCTGCACCATCACCTGGGAATGCCAGAAGGTCTGCCCTCGGTGGCCGTGGTGAGCAGAGAGGGAGTGCTCGCATCTGAAATGCCGAGAAGGAGATTTTTCTCGCCCCACGAACGTCGAACCACGAGAATTCCCTCATCTGATGATTGAAACAAGCTGGCGGCAGGTCACACTCCTGTTGACCTGCCGCCAGCTTCGGCGCTCATGATCATTCACAAAGGAGCACCCCCATGACCGCACTCCCTGCACCAACCACCATGAATACGCAGGACTCGTTGCTGTTTCAGTCGATCCTTCAGGGCTGGCGCCGAGGCCACGACCTATCCGTCGGGACACACGGCCACTTCGCGCCCGGCGTTGCCGAGGCCACGTTGGAGCATTGGCAGCTCGAGGCACTGCTCAGGCTGCACCTGCGGGCGCTGGTCTGTCATATAGGGCTGCTCTCACGTGAGTCCGCTCTGCCGGGCGACACCCCCGAGGAACGCTATCGCTCCTACTGCGACGCTTTCTTCGCGAATCACAGTTCCGAGTTCGATGACTGCTTCGCACCACTGGTATCGCTGCGTCCGGTGGTCCTGAACCAGCACACCGCAGCATTGGAAGAGCTGGGTGTCGCGCTGAGCGCCGATCGGAACGACCTGGAACGGCATTTCGGCATTCCACGCACTTCCACGGTGACGCACGTGGACAGTGGGGGCGACACCCATAACGGTGCACGGCGGGTCTGCATTCTCACATTCGGCAACGGACAGCGATTGATCTACAAACCTCGTCCGGTGAGCGGCGAAACAGGATGGGAAAAGCTCACCGCATGGTTGGGTCAGGAATCATCTTTTGCACTGCCCGCCGCTCATGCACTCAACCGTGGCTCCCACGGCTGGGTGGAGTACATACCCGCTCTGCCTTCCGCGCAGGAAGGAAAGCTGCTGAACAAGCCCGATTTTCTGCACCGCTGCGGGATCCTGATCGCAGTCATGCACGCCTTGAACGCCAAGGACATGCACCGCGAGAACCTCCGCATCACCGAGACCGGTCCTCTACCCGTTGACCTGGAGACCATTCTGCATGTCTCGCAGCCCGTTGGATCCATCCGCACCGCCGATGACGCATGGATGGAGCTGGGCGCCTCCGTCAGCTCCAACGGGCTGCTGCCGACCGCCATAGTCAACCCTGCCGCTGCGGGCGAGGGCTGGACCGATATTGGTTTCCTCGCCACCGAGGCCGGGGGAGGAAGTTCCCACCGTTTTCTCGCGGTGCTGAATCCCTTCCGGGACGACATGCGCCTGTCATTCGAGTCCGAGGAGAATTGGGAACACCCCTACGAGAATCGCAGCAAGGAGGACGCGGTCGCAGCCGCAGCGGCCGTGGCAAACGGTTTCGAGGAGGCTTACCGGTGGCTCATCGCGCATCGCGAGGAATTCACGAAAGCCGTCACTGAGGCCTTCACCGGCGCACGTCTTCGGTATCTGAACGGGCACACCCAGGACTACGCAAACGTGCTTCAGCTGTCCTGCGCGGCCGAGGCAATGGCCGATGCCACCGCGCGAACCGACCGTCTCAAGCAGATCACGAACCTCGCCGAAAACCCTGACCCGCTGCTCACGGAAGCCGAGATCTCACAACTGTGGTTCGGTCACATCCCCATGTTCATGATGGACGCCGAAGCCACCACTGTGTTGAGCGCCGAAGGACATGCATTGACGAATGCGGCACACAGCCCACTGGACGCAGCCCGAAACAAGATAGCTGCACTGGGTGATGAGGATCTACGCCAACAGCTCGACCTGATCTGGGCGTCCTTCGTCGCGCTGCACCCCGACAATCACCTCGCGCAATCCCTCACGACATCAGCGCCACTGCCCCGGAAACCAGGTGGGCTGCACCAGCTTGCGCACGACCTCGCGGATGATCTCGTCCACCGGGTTCGTCTTGATGGCGCCTCAGATCGTGCCCTCAGCTGGGTCGGCCCGGTTCCATCCGCCGGCACGGTGCGTCCTTGGGCCGCCGGAGTGCTCGGATTCGATCTGTACAGCGGGCGTACCGGAGTCGGACTCGCCTTGGCCCAGGCCGCAGCGGCACTGGATCATCCCGGTGCCCGGCGCGTTGCTGAACAGATCTTCGAGGCGTGCGCAGCATCACTGGAGACCGACCCGAAGGCCCTGACAGACATCATGGGGGCCGGATGCTGGCTCGGGTCGGCAGGTCTGCCGTTCGCACTGGCCCGGGCAGGAATTCTCCTTCAACGCGAGGACTGGCGAAGAATCGCCCAGGAATTCGTGACGCACCTCCCGGTTCCGGAAGGGCTCGACATCATCGACGGGCTTGCCGGTGACCTGCTGGCCCGCGCCGGAGCACATGCCCTCGAGGCAACGGATGGAACCCGTTTGCTCCACGCGGTACTCACGGCCCCGATCGACGATGAGACCCTGACGCACAGCGGCTACGCCCATGGTGTCGCCGGAACCCTTCACGCACTTGCCGTTTCTCCGCTGCCGGACGCCGAGATCACCCCCGCGGTGACCCGTCTGCTGGAACGCCTTGAGGCTCTGCGCGCCCCGGATTCACAGGCTTGGCTCTCGTCGACCCTCCCCGACTCGGGCGTCGCGACCGCGTGGTGCCACGGGGGAGCAGGCATCGCTCTTGGTGTCGCGGCTGCTCACGCCGCCCGACCCGATCTGATACCCACGACACTCGTCGACGCGGCCGTGGCCACCATGGCCTCGGACGGGTTCGGGCGCAACCTCACCTTGTGCCACGGCGATTCGGGAAACTGGGCCATCGCCTCCTGGATCGCCCGACATCTCGGCCATGAACGGGCAGCCGACGCGGTTGCCGACGGGGAGAAAACCCTCACAACCGACGTCCTACGTGCCCAACTCGACGATCGCCGAAACCGCAACTCGTTGAACGACTCCCTGATGGTCGGGCGTTCCGGGGTCCTGCTTCACCTAACCACCCGGCTCGACCCCACGCTGGGATCGGAACCCCTCACCCCGCCATCCCCACTCACCCTTGGAGATTCGCGATGAAACGACGTGTTCCCGTCACAACCCAGGTGGCGGCCACCGAATGCGGCGTCTGCTGCGTGGCATCGCTGCTGGCCGTTTACGGTCGCCAAGAATCCATAACCGAGCTGCGCACGGACCTCGAGGTCGGGCGCGACGGCGCAACGGTTGGTCAGCTCGCCGAACTGCTGGGCAAACGCGGCATGCAGGTGCGCATGCTCGAGGCGGTCAGCGTCGAGCCGCTGAAGGTGTTCGATGTTCCTGTCATCATCTTCTGGCAGGGCTACCACTTCGTGGTGCTGGAACGCATCACCCGAAATGGAGCCATCCTGATGGATCCGGCCATGGGGCGTCGCAGAATCAGCTGGGGCGAGCTCGAGGCGGGTTTCAGCGGAATCATCCTGTTGACCGCGCCGGGAGATAATTTTCAACCCCGACGGCGCGCCCTGCTGTCCGAATGGCGCAGTTTCCCCCTGATTCCACAAGGGGCTGGCCGCACCCTGACGTTCTCCGTGGTCCTGGCCGTCATCGGATACCTCGTCACGGCGACAATGCCATTCGCCACCCAATGGGCGGTCGACAGCGTCGCTCAGCCGAACGCGGGCGACCGACTCTGGAGCATGCTGGCCGCGACACCGGCAGCAGTTCTGCTCTACTTCGGTCTTCAAACACTGCGAACACTCTTGCTGTCCCGCACCATGATGCTCATAGGCGGCCACTTGATGGAAACCGTCTTCCGTCACTTGTTGCGGCTGCCCTACAAGTTCTTCTCCACCCGCCAGGTCGGCGACCTGCTCTACCGGATGGGAAGCGTCAACTCCGTACGCGATCTGCTGTCGACACGCATCGTCAGTGGGGTACTCGACATGGGTATCGCCACCGTCATGATCGGCTACGTGTTCTGGGTTTCTCCCCTGCTCGGCGGCATCACCGCGGGAGTATTCACTCTCTGCCTGCTGCTTCTCATAGCCACGCAGCGACCCCTATCCGAGGCCATGGATACCGAGATCGCGCATCTCAGCAAGAGCCAGGCCATCGAGTACGACGCGATCTCCTCGATAGCCGCCATCAAAATGGGCGGATACCGCGACGAGTTCTTCGCCCGTTGGAAAGAAAGCTATGACGCCTCCCTGTCGGCCATGCGCCGTCGCATGCTGCTGCAGGATGGCCTCATCGGCGGCGCACTGGGTGCCACGCAGGTTTTCGGACCACTCGCGCTGGTGACCGTCGGCATGGTCCTCACACTGGATGGCGCCGTCAGCATAGGTGCGGCCGTCGCAGTCCAAGGAGTAGGTGCTTTATTGCTCGGCCTGAGCACCACGATTTCCGGCAGCTGGAACGAATTCATCCAGGCATGCCGCCTGATGCGTCGCGTACTCGACATCACCGAAACCGCTCCGGAGAGGTCCGGTGAACGGGCGGATGAACTGATACTGCCCACCATAGACATCGAAAGCGTTGACTTCGCATATCAGGGGGCCAACGAACGAGTGCTCAAGGACGTGACCCTGCACGTAGCACCCGGCGAGAAAGTGGCGATCGTGGGAGCTTCCGGCTCGGGCAAGAGCAGCCTCGCGCTGCTGATGGCGGCCCTGCATTCACCGACTGGAGGACACGTCAAGGTTGGCGGCACCGATGTGAGCGAGTGGGATCTCGACCGGCTGCGTCAACAAATCGGGTATGTGCCGCAGGACGTACGACTTCATGACGCCTCCATCGTCGACAACCTGCGTCTGGGTACGCAACTGAGCAAGGAAGAGACCATCGAACGATGCCGGCGCCTGCCATTCCTCGATTTCCTCGAAAAATTGCCGATGGGTTTCGAGACGATGGTCAGCGAGCAGGGAGCCAATTTTTCAGGCGGCCAGCGTCAACGCATCGCCATCGCACGGGCATTGCTACGCAACCCGAGGATCGTCGTGTTCGACGAGGCCACCAGTGCCCTCGACACGGTGACCGAACAGGTCGTCACCGAGCATCTCTCCCGCTTGGGATGCACGCAGATCATTCTGGCCCACCGGCTCACCACCATCCGTGCCTGCGACCGCATCCACGTCCTCGACAACGGACAAATTGTCGAATCAGGCACCCACGACGACCTGATCAGGGCGGGAGGGCACTTCGCTGCTCTCTACAACGCCGATCAGCAGGACGACACCACCCAGCAGGAGAAAGCCCCCCATGCCGCATAACGACCATCCCTGACCCTGGCCGACACCCCACCTCACCTCGGTGACCAGATCGTCTACACACCACGTTCCCTCGTTCTCACTGAGCGGCTCGACACAGATCTTCCGCACGCCTTGGCCGGGCGCGTGCGTGCCGCTCTCCGCATCGCGTGACGGCCACAGCGGACAGGCGCATGACCCTGCAAGGCCGACCTCGGCCGTGCGGACTGCACACACTTCTGCGCCACCGGAGACGACCGGAAGACAAGCGTTTTGACGGGGTGATGCCAGGGTGTGCCCCGACCACGGTTCAGGTCAGTTCCACGACCGCCGGGCCCGGGCGGTCCTCGGCGCAGGTCAGGGTCCCCCCATCCTCCAAAGATGCCCACTCCGGGGTCAGCAGTCTCCCTGCCGGGATGGCGACGGGGACATCAGCGTCGATGAACAGCAGGCGGGAATCCCCGGCGCGACCCAGCCGCGTCCAGGCGCCCTCGATCTCCAGTTCGCCGTCGGCGACGAAGTCGGGCAGCCACCTGCCCGCGACCTGCATCCAGCGCCCGATGCCGCGGAGGATCTCCGACTGCCATCCGGGCAGCGTCCCGTCGGCCTTCGGACCCACGCCCAGCAGCATCCGACCGCCCCGCCACACGATGTCGACGAGGTGTTTCATCAGCTCCAGCGGGGTCATGGCATGTTCGGGACCCTCGACGGAGTTGTACCCGAAGGACAGCCCCACTCCGCGGCAGTGCTCCCACACCGCGGCGTTCTCGCACTGCTGAAGGTGTTTGTACTCGCTGGTGGCGTAGTCCTGGTGGGGCACCTGCCAGCGGTCGTTGACCAGGCCCTCCGGATTGGCGGCGTAGTACTCCTCGAAGACGGTTCCGACGCCGTCGGGCCCGAAGTCCTTGCCGGCGTCCGGCCAGTTGATGTCGTTCCACAGCACGTCGGGGTTGTAGCGGGCGATGAGGTCCCGCAGGTGCCCGGCGGCATAGGATGCGTAGCCCTGGTCGAGGGGACGTTCGGTCAGGTCCCAGTCGTCGCGCAGCCCGATCGGCTCCGTCGGTGCAGCGTGCCAGTCCAGGCCACCCGAGTAGTAGGCGCCGAAACGCATCCCGGCGCGCCGCGCGGCGTCGGCCCACTCCCCCACCAGGTCACGCCCGGGTCCGCGGCGCACGGTGTTGCGGTCCCCGGTGCCGGGCGCGTCCCACAGGCACACGCCGTCGTGGTGTTTCGTGGTGATCATCACATAGGATCCCCCGGCAGCCACCAGTTCGGCGACGGCCGCGTCGGCGTCGAACCTCTCGGCCCGCCAGGCGTCGAGGAAGTCGTCGTAGTCGCAGCCACCGTGCACCTCGGCGTGGTGCCGCTGCGCTGGGCTGCCCTCCAGCCGGATGGTGTTGTGGTACCACTCGGCGTAGGGGTTGTGCCGGAACCACTCAGTCGGCGGGATCTCGCCGAGTTCCGCGACGGGCTCCCCCCACGCGGGCACCGAGTACGGCCCCCAGTGGATGAAGAATCCGAGCTTGGCGCGCCGGAACCACTCCGGGGTGGGGCGCGCGAGCGCCTTCCAGCGTTCGGCGTCGCGTTCGAATCGTGCCTCCAGGTCAGCGACCACCGAATCCTCCTATGTTGAGGCCCTTCGCCAGTTGTTTCTGCATCGCCACCACGATCACGAGGCTGGCGAGCACCGCGATCGTGGACGCCGCCATCAGCGGCCCCCAGTCCGTGCCGCGTTCACCCGTGAACATGGACAGGCCGAGCTGCAGCGGGGCCTTGTCCGTGCTGTTAATGATGATCAGCGGCCACAGGAAGGCGTTCCAGTAGTCGATGAAAGCGAACGCCGCCACCACCGCGATGGGGCCGCGCAGCAGCGGGATGATCACGTGGAACAGGATTTTCACCTGGCCCGCGCCGTCGATCCGGGCGGCCTCCTCGTAGTCGCCGGGAAGCGACAGCAGGAACTGCCGCAGCATGAAGGTGCCGAAAGCCCCAAAGGCGAAGGGCAGGACAATCGCCGGGTATGAGTCGACGAGCCCGAAGGCGTCGGCCCCCAGGAACAGGGGAATGACGAGCACCTCGATGGGCAGCACCAGAGTGGCGATGAATACCGAGAACAGGGCGGAGCGCCCGGGAAACTCCAGGCGTGCGAAGGCGTAGGCGTTCAGCACGGAGACCACCACGGTGATGAGGGTCCCGACGAGCGCGTAGGCGAAGGTGTTGACCAGGATCTGTCCGAACGGGATGGAGCTGAAGGCCTCCGCGAAGTTGTCCCAGCGCACCACGTCGCCGAGCAGGGCGGCCCCGGTGGACAGCACCTGGTTGCTCGGTTTCAGCGCGGAGAAGAGCATCCACACGAAGGGCGAGACGAACCCCACGGCCACGACCACCAGCAGCGTCTTCGAGACGATCTTTCCCCAGCGGCGGGGGCGGTTCTTCTCAGGAGTCATAGTTCACCCACCTCTTCTGGCCGACGAACTGCAGCGCCGTGACCAGCATCACCAGCACGAACAGCACCCACGCCAGCGAGGACGCCAGACCGAGTTTGTCGTAGGAGAAGGCGCTGCGGTACAGGTACAGCACCAGGGTGTTGGTGGATTCGCCCGGACCGCCCCTGGTCAGCATGAACGGCTGGGTGAACACCTTGAAGGCCCCGATCACCGTCATCACGGAGGCGAAGAACAGCGATGGCGAGAGCATCGGGAAGGTGACCCGCCAGAACCGGCTCCACGCGGTGGTGCCGTCGATCTTGGAGGCCTCCATGATCGCGGGGTTGATGTTGTTCAGGCCCGCGGCCAGCACGACGATGTTGTAGCCGACCGCCTGCCACAGCGACATCATGATCAGCGAGACCATCGCCCAGGTCGGGTGCCCCAGCCAGGAGGGTCCCGTGATGCCGATGGCCGCCAGCATCCCGTTGATCACGCCCTGGTCGTCGAGCATGACCCGCCAGATGAGGGCGTTGGCCACCATGGGGGTGACGACGGGGATGAAAAACAGCACCCGGAAGAACGGGGCCCAGTCGGGCAGCGAATGCAACCAGACCGCGATGCCCGTCGAGACCACGAGGTTCACGGCTGTGTAGCCGATCGCGAACACCAGGGTGTTGCCCAGCACCGTGTAGAACGCCGGGTCCTCACCGGAGAGCAACCGCGCGTAGTTTTCCACACCGACGAACTCGGGGTCCCCGTAGAGGGGCCAGTTGTGGAGGCTGATAGCGATGGAGGCGATCAGCGGGACCACAATGAAGATCAGGAAGCCGCTCATGCCCGGAGCGAGGTGGAAGAAGGCCAGCAACCGCTGGTTGACGCCGGGTTTGCGGGCCTTCCTCACCGTGCTTCGGGGCGACGGCGTGGCCGTCGTCGTCATGGGATCAGTTCACCGACTTCTCGATGGTTCCCAGGATGTCCTCGGCGGTGCGGGTGCCTCGGGCGCCCTCCGGGGAGTACTGGGTGAACTGGGTCACCACCTGGTTCCAGGTGGAGGTGGTCACCAGCGGCTGCCCATCGGCGAGGAGAGTCTTCATGACCTCGGCATCCTGCGCGGGCTTGCCCTCGGCCCAGCCCGACAGCGCGGAGTCAATGGAGGGGACGGTGCCGCGGTGCTTGCCGACATAGGCCACGACCTCGGGGGTGGTCATCTTCACGATGTTCTGGAAGGCGGCCTTCTTGTCGGGACATTTCGCGGAGATGCCGAAACCGGAGCCCTGAATCATGCCGACGGGTGTGCCACTCTTCGAGGGGACGACGGCCACCCCGACCTCGTTCTCCATTCCTTCCCGGATCGTCGAGTAGAACCAGGGGCCCTCGATCACCATGGCAACCTTCTTGCCCTGGAATCCCTGCATGGGCACATCGGTGGTGTCGGCGGGGTTGGGGGCGGCGGCGACGTTCTCCTTGCCGACCAGGTCGAAGGTCTGCTGGATGTCAGCGACGAAGCCTGGGGCGGTGATGTTCAGTTTGCCGTCCTTGACGGGCACGTTGCCGTTGGCGAAGGCGAACGGCAGGTAGGGGTAGCTGATGTCAGGGGCGACGGCGAAGCCCTGCACACCATCCTTGGTCAGCGCCTTAGCGTCGGAGAGGAACTGCTCGTAGGTGTAGTCAACGCCCGGTTCCTTCAACCCGGCCTGGGCAAACATGGTCTTGTTGTAGAACAGCACCATCGGTTCGGCGTCGTAGGGGATGGCGCGGACCTTCCCGTCGACCGTCATGCCCTGCATCATGGCCTGGTTGTACCGGGTCAGGTCGAGACCGGCCTCCTTGGCGAGATCGTCGAGCGGGGTGAGGAGTTCACCGAGCTCCTGGGCGCGGGCGGCCTGCGTGGTGACGATGCAGGGCGCATCAGCCGATGACATGCGGGTCTTGATCTTGGTCCAGTAGTCCTGGAAGCTGGGGCCCTCGATGTCGAGCTTGAAGTTGGAATCGGTTTCCTGGACGCCCTTGACGAAGGTGTCCCACTGGGCGCGGTCGGATTCGTTGGAAACCCAGGTGTACATCTTGCTCGCCTGCGCGCTCTTGTCCTTGGAGCCTCCTGAGCAGGCCCCGAGCCCGAGGGCCAGGGTGGCACACAGCAGCGCGGCTGCTGCACGGCGGTACTTCATACGAACTCCTTTGTCGTAATCGCTCGGTCTCCGGAACGGCAGGCTGCTGCGTCTCGTCCGAGTGCCCGAAGTTAGCGTTAACATCAGAGATTGTAGGCTCCCGGACGGGATTTGTCACAACGTTTCCAAGCGACCCGATGCCACACCCACCGACTCCACGCCGGTTGGCGCCTGCTGGCGCCGGTCGGCTCGGCTCATAGACTAAGCGGCCGCCCGGCCCGCTGAGGTCCTGTTCGTCAACACCAGGGGACCCCCGCAGCACCCCCTGGTTCTGACGCGACCTGTTCCGGACTGCCGAGGAGCCGCAGACCTTCTCAGACCACGAGTTCTCGGAGGCGTTGCGCGTGGTTCTCAAGCACCTCGCAGACGGCCTCAGTGAGGTCGTCGTCCGGCACGGCGGACTCGCGGGTCAGCAGCACGGCAGCGACCGCGCGTCGCAGGACGTCGATGTGGTCACCGTGGCTACCGCCGACGGCACCGCGCGTCCGCGTGACGAAATAACCGACGAACAGGAATTCGAGCGCGGCCGTCACATCGTCGAGCGACCAGTCGGCGCGGACCAGGTCGCGGTCGCGCCAGAGCGGCAGCAGCGTCCCGATGAGCGCGGGGATTCCGTTGTCATGGTGCACCACCTCAGGAGGGCAGGGCGGCGAGGTCGCCGTTGCGCAGCCGGAAATGCTTCGACCTGGTCATGAGCGTGGTCAGCAGCGGGATCTTCATCATGAATCGCCGCAGCCCGATGGAACGGACCTGCCTGCGTTGTTCGTCCGGCGTGGTCTGGACGAATAGGGAACGCATCAGAAGCGCCGACCGCTGAAAAACGTCGATGGCCGGGCACAGCTGCCTCTCCCAGGCCACGAGCGCACCCTCCACGTCGCCGGGATGCCTGGCGAGCATGATGTCGAGCGCGTCCGCACCCGCGAGCCCGGAGGTCGCACCCATGCCGGAGTACAGGGTGGGGCACCAGGCGGCGTCCCCTAGCAGCACGACCCGGTCGCCGTGCCAGCGGTCGACCCTGACCTGCTCGACCGAGTCGAACAGGAACTCGTCGGTTTGTTCGAGGTGCCGGATGGCGGTCTCCATGAGATCGCCCAGGGGCTCGGGCCGTAGACCTCGCGCAGCCGTTGCGCCACTCCGGCCTGGCGGGCCCGGGCCTTTTCGGCGTCGACGTCGTCGACCTTGTAGGAGAACAGGACGGTGGGGCGTGATCGGCGAAGGAGAACACCCAGAAGGCACGTCCCTGCTCGGAGAGGATCGCGCCCTCCTGCTGCTGAAGGCCCGGCAGAGGGGCGGGCAGCTCGAACGCGCAGATCATGAACCCGAGCCGGTCGAGGTAGTTCTCGTTCGGCCCCCACACCAGCTGCCGGACCGTGGAGCGGATACCGTCCGCGCCGACGACCAGGTCGAACCGCTGCGTCGTCAGCTCCCCGGTGAGCGTGTTCTTCAACGTCACCGAGGCACCGTCGGCGTCCTGCACGATCGCCGTCGGGGTGGTCGCGAACCGGACCTCGGTGTCCTCGGGGAGGGAGTCGAAAGCGGCTCGTTCGACGTCGCCGCGCAGCATCATCCACGGCCCGCCGGGGATGTCTTGGAATCCGAGCCCGGGCTCGCGGTTGCCCGCGCGGTCGATCAGGTGGGTGTGCGACCGGGAGGGGATCCGGTTGAGCCGGACCGTGAGCCCCTGGGCGAACAGTCCGAGTCGAAACCATCTCACGCATGTCTGGGGACCCGTGGTCAGGTCCACCTCCCAGCCACCAGGATGGTTTCGACACAGCCGCTCGCTAGCGCTCACGAGCTGGCTCAACCAGCTGCCCACAAGCCGGCCCAGCCGAACCGCGAACGCCCCCTTCCCGAAGCCGGTTGAGCCGGACCTCGAGGAACGAGCAGTCCGTGTCGAAACCACCCCACAGATATCTAGCGACTTATGGTCGGGAGCTCACGTACCACACAGACTGGCTTCCAAGGCGTCGTCGATCGGCTGCTCGGCTTTCTGCGCCTGAGCGGACCCATCCTCGCTGCTGATGTCTGCGAAGGTATGTGGCGGCGCGGTCACCACAATGGTGAGGGCGCTGCCATCAGGACCGACCATGTTCCGGGTTCGGTAGCCGGGGATAGTGCCACCATACTGCCACGCGGTGCCGCAGCTCAACGACGTGGAAATCAATCCCAAGCCATGGTTGTAGCTGCTATCAGAATCCATAGGGACGGTTTTCTTCATCTCTGCGAGACTCTCCGCCGAAACCAGGGTACCGTCGAGGGTCTTCTGCATGAACATATTGAGCTCACCCGGAGTGGAAATCGCAGCCCCAGCAGCCCAGGTCCACGACGGGTCCATGTCGGTGATGTCGCGCCACTGCTCACCAGGAGCATTGCGATGATAGCCCTTCGGATGATCACCATGAATACTGCGATCCCCCGGGACGGGCAGGTACGTGTGTGCCAGGCCGAGCGGCTTGGCAATACGCTGATCGATCTGCTCGACAAGGGTGCGTTTGGTGACCTTCTCGACCAACAAACCGAGAGCGATGTAGTTGGTGCTGCTGTAGGCGAACTTAGCCCCGGGCTCAAACTGAGCCGGTTTAGCCAACGCCACATCGAGCAGATCCCGCGGCGAATAATAGTCATTCCGGACCTCGAAGATATTCGTCGTCTCCCCCATCACCGTGTCGGTGTACTCGGGCAGCCCGGAGGTGTGCTGAAGCAGCTGACGCACCGTGATCTTCGAGCCATCAATACCCTCCCCCTTCAACAACCCAGGCAGATAGGTATCGACGGGCTCATCGAGAGCGACCTTGCCCTCCTCCACCAACTGCATGACGATCACCGCAACCATGCTCTTGGTATTCGACCCAATCCGCACCTCACCATCAAGCGGCGGCGCCTGACCAGTCTCCACATCCCCCTTCCCCAACGCGACACCCACCGTGCTACCAGACGTATCAGTACGAGTAGCCAACACGCCCGGATAGCCGACATCCACGATAGGCTGCATCCGGGCCGCCAAGAGCTCCTCAGCAGTCGACGCAGACGCCGGCCCACTGACCCCGAGGGCCGTGGCCGCGAGTCCGACAGCCACCCCCGCTGCGAGCGTCCGTACCGATCGGGTGCTGTAACGGCGTCGTGATCTGGTGTTGTTGATCGTTGTATCCATAACATCCACCCTCCCAACCCCCAACCACCAGCACCATCCAGCCAGCTGGCCACTTCGGTGTCGGGCCATCACCACAGGGAAACCCCCGAACACACACGGGGTTCGCTCCGTTGCTTCCCTAGTCCGTCGAAACCATTCCTTCCACACGCTGGTTGAGCCGGACCGCGAGCCCCTAGGCGAGCAGTCCGTGTCGAAACCACCGTACGCATATCCGGAGACTGGTGATCAGGTCTGCTTCCCAGCCGCCAGATGGTTTCGACACAGCCGCTCGCTAACGCTCACGAGCTGGCTCAGCCAGCTTCAAACGAGCCGACTGGGCGACCTGACCTTGTGCGATGAGCCTCAATTTTTCGTCGAGCCCCTCCCCAACCGTCCTCAGAACGCCTAGGCTGGAGATCCCGCAGAGTAGCTGGAAAGGCTCCGCGCATGGAGATCAACAAGCACCCGACAAGCAGCAGCCCGGCCCCCGAGGAACCGAGTCTGCGCGACGTGATCAGGGCTATCGACGGCCTGGCATCGAGGGTGGACGTGGTCATCTCTCACCTGGAGAAGCTGGAGCCCAGCCCCCGAAAAGCGCCACAGGAGACCGCGTCGCCGGTCTCCCCTGCCGCGCCAAAACCAACCGTGTCTCCGCCAGCAACGAAACCCCGCCCCACCACGACCGGCCCGACGCCGCTACAGATATCGATCCCCTCCTTGACGCGGCCCACACCCCCATCGCCGGCACCCCCGCCTCCCCGGTTGCCCGCGACGGCTCCGGTTCCCGTCCCCCCTCAGCCGGCGGCGCAGAAACCCCGACCGGCAGCACAGAACGCGAACGCCGGGGCGTCATCACCCGGGAGCCCGGACGATGCGTCCCTCAGCGAGATACTCGAATCCCCGAAACCCAGGTCTTCACCCTTGACCTCGATCAGGAAACGCGCAGGCGAAGCCGCCCTGGGCAAGTACCTGCTGTCAGCCGCCGCGGCGGTGCTGGTCTTCCTGGCCGCGGCCAGTCTCATCGCGCTGCTGTGGAACTCGATACCGGACATCGTCAAGGTCGGGGCCGTCGGGGTGACAGCCGTCACGTTGACCGCCGTCGGGATGGGCATGGTCTCCAGGGCCACGACGAACCGGCTGCCGGCGGCGACGATCACCGGCATCGGAGGCGGACTGGGGTTCGTTTCCCTGGTGGGCGCGGTCCTGTTGGGATTGTTGCCCCCGCTGTCCGCCTTCCTCGCGCTCACCGGGTGGACGATCATCCTGATCCTGGTCGCCGCGCGCACCCGCCTGCCCTACATCACGATCATCACGGCGCTGGGAGGGTTGTCGACCATCGGGCTGGCCACAGCGCAATCCCGTATCCATCCCGAGCAGTCCTTCCTGGGACTGATGATGACGGTGGGTTACGTGGCAGCCATCACCCTGACCACCGCCATGACTGCAAGGAAGGCTGTCGAGCAGTCCCGCTTCAGGCCCCTGTACCTGCTGTCGGCCAGCGCAATCGGGCTTCCCGCATTGTTCATGGCACCCGTCGGGAAGGCACGGGAGATCACCGAGGCCGGCACCCTCGTGGCCATGCTCGTTCTCGTGGCGCTCCTGTTCGCCCAGCTCATCCTGGTCGTGAGGGCGGGCGAAGTACCTGACGACGAAACCCCCGAGGACGAAACCCCCGAGGACGAAACCCCCGAGACCACACCGGAGTCACCCATCGGGACCCCGACGAACCCCTGGGCACTGGCCTGGCTGACCGCCCCGCTGCTGATAGCCATCTCGACGCTGCGGCTCAGACCAGTACCACCGTCGAGAGCCGACCTGGACTGGTTCCAACACCAGGACTTCACACTGCTGGCCGTGGCACACCTGGTCGTCCTGGCCATCGTCGTGGTGCCACTGGTTTTCAAGGGAGTCGCCGCACAAGCCGGACAGTGGGCCGGGCACTGCCTGTTCGTCAGCGCCTTCGTGGCAACGGGCATCCTGCTGCCCCAGCTGAAGAACGAATCCCTGGCCCTGGGCGCGCTCATCGCCGTTCTGGCCCTGACTGCGGTGCCTGCGATGCTGGCCGGCAATGCGATCCACGCCATCACCGTGCCGACCGCGGTCGTGTTCTTGACCTGGGTCGGACACGACCCGGACATCGACCTGAGTCTGGTGCGGTTGGGCGTCCTGGCAGTGGCCGTGGCGGTCGCGCTGGTCCTCGAGAAACGTCTCCCGGGCGGGCCGGAGCACATCGTGGCCGTCTGGCTGGTGGTGTTCCTGCTGGTGCTGCGCCTGCCCACGGTCGTCCAGGAACTGCTGCGGCGGTTGGGCGTCGAGCCGGCCTGGAGCGTCACGGCCGGGGGAATCCTCATGTTGAGTGTGATCGTGGCGCTGATCGGGCTGGGCCTCGGAAGCGGGCACGCGACGACCCTGCCCCTGCTATCCGGCAAGCTGTTCGGACAGCGGGCACACATGGTCGACGACCCCACGGCCGGCACAGTGTCCGCGACACCATCGTCGCCGGTTCCGATGATCCTGACCCTCGGGACAACCGGCGTGATGCAGTACGCGATCTACGCAGTCACGTCCTGGTCCGTGCTGCCGTGGCGGCCCGCAGCCCATCCGGCGTGGGCCTTCCTGGCCCACGAGCTGGCGCTGATCCCCTTCGTGCTCGCTGTGGGCTGCGCGGTGGTGTGGATGATGTGGCCGCTGGTGCGGCACCCGTGGCACGGCGTGGCCGCCGGCGTCACCTTCACCCTCTCGCTGCTCGGGATGAACACCCTCCTGACGGCGACGAACGTGGATTCCGCGACGAGCAGCGCCTTCCTCATCATCGCCGGCGCCCTCAGTATCGTCGCGGGTTTCCGCACCCACGCCACGGCCATGCGCCTCTACGGGCTGATGTTGGTGATGTTGATGGTGCTCAAACTCGCCGTGATCGACATGTCCGGGCAGAACTCCATCACCCGCATCCTGTCACTGCTGGTGGCGGGCGTGATCTGCTTCGCCCTATCCGTGGCCTACAGCCGGCTGAGCGCCCACCTGAGCGGCGCCTCGGAGGAAACGAAGGATCTCCTCGAGGAAACGGAGAAACTCGACTAGCCGTACCCGGGATCCCGCGAGGTCACCCGCCAGCGGAGGGCCGGGTCGTCAGGACGAGGATCTTCTCCTCGATCATCCGGAACAGCGGGGACCAGGTGATCAGCCAGCTCCGAGGCTGGATCCGTCGCATCCCTTCGGACAACCTGACGTCGCGTTCGGCCCGGAAACCGGGCGCCACGGTGCGGCAGAATTCCTTGCCGTTGCGACATCCGTAGGTGAACTTCGCCCCGGACTTGACGACGGACTTCTCCCGCCCGAAGCGTTGGAACAGCGGCGCCATGACTTCCACCAGGGCCGTCACACCGGGGAAGGAGTCGTGGATGATCCCCATCAGGATGCGCATGTCGTCGGAACTCAGGTACATGGTCAGGCCCTCGACGACAACCAGCACCTCGCCTGTCGCAGCCACTTCCCCGGGCCATCGCGGATCCAATGCCGAGGCAGCGATCGTCTGGACCCGTTCCACCGGGGCGATGAGTCGCTGGCGGACGTCGATCACCTGCGGTAGATCGAGGTCGTACCAGCGCATCTTCCCGTCGTCGACGCGATGGAAGCGGGTGTCTAGTCCGCACGCAATGTTGACGACGGTACACCCTGGATGCCGGGCGATGAAGTCGCGGACGAGGTCGTCGAACAGCAGGGTGCGGGCCGCAGTCCCGAAGGACATGAACCGATCGGATCGGGCAGCCGTGAAGTCGTAGTCGATGCGGGAGACCAGCTCGACCGCTTGCGGGTCGGACAGCAGCTGCGGGTGGGACAGCGTGTACTGGGCCCTGGCGTGAAGGGTCTGCAACATGGTTTCCGGGACCCCGGTGAGTTCGACTTTCTCCATGCCCTCCAGTCTTCCCCCACGTGCCGTTTTCCCGGGAGGATCTCACCACACGTCGATGGACCACGAGTAGACCGGGATTCCCTCCTCGGTCGCCATGCCGTCCAGCCGGAATGGTACGACGCTTTCGTCTCGGTATTCGGGGGTGCAGGAGTAGCCGTCCGCCTTGTGGTCCTTGACGAGACCCTCGATCGTCTCGTCGTAATGATCCTTGCGGTTGACGACGGATACCGGGACGAAGACCCGGTTCATGGGCATGTCCTGCCCGCCGAAACGCAGCGGAACGAGGTGCAGCGGTGCCAATTTCCCCTCGGCGGCCAGGGCTTCGGCCTTCAGAACAGAATCGACCTTCGTGAAATCAAGCTTCTTGGCCCACTTCCTGCCCAGCCAGTCGAGAAATCCCATCGTCACCTCCATCTGCAGGCGCGCCCCGTCTTCCCCGTCCGCGCGTCATGGGCCAGTTCCCCTGCGACCACAGTAACCAGCCGATGGGTGCAGAACCCTGGAACGTGCCCCGGGTCGTCCGAAAGACCGACAGGAAACGGCTCGCGGG
>ERZ772799.357-NODE-357-length-17691-cov-3.163302_pt1 | contig 17691 bp, 20 predicted proteins | sample MGYA00511345_ERZ772799 | MGnify/ENA primary metagenome ERZ772799 (study PRJEB29015, sample SAMEA2738037) | human oral metagenome | biome: human oral; feature: human-associated habitat; material: saliva | place: China | collected 2238 ... | reverse complement strand
TTCTTCTGATTTAAAAAATGTGAAGAAAGCTCTTAGACAGGTCCTTTCCTTAGGGAAAAAATTAGGTTTTAGCGTACAAACACTGCTCAATGATCAAATCGGAATTATAGAGTATATTCCTGAATGTAAATATCAAGAGGTTTTCGGGATTTTGGTTCATATTGATGTAGTCCCACCGGGGGAACTGAAAGTTTGGAAAAGTGATCCTTTCGAATTATACGAAAAAGGAGGAAAACTATATGGAAGAGGAACTTTAGATGACAAAGGTCCACTAATTGCCTCCTTATATGCCATGAAAGCAATAAAAGACAGTAATATAGAAATAAAAAAGAAAATTCAATTGATAATCGGTACACAGGAAGAGGTTGAATGGAAAGATATGCAGATATATGTCAAAAAATACCCATTGCCGGATTATGGATTTACTCCCGACGGAGAATATCCTCTCTGTAATATCGAAAAGGGTATCGTTGATGTTGTGATGGCTTTCCCATTAGACACATCAGAATCCAAACCAGGGCTTAAAGACTCCTTTACCGAAGATTTCTCCGAAAATAAGTTGCGTCTTATATCTATTGACGGAGGACAGGCCTTAAATGCGATACCAGGAAAGTGTACATTAAAATTCGAAAATTTAGAAACAGGAGAACTTATTGAGGATATAGTTTTAGGAAAAACTGTACATTCATGTCAACCTGAAAAAGGTGAAAATGCCATATTGAAGGCACTGGATAAAATATCTCAACTTAATCTGATTTATGACCCGGCATTTATAATATGCCAACATCTTAAATACTATTTCTCCGACATGTACGGTGAAAAACTGGATTTATATAGTAAAAGCGAGTATTATAATGGGGAGTTTATACATAGGAATGTGTTCAGTATTACGAGAATAAGAACCTATGAGGACAGAATAGAGGTTGGTATCAATTCTCGAACTGTGTTCGGTACGGATAACTTGGCTGTAATAAAGAAACTGAAAAAAATCGCTGAACTGAGAGAGGGTTCCTTAATATACAAGCATGAAATGCCGGCTATTTATATTAGTAAAGATAGACCATTTATGAAAGTCTTCGCGGAAGCTTATGAGGACATAACTGGACTGAAAAACAGGTTTACCCTTGCATATGGAGGTTCATATGCAAAAGCTATTGAGAATATTGTTTCATGGGGTCCAATATTTTTAGGAGAAGAGGACACTTGTCACGAAGAAAACGAGTATATACCAAAGGATTCACTAATAAAAAACGCAAAGATTTTTACAAGAGCACTTGAGAATATTGTATTTGACAGCAAGTCATATAAATAAATTTTAATTTATGTTAAGTAAAAGTAAAGGAGGTAAGCAAATGAGTTTCGGTGTTTGGAGTTTATTCCCAGTTCTAATTATCATCGTATTTGCATTATGGACCAAAGATACTTTTATTTCAATCTTTATTGGCGTAATAGTTGCTTTCATGATGCATGCAAAAGGCAATCCGATTGTCGCCTTTAATGAATTCTTGGATACATTGTATAAGGTAATGACTTCTAATGTCACTGCGTGGGTTTTATTGGTTTGCGGATTGTTCGGTTCCCTAATTATGCTTGTGACAGAGGCAGGAGGTGCGTTGGGATTTTCCAATCTGTGTGAAAAGTTTTTAAAAACAAGAAAAGCAGCACTACTTGGGACTTGGCTGTTAGGCATAATTGTCTGTGTTGATGATTATCTAAATTCACTGGCAGTAGGTGCGGCGGTGAGAAAAGTAACAGATAGGGAAAAAGTGTCCCGTGAAATGGTGGCATTCATTGTTAATTCAACTGGGGTTACCGTGTGTGCGATAGTGCCCTTCTCATCATGGGCAGCATTTATGGGGGGGTTAATGAAAAAATCAAACATGTTGAATGGATTATCACCGTTAGGTGCATATATTCACTCAATTCCATATATGATTTACGGTTGGTTCGCAATTATCTGTGTTCCTCTTTTCATACTGAAGATTATACCATTATTTGGTCCTATGAAGTTAGCGGAAAAACGTGCTCTTGAAACAGGAGAAGTGTTTTCTGAAGAGTCGAAAAATAAAGTAGGCAAACTTCCAAACGAAGAATTAAAATTTGCCGGCATAGAATGTAGGGCTGTTAACTTTATTGCTCCTATTCTTCTGGTAGCGGTTTTAACTGTGAAAACAGAAGATTTGTTGCTTGGTATATTTGCAGCTCTTGCGTTATGCTTCGTTATGTATATTCCGCAAAAGCTCATGACAATAAAGGGGTATTTTGATAATGTCATGAATGGGCTTAAAGATATGTTTCCCGTTTTAGTAATAATAATACTATCGTATGTACTTATTGATGTAAATGGTAAACTTGGACTGGTTGACTATGTTGTTGGGGTGGCATTAAAAACGGTTCATCCTGCTCTCTTACCTGTAACGGTATTTGTGGTTATCGGACTATTGTCATTCGCTTCAGGTAGCTTTTGGGGGTTAGCCGCTATTTCTTTCCCAATTGTAGGTCCTCTTTCAGAAGCTCTGGGTGTAAATCCTTTCTTATGTGCAGGTGCATTAATATCTGCGGTAGCTTTCGGAGGACATATCTGTATTTACTCTGATACGGTAATTTTAGCATCAGCATCAACTCAAGTTTCAAATGCAGAGTATTTTCAGACATCAGCCCCACTTGTTGGAGTCTCATTCATTATATCTATTATCGGTTTTCTCGCAATGGGGTTCTTAACTGTTTAATGCACAATATATGCGATTCACATGTTTGTACTTATATGACATGTAGTTTCATCTCTAAGCAATATCCTCCTCAAACTGGGAATTATACAATTCTGCATAAATCCCGCCAGTGACAAGCAGTTCATCATGGGTTTGCTGCTTCACTATATCGCCATGGTTAATTACGAGAATTTTATATAGGCGAAAGGCGATTGGCAATAATAAAGCTTGTAACATAGCAAGAAGAGTAACAGGATTTAAAACACCAAATGAAATGGTAGAGGAATATTTTATTAATGTAGCTTAAATTTTAACCGGATGGCTTTGTCATATATGTTTGACAATCATAGAAAAAAACAGGTGTTAAGTAAAAAAACTTGACACCTGTTTTATGTCGTGATATATTAAATAAGCGTGTAGAGGGGGTGGAGTGTGAATCATATAGTAAAGGAAAGCCTTTTGTTTGATTTGTACGGCGATCTTCTTACAGAAAAGAAGAGAAGTGTTATGGCGCTGTACCATGAGGAGAACTTATCCCTTACAGAAATTGCAGAGGAGTTCGAGGTTTCCAGAGCAGCGGTTTATGACTCTCTTAAAAGTGCGGAAAGCAAGCTTGCAGGATATGAAGAAAAGCTGGGCATGGTGAGAAAACTTGAGGCAATGAGTAAGTTTTGCAAGGACTTAACTTTAAAAATTGCAGAAATAGAGATGCTAAAGATTGATGATTCAATGTTAGAAGAGAAACTTGGCGAAATGCAAGAAATTGTAAAGGAATTGGAGAACAATATCTAATACTTAGCTTGAAGCTTTCGGGCGGACAGAAAAGAAGAAAGGCTGTAAGATGGCATTTGAAAGTTTATCGGAAAAGCTACAAAATACATTTAAAAATTTAAGAGGCAAAGGTGTTTTAACTGAAAGTGATATTGACTCGGCGATGAGAGAAGTTAAGCTTGCCCTGTTAGAGGCAGATGTAAACTTTAAAGTTGTTAAAGAGTTTATCAAAGATGTAAAAGAGAAATGTCTGGGGGAAGAAGTGATGAAAAGTCTGACCCCCGCCCAACAGGTAATTAAGATTGTAAACGCTGAGCTTACTGAGCTTATGGGTGGTGGAAGCGGAGTGAAAATCAGCTATTCTCCTACAGGATTTACCACTATTATGATGGCAGGCCTTCAGGGTACAGGTAAGACTACCACATGCGGAAAACTGGCAAATTACCTTAAACAGTCCGGAAAAAAACCGATGCTTGTTGCCTGTGATGTTTACAGACCTGCGGCGGTAGATCAGCTGGAGGTGGTAGGAAAAGCCTGCAAGACACCGGTTTTTACAGATAGAAACAGCAAAGATCCTGTTGAGATTGCCAATGCAGCCAAGAAGGAAGCAGAGTTAAAGGGCTATAATGTTTTGATTGTGGATACCGCAGGGCGTCTTCAAATTGATGAGACATTGATGGAAGAACTTGCAAACATTAAGGAGAAAGTTAAACCACATCAGACTTTACTGGTGGTAGATGCCCTGACCGGTCAGGATGCAGTCAATGCCGCTAAGGGCTTTGATGAGAAGCTGAATGTGGATGGGATCATCATGACCAAGATGGATGGCGATGCTCGGGGAGGAGCTGCTCTGTCTGCAAGAAAAGTAACAGGAAAACCTATTCTTTTTCTGGGAACCGGAGAGAAGTACAATGCACTTGAAGCATTTCATCCCGATAGGATGGCAAAAAGAATTCTCGGCATGGGAGATCTTCTTTCCCTGATAGAAACTGCCGAAAGGGAGTACGATGATGCCGAGGCGGAAAAACAACTGGAGAGACTGAAGAAGAATCAATTTACTCTGGATGATTTCTTGACTCAGATGGGTCAGATTAAGAAAATGGGCGGCATAGCCAAGATTTTAGATATGCTCCCGGGAATGAGTGATGCCCAAATGAAGGGTGTCAATCTTGAGGAAAGCGAAAAAGAATTTAGGCAGTATGAGGCCATTATTCAGTCCATGACCAAGGCAGAGAGAAATGACCCCGGAATTCTCAATGCAAGTAGAAGAAAGAGAATTTCTGCAGGGTGTGGTCAGCCTGTGAGCAAAATCAATACTCTGATTAAAAGATATGATGATGCAAAGAAGATGCTTAAACAGTTCAATAAGCCTGGTGCTTTGAAAAAGAACAGGTTCTTAAAGGGACTATTTTAGATAAAAATTATTTATTATATGGAGGAAATAAAAAATGGTAAAAATCAGACTTAAGAGAATGGGAGCCCACAAGAAGCCTTTTTACAGAGTAGTTGTGGCAGATTCCCGCAGAGCCAGAGATGGAAAATTTATTGAAGAAATCGGTTACTTCAACCCAATGACAGAACCTAATGTTATTCAGATTAACGATGAAAAAGCAAAAGAATGGTTGGCAAAGGGTGCTCAGGCTACAGAAGTAGTAAAAGATTTATTTAAGAAATCTGGTATCATTGAATAAGAAAGCGGTGGTATGCAATGACTAAATTAGTTGAAACCATTGCAAAATCACTTGTAGATCACCCGGAACGAATTGTAATAAACGAAAGGGAAGACCGGCAGGGAAGCATTTTGCAGCTTCAGGTTGCAGGTGACGACATGGGTAAGGTCATAGGTAAGCAAGGTAGAATTGCAAAGGCTCTGAGAACCGTTGTCAAAGCTGCTGCTGTGAAGCAAAGTAAGAAGATAATCGTTGAAATAGTTTCAGAAGACGAGGAGTAGTTCTTAGAAGAGTTTTCTGGAAAACATGCGATTTAGATGTTATTAAAGCACATAGGGTGTCCTGAGGGCAGTCTATGTGCTGTCTTATTTTAAAAAGAACTGATTATGGAAAAGAAAATTTTAATTGGAAGAGTAACGAAGCCGTTTGGAATAACCGGAGAAATAAAGATAGAAAGTTATTCGGGATTTTATGATAGATTTGAGAAGCTTGAGACTATTTATCTGGATAACGAACTTTTTACCATAAAAAATGTTAAGCACAAAGAACGAATGATAATGCTTAAATTAAAGGAATGCGACAGCAGAAACGATGCTGAAGCACTTGTCGGTAAGAAAATTTACATGACGGAAAAGGATTTATTGGAGCTGTCTGAAGATGAATTTTATGTCAGAGACCTTATCGGAATGGAGGTAGAAGACGGAGGAGAGATCATCGGGAAGGTTAAAGATGTGCTTACTGACAGACCGCAAGATCTTTATGTGGTTGAGCTTTCAGATGACAGGAATATTATGATTCCTGCCGTAAAAGAATTTATTAAAGAAATTGACACTGAAAATAAAAAAATCAGGGTAGAATTGATAGAGGGAATGAGATAATGCGTTTTGATATTTTGACTCTTTTTCCGGAGATGTTTACACCTGTGACTTCAAGTATCCTGGGCAAAGCCTGTGATAAAAACCTTTTGGATTTCAATTTTGTTGACATAAGGGAGTATAGCCTGGACAAGCATAAGAGTGCAGATGACTATTCTTTCGGAGGCGGTCCCGGACTTGTGATGATGGCACAGCCCATTTTTCATGCAATGAAGGCAGTGGAGGCAAACAAGAAGAAAGTTATATATATGTCTCCACGAGGTAAAATCATTGATCTCCCTAAGCTCAAAGAACTTTCCCGTGAGAGTGAAATAGTGATTTTATGCGGGCATTATGAAGGGGTGGATCAGAGAGTTTTGGACTATTGGGATGCCGAGGAGGTTTCCATAGGCGATTATGTTCTGACAGGCGGTGAACTTCCGGCAATGGTTCTCATAGACAGCCTTGCCAGACTGATTCCGGGTGTTCTGAAAAGTGAAGCCGGAGCAATGGAAGAGTCGATTTATTCAGGGCTTTTGGAATTTCCGCAATACACCAAACCAAGGGAGTATGAGGGAATGAAAGTCCCCGAAGTTCTGCTTTCCGGAAATCATCAAAAAATAGATTTGTGGCGCTTTGAGAAGGCTCTAATTACTACGAAAAAACAGCGACCGGATATTTTTGATGAGTATGTGAAAAAACATAGAGATTTAAATAAAGATGAACAGAAAGTGATGGAAAAAGTCCTGAGAATGTTGTAGAATATTACAAAGAGGGTTTTATGGAAAAGTTTAAGAATAAACCTATTCTGGTATTCATAACTGTTTTTTTAATACTGTATGCAATAATATATGTGATTCCAAAGGTTACAGGAGCACTTAAGTTTTCTTATGTGGCAGAGTATGGTAATTTGGAAGTTGCAGACGAGGTTGCAAGTTATTTTGTGAGAAATGAGAAGGTCTACTTTTCAAATGTAAGTGGTGAAGAAAACAGGTATATTGCAGAGGGCGTCTTGGTTCGCAGAGGTACCAAGGTCATGGAAGTATCTAAGGGAAAGGACAATTCCCCAAAGAGAGCTTATAAAGGTATAAGAGAGAACATAGGCAAGGCAGGGGTATTTACCGACTCTTTTGAAGCAGATGAAGAAGGTATAGTAACCTATTTTGTGGACGGAAATGAAGCTGCATTCACCCCGGAAAAAATTGCAAAGAAGGAATTCAATGATTTCAAAAGACTTGATCTTGATGACCCCGTTGAGCTTGCAAGGAAAGATGTTAGTTCAGATGATCCGGTTTTTAAGATTGTAGACAGATCGGCATGGTATTTTGTGAATTATATACCCAAAAATCATGAGGACAGATATAAGGTGGGAACCAAATATTCTGCCGTGATTGACGGTAAACATGATATAAGAGCAACGCTGGTTTCCATGAAGGATGAGAGCAATAAAGTGAAACTGGTATTTAAGTCCGATTATTTTTTTAAGGGCTTTACCACAATCAGAATGGCGAAAATTAAAATTTTGACAGCAAAGGCAAACGGTCTTCTGATTTATAACACCAGTTTAACCAAAAAAAATGGAAAGACCGGGGTATATGTCAAGCAGAATAACGGCAGATATAAATTCACACCGGTACGAGTTATAGCAACGGATGGAGAGAAATCAGTCATAAATAAATCGCTTTTTTATGACGAAAACGGAAACATTTGCTATACAGTTAGAACCTACGATGAAATACTGAAAAAAGGGTGATGATATGTCAATTAAATCGAATATCGAATACATACAGAAGCTCAAAGGAAGGGCGGCAGAAATTTCCGGAAGACAGGAGGAAGATGTTCTTTTGGTTGCGGTGACGAAGCTGCATGATGCCAATGAAATAAATGAGGCTATTGATGCCGGGATTACAGATATAGGAGAAAACAAGGTTCAGGAAATTGTGGATAAGTACGATGATGTTAAACCTGTCAGGTGGCATTTAATAGGTCACTTACAGAGAAATAAGGTTAAATACATTATCGATAAGGTTTCTATGATTCATTCCGTAGACAGTCTAAAACTTGCAAAAGAAATTGATAAGAGGGCGAAGCAGCATGATTTGACCATGGATATTCTGGTGCAGGTTAATTCCGCTCGGGATGAAAATAAATTCGGTATAACGACAGAGGAAACAGAGGAACTTATTTCTCAGATTGCTGAAGAGTGTAGTAATCTGAGGATTAGGGGTCTTATGTGCATTGCACCCTACGAAGAAAATGTGGATGATGCAAGACCATACTTTGCAGCTGTCAAAAAGATTTATGATGAGTATTCAGAGGTAAAAAATGAGAAAGTGGATTTTCAATATCTATCAATGGGTATGACTAACGACTTTCAGGTTGCCGTGGAAGAAGGCTCAAATCTGATCAGAGTCGGAACTGCTATTTTCGGTAATCGTGATTACAGAAAAGAAGAAAGATAAAATTAGGAGGGAATTATTATGAGCATTGGCGATTCACTAAAGAAGATGATTGGAATAGAAGAACTTGATGATGAGATCACCGAAGAAGAGATTGAAGCAGAGAAGGCAAAAATAGCGAAGAAAAGCGGTAAGCGGGATATTGAAACTGAAAAAGCGGCACCTCTTAAATCATCAGAAAGATATGCTTCTGCATCATCTGCCTCGTCTCAGATTTCCGGCAAGAAGGAGAGAAGGTTTACGGTTACAAGTACAAGCTCTTTCAAAATGGTATTGCTTGAGCCGAAATCATTTGAGGAGTGCCCAAGGCTGGTTGACAGTCTAAAGAGTAAGAAACCTGTAATCATCAATTTAGAAAGAATTGATATGGAACTTGCTCGTAAAATTTTTGATTTTTTGAGTGGAGCAACATATGCCCTTAATGGAAATGTCGAAAAAGTTGCAAATAATATTTTTATTTTCGCACCGGAGAGTGTTGATATTGCGGGAAAAATTACAGAAGATTCGGTGGGATACGACATTGTGGAAGATCCGCTGAAAAAATCAGATAGCCCATGGAGGTAGAATATTGGAATTAGTTTTATCACGTGCAATAAGTTGGTTTTTCAGAGTTTTAATTTATCTGCTTTTAGGCAGAGCGGTTTTGAGTTGGTTTGTGGCAGGTTCTTCAGGATCTTATGGAAACCCTGTATTGATTAGGATATATGAGATTTGTACAGAGCTTACAGAACCATTTGTTGCACCGTGCAGGAAACTTTTGCAGAGGTTCAATACCGGAATGTTTGATTTTTCAGTGCTTTTGGCATTTTTCCTTATTCAAATTACAGAGCGAATCGTCTTAATCATCGTCTATAAAGTATTGTTTTAATAAAGGGGATAATCATGATAACACCTAGAGATATTGAGGAAAAAGTATTTTCTTCGGGAATTAAAGGTTATAAGAAGGAAGAGGTTGATCAGTTTCTAGATGAAATTATGCTGGATATGGAAGCCTTGATTAGTGAAAATCAGAAGCAGAAGAGACTTTTAGCAGATATGAAAAAAGAGTTGGATGCTGCCGGAGAAAAAGAAAAAAATCTGATGAAAACTTTGGAAAGAGCCAGACTGTTGATGAATGATATATCGGCAAGTGCGGAAAAACGTGCGGAGATAATCGTCAAGAATGCCAAGACAGAGGCAGCTGATATCATATCGGAGGCCCATGATTCCATAGCTTCGTTAAAGGAAGAAAGCAAAACTTTGAAGGCTAATATTGCAGGTCTTAAGATCAAGTACAAGGATATGCTCACAGATGAGCTTAACAAACTGGATGGAAAAGCTGAAGGTTGGTTCAGTGATCTTCGTGAAGACTTTTTCCCTGCATCTATGACCATGCCGGAGGGGAATAAAACTGAGGCTGAGGTGGCTAATCTCGGGGATAAAACTGTAGTTTTAGATTCAAGAGCTTTAGAGAAAATCCGTATGAAAGAAACATTGACCGGCGATGAGCCTTCAGATGAACTTTCATTTGAATCCCGTGAATCTGCAGACATTGAGGAACTTGATCCTAATATTTTGAAAAGTGCAGAGAACAAGCCACTGGAAGAAAAGACGTTGGTTGATCCTGCTGTTGAGGCAGGTTTATTCGGTGAACCGGAGCTTTCGGAAAAACCGGAAAACATATCAGAAGCAGGAGCACAGGAAGAGACGATCAGAACAGCTGAGGAATCCGAAAATATTTCAGAACATGAGAAAACAACTTTATCAGATATCGTTTTGCCCAAGGATAAAGACGAAGATTCATTTAGCAGCGACGGAAGCACCGTTGTTATTACGAGAGAAGAGATGAATCGGAATTTGGAAGTGGCACCGGAATCAGAAGAATAAAATGGAGGCGGGGCAATTTTGCCCCGTGTATTTATTTATGAAATATTATTTTACAGTAACCATAATTCTCATCTTGGATCAGATTGTAAAATATAAGATAAGAACGACGCTTGCAGTCGGTGAGCGGATAAATATAGTATCCGGGATTTTTGAAATCACAAATATATCTAACAGTGGTGCTGCTTGGGGAAGCTTTGCAGAAAGCACATTTATTCTAGCCGTGATTTCAGCTGTAATTTCAGTCGGAATATTGATGGTAATAGGAATGAATGAAAAGCTGCATAAGGGATACAAATATTCACTTTCTTTAATTGCGGCAGGCGGACTTGGAAATGTAGCAGACAGAGTTTTTTTCGGTACTGTCACCGATATGTTTTCACTTTCTTTTTTTTCGCCGGTGTTTAATGTTGCGGATATAAGTATTTGTCTGGGCTGCTTTTCCATAGTAGCACTAGTCTGCTTAGAGGATAAATTAAAAGGAATAAAGAGGTAGTAAGGATTAAGAAGTATACATTTGAGATAACTGAAAAATATGCTGATAAGAGACTTGATACTGTGTTGGCTGAACTTATTGATGAGCTTTCCAGATCCCATGCACAGAGATTGTTTGACATAGGTGCAGTTAGAGTGAATTCAGTCCAATGCGGCATGAAAAAATATAAAGTGAAGTCAGGAGATAGGATCGAGGTGTCCGTTCCGGAGCCGAAGAAGCTGGAAATTGAACCTCAGAATATCCCTTTGAATATAGTATACGAGGACGATGACATTCTAATTGTAAACAAGCCTGCGGGAATGGTAGTACACCCGGCTGTAGGAAACCACGATGGAACATTGGTCAATGCTATAATGCACCACTGCGGAGATAGACTTTCATCAATAAACGGGGTGGTCAGACCCGGGATAGTACATAGAATAGATAAGGATACAAGTGGGCTTCTCATGGTGGCTAAAACTGACAGAGCACATATTTCGCTGTCCGGGCAGTTATATGAACACACCATAGTGCGAAGATACTATGCCTTGGTTCAAGATAACTTCAGACAAGATGAGGGGACTATAGATTTGCCTATAGGCAGAGACGGCAAAAATAGGTTGAAGAAAACTGTAAACGGACTTAATTCTAAGAAGGCGGTTACTCACTTTAGGGTGATGGAACGATTCGGAGATTATACTTTGGTGGAATGTCGGTTGGAAACAGGAAGAACCCACCAAATACGGGTTCATATGGCATATATCAAGCACCCCCTTGTGGGTGATCCGATTTACGGTTCAAAGAAACGAAATTTTAATACCGATGGACAGCTTCTTCATGCAGCGGTTTTAGGATTTGTTCACCCGGTAACAGGTGAATATATGGAATTCAAGGCAGATATACCTGAAGAATTTGAGAAGATTTTAAATAAGTTGAGAAATGAAAATCAGTAGGAGTTGATGCAGACTGATAGGTTTAGGCTGTGCAAAAGCTTCTTCATAATGATAAAAAACACCTTTCGGTCGTTATAACAAAAAAACGCCTTTCGGCGCTTTTATCATCGTTTCATACTTATGGTTAAGTGTTTGAACAGTATTTTAAAAAGAATTATTATATTGATAGGATGCTGTTTAATATTTTTTATCGTATTGTATTTACAGCCTCAGTGGGGCTGCTGAAGTTACTTTGTTTAATTAAGTTTAAACAGTTTTCACATATTGCGCCTGCCTTGAAAGCAGTGCTGTTTTGAATAATCCCACAAAGGGAACACTTACATTTCATGGAATCCTCCTTGTATAGATTGTATGAAACAATGTTGTAACCATAACTTATAGCTTCAGTATGGGGAAATCAACCTGTTGTTTTAGATATGTATAGATTCCTATTTAATATGTTGTTTTTTAGGCTTTAATGGGAGAAAAAAGATGAATACAGTTAGTAAAGTTGAAAAAAATGTTTTAGCCGACGGCATGCCGAATCATCCCGAAGATATTTTGCTGGGATTTGAAGATTTTGAGCTTTTGATGATGCGGTACGAATCGGCAATAAGAGAGATACAGACAAAACTTGAAATATTAAATGCCGAGTTATCTCTTACACAGGATGATAACCCGATTACTTCGATTAATTCCAGATTAAAGAAACCTGCGAGTATTTACGGTAAACTCTTAAGGCAGGGGAATGAAATAAGTATTGAATCTGTGGAAGAAAACCTGAATGATGTGGCAGGTATAAGGGTGATATGTGCGTTTATAGATGACATTTATAAGGTTGCAAGGATGCTCGCCAGACAGGATGATATTAAGCTGATAGAGGTTAAGGACTATATCAAAAATCCTAAGGCAAACGGTTACAGAAGTTTTCACATGATTTTAGAGGTGCCGGTATTCTTCGCCAGGGAAAAGAAACCTATGCGAGTTGAAGTTCAGATCAGAACTGTTGCAATGGACTTTTGGGCAAGCCTTGAACACCAGATTAGATATAAAAAGGGTCTACCTAAAGAAAAGGCAGACGCCATTGCAACTGAACTAAAGGCATGTGCAGATACAATTGCAGATACTGATAGAAGAATGCTTGCCATCAAGGAAAAATTAGGACCGACAGTTTAGGTGTCGGTGGGATCCTTCGGGTCAATCCAAACGGTACTATTATGGGTGAATATTACCATTCCCGGCTTTGCACCGGATGGTTTTTTTACATATCTGACTTTTACATAATCCACAGGAACATTTGAAGACATTCTTCCTTTGCTGTAATAAGCTGCAATAGAAGCTGTTTCGTAAATATCTTCTGCGGAAGGTTCTTGTCCTTTCGTAAGCAGTATTACATGGGAACCCGGAATATCCTTGGTATGAAACCAGTAATCTGTTTTGGATGCTGTCTGCAGTGTCAAAATGTCATTCTCTTTATTGTTTCTGCCTACAAGTATTTCTAACCCATTTGAAGTTTTATATTTTTTTGGATCTGCTTTGTACTTTTTTTTCCTACCGTATCGGTCTTTTTTTCTTCGTTTAATGTAACCGCAGTCCTCAAGTTCGCTACGCAAATCCTGAATTTCAAGTATACTGTCGGTGTTATTCAGGAAGGTCAATACTGATTCCAGATAGTCGATATTTGCATTATTTTCATTTAGTTGAATATTTTTTTCTTTTACTGCCGTTTTGGATTTTCCAAATCGCTTGAAATATATCTGGGCATTTTTATTGGCTGAAAATCTGGGGTTCAGGGGTATTGTAACATTACTTCCATCGTAATAATTAGTAACTGTTACTTGTGAAGATCCTTGCTTGATCAGATGCATATTTGCAGTTAACAGTTCACCGTAAAGTCTTAGCTTGTCGGAATTTTCTGCAGCAAGTAAATCTTCTTTCAGCCTTTTATCCTTAAGATATAGCTTTTCCAAAGTGGAACTTATATGTTTGACTAAATCGTGGGATTTTTGACGAGCTCTATTGGATGATCTCTTGTGATTAAAATACCAGCTTATTGCATCGCTTAATTTGTCGAAAATTTTTTTGGTACAGGATTCCTCAAATTCTGATAAGTCTGTTATGTGAAACTCGCGTGGGGTGCCTTCAGAATCAATATAAACTCTGGGAGTATACCGACCGGTTTCGATGCTTGAGATTATAGATTTCAGTTTATCTGCCCTGTGGGTTGTGCTGGAAAGCTCCTGAGCAATAGACGGTGAGATTCCACCTATTGTGGCAAGTATCTGCTTAGGCGTCTGTCCAAAGTCAATCTCAGTCTTTGAAGCCTTTTTAAAAGGAATTTTATCCTGTGCAGGCGGATATTCGTAGATTTTCCCCGGCAGAATTTGTCGTACACGGTTAACATCGATAGATATGCGTTTGATACTGTCTATAATTTTTCCGGTGTTTAAATCTATCAGAACGATATTGCTGTGTTTTCCCATTATTTCAAAAATAAGTTTTTTCGATACAGTGAATCCCAGTTCGTTTAGAGTTTCAATGGAAATTTCTATTATACGCTCGGAATCGTTTTGTTCCACAGAGATTATTCTGCCGCCCTGGATATGTTTTCTTAAAAGCATACAAAAAGAAAGGGGTTGAGGTGGATTTACCATATTTTCATCAATAAATCTTAAAGATGCCGACATGCTGTCTACAGTTGCATATAATTTTTTCTTCCCCTGCTTTGTATGTATATGAAGAACCAGTTCGGAGGGTTCGGGCTGATAGATTTTATCTATTTTCCCCGAAACAATCTCATCTGCTGTTTCTTTCGCCATTGCCATTGTTACTATGCCGTCAAAAGCCATATTGGATCCCCTTTTCTGCTGCAATATGTTATCGTTAATACCATTGTATTTCTTAGATACGGTAAATAGTTATCTTTCTATGACTGAACTGTCATAATATAGAGAACGATAAGCATATCATACGCTTTTTTATCAATATACACAATTATACAATAAAAATAAATTTTAATGGGAAAAATTCTTAATATATGATAAAATTAAATGAACAAATGAGCAGTTCTTCAGGATTTTGTACCGGGAGGTAGAGTATGATCAAGAGTATGACCGGCTTCGGTCGTGGTGAATTTGCAGATGGCAAGAGAAATATAACGGTGGAAATCAAGTCTGTAAATCACAGATACAGCGATATAAATATTAGAATGTCGAGAAGGTACTCTTTTGTAGAGGATTATATAAAGAAAGAAATAAAAAAATTTGCCAAGAGGGGTAAAATTGAGGTTTCGATTATGGTGGAGAATATTACAGAAAGTGATATTACCATCAGGTTGAATGAGCCTATTGCGGAGCAATATATAGAGAACCTTAATAGGCTTCAAGATCAGTATGAGCTGGACGGAGAAGTGGAACTTAGTCTTATTGCGGGGCTTCCTGAAGTATTTAAGCAAATTCCCGATGTTGAAGATGAAGAAGAAATGAAAATATCGATTTTGACTCCGGTTAGGCAGGCAGTTGAAAATTTAGATAATATGCGAAGGTTGGAGGGAGAAAAACTTGCAGAGGATCTTTTGTCCAGAGGAAAATATATTCTTGATTTAGTTAATAAAATAGAAACTAAAGCAGAGGATGTTCCCAATGAATACGCAGATAAACTTAAGGCAAGAATATCGGAACTTTTAGATGGCAATGTGGAAATTCCGGAAGATAGGATTATGCTTGAGGCTGCAATATTCGCAGATAAGTGCAATATTACCGAAGAACTTACGAGATTGAAAAGCCATGTACATCAGTTGGATGCCATAATAAATACCGGCAAAGGTCAGGATGGAAAGAAACTTGATTTTCTGGTTCAAGAGATGAACAGAGAAGCAAATACAATAGGATCAAAAGCCAACAATATAGATATTACAGGAATTATGCTGCAGGTAAAGGCTGAAATTGAAAAGATAAGAGAGCAGGTTCAAAACATAGAATAAAGCAATCATGGATTAGCAACAGAGCAGGTTCGAACTGACAGAATAAAATGTTTAAGTTCAAGGAATGAAAATTCTTGAAGGGATTTGCTCCGCATGATATAATTATTTCTCAGATTTACAGTAGCGAGGTGACGGATGGAGTCATATAGCAAGTACCCGGGGAAGCTTTTTATAGTTTCAGGTCCCTCCGGAGCAGGTAAGGGAACTATATGCAAAAGGCTGATAGAAGATAGTGATGCAGGAAAGATAGAGCTTTCGATTTCCATGACCACGAGAGAGAAAAGAGTCGGTGAAGTAGAGGGCGAGAGTTATTATTTTATATCAGAGGAAAAGTTTTTGAAAAAGATCTCTGATGGAGGTTTCCTTGAGCATGCACAAGTGTACGGAAATTTTTACGGTACCCCTAAAGAGAAGGTTTTGAAAAAGCTGTCAGAGGGCGTTGATGTCGTACTGGAAATTGACATCCAGGGAGCACTTAAAGTTAAAGAAGCATATCCGGAGGGTATTTTTATTTTCATTCTGCCACCGTCTATGTCGATTTTAAGGAAAAGACTTACCGGCAGGGGTACAGACAGCATGGAAACTATAGACATGAGACTTGCACAGACTTTTGAAGAATTATCATATATAGAAGAGTACGATTATGTGGTGGTGAATGGAGAACTCGATGAGGCGGTTAACCGTGTCAAAGCGGTGGTGATTGCAGAGCATTCTAGGGTTACCAAGGATATAAAGAGAATTTTAATGGAAAAATACAAGGAGGAAGCATAGATGTTATACCCATCAATTAACAAAATCAGGAAAAAAGTGGACAGCAGATACACATTGGTAATTTTGGCGGCACAGAGAGCAAGAGATTTAATTGATGGCAAGCCCGTACTTACAGAATGTGATGTTGACAGAGCTGTTTCCATTGCAGCAAAGGAAATTTATGAGGGTAGGATTACACACAAGCGTGACAGCAGCGCAATGGATGATGCGATGGATAGTGTAATGGAAATGCACAGGCAGGTGATTGAAGAGCAAGGATGAATGATTTCGGTAGTGTGCCAGAATTGAAAATTCCGGCACACTGCTTTTTATTTTAGTTTACTACAACAATATACGAAAAAACAACATAAATTCACTGAATCAATAAAAAGGTGTTGACTTATTTTACCATAACTTATATAAAGTAGACATAGGTGGAGTATTATCTCAGTTTTAGAGGTTACTAATTATTGAAGCCATAGTTGTGAAAGTGTGTATCGCAAGGAAAGAAAAGGAGGAAAGTATGGCAAATGATTTTTTACCTGTAATAACCAGAACTATTTCGAGAAAAGTTATGTTGAATGATGTCCTGATAATTGATCGGAACAACAGAACGATCCACGTTATATCTGAGAAGGGCAATTTTGCGTACTATGAGAAGATGGAAAATGTCTGTAAGTATTTGGATGAAAGATTCTGCAGGTGTATGAAAGGCTGCGTGATCAATCTGGATAAAGTGGATATGATGACAGAATCAAAGGTATTTTTTTCTAACGGAAGGAAATTGATACTTGCAAGAGATGCTTTTTTGGTAGCCAAAAAGGCATATAACGAGTATATAAGAAGAAAGCAGTTAATGTAATAAGTGTTTTTCATATTGAGATTAGATTCTGAAATATGCTTGTTATGTTGATAACTTAATTGCACTGTTTACTGCAAATGATTTTGAGAGTTTCAGCTGCAAATATTTTTTGGGATTTTTAATAAAAAATCCTTTTAAACACTTGAAATTTCAGCTTGTTTTTAATATAATGGTTAAAGTTCGCTTGCAGAACAATATTACTAATTATCACACGGGGCTTAAGCAGTATGGTGCCGACATAATTGCCAGATTGTCGGTTTTATGTGTAGAGAAGCTCGGTGGATGGAAAAAACCAGGAGGAATTAAAAATGGCAGTAATTTCAATGAAACAACTATTAGAAGCAGGTGTGCATTTCGGACACCAG
>ERZ772799.354-NODE-354-length-17741-cov-5.074748_pt1 | contig 17741 bp, 21 predicted proteins | sample MGYA00511345_ERZ772799 | MGnify/ENA primary metagenome ERZ772799 (study PRJEB29015, sample SAMEA2738037) | human oral metagenome | biome: human oral; feature: human-associated habitat; material: saliva | place: China | collected 2238 ... | reverse complement strand
TCACCTCTGAAAGCAACTCGGCATTCTTTGCAAGCCATAGCTTCCTGTTTTTTAGGGACTTTACGAATTCCTTTTGGCTCAGAATACCGCTATCCATATCTGCTGCCTTTGATAACGGAGCAAACAATGCAGATTCAGATTCTTTAAACGCCACCATTTCCCATTCATCACCGTACAATGCTATCAAAAGTCTTACACTTTGCTTAGGCACGGGATATTCATCGCCCAGAAAACTTGCGGTCCTGCCCTTTGCAAAGGCATCCATCGTAAGCGGTTCTATCAAATGTCCGCTCCTTGGAAGCAGCCATTCCTGAATGTTTTGTACCTCACCCTCCTCTAAATTCGTTTTACTTTGGGTAAGATTTCTCTTAACCCTCATTCCTGAACTTATAATATTTTTTGCGTTTACTCCCACATCTATTCCATAATCTGTAGCAGGATCTATTACATCATTGAGGTATGCAAGATCCAAAGCGTAGTTCGAAAATGTTTCCTCATCACCGCTGACTGTATCGATCACCGTAATATCTATATAAACTCCGGAAGTTTTTCCTGATATGTTGTAAGGCTCCGTACTATAAGCCATAGATGTGTCGATGTATCTTCCGCCCATGACGGTAGAATCTTCATTCATGTCAAAACCGTCCAGCACCCTATTTTCAATATTATTATTTGCAATTAAATTTTTGAACTTATCAAAGTCACCTGAAAGCATACATATGTTTATGCTCTTAGGTTTACCACATTTTTCAGGACAAAAACCCTCATACAACAGAGCTTCCGCCAAGGTTCTGCCGTACAAAAAATACGTTATGCCCGCATCACTGCAGATCTGATTTATTTCATTCAGCAATTCACCGAGCTTTTTTTCTAATTTACTCATTTTTTACCCCCGCTTACGTGGCTGTTCTCCTTCTTTCTTTTCGCTACCGCCTTTTTCTGCGCCTCTTTCTTATCACTGATTATGGATTCCTTATATACATCTGCGGCTTCTGCAATATCACCATCGAATATCTTTTTGCCCTTCCTCATCACTATTCCTCTGCTGCAAAACTCCAGAGCCGTTGCAGTTGAATGCGTTACAAATAAAAGCGTAACGTCCTTTTCATCGATTAGAGATGAAACTTTTTTAAGACATTTTTCTTTAAACTCAACATCTCCCACACTTAAAGCTTCATCGACTATCAGTATTTCCGGATTTATATTGGCATTTATCGCAAAGCCGAGACGCGCCTTCATTCCGGAAGAAAACGTCCTGAGCGGTTGCTCTATATAGTCTCCGATTTCTGCGAATTCTATTATATCGGGCATTATTTCTTCGATTTCCTGCTTGCTGAGACCTGCCAAATGTCCTTTCAGTCTAATATTTTCAATGCCTGTGAACTCCGGATCAAAACCGCTCGTAAGCTCTAGAAGCGCACTCACCCTTCCGTTTATATTTATCTCTCCCGAAGTAGCATGGCATACACCCGTTATCATCTTGAGAATCGTAGACTTTCCTGCCCCGTTCCTCCCAAACATTGCCACCGATTCGCCTCTAAATATATCGAACGAAACATCATCTACAGCCTTCTTTGTCTTTGCCTTTACGGCCTTGGAAAAAATTGCCCTGAATCGCTCTTTGTCCGATTTGTAAAGCTTGTATTGCTTGGTGATATTTTTAAACTGTATGATTGGACTAATTTCTGACATACTCTACCTACCTAAATCACATCCGGTATTTCTTTTATCAACTTTCTATATGCCCACAGCCCGAGCGCAGCAAAAAACAGATAAACTGTCAATATGCATGCAAGGTCTGTAGGGTTTTCCCATATCCATTTTTTAAACACGAACACATTTCTATATCCTTCCGAAAAGAATGTAACGGGATTAAACTTAAGTATTACACGCACCCAATGATGTCTTGCCGGGATTAAATTCACATCCCACATTACAGCAGATAGCCAAAAAAGTGCAGATGTGGATGACTTCACGAAATTTAAAAAATCCTTGCTCATAGCGGAGAGCAAAGATGAAAAGAAGGCCCATATCCAGCCGAATAAGAATATCAATACCAAATAAATGGGGAGCTGCAAATAGTATATGCTGGGATGTACCCCGAGCAAATTGTATATTATTATCATAAGCCCCAGTAAAAACAAATGGACATAGAAATGCGCAATATTCACAAACCCGGGGATCGTAGATATCGGAAAGGTCATCTTCGTTACAAGATGCTTGTATCTCCTGAGCGCACCCGCACCCTCTGTGAGCATCTCACGCAGAAAAAACCATGGTACCATGCCCGCTATTATCCACAGTACATACGGAACGGGATAGATGTTTTTGCCTGACCTGAGACCCACGGAAAAGGCAAACCAAAATACCAGTATTGTAGTGAGCGGCTTTATAACGGCCCAAGCCCACCCAAGAGCGGATCCGTTATACGTTTTTTTCAAATCCGCAGTAGCGAGCTTGAAAATCTGGCTCGAGTAATCTTTATATTCATTAAATACATTGCTTATAACTTCTCTTCGCTTCACTTAACCTCCTTAAATATTTATCGCTCCCTACATTGTAATATATTTAAGCTTATATGTCACCTAATACAATAACTTTAAGCGTTTTTTAACATCATCACAGCGTTTTAACATTGTTTGTATTTGACAAGCTGTTTCTTAACATGTTCGGTATGCGCTCTCACATCTTCTGCTTTAAATATATATGTGCCCATAACAAAGATATCGCTACCACTTGCAGCGAGCTTCTCCGCATTGTCAAGGGTTACACCGCCATCCACTGCGATTTTAAAACCGAGATCCATATGTTTTCTTTTTTCATCCAAGGCCTTTATTTTGTTATATGAAAGATCCAAAAATTTTTGGCCGCCGAATCCGGGATTTACCGCCATCACCAGCACCATGTCCACATCTTGGAGCACTTCATCGAGCATCGCTGCCGGCGTGGAAGGATTTATAGCTACTCCCGCCTTTGCGCCTGCCGACTTTATCTGATCTATAAGCCTATTCAAGTGAACGCTTGCTTCCACATGCACGCAGATATACTCCGTATTTTTTGTGATGAATTTCTCTATATATCTTTCGGGGTTTTCTATCATGAGGTGAACATCGAAAGGCATATCTGTGATTTCTGAAATCTGTCTTACGATATCAGGGCCATAACTGATGTTCGGGACGAAGTGCCCGTCCATTATGTCCATGTGAATGAGGTCTGCTCCGCCTTCTTCTATTTTTTTAATCTCAGACTTAAGATCCGTAAAATCGCTGGCCAATATACTGGGCGCTAATAACATATAATTCTCCTTTAATTAAAATTGACGTACTGTGATTCTACTATCTTTCCATTCATCCTTATAACCACTTTAGCTCTGCCTGTAGCCTTGACCTTAACGGAAGTTCCGCCTTCACTCTTTCTTGCATATCTGTCAAGTACCGTTCGAGTGCCGTTTTTATCGCTCACCTCCACCTGAAGTCTGAACCTTCCTTTCGGCGCCTTGCTGAAATCCACCATAATATTCTTGGTTTTTGCACTTTCACTCTTGCCTTTAGAAAGTTTTACGTAAATCGTAGTATCTTTCTTAACCTTTTCTCCCGGCTTTATAGATTGGTATGCCACCTTGTCCTTTTCCTGATCGCTCTCTATATATCCTGAAATCGCCATTTTAAGGTCATTGCTTGCACACACTTCTTTGGCTTGAGATTCGCTCATCCCCTTAAGATCAGGAACCCTCGCCTTCTCTTCCTTTTCCGATGATACCACCAGCGAGATTGCTTCGTCTTTTTCCGCTTTTTTACCCGCCTTAGGGGACTGCTCTATGACCGTTCCTTTATCCTTGCTTGAAGGCTTTCGTTCTATATCTCCCACCTTGAATCCCGCATCGGTTATGATTTTTTTCGCCTCTTCTTCCGTTTTTCCTACGACATTCGGAACTCTGCCATCTTCAGGACCCTTGCTGAGGTGTACCACAATCTCTTGCGAACCCTTAACCGTTTCTCCCGCATCAGGCTCCTGTTTTGCAATTTTACCCTTTTCAACATCGTTATCATATACTTCTTCGCCTTCTTTTAACGTATATTTAGTGTTCTTTATAGCCTCTTTGGCCTCTTCTATCGTTTTTCCTTTAAGATCCGGTATTTTATTTTCGGAACCCGAAAATCCTCCTGAAACCGCAAATATTATCGCAGCAAGCAGGGCGACCGCAGCTATCCCTGCAATAATGTATTTTTTCTTATTGTTCTTTTTGCTTTTTTTCTTCAAAGGTCCCTCTTCTCTCTTTCGCACTGCACCTTCATTCATCGACTTTTCACGTTTCTGATGCATTACCCCTTGTTCAAGCATAGTTTGAACTTCGAGCAAATCTTCAAACAACTCGTCTGCCGTTTCATACCGATCGATTTGTCTTTTTTGAAGCGCCTTGTTTATTACATCTATCAAAGGTTTCGGCACTCCGCTTATTACGGATTCTATAGGTTTCGGCTCTTCTCCTATGTGCTTTATCGCAATATCCAATGCGCTTTTTCCATCGAACGGCACCCTTCCTGTAATCATTTCATACATTACAACGCCAAACGAATATATATCGGATCTTTCGTTTATGTTCTTGCCATTCGCCTGCTCAGGGGAGAAGTAGTGCGCAGAGCCCATTATCACCGCCTCCGTATTTTTCTCGTTGCTACTCTTATCCATGGCTCTAGCTATACCGAAGTCCGTAATCTTTGCAACTCCCTCTGAATTTATCAAGATGTTATGCGGCTTTATATCTCTATGTATTATTTTGTTTTGATGCGCAAATGCAAGGGCGTTTACCACCTGTATGGCGATGTCCACAACGGCTTTGGGCTTCATGGGGCCTCTATCTATAAGATCGCTCAGCAGTTTTCCTTCTACAAGCTCCATTACCATGTAATACACATCGCCTTCTCTTCCTACATCGTATATGGATACTATGTTTGGGTGGCTGAGTTTGGCCGCAGCCCTGGATTCTCTTACAAAGCTATCTATAAAATTTCTGTTATGCGTAAATTCCGGTTTCAGCATTTTTATAGCTACGTTTCTCTTGAGCAGGCGGCACTTTGCTTTGTACACGACCGCCATACCGCCTTCGCCTATCTTCTCATGTATTTCGTATCTACCAGCCAGGATCTTCATAACTTCCCCCTATTTTTTTATACACATCACCGTTATATTATCTCTGCCACCGTTCTTATTCGCCTCACACACCAAGGCTTTACAAGCACTGTTCATATCGTTTGATTGTGATAATATTTCTTCTATTTTGTCATCCCCTACTTCATCATACAGGCCGTCGCTACAGAGCATCACCACATCTCCTTCACCTAAAAATGCCGTGAAAAAGTCCGGATGAACGTCCTTATATGCTCCTATAGCCCTTGTTATATAGGCTCGCTTTTCATGCGTTTTCGCTTCCGTTTTGGAGATAGCACCTCTTTTTATAAGTTCGTTTACATATGTATGATCCTCGGTTATTTGTTTTATTTTATTGCCGTGATAGAGGTAAGCCCTGCTATCGCCTACATTTGCAATGAGCACCTCATCTCCTGATATATAAGCTACCAAAAGGGTGGTGGCCATTCCTCTGTGCGCAATGTCTCTTTTGCCCAAGGTTATTATCTCTTCATTTACTCTATCTATGCAGATTGCCAAAAGTTCCTTTGCTTGGTGAAGGGTAATATTTTTGTTCTTGCTTATTACGTAGCTTGCCATCTGAGCTATTCCGTCTGTAGCCAATTTACTTGCAACTTCACCCGCTTTTTCACTGCTTACTCCGTCAGCCACTATATATAGTCCGATGGCGGGCATGGCAATATAAGAATCTTCATTGCTGTTTCTTCTCTTCCCAATGTCGTTATAATATCCCACATCCATCAGCTTCCTCTTTTCAAGTCTGCAAAGAAAAATCCGTCCGTACCGTCTTTCTCCGGCGTGTACTGCCTGTATTGCAATAATTTAAATTCACTATGCCTTTTTAAAAAAGCATCTATGTTGTCCATGTTCTCCTTTTGAAATATTGAGCAAGTCATATATACTAAGTGATCTTCGTCATTCGTAAGTTCCGCTCCTCGATCCAGCAATGTCCTCTGTAATTTTACAAGGTCGGTAAGCTTAGTATCCCCTCCTGCATATTTTATTTCAGGTCTTCGCCTTACGGTACCGCTTCCCGTACAGGGAACATCTAAAACCACATATTTAATTGTATCATATAGGCGCCAATGTTTATCTAAATTATTCCCGTCAAATAAATCATTAACGCCGATATTCACCTTGTGCCCAAGCCTTCCCGCCTCATCTTTCAGCTGCAATATCTTATGTTCATATTTATCCATCGATATTACTTCAACGTTTTTGCATTGCTCGATGATAGCAAATGTTTTCCCGCCTCTTCCGCAGCAAAGGTCAAGAACCTTACAGTCCTTAATATCCAAAGCCTCTATAGCCAGCTGCGATGACTCATCCTGCACGCTGAAATATCCCTTTTTATAAAGCTCCGTATCGAAAATACCGCTCCCCTTTACGTTGATTGCGCCTTCAGCCCTACCGGGAAGCGCCTCAATCCCGAGCTCATTAATTTTCTCTACAAGTTCTTCCCTCGTTATCTTTTTAAGGTTTGTTCTGATACACAGCGGAGCCTTTTCATTCCCACATTGCAATACGCTCTCTACAGCTCCATATTCCGGCACTTGATCCGCCGTATCTCTATCGTTTATGGCTTTTTGTACCGACAAATTCGCAGGAAGTTTTTTATTACAAGAATTATTTGCTTCATCGTTTGTAATTTCACGCACAAACCATAAAGGATACGAATACTTCACGGACAAGCTTTCAATATAAGGTAAATCATTTATGCTATCTTCTATCTCTTGTCTTTTCCTAATATAGCCTCTTAAAATCGCATTTATTAAACCAACCTTGTTTTTCACAAGCTTCTTGGCAATTGCAATCGTTTCATTCACGGCGGCATAGTCCGGCACCGAGTCCATGTAATCCAGTTGATATAGCCCAAGCCTTAAAAGTATTCTGTCTTTGAGTTTTATTCGAGCCTTCTTATCCTTAAGATGGTTTATAGCATGATCCAGTTTGATATTTAATTTAAGCGCACCGAAGACAAGCTCCCTTACAAATGCCACTTCCTTAACCGAGAGCCCCTTCGTGCTTTCCTCTATCGAGGCATTCGAATACTTGCCCTTTTCTATATTATACAAAGCCCAAAACGCAGCCAACCTTTTTTTATCGTGCGTTTCCATCACGCCTATTTCCCCTGGAACATCCTCCAAACATCAGCTTCTATGCATGGTATCATTATACATCATTTAAACTCGGCTTCGTCATTGCTATTCTTAAACAGCTAAGTTTAAGTTTTATGACTTTTCAGCCGGTATTTTATCTCTGTTACATATATTATTCTGCCTCACTGATCCTCTGTTGCCACTTCATTATAACTACAGTGAAGTGGCTATCAGCCGTTATTTCGAGTACTTCGTATCATTTTTAGAGAGAAGATATACGCAATACTGGTTCATGCTGATTCCCTCTCTCTGCGAATGCTCTGCCAGTGATCGGTGAAGACTTCGTGGAATCCTCAATTTAAACTGCCCGGAATAATCCTCCAGGCTGTCCGGTTCATGAATCTCCACTCCATCTTCCAATGCTGCTTCCAGCCATGCTTTTTTTGCATCCAATACATTAGCTACCGCACTTTCCACAGTCGCTCCACAGGTAATGCAGCCAGGCAAATCCGGATAAGAAATCACAAATCCGCCTTCATCTTTATCTTCTACAATTTCTATACGGTAGGACATTCCCATATAATCATTCAGCGTCTTCATCATTCTTCGCCTCGCTTTCTACAATTTGTTTTACCATTTCCACATATACTTTCTTAATCGGTTCATGTTTTGGTATAGTGAGCGGCATACAGCCTTTCTTTCTAAATGTATAATGACTGCTTTCGCTTCTCGGTGCATTCATTTCATATCCATAGCTTTCCAATACTTTCCGCAATTCATTAAACCGGAGGTCGTTCAATAAATTGCATATACGTGTTATCAGTTTATCCCATTTTGACATTTATTATATCTCCTGTTTTCATTATAAATGGTATCGTATATGGTGTCAATTATTTCTTTGATTATTTACAAACATTGATAAACTCGAATTTTCTAGATCGAGTGTAACAGACTGTAAACTTCGATTCAGCTGGATGCCCAAATATTTCCCGCTCACTGAATACCAGATGGATATGTATTTTGTACTCGGCAATAGCGAACAACCAACCTCTATGTATCTCATAATAAAAACTCCTTCGTCTTCCAGTTTATTATAAACTGTTTCAACAAAAGAGTTTTTTCTTATCACAGATGTACTATTACAAAATACATCTTTTATCACAAATGCTGTAGCATAGCTACAATCATATAACTGATAAATGTAAACTGCCTGCACCTTTTGTCACATGTATTGGTACATAACTAACATTGATCAACATTGTCAAGCTGCTTGGCTTTATTACGCTCATACAATTTAAGCTTTACAGCTATAAATACCCCCGCCACTATTATAAGCAAATGCGGTACTGCCAGATATAAAATTTCATATTCATATATCATCCCCACTGTTACCACAGACTGGAATAGCAATGCTACAATATACAACAATCCCATCAAAATTTTAACAAATATATTTTTCAAAAAAATCACGATAGAAAAAAAAGCTAATGCGACGTAAAAAGGGACAATAAAAAAAGGTGATGTTATAAGTGTAGTATATATTTCAGGAAGATCATCTTCGTTCAAACCCATAAGCCCAAAATATCCAATTAAAACCAAATAATATGCACAAGGTAACACAAAAGTAAAGAAAACAAATAATGCTTTTTTATGTTTTACTCCTTGAATCGCTTGTCTGCATTTATATATTTTTTTGATTATCTTCTGCATGAAAACCATCCCCCTGATTTCGATATGCGTCTTGTCTTAATAAAAAGCCATGCACGCATAACCCAAGCTATCCTTCTTGCTTTCCCACGTAATTTCATTCCACGTAATTCTTTTTGAAATTTTTTATCGCATAAACACCGATGATAGCCTTTACGATGATAACAATCGTCATGTCTCGCACAGGCAGCATCTAATCTATCAATGGGTTTTCCTGGTCCCGAATGTCCAGGTCCGCAATAGTTGCCATATATAGGCCACTTCTTCTTTTTTTAGTGGAGCTACCATTTTCGGTATTCACAATATCTCCATAATATTTCATAAACGAGTCCCCTATGTCTAAGGCAACTTTATTAACCCCTTCTTTTATTGCTTTTTTCTTATGAAATACAGCCTTATTATGTTTATCTATCGTAATGTACTTAACTATTGTTTTAATATCTCTTGTTTCCTGATCTATTTCCTTTTGTTCCTTGTTTGCAAGAATATTTCCAGGTAATAAAAATGCCACAGCCAATACCAACGCTATAAATTTAATTGCAATTTCCTTAACGTTTATGCTCATTTCAATTCTCCTTCTTAAAAAAAATCATCGACTTCAATTTTATTCATGTCATACAATATCTTTGTTTTTTTATTATTAAATACTAATATAGCCGGTATTTCATCAATTTTATTTTCTCTTTCTAAAAAACGCTTGTTCGCCTTGAACAATTTCATTTCTGTATCAAAATAATAAAATTTGTAGCCTCTTTTTTTATTTTTTTACGAGCAGCATCTATTTTATGAATCGCTTCTACGCAATCAGGGCAAGTCTTTCTTCCAAAAAATATAGCTGCCTTTTTCTCGTCTTTACTCAACTTTCATATCTCATTATTATCTCTGTATAATGTTCAATAATAAATTGCAGTTTTACCGTAATACTACATTGAATTTCACGCTTTATCCCTCTCATACAATTTAAGCTTTATAGCTATAAAGATACCTGCCAATAATATAACTAAATGCGGCCCTAACAAATACCAAACTTCATATACATATATCATTCCCATTATTACTACCGATTGTATTAATAACGAGTAAACATATAAGATCCCCATTAGAATTTTAACAAATGGTTTTTTCAAGAAAATCAATACTGCAAAAAAGGCTAAAGCCGTATAGAAAGGCATCCCTGCAAGCGGTGAAATTAAATATGCCAGCCACTCTACCAAAAAGCAACTTTTGCTTACATCAATAGAGAGACTTCTCCCCGTGCCTGTATTAGCCAAAAATATAATCACCGATACAAATATGTAGTATATCCATGGCAATGCAACCGCAAATAAAGCAAACACCATTTTCTTTGTAACGGATGAAGCTATTGCCTGCTTGCCGTTATAAAACTTTTCAATTATTTTCTGCACGTAAACCTCCTCGCATCCTATCCCTACACTTTATTTAACTCTAATCTAATTTGCATTTACAACATGATTACTTTTCTACCTTGCTGTAGTACCAAAGGTTGTTTTCCGGCTTATTTACCTTATACTTTTTGCTATTTTTAGCAAAAATGAAGAAATAATCAGGTTTTCTTTTTACAACGCCACAGGTTCTTGGTTTTTCTATTATATACGCATATATTTTGCCATCCACGTATAACTTATAATCCCCATCATCGTCTCTTTCCCAAGTTCCTGCGGTTATTTTCGTCCCATTCATCTCCAAGCCGTCTTTGTAAACAAAATTATTTTGTTTAGGATTCAAATCTAAATTCCATTCTTTTTTATAATATTTTGTATCAATATCTTTATCATATAAACTCAATCTGAACCCTTGCCCCTCCCCGGTTGCAGAAACACTACTTTCAAAAGAACCTATATCACGAGACATTAAATCCTTGATGTTCTTATTATGATTTATAATCTTTACAGAAACAACCGCCCCTATTAACAATATCAACACAAGCCAAAATATGAGAATCTTTTTACCTCTAGAATTTTTCTTAGTTTCTTGTTTTAACATAACCTATCGTATACTATCCTTTTCATTAAAATTCCACCCCCAGCTTGTCGCTAATTGTACCATTCAAAAATTTGCATGTCAAAACATAACTAATTTTACCTCATCTAATTTGTTGACGAATATAATCAAAGTGGACTTTTACTTTTTTCATCCCTAATTAAAGAGGGCGCATATGCGCCCTCTTTTAGTAAGTTATTTAAACAAGTGTTATCTCTTAGAGAATTGGCTTGCCTTTCTGGCTTTTTTAAGCCCATACTTTTTACGTTCTTTTACTCTGGCATCTCTTGTCAAAAAGCCTGCCGATTTCAATGATGCTCTGTATGCTTCTCTATCCGCTTCACAAAGCGCTCTTGATATACCGTGCCTTAAAGCCCCGGCTTGTCCTGTCATTCCACCGCCATGAACCTTTGCAATTACATCGAACTTGCCTTCGCAGCCCGCAACCTCAAAAGGTCTTTTCGCTTCTCTTGAAATTATCTCCATTGGGAAATATTCTTCAAGCTTCTTATCATTTACAGTTATATTCCCCTTGCCTTTTATCAATCTTACCCTTGCAACGGAAGATTTCCTGCGACCTGTGCCTCTATATTGTACCTTTGCCATTTATATCCTCCTTTAAATTTTCAACTTCTCAGGTTTCTGTGCACTATGATCGTGCTCAGCTCCCTTGTACACCCTTAATTTTTTAAGCATCTGCCTTCCTAATTTTCCCTTAGGCAGCATTCCTTTCACTGCATGAATCATAACATCTTCAGGTTTTTCTTCAAGCATTTTTTCAAGGGTAACGGTCTTCAATCCGCCGGGATATCCACTATGACGCTTGTACTCTTTATCCTCTAATTTCTTTCCTGTTACCTTCACCTTTTCCGCATGGATAACAACCACATAATCTCCGCAGTCAACGTGCGGTGTAAAAATAGGCTTGTGCTTTCCTCTCAGCATGCTTGCAATCTTTGAGCTAAGCCTTCCTAATGTCTTATCCGTTGCATCAACAAGATACCATTTTCTTTCTACCTCGTGAGGTTTTTGAACATATGAACTCATATCTTTCCTTTCTACCTACTAAAATCACTAAGGATCCGTTTCGGTCTCAATAAACAAGCACTATAGATTCTAACACAACAGCTACAGCAAAATCAAACACGCTATTACTAATCGCCCCAAAGTACTTTGGGAGACCCGTAGCCCCATTTCCTTTAAAACATCACAATTTATATCAATTCAGTTTTACATATTCTTCAAGACATAAATTTTCTCTCTTCATAATTGCCGCAGCTTCTTTCCCTACATATCTAAAATGCCATGGCTCATATATTATCCCTGTTATTTTTTTCTTTTCTTTCGGAAATCTTAGTATAAATCCATACTTATATGAATTGTCTTTTAACCACTTGTATAATATTGACGCATCACTTTGCATACTATTGATGTCGACAGCAAGTCCCGTTTGATGCTCACTCATTCCGGGTCTTTGAACAACTAATTCTCCTCGCTTTACAGCATCATGTAAAGAAACCCCTTTTTCATCAAGCCGATTCATTTCTTCTTCCCACAATTCATTCTGCTCTTCCCAACTTCTATATCCTGAGCCCACAGTGATACTTATTCCTTGTTTTCGTGCATCATCAAACATCGACTGCAGATGAGGATATATCCGCTTACTAACCTTCACCCCATTTGCCAATTTAACACATTTCGGTTTATATTCTTTGTCAAGATAATACTCATTATTAATAAGTACTGTTTTCCAATTATTTCTATCAATCGTAATTTTTTTTGCAAAAAATGTCCCATAATTATAATATCTATATGCACATAAAGAGCTTGCCATTGCTAAGCAAATTCCAATAATTACTATACATATTTTTTTGAGCATTTCATATTTCTCCTATACAATATTTGCTCTCCCCTCAAACATATTTATTTACTTTTCATAAGATAATACAGGTTTTAACGCAAATGCCTCACATAAAGCTAACAGGAAGCCCTCCTGCCGATCCATTAGTATAAAATACCTTAAGTGCAAGGATACACTATTACACTTATGGTACACGATATTAATAGAAAAAATCAACAATCTTCATATTATATATTTTTCTTATAAACCAAAAGTAATAATCACCATAAGACACCACAAGCAAAAAGCCCCTCCTTGCTACTACACAGTATACAACAGGAGAGGCTTATTATTACTTTGTTTATATCAATCTAACAAAAAAGCTGTTGTGACAAGCACTGTGATAAGAACAACCGCTATCTTTGCCGGCACCGCTCATCGCCTAAATCTCTGTACAAAATAAGTAGTAATGGCAACAACCACGAATGAAATAACAAACACAACAAGAAATGTAATTGCCACAGTACTACCTATAGGGACTGCCCTCCCTCCGGATATGTAATAAGCTGATAAAACAGCATCGCTGCCACTACTGAAGCAACAATTAAGGATATTATCAATGATAATTTAATAATTTTCATTTTTCCATCCCCCTTATAAATTTCAAATCTCAGTTATCCGTCGTATAGTTGTCGAAATAGCCCTGAATATACACAATTGGCGTTCCCTTGTCTCCGCTTCCCGATGTTAAATCACAAAGAGAACCTATGAGATCCGTATACTGTCTGGGCGTTGTACCTTCAGACGCCATGCTTCCAAGCAAGTCTATGTCCTTTTCGGAAATAGCCTCCTTCATTGCAGACTCCAGTTCCTCTCCATCCAATGCACCGAACTCATTGTCAACAATATATTTAAGCTTAAGCTCATTAGGAGTACCTATAAGCCCGTCTGTAAATCCCGGAGACACTACAGGGTCTGCAAGTTCCCAAATCCTACCTTGAGGATCTTTAAACGCCCCATCGCCATATACAAGTACTTCTATATTTTTCCCTGTCAAGGCGTTTAACTCACTGCACAACTTATCAGCAAAGCTTTTGGCATCTCTCGGGAAGAGTTTTACCATATCCTCGGTAGACTTATTGGAACCCAAAAGTCCATATTTTTCGTTATAACCGCTACCGTCTATAGGCTCTGTCATTATCATATCAAGCGAAATAGCCTTAACACCCTTCTCAGCATTTAAATAATCCGTCAACACTTTTCTGGTATGAGTAGTCGCAACAATGACGTTCTTTACCTTTTGAGTGATAGCCTTAGGGTCATTTGAAATGATTATCTCCACATCTGCGCCTATTTCTTTGATGAGATTCCTATAATATTCAAGATAATTTACACCTGTAAACGGATGCTTTGGCTGTCCGTATTTTTCTATAAACTCCTTTTCTGTAAAAATGCTGCTGTTATCTACAACCGCTTCTTTAAAATCAGGCACGAGAGAATTTCCGACTTCATCTGAAGGAAATGAAAGCTGTAAGTAAACCTTTTTGAACGGCTTTGCAATTCCTTTTAAACATATCGCAAACCTGTTTCTGCTAAGTATAGGAAATAATATACCTACTTCATCCCCCGAAAACTTTGTTGATACATCTTTTGCTATATCGGAAATACCGGCATAGTTTGCTTCTCCCTTTGCTACTATCGTCTCCGTAACACCTACTATATCTCTATCTCTAGGAGTAATTTCTCCATTATCTATCGCCGCCTTTATTGTGCCGATTACAGCTTTGCCCACATCATCACCTTTTTTAATGATAGGAGCCCTGAGCCCCATTGATGCTGTTCCTATTACTCTTTTCATGCTACCTCCATAAATTTTATTTAATATGATGCACTCACACTCAATTAGCTCTACTTATTATCTCAAGGGCTATCTTTCTTGCAAGCCTATCCGAACCCTTTCTTGTAGTAGTTACATTATCTGCATTTAAACATTCCCTACGATCTTTGGCATATTCATACCAATCTATCAAATGAATATTGGTATCATTTGCCGCAAGCGTCTTTAGCAAGTTGTTGTTGCTCCTTTCGAAAGGCTGCGCAGAACTGTTATTAACCAAATAAATCGTTCTACTTCCAAAATTTGCAAGCAATTTTTCCATCTGAGCTTGACTGAGACTTTCACTATTACCAAGCGCTATAACCACGGGATCCTTTAATCTCTTTGCGGATTCAAGCTTCTTACATGAAGAAATTGCCGATGATACGGTCATGTCCTTGCTACTCTCAATGTTCATATTAGGGAAAATTCTTTGCATGGCAGCTGCGCTTGTCAAGAACAATCTATCCCCTATAAATGTCACCTTGCCTTTGTATTTCCCTATTTTTTCAAGTTCCGCATCCTCTGCATCCAACTTCTTCCTGTATTGTTTTTTCTTAACATCTTCTTTTTTTGCAGTTTCTTTATTCATTTTCGCATTTTGCTCTTCACTTATTTTTTTGGCAGTAGCTAAACTGTTGTTAAGTTCTTTTTCATATGCGGTCGTTGCTTTAGAAGGTCCTGTGTATGCAAGCACTCCTGCGGTGATGACTGCGAGCAATATTGTTCCGATCCTGGCAAACGCTACTCTGTTCACCTTGAATTTGCTTCGTTTGAGCTTCACGACATTGGTCTTTTTTACATTTTTAAACAGCTCATAGGTAAGTTCCGCCATCACTATTGCGATAATAAGCTGTATCATAAACATGAACACATACGGCATACGCACACTACCCATGAAACTCTTCGTAATTATAACAGCAGGATAATGCCACAGATAAAATGCAAAACTTCTCTTAGCTATCATGTTAAGGTATTTATTGCTCATAACACCGGCTATTTGTTTACCGTTTTTATACACAAGCGCCACAAGCGCAATTGAAACCGCCCCATAGATAACGGGTATAACAACTTCCGCTAATTTGCTTTGGGTGGCAGGAATTACAGCCATCCCGACTAACGCTACAAGCATGCATCCCATCCATATATTATTCTTCAGTTTGCCGTTATCAGAAGCTTCAGCCTTATCCGTATTGAAGCGACTTGGAACAGCGAGTGCCGCCGTGATACCACCAACAAAAGCAAGGACTTTAACATCTATGCTGAATAAGGTCTTATCCTTGCTCACGCCATAAACCAAAGCACCGGCATATATAAAAACCGAAGCTGCAGCTATTATGGATGAAATTTTCATCATCGCTTTTCGAGCGTCACATTTTGCTTTACGGGAAACCTTGCCCACCAAGTATTTCATGCCTTTAAATAGCAACAAGAATTGAAAAGCTACCGCCACCAACCAAAAATGAGATAACGGGCTCTTAAGCGCAGCCGAATCCATATATGCATTGCCCGATATCATCTGCCAAATATTGTTGGACATGGACACCGTAGAAAAATACGCTCCCTTAATGTTTATATCGAGACCATTTCCTACTACCGTAGCAAACAAGCCGACAACTGACGCTACAAAGATGACAGGGAAAATCAGTGACACGATCTGTCTTTTAAGTTCCCTGCTCTGCTTTCGCAGTTTCACCGAATGCACGTTAAAACTGTAATCGCATAACGTAAATCCCAGCGTTGCAAAAAACACGCTACTTGCAAGATATCCCCTGCTCATAAGCTCAGGAAATACATGGAAAACAGACATCATCAATGTCATAAATAAAAGCGATCCAGACAAATACGCCCTGTAATTCGGCATATTAGATGCTTTGCGAAACGCAGTTTTATTTTCCTTTTCAATATTTAAACGCTGCTGTTCTTGTACTTGTTTTATGTTGAACTCTTCTGTAGCGGTTAATGCCAATGTCTTCCCTTTCCTGTCAATAATTTTCTTTTTAAATCTTACATTTCATTCTATCATTTATACAAATCGCTATCAATTTTTTTTTGCAATTTACAAAAATCATTTCGATAAATTTCATTGTGCAAAATAATCATTTGTGGCGAACAACAATTTTTGACTTTACCGTTTTACATTAGTATAATAACCAATAAATCCATGCGGCTCAGCCCAGTATTAAAAAAAGGGAGAAACTTAAAAATGAAGGCGAAAATATTCACTAGAATCATTTATATAATAGTTGCAGGAATATTTTTAGTTTCGGCAGGTAAATTAATATATCATTACGGCGACAGCTATCTATCTGAAAAAGACTTTGATAAGCTAAAAACAAATGAGCAGTATGAGCTCAAGCAACTAAAAAAAAAGAACAAGGATTTAGTAGGACGAATTAAAATAGACGACACAAAAATCGACTATCCCGTTATGCAAACTCCAAACGATCCGACATATTACCTTCGCCGGAACTTTGAGAAAAAATATTCCATCTCAGGCACTCCTTTTTTAGATGCCGCAAGTACCTTAGGTAAATCAAAAAACTACTTGATCCATGCGCACAACATGAAAACCGATACGATGTTCAACAATCTGCTGAAATATGAGGATATTATTTTTTACAAGAAACACCCTGTATTTTTTTTCAATGAACTTAGAGGCAAAAAAGAAATAACCGGAACCTATAAGATAATCGCAATATTTAAAAGTCAAATTTACCCAAGCAAATCAAAACAATTTAAATACTATAACTACCCCTCTATCACAAATCCAAAAAAATTCAATAAGTATGTGAATATGTGCAAGGCTCTCTCCTTAATAGATACCGGACAAACGGCGCAATGGGGCGATCAATTAGTAACACTATCCACTTGCGCATACCACACTGATGAAGGACGCTTTGTAGTAGTTGGGAAGAAGATAAACTAAACCGTTGCGCTAACATATTACCTCGCAGTGTCTTGAATCATTAGCATATATATTAGAAAATAAATTCGAAAGAAAAAATGGGAAAGAAAAGAGGGGCGGAGCCCCTCTTTTAATATGCTGTTTGTTTTAACCTGCTTAATC
>ERZ772799.351-NODE-351-length-17792-cov-12.284546_pt1 | contig 17792 bp, 16 predicted proteins | sample MGYA00511345_ERZ772799 | MGnify/ENA primary metagenome ERZ772799 (study PRJEB29015, sample SAMEA2738037) | human oral metagenome | biome: human oral; feature: human-associated habitat; material: saliva | place: China | collected 2238 ... | reverse complement strand
TAAACCAGCCATCATTTTGGTTCCAGATATAGTCAGCTGGCGAGTTTTGATAAATAGCTTCATCGTTCAAATTGTCACCAACAAAGAAGCGTGCGTCATAGACACCACTGAGGGCAATCACTTTATTGAAAACATCTGGATGCTGGAGGAAGAAATTGACAGCATGATAAGCCCCCATAGAGCAGCCTGTCGTCATCATTGAGTCAAACCAGCCTGTCTTGTGTTTGATAAAGGGAATCGCTTCTTCAATAACATAACGCTCATAAGCACGGTGCATCTCAGCACGGTCATGGGGATGTTTCCAGTCAGCCAGCCAGCTTTCGCTATCTACGCTGCTCAAGGTGAAAAATTGCACCTTCCCTGTCTCGATGAACCAAGAGCAGGCTTCAATCATGCCGAAATCAGCATATTCATTGTGAGAACCACCTGACGAAGCAAAGACTACTACTGGAACACCAGCATGACCGTAACGATTGACATACATTTCACGGTTCAAATGACCGCTCCAATGACTTAAAAATTCTACATGCATTTCTTTTCTCCTTTTTGCTTCTTTTCCTACCACTTTTCACTGATAAAGCGGAAACAGTCGGGCAGATTTTCCGCCCAGTCCACTTCATTGTGAATCGCTCCTGACTGGATTTTGATGTGGAGATTGTCCAGCTCCACACCAGCAGCGATCAGCTGACGGTAATAACTGAGCGAAGAATCAATGTAGGCTTGTTTGATATTGCCTGCCATGAGGGTCTTGTCAGTATCATCAGCTTCCTCTGTTCCAACATAGATGAATACTCGCTGGTCAGAGTGCAACTTCTGGCGTTCTATATAGCGATCAAAAGCTTCCTGATGGAGCCAGTTGGCTGATGAAAAAACGCCCAGACAGCCGACCTGATCCTGATATTCAATGCCAATAAACTGGGTAATATTGCCACCCAATGAAGAACCAATCATAGCTGTATGCTGGCGGTCAGCCTTCGTCCGATAGTTTTCATCAATAAAAGGTTTGACGACATCCATGACGAACTCAGCGTACTCTGTGCCCTTACCACCAAATTGCATTCCAGGAATATTGGACTCTTGGAACTTCCATGCTGAATATTCATTCATCCGACGCGGTCCATCATTGTCAATGGCCACTACTATCATTTTTTCAATATCGGGATTGCGCTTGATTGTCGGAATCACTTTCCAAGAATGGCCACTGAAAGACTCCTTGCTATAAAGGACATTTTGACCATCGTGAAAATAAACGACAGGATAGGTCTTTTTAGTATCTTGTTCATAATTTTTAGGGAGCAGCACTCGCACGCGCCGCTTTTGTTTGGTGTAAGGAACCACCAACTCATGAGTTTTCATATCAAGATAGAAATAGGATTTATTCATTTTCAGAAAACTTTCTATTTTCAAAATTTTTATTTATTATAACACAAATTAAGCAAAAAAGTTAGGAAATTCCTAACTTTTTAATGATTTTTATTAGATAATGATAGAAAATAGATTATTTATCCAAATAAAGCTGTAAATCCTGCAAAGCACGCTCAGCAATCTTCTCATAACGCTCTTTCTTATCACGAATTCGAGGGCCGTCTAGCTCTTTGATAATACCGAAATTGACATTCATCGGCTGGAAATGTTTGCTGTCAGCATGGGTAACATAATGTGGCAGGCTGCCGATAGCTGTTGTTTCTGGAAAAACAAGTGCTTCTTCTCCTTTGAAGAGTCGAGCGGCATTGATACCAGCTACCAAACCAGAAGCTGCTGACTCTACATAACCTTCAACTCCAGTCATTTGACCGGCAAAGAAAAGATTGGGCTGTTTCTTAGAGCGGAAAGTCTGCTCCAGCAGGTTTGGAGAGTCCATGTAAGAGTTGCGGTGCATAACACCATAGCGGACAAATTCTGCATTCTCAAGGCCAGGAATCATCTGAAAGACCCGCTTTTGCTCGCCCCATTTGAGATGGGTCTGGAAGCCGACGATGTTGTAAAGACTGCCCGCTGCATTGTCCTGGCGAAGCTGCACTACAGCGTATGGCGTCTTAAAATCTCCGTCGCGAGGACCTTGATAGTCATCTGGATATTCTAAACCAACCGGCTTCATCGGGCCATAAAGCATGGTTTTAATGCCTCGCTTAGCCATAACTTCAATTGGCATACAGCCTTCAAAGTATTTTTCTTTTTCAAAGGAATTAAGCGGTGCTTCCTCCGCATTGACCAAAGCATCATGGAAATCCATAAATTCTTGCTTGGTCATGGGCGCGTTTAGATAGGCTGCTTCCCCCTTATCATAGCGAGATTTGAGGTAGACCTTGGTCATATCAATGGTATTGACATCGATGATTGGCGCTGCTGCATCGTAGAAATAAAAGCCGTCGCCCCCATTGAGCGCGTGGATTTTTTCTGCTAGCGCATCGCTGGTCAAAGGCCCTGTAGCAATGACCGTGATGGCATCCTCTGGAATTTCAGTGATTTCCTCACGAATGACTTCAATCAATGGATGATTGGTCACTTGCTCCGTTACTAGCTGTGAAAAGCCTTCTCTATCAACTGCTAAAGCACCACCCGCTGGAACACGTGTCGCTTCTGCTGACTTTAAGATGACCGAGTCCAACCGTCTCATTTCTTCCTTAAGAAGCCCAACAGCATTTGTCAAAGCATCTCCACGTAAGGAATTGGAACAAACTAACTCTGCAAAATTGTCTGTTTTGTGCTGAGGTGTTGACTTGACACCACGCATTTCATAGAGTTTAACTGGAATACCACGTTCTGCGATTTGGTAGGCAGCTTCAGACCCCGCTAAACCTGCTCCGATAACATTGATATAAGATTGAGACACGACACTAATACCTCTTTGGGTGGAACATCAGTCCATATCCAAACAAGCCACTGGACTGTTTGACACCCACAAATCTTTCTAAATTATTACTTGGTCCATTATACCAAAAAGCTAAGTAAAAAGACAGACAGGAGGATTACTGAATGTCTTTCCAAAATTATTGTTTAACAAAACTGAATGTCTTATAAGCATACAGATGACTATTATCTTCGTAACTTATACCAAATCCTACTTCAGTATTTCTAGGTAGTTTTTCAATTTCAACTATTTGAGCAAGTAAATATTGGAAATCAGAGTCTGTCCAATTGTCAATATCTTCATTAGTTACTTGGAGGTTTTGTTTTCGTACCTGTTCTATATCAGTGTGTATGTGAATACTAAAGGTCGAACGATTATCAACAACTCTTTTTAAGAGTGTATCTTGATTGCGAACAAACGTTTATTCATCGAGATTGTTGACTCTACTTGGGTCTAAATCCTCGATTAACGGAATTAGTTCTTCTACATCCGTCTTCAAAAATGCCTCTCTTTTTTCTTGTTCTTCAAGACGGGTTTTCGGGTTACCACTGTATTCTTCTTTTGGAACTAGAGAGTAATAGGATTTAAAAGATTCCAATTCAATTGAGTTTTTAATATAAAGCTTCCTAAGCTGATCATCTTTTAAATATGTAAAAGTCAAACTATCACTTTGAAGTATCCTATTGTAAGCTTCCTCAAGTCGGTCATAGTTATCATCTTCGGAAACATACTCCATTTCTAAACGGTAGACTGTTTTCTTGGAAAAACCAAAGAATTCTTTCTTTTCAACTTCTTTAAGCCTCGGATTGTATTTAAGGACTGGAGTGCTCTCAACATAATCTTTTTCAAAATCCACATAGACATCAACAAATTGTTTCGTTCCTTTAATATAAATTGGAGATCCCTGATAACCAAAGGTATCAGCTGTCGAGTATCCTTCTGCTTCTAACCCTGCAGCTTCTACTACGGAACGAATGTTTGAAATAGCTGTTTTAGCTAAATCACGATCGACTCTGTTGTTACATGCAGACAACATAAATAATGTGAGAATAGAAAACAGCACACTAATTATTTTCTTAATCACTTTGCTTTTAACATCTCCTCTAAATAAGCAATCTTAGAAAAATCCTTATGATTGTTATTATCATTTCGGTAAGAATCTTGGGAAGAGGCGCGGTAGATAGCTAAAAATTGCTCTGGAGTCGGCAGTAAAAACTCAATACCATCAACTTCTTTTCGAGTCAGCTTCTCTAGCGGCACACCTGAAAAAGCCTCCAAGGTTTCCATGGCTCCAAACTCAATAGATAGATCTTCTTTTTGAAATTCATGCTCGTGCAGATCGACCAAGCGATAGCCCAAGCGCTCCATCATAGGTTCAATCTTGTCCATATCAAAAATACGCTCTTCATCAGGCGCTTCCCAGCCACGCTCATCACCGTGAACGTGAATGTCGATATCCCGCGCTTGCCAGTCTTGTCCAGTAACTTGCTCCAGACCTAGAGAACCCATCAGAAGTGGAACAATTCCCATCTTGTTCAGTTGAGACGCGATTATTAGAAATTCTGCAAATTTATCTATCATAAAACTGCACCTCTTCTTCAGAAAAATATTTCACGTAATATAAATTATGTAAAAATAACTATTTCACTTTTTCTTCTTGATAGTCGCCATTGCTGCAGACCACTTGCTTACCACCACCGCGAACTTTCTTTTCAATCAGATAATGGTCACATTTTGGACAGTTCCGACCGACCGGCTTGTCCCAAGATGTGAAATCACAGTCTGGATAACGATCACAGCCATAGAAAATGCGATTTCGCTTAGTCTTACGCTTGATAACTTGACCTTTCTGGCACTGTGGACAGGTCACGCCGATTTCCTTGACGATAGCTTGAGTGTGACGGCAGTCAGGGAAATTGCTGCAGGCGTAGAACTTGCCAAATCGACCCAACTTGATAACCATGGGACTGCCGCAGACCTCACAGTCAAAACCGGCTGGCTCATCCTTGATTTGGATTTTTTCCATCTCAGATTCAGCTTTAGCCACTTCCTTTTCAAAAGGTTTGTAAAATTCGTCAATAATCTTCTGCCACTGCTCTTTGCCAACTTCTACATCATCCAGTTTTGCTTCCATTTCGGCTGTAAATTTCACATTCACGATATCTGGGAAGAATTCGACAATTAGTGAATTGACAATCTCGCCCAATTCTGTCGGTTCAAAGCGCTTGGAAACTAGCTTAACGTAATATCGTTTCTGAATAGTTTCAATGGTCGGTGCATAGGTAGACGGCCGGCCAACACCATTTTCTTCCAAGGTTTTGATGAGAGTTGCTTCAGAATAACGTGCAGGCGGCTGGGTAAAGTGCTGTTCTGGATTGGTATTGACACGTTTGACGGTATCGCCCTTTTCCATATCTGGCAGCATTTTATTCTTGTCAGAGTCGTTGTAAATAGCCAGATAACCATCAAACTTGACCTGACTGCCGTTAGCTGCAAATTGGACACCGTTTTGCTCTAGTTTCACATTCATAGTATCAAAGACTGCTGCTGTCATTTGACTGGCTACAAAACGGTTCCAAATCAGCGTATAGAGCTTAAGCTGATCCTTATCCAGATACTTTGCGATACTTTCTGGTGTATTGAAGACGCTGGAAGGACGAATGGCCTCGTGGGCATCTTGAGCTCCTGAAGCATTTTTTACCTTGCTGCCATGTTTGGAATATTTCGCACCAAATTTATCCGTAATAAAGCTTGCCGCTTCATTCTGCGCTACTGGGCTGATCCGAGTCGAGTCGGTACGCATATAGGTAATGAGACCTTGTACGCCAGAACCGATATTAATCCCTTCATAGAGCTGTTGAGCCACCATCATGGTCTTACGAGTTCGGAAATTAATCTTATTAGCGGCATCCTGCTGCATAGAGGAAGTCGTGTAGGGCAGCGGAGCATTGCGTCGACGCTCCTTCTTTTCGACGCTGTCGACAGTAAAGTCATCTCCCTCAAGATGAGACAAGACTTCTTTGACATCGTCATTGTTGGTCAGCTTCATCTTCTTGCCATTCATGCCGTAGAAGCTAGCCTGAAACTGACGAGTTCCTTTCTTGAAGATTCCGTCAATTGTCCAGTATTCTTCGGGTTTAAAGGCATTGATTTCATTTTCCCGATCGATAATCAGCTTGAGGGCGACAGACTGCACCCGACCAGCTGACAGGCCTTTTTTGACTTTCTTCCAAAGAATAGGGGAAATAGAATAACCAACCAAGCGGTCCAGAACCCGACGAGCTTGCTGGGCATTGACCAGATCCATATCAATCTGACGCGGCTCTTTAAAAGCATTCTTGACCGCGTCTTTAGTAATTTCGTTGAAGACAACACGGTTTTTCTCTTTTTCATCTAGATTGAGAATGTGAGCCAAATGCCAAGAAATAGCTTCTCCTTCGCGGTCCGGGTCACTTGCTAGAAAGACTTGCTTGGCTTTCTTGGCTTCTTTTTTTAAGTCATTAATCAAAGGACCCTTACCACGAATATTGATGTATTGTGGCTCATAGTTGTTCTCAAAATCGATGGACATGGTGGACTTTTTCAGGTCGCGAATATGCCCCACACTGGCCAGAACCTTATAGTTTCGTCCCAGATATTTTTCTATTGTTTTTGCCTTGGCAGGCGACTCTACGATGACAAGATTCTTCTTGACCGCAGACTTTTTCTTTGTTTTTGTTACCAAATTAGACACCTTCTATAAGAAATAAATCTTATAGAGTTTAAACTATTTTTTGATAGATGTCAACTCGTAACTATTTCTATAGGAAAACTTATTTTAAAATTTGAACTCAGAAAGGACGTCAGAACCTGATGTGATGCACTTTGCACCCTCTTGAATCAAATGATGACAACCGTCCGATTTTCCATCCAAAATGGACCCTGGAATGGCAAAGACATCCCGCCCCTCTTCCATTGCCCGCTCACAGGTAATCAGACTGCCCGACCGCATCTTGGCTTCCGCCACAACGACTCCTCGGCAGAGACCAGCGATGATACGATTTCGCTCTGGAAAATGAAATTTCAAGGGTTGCTCACCCGGCCCATACTCCGTCAGCAATAAATGATTTTTGCCAATATAAGCCTGTAGTTTTTGATTGGCCTTGGGATAGAAGACATCTAGTCCCGTCCCAATGACAGCAATAGTTTGGCCACCATTTTGCAGGGCAGCCATGTGGGCCACGGTATCAATCCCACGAGCCAGCCCGCTGACGATAACCAGCTCATTATTCAACTCCTTAATGATTTTCTGCACAGCAGCATTTCCCTGCTTACTGCTGTCTCGACTACCGACAATGGCTATCTTGGGCATTTCTAACAAATTTAAATTTCCTTGATAAAATAGTAAAGTCGGTGCATCATAAATCTCGCATAAATCCCAAGGGTAAACATCATCCAAAATAGAAAAGGATGGAAATCGGTCAAACTCTTCCTTCAAAGCTTGCAGATCGAGCCGCTTGTACTTCTCCATAAAGAGAGCAGGATTGCGGCACTCAGAGACGACTGCCTTGTCTCGCAAAGATAACTCTCCCTCTTTATTTTCTGCATACCTCAAGATATTTAAGACCTGTTGATTGCTCAAGCCAGCTTTTTTCATTTTATAAATTTCAAAATTATTCATTTTTATCACCTCACTTTCTTATTCGTAAAAAAGTTCAAAAAAAGAACTGCAATACAGTTCCTTGTTTCTTATTCGATTAATTATTGAAAAAATGGTTGAGTTATTTTATTCTTCATGAACAGGAATTTCTTTAATAATCTTAGCAGGATTGCCGGCTAGGACTACATTATCGCCAAATGATTTAGTCACAACTGCACCTGCTCCGACTACCACATTATCTCCTAGCGTCACTCCTGGCAGAATGGTTACACCACCGCCCGCCCAGAAGTTGTCACCAATCTTAATGGGAGCCCCATATTCAATACCAGAATTTCTTTCCACTGGATCAAGCGGATGCAGCGGTGTCAGAAACTGGCAATTTGGTCCCAGCATGGCATTCTTTCCAATGGTAATAGGACAGACATCCAGCATGGTCAAATTCCAGTTAGAATAAAAATTCTCCCCCAAGTGAATGTTAACTCCATAATCACAGACCAAATCTGGATGCAACCAAAGATTCTCCCCTGTACTGCCAAACCACTCCTTGACAATAGCACTACGTTTTTCAATATCTCGTTCTTGGTTAAAACGATACTGAAAATCTCTCGAGCGAGCAGCCAATGCTCTCAATTCAGGATCCTGAGGACTGTAGTTCTCCCCTGCAATCATCTTTTGGTATTCACTAGTCATACTTGTCTCCTCATTACGATTAGGATTTCTTATGAATTTGTCATGGATTTAATCGGTTCAAAGCTTCTGCGGTGAATCGGTGTGACACCGTATTTTTCCAGTCCTTCCAGATGTAGTTTAGTGCCATAGCCGGCATTTTGGGCAAAGTCATAGCCTGGATAAACTTGGTCAAAGTCAGCCATCATCTTGTCCCTCGTCACTTTGGCTACGATAGAAGCCGCAGCGATGGACAGGGAATTGGCATCGCCCTTAATAATGGACTGCTGAGGCAAGGGCAAGTCTAACTTCATTGCGTCAATCAAGAGGTGATCTGGCTTAATCTTGAGCTGGGCTACCGCTTCTAACATGGCTAGCTTGGTTGCTTCATAGATATTGACTCGGTCAATCGTTTGATTGTCCATAATCCCCAGACCAATGGCTAAGGCCTGATCTAGCACCGCTTGATAAATTTCCTCATGCTTTTTCTTAGGAATCTTTTTACTGTCATTTAGACCTTTGATTTTGCAGTTAGGAGGCAGAATGACTGCTGCCGCGACTACTGGTCCAGCTAAGGGGCCTCGTCCGACTTCATCAATGCCAGCCAGGACTTGAAATCCCTGACTGTAGAGTTCTTTTTCATAGCGCAGCATGTACTCTAAGCGTAAATCTTCATCTAGCTCTGCTTGGATTTCTTTTTGGCGCTTGACTAGCAGTTTTTGAACACCGCTCCGCTCATCCTGCTTTAAAGCCTGAAAAAGCGGATCCTGCAAGTCAGATACTTGAGCCAACTGCTCTTGGACTTCCTTAATCGTGGCCATCCAATTCCTCCAGACCATCCAGTGTATAACGACCTAAGCGTCCATCACGCACTTCCTTGACAAAGAGACTGTAAAAGCGATCGTAGTCCTCTTTGAAGCCCAATTTCTGGGTCATATCCATAATCATGTCTGGCGCTTCCAGCTCTAAATCCAGCTGCTTAAAGCGCTCCTGCAGTGCCTTAGGATAATGCTCTTTGAAATAATTGAGCCCGAAAATCGTGACCTCATCCATAGGCAGCAAATTGTCCTTGATAGCTCCCGTCAAAGCGAGCTTTAATGCCACCATTTCATCTTCAAATTTGGGCCAAAGAATCCCCGGTGTATCTAGAATTTCTAAATCCTTATTGGACTTGAGCCACTGCTGACCTTTGGTGACACCTGGTTTATTGCCGACTATAGCAATTTTCTTACCAGCCAGCCGGTTCATCAGCGTGGACTTTCCAGCATTGGGAATCCCGATAATCATGGTCCGCAGGGTTTCAATTTGAATTCCTCTTTCTCGCTGGCGAGCTAGCTTATCAGCCATTAATTTCTTGGCTGCTTCGGTCACTTTTTTGACTGCAGATTGCTCCTTAGAGTTAATAGCCAATGTTTTGATTCCCTGAGCTTCAAAATAGGCCTGCCATTCCTTGGTTAAGTTTGGATCTGCTAAGTCGGCCTTATTTAAAATCAATAACTTGGGCTTGTCCCCAACAATTTTGGTCAACATAGGATTTTGACTGGACAAAGGCAATCTCGCATCCACCAAAATCGTCACAAAATCTACAAATTTAATACTTTCTTGAACCTGTCTCCGTGCCTTGGACATGTGCCCCGGAAACCATTGAATCGTTGCCATTAAAAACCTCTTTCTTACAATCTTCTAGTATCTCATTATACCAAAAAAATAGAGAATAAAATAGTAAAATCGCTCCCTCGGATTGATAGAAGCGATTCTCTATTCTTATAAAAATGATGGTTTGCGGTCTTGTTTATCTGTGAATGGAACTCGCGGTTCACGAATCCTAGTCACATAATCAACAAACTCCTCGCCAGTCTGATCAAACTCAGCAACTGCGAAAAATTGATCGTGGTAAAAGAAAAACTTATAGTGGTTTTCAAAAGCTTCGTTGAGCCATTTGTCCTTAGCTGCGATTGAACGCATTGGATAATCATCTACTGCAGCAACCCATAGAGGTTTCCGATGAGCATGAGTCAGCACCAAGTCAGCCATATGAATCATAGTTTCCTCGCCCTGTTTCAGTAAGATGATGCTGTGACCATTACTGTGACCGCCTGTATGAACCATTTGAATTTCTGGAATGACATTCAGATATTCAGTAAAGGTTTCAACCTGATCCTGGATTGGCTCCCAATTTTCCTTCAGATAAGTTCCTCTTGTCCGACTATTGGGATTTCGCATTTCGTACCATTCCACCTCATTTACAAAAATCTTTGCATTTGGGAATTTTGAAACAAGCTGATTGTTTTCATCTAATCTAGTCAGACCGCCAGAGTGATCATGGTGCATGTGCGTCATTAAAATATGGGAAATATCTTCCGGTTTTAATCCCAAGAGAGCCAAACTTTCTTCAACACGGCTCTCAGAAAGAATACCTAGATTGCGACGTTGTTTATCAGAAAGCTTAGCCGTATCAAAACTCGCATCAATTAAATAATTTTGCCCCTTGTATTGAATCAAAATCGGATCTGTCAGTTCAGCCATCATATTTTCTTCTGTTGTTGGATAATAACGCGACCAAACAACCTTTGGTACAGGGCCAAATAAGGTACCTGCATCTGTGAGCTTATCCGCTCCACGCAACCAAGTCAGCTTCATTTCCCCAAACTGATACTCTTGTAATTTGAGTTCTGTCATTTTTTACTCCTTTAACCATCTTTCTGCGATTTCTTTTCTGATCGAATTTCCTGACCGTCCATAATTTTCAATAATTTCAGCATCTTTAAAATAGCGTTTGATGTTCACATGATCAAATTTTTGTAAAGGTCCGATAAGACGGAGGATTTCATCTGTAACCTCTAGCGCTACTTTAGTCATATATAGCTTTATCCGTGAAACAAACTTGGAATCTTCTTCTATTTGATTAGGATAGGATGAGAAATAGGCATCTGCAGCACAAATTTTATTGTACAAATCTGCGAACTTATACTGATGCAACTCAACATCCATCAGTCGCTTGCCGAATCCTCTTTTTACACGTGCAAACTCAAGACCCTTATGAAAAGCACCTTCGGCAACTCCTAAAGCAACCGCACTCAAGCCAAGTTGCATATTCTTTATGATATCATTAAATTGCTCATTTCCAGCCAAGACTCCGCCTAATAAGGCAGTTTCCGGCAGGTGTACATTATCTAAGGTAACAGAACTTAGTGGAAGTCCTAGTAAACCTTGCTTTTCTATCTGCTCACCAATGAGCACACCCGAAGCATTCGTCTCCACAATGAAGAAGGCGTAAGAATCAGACTTTCCAGTTTCCATTACTTTAGCTAATACCAAGAGAATATCCGCAATGCTGCTATTTGAAACTTTGGCTTTTTCTCCCGAAAGTTGCCACCCTGTCTCTGTCTTGATCGCATAGGTCTCCAAATCTGCCAAACTATTTAGATGCTTAGACTCAGAAAATCCAAGACCTGCTTTACAAGTTCCCTTTACCAACTTGTCCAGATAACGCTCTTTCTGTTGCCCCGTACCAAACTTCAAAATCGGATAAACACCATAACAACCTTGGGTCAGCAATATAGTTGAAAGAGCTGGAAATTCATTCGAAATCATTCGAATAGAGCTGATAAAATCAGAAGCCAAAGCCTGATCGTCTTCTGACAAAATCGGTGAAAAAATATCCAAATCCGTCGTCATTACTTCCCAAATCTCCTGAGGAAATTCGACTGACTCATCATGATTTTTCATGTAGTCTCTAATAGCTGTATTTACATATGAACTCAATGCTGCTGTTTTAGTACTGGACTTCATCATCAATTCTCCCTCTATGGATGTGGCTCAGAAAGAGGCTGATAATAACCTTTTAAAAGCTCTTCATATACGTATGCTTCTACCTCATTATAGTTTGCTTTATAAGGCCGGCAGAACCAAATATTGAAAGGCACCGGATCCTTAAAGCGTACAACCTTAAATTTATTCTTATCGACAAAATACTCCAAAGGACGAGGTAAAAGTGCAATCATATCGTTTTGATAAGTTGACTCTATCAAGAAATCCCATGTCGATGATAAATAGGCAAAATTTGCTTTTATCTTTTTACTCTTTAATTTCTCAGTGATTAAATCGTAGGTTGTAAATGATTTATTAAAGGTCGCTAAACCGTACTGAGCTATATCTTTCCACTCCAATAATTCCTTGTCCGCCAAAGGATGATTCTTATCCATATAAGCCACGTATTCATCAACTTGGATGATGTACTGTTCATATTTCTTTGGATCCAGGTTGGTAGGTTCGATCACTACCGCAAAATTCAAATCACCCGTAACCAACTTTTGGCGCAATTCATTACTTCCATCCTCAGTAACTTGAATGTTAACTTGCGGATTGTCTTGTAAGAACTTTGGTAAAATACTAGAAAAATATACACGTAAAATCAATGATGGAATGCCCAAGTTAAAGGTCCCTTTTTGTTTGAGGGCTTCCATATGAATCATTGATTGCATCTCTTCATGCCGGTTGACAATCTCTGTGGCAAAGCGGTAAATCTTACCACCAGCTTCCGTCAGACTCTCTAATCTTCCATTTCTACGATTGAAGAGCTGGATTCCTTCCGTTGATTCAAAATTTGTGACAAACTGACTCAAGGCTGACTGACTGATATGAATTTTCTTAGCCGCGATAGAAAGATTGCATCCACATTCGACGATATTGATAAAGTAAGTCATTTGAATTATATCCACTTTTCGTCTCCCATCTTTCAAATTTTCACGAGGTAATTTGCCATAAATAAAACAGCAACTGGCCCTCGAAAGAATGATGACCAGTTGCTAGTATTCTGATTAAAAACTAATCATCGCTCAAGTTGTCATAAACACATAGTAACACACTTTCAGAGAAAGAGCAGAATAATTGCTTACTAACTTTATTAGATTGACATCGTTTTCAAGTCTTCTGAGACAATTACTTCTCCTGCTGTCTTTTCAAGCACTTCCTCTAAGGTAACGCCAGGAGCAAGTTCTTTCAAGAGGAACTTACCATCTTGGAAACCGAAGACAGCCAACTCTGTAATGACTAGATCAAGAACTCCTTTAGCAGAAAGTGGCAAAGTGCACTCTGGCAAGAGTTTAGATTCACCATCTGAAGTAGTATGTTGGATTGCACCGATAACACGTTTCGCTCCAACCAACAAGTCCATAGCTCCACCCATTCCTGGTGCAAACTTACCTGGAATAATCCAGTTAGCGATACTACCATCTTGACTTACTTCCAAAGCTCCTAGCACGGTCGCGTCAACGTGTCCACCACGGATGATCGCGAAGGAAGTCTGCAAGTCAAACAAAGCTGCTCCAGGTAAGAGAGTAATTGGCGCTCCTCCAGAGTTTGCTAGGTTTGGATTGTAATTATCTTTCGTTGGTGTTTCACCAAAGCGAAGAGCTCCATTTTCAGCCTGAAGAATAACGTTTACTCCGTCAGGAATATAGTCAGCAGATGCGTTTGGAATACCAAATCCTAGATTGACAACATCTCCATCTTTAAATTCTTGTGCAACACGTCTTGCAATAATTTCTTTTGCTTTCATATTAGTTCACCCCCGCCAATTTTTTAGTCTCAGTCCAAAGATCACCCATCATCTTATGGTGTTCTTCTGGAGTCAAGCTTTGTACGACATAGTCAACAAGGATGCCCGGAATATAAATATCATTCGGATTAATTTCGCCAGCTTCAACAATTTCATTCGCTTCAACGATAACAGTATCTGCTGCGAGAGCTAATTGCAAGGAAATATTTTTCGTAGTGCCATCGATATACAAGTTGCCATATTTGTCAGCTTTAGTCGCTTTGATCAAGGCAACATCGATTTTAAGTGGATCATAGACCAAATATTCACGACCATTACGTTCTACTTTTTCATAATCTTTTTCTAATATTGTCCCAACACCTGTCGGAGTCAAGACAGCGCCTAGACCAGCTCCAGCGGCATGGAGACGTTCAACAACAGTTCCCATCGGTGTAAATTCAACTTCCATAGTCTTGCTGAAATATTCACGTTGAGCTGCTGCAGATGTTCCTACGTGGGCTGCAATATATTTTTTAACTTGGTGATTTTCACAAAGTCGTCCAACCCCAATTTCTTTACCAGGATGAGATGTTACCACCGATACCAAAGTCAAGTCTTGCTGATTTTGTTTTACTAATTCTTCAATCAATTCAAAAGGTTCACCGACTCCGAGGAATCCAGAAATTCCAACGATATCACCCGATTTGACCTTAGAAATAGCGTCTGATAATGATACAACTGATTTCATGCTGATACCTCCCCTTTTACTTACGATTGAAAACAGCTTTGCGTTTTTCAACAAAAGCACGCATTCCTTCTAGTTTGTCTTCTGTAGAGAAGAGCAAGGCTTCTGCTTCTGTTTCCAGACGGATTGCATTTTTAAGAGGAAGTTCCGCACCAACTTGAATGACATGTTTTGCTTTTTCAACAGCTAACGGTGCATTCTTCATGATGGCTGCGGCTAATTCTTCAGCTGAAGACAACAATTCTTCAGCAGGAACCAGTTTGTTAAGAATACCTAAGTCATAGGCTTCTTGACCTTTCACTGTACGAGCAGTGAAGATAAGTTCTTTGGCACGGCTAGTTCCAATCAAGCGAGACATCCGTTGAGTACCAGCAAATCCTGGAATAATACCCAAGCCAACTTCTGGGAAGCCAACTACTGTTTTTTCAAATCCGATACGGATATCTGTTGAAAGTGCTAGCTCCATACCACCACCGAGTGCATAACCATTGATGACTGCAATCGTTGGTTGACGTAAATCTGAAAGGCGAGTAAATGTATCATTTGCAAATGTCATGTATTCAAATGCTTGAATAGGTGACATCAAATCCATTTCCTTGATGTCTGCTCCAGCGACGAATGCTTTCTCTCCTGCTCCAGTTACGATGACAACGTGAATTTCTTCGCTTTTCTCAACTTGATCAAGAACTTCATTCAAATCAGCCAAAACTTGAGAACTCAAGGCGTTCAAAGCTTCAGGACGGTTGATAGTGATATATCCAATCCCGTTTTTAACTTCTAATAAAACAGTTTTACTCATTTTTATGCTCCTACTTATAAAAATTGAATGACTAAGTATGGTGTCAACAAATACTTAAACCCAAAATGTAAGAGCTTACATTCTTATGATATACCATTTCTCACACTTCGTCTACTTAATCATCATTTATGCATCAATAAGCTAAACTTATAGTTTTGATATTCAAATTAATTTTTTGAAAAATAAAACAAGCCCTATCAAGGCTTGCTTGCAAAAAACAGCTCATCGATAGGACTTGTTTATATAGTAGAAGCAAATGGAAAACTTCAAAAATGAACTAGATTCTAGCGTTCTACGATGACCGCTGTACCCATACCGCCACCGATACAAAGGGTAGCAAGGCCACGTTTAACATCACGTTTTTGCATTTCGTGCAAAAGTGTTACCAAAATACGGCAGCCCGAAGCACCGATTGGGTGACCAAGAGCAATCGCACCACCATTTACATTGACTTTTTCAGGATCAAGATTCAATTCTTTTCCAACGGCACACGCTTGCGCTGCAAATGCTTCATTGGATTCAACCAAATCTAAATCTTCCACTGTAAATCCGCCTTTTTCAAGGGCTTTGCGAGATGCGTAAATCGGACCACAACCCATAACTTTTGGATCTAGTCCAGCGCTTGCGTAAGATTTGATCGTTGCCAAGACTGGAACGCCCAATTCTTTAGCTTTATCAGCACTCATAACAACAACTGCTGCTGCACCGTCGTTAATACCTGAAGCATTACCAGCAGTTACAGTACCATCTTTCTTGAACACTGGGCGCAATTTCCCCAATCCTTCTAGAGAAGCATCTTTTCTTGGGAATTCATCTGTATCAAATACGATAGGATCACCCTTACGTTGCGGAATTTCAACAGGAACAATTTCTTCTTTGAAACGACCAGCTTCGATCGCTGCAACTGCACGTTTTTGAGATTGCACAGCAAAGTTATCTTGGTCTTCACGTGTAATGCCATATTGTTCGGCAACGTTTTCAGCTGTAATTCCCATATGGAAGGATTCAAAGGCATCTGTCAATCCATCACGAAGCATAGTATCTACTACTTGAGAGTCTCCCATACGAGCGCCCCAACGTTGGTTTGGAAGGACATAAGGAGCTTGGCTCATGTTTTCAGCCCCACCAGCTACTACGATATCAGCATCTCCACACAATACCGCTTGAGCTGCCAATTGTACTGCTTTCAAACCAGATCCACAAACTTTGTTAATAGTGAAAGCTGGAGAAGCTACCGGGACACCTGCGTTAACACTCATTTGGCGAGCTACGTTTTGACCAAGACCTGCACCCAGAACATTCCCCATGATAACTTCATCAACTTGTTCTGGTTTCAAATTTGCTCGTTCAATAGCACTTTTAATAACTAAACTACCTAGATCAACAGCCGAAACATTTTTTAAAGTTCCACCAAAAGAACCTAAAGGTGTGCGGACTGCTGCTACAATAACTGCTTCTTTCATTTCTTGCTCCTTATTATCTTAGTATTTAAAGAATCCTTCTTTAGTCTTGCGACCTAGCTTACCAGCTTCAACCATCTTCTTCAGAAGTGGAGCAGGACGATACTTAGGATCTCCAAATCCATTGTTTAACACTCCCATGATAGCCAAGCAGACATCAAGACCAATCAAGTCAGCCAATGCCAATGGGCCAATTGGGTGATTAGCACCTAGTTTCATTGCTTCGTCAATTTCTTCTGCTGAAGCAACACCTTCACCCAAGATGAAAATAGCTTCATTGATCATTGGAATCAAGATACGGTTCACAACAAAACCATAAGAATCTTTCACATCTACAGCTGTTTTACCGATTTTTTCAGTCAATTCACGAACAGCTTTCACAACTTCATCTGAAGTTTGAAGCGCACGGATAACTTCGACCAATTTCATAACTGGTGCTGGGTTGAAGAAGTGCATACCAATAACGCGTTCTTGATGAACTGTTGCTGCTGCAATATCAGTAACAGATAGAGATGAAGTGTTTGAAGCTAAAATAGTTTGAGGGTCAGTCAACTCATCCAATTGTTTAAAGATGCTCAATTTGATGTCGCGATTTTCAGTAGCCGCTTCAATAACCAATTGAACATGTTTAGCATCTTCATAAGATGTAGAAGGAATCAGATTTGCCAAAATGCTGTCTTTATCTTCCGCTGACAAACGACCTTTTTCAACAGAACGAGACAATTGCTTGGTGATACCATCTAGTCCTCTTTGAACAAACTCTTCCTTGATATCATTGAGATAAACTGTGAAACCTGATTGAGCAAAGACTTGTGCAATACCGCTTCCCATTTGACCTGATCCGATGATCATCACTTTTGAAATACTCATTTTTTTTCTCCTATTTACTATCAAAATATAAACTTCAAAAAGAAAGAATCGGAACGATTACTAGCAAATGCTGAGCAATCGTTCCAAATTCATTATTATACAAATGCTCCAACGCCAGTAATTTCACGACCTACGATCAAAGCATTCACTTCATGAGAACCTTCATATGTATAGATTGATTCAGCATCTGCAAAGAAACGAGCAACGTCTGTCTCAAGTGTAA
>ERZ772799.350-NODE-350-length-17852-cov-4.152273_pt1 | contig 17852 bp, 16 predicted proteins | sample MGYA00511345_ERZ772799 | MGnify/ENA primary metagenome ERZ772799 (study PRJEB29015, sample SAMEA2738037) | human oral metagenome | biome: human oral; feature: human-associated habitat; material: saliva | place: China | collected 2238 ... | reverse complement strand
GCGCTGATGATACTATATGGGTGACTGTATGGAAAAGCAGGTCGTTGCCGGTTTACTAAAGACCCTTCGGGGTCTTTTTTATTTTTTCTTATACTTTAATAATACATGGGGATGTGTTAAAATACACTTGATTAGAGTGATTGGACATCGTTTCATGGCCTTGCTGTTAAGGCCCTGTGCAATATGACACCACGAACCTTGTCAGGTCCTGACGGAAGCAGCAATAAGAGGATTGTCGTATGTGCCACAGATCAGTCTTACGGCAAGGCTTCGAAACGATGTACTTATGTAAGGACGGATATTATGCAAGGCGAATCTAATGCTTTATATACAAGATTTAGACCAAAAACCTTTGACGAAGTAATTGGCCAGGAAAATATTATAAAGGTATTTTTAAATCAGCTTAAGGCAGGAAACGTTTCCCATGCATATCTTTTGTGCGGAATAAGAGGAACAGGCAAAACCACGCTGGCAAGACTTATGGCAAAGGCTGTTAATTGCCTTGATCCTCATAAAAGACCTTGCGGGAAATGTGAGAATTGCAAGTCTATAACTGAAGAATCACATATGGATGTTGTTGAAATTGACGCAGCATCGAATAACGGTGTGGATGATGTTAGAGAGTTAATAGATACTGTTGCTTATCCACCTTCTATAGCTGAAAAAAAAGTATATATTATTGATGAGGTGCATATGCTTTCTCAAGGAGCTTTTAATGCACTTCTTAAAACGCTGGAAGAACCTCCTTCGCATGTAATCTTCATTTTTGCAACAACAGATCCAAATAAGATACCCAAAACAATATTATCCAGGTGCATGCGGTTTGACCTAAGAAGGATAACCGAAGCAGACCTGGTGAAGCGTTTAGACTTTGTATGTGAATCATGCGGCAGGGAAGCAAAAGGGGATGCACTCAGGCTTATTGCTGTTAACGCAGAAGGATCGCTCAGAGATGCACTCAGTATTTTGGAGCAGGTCATGGCCATAGATGAAGGAACCATCACAAGGGAAGATGTGCTTGAGAGCTTGCATGCCGTAGGCGATGGGAAAATAATCAAGATGTTGGACAGCGTGTTATCAAATGATCTTGAGAAGGCGATAGTTACCTGTAACAACGCATTTGATGAAGGAAAAGATGAAAAACAGTTTTTAAACGATCTTTTGATATATCTTAGAAATATGATGCTGGCTAAGGTTTCCGGTGAATTGGATGCGCTTATAAATATGCATAGCGATGATCTTAAAGAGCTTAAGAGACAAGCTAACAGCGTAAGCATGAGTTTTATTGAACGGGCTATCTTCGAAATTCTTCACATTATCGACCTTTCAAAGGGAGCTTCATATCCCAGAATATTGATAGAAGCAGGACTTATAAAGGTGAGTAATTGCCTTTCGCAGGATGAGGAAGTTGAAAAAGTAACACGCGAATCTTTAAACACTACCAAAAGTAATTGTATGAAAAAGCAAGTAGCAGGTGAAATACCTGCAGTACCTGTGAAGCCTGTGATTTCTAAAGCAGCTGCGGTAGCTGATGAGCCTGCTGTTTCTAAAGTGACTGTAACAACTGATAAGCCTGCTGTTTCTAAAGTGACTGTAACAACTGATAAGCCCGCAGTTTCTGAAATGACTGTAACTCCTGCTGAAGTTGCAGTGCAGGCGAATGAACCCAAAGAAGATATAGTGCAAGGGGAAAAAGAAGAAAATCATGTTGCTGTAAATAACGAATTTGTTTTTGAAAGTGATGAATTGTCAGGGCTTTCGATTTCATTAGATAAGCTTGCCGGCAAGAAGGAAGAAAAAAAGCAGACAAGAGATGTGAAGGAAGTTATGAAGGAAATTTATAATATAGATGTGGTAGAGGAGGAATAAATGGGAAGAGGAATGAGAGCGCATAAAAAGCCTAGAAAACAGAGTAACAAATCTATGGCTGATCAGATGCAAAAGTTAGGCGCAATGCAGGAAAAAATGAACGAAGCACAGAAAAACATAGATGTTATGGAGCTTGAGACGAGCGCAGGCGGCGGTGCGGTCAAGGTCAAGGTAAACGGTAAAAAAGAAGTCGTTTCGTTAAATATAGATAAAGATATCGTAGATCCTGAAGATGTGGAGATGCTTGAGGACTTGGTAATGGCAGCTGTGAATGAAGGCATTCGCCAAATTGAAGAGGCATCGGCCAAGGCAATGGAAGACATAACGAGCGGCATAGAAATTCCCGGAATGATGTAATGCGATTTCCTGTATACTTTGAGAATTTGATTACAGAGCTTTCGCGCCTTCCCGGCATCGGTAGAAAAACAGCGCAGAGGCTCGCAATCTTTATAACGGATATGGAAGATGATAATGCACTCGGCATATCAAAGGCGATTGAAGATGCCGTGCATAATTTAAAACCCTGCGATACCTGCGGATGCCTTACTGATAACGGTAAATGCCTTATCTGCGGTGATCCGCTTAGAAATGACGATGTGATTTGTGTAGTTGAAAATACTATAGATATAGTGGCTATGGAAAAGCTTAAGAATTACAAAGGCAGGTATCACGTGCTCGGCGGTGTAATCTCGCCGCTTGACGGTATAGGTCCTGATCAATTAAGGATTGATGCACTTTTAAACAGGGTGGTGGAGTACTCCGTAAAGGAGGTTATACTTGCTACAAGCATAACGATTGAAGGGGAAGCTACAGCAAACTACATTGCAAAGAAATTGGAAAAACTGGGTATTAAGGCTACTAGGATAGCTAAGGGAATTCCGGTTGGAGGAAAATTCGATTATATAGATGCGATGACCATGCAAAATGCGATAGATAAAAGGGAGGAAATGTAGGTAGAAAATATTAATTTAGATGACCATATTTATGATAAAATGATATTCATAGAAACTTACAGCTGAGGGAGGTGAAATATGGCAAAAATTTTAAGCGAACCATCAAGGACTTTTAATGAATATTTATTAATACCGGGGTATTCGCAGACAGGTTGTACGGTGAGCAACGTAACTTTAAAGACTCCTGTCGTTAAATATGAAAGGGGAAGAGAAGCATCACTTTCTATGAATATTCCAATGACATCTGCGATAATGCAGGCAGTGTCAGGAGAAGATCTCGCTATTGCTCTTGCAAAAGAAGGCGGGATTTCTTTTATATACGGCTCTCAACCTATTGAATCACAGGCGAATATGGTGAAAAATGTGAAGTCACACAAGGCAGGGTTTGTTACCAGCGATTCTAATGTTAGACCCGATCAGACACTTAAGGATATAGTAGAGCTTAAGAAGAAAAACGGGCATTCTACAATCGCAGTAACAGAGGATGGAACCGCCGCAGGAAAAATGCTTGGACTTGTAACGAGCAGAGACTATAGGGTTTCCAGGATGAAGATGGATACAAAGGTGTCGGAGTTCATGACTCCGTTTGAAAAGCTTATATGTGCAAAAAGCGGAATTTCACTTTCTGAAGCCAATGATATGCTTTGGGATCACAAACTCAATGCACTCCCGATTATAGATGGAGCAGGAAGGCTCACGCACTTCGTATTCAGGAAGGACTATGACTCGCATAAGGCGAATCCCAATGAGATTTTAGATGAAGATAAGAGATATATTGTAGGAGCCGGAGTAAATACCAGAGATTATGAAGAGAGGATTCCGGCACTTGTAGAGGCAGGAGCGGATGTTCTTTGTATTGACTCATCGGAAGGGTACAGCCAGTGGCAGGAGAGAACACTTGATTTTGTAAGAAAAAATTATGGGGATGATGTTAAGATTGGCGCAGGAAATGTCATAGATGGAGATGGATTTAACTTTCTTGCAGATGCAGGAGCAGACTTCGTAAAGGTAGGAATCGGCGGCGGTTCCATATGCATCACTCGTGAGCAAAAAGGCATAGGAAGAGGCCAGGCCAGTGCCTTAATAGATGTTGCAAAGGCAAGAGATGAATACTACGAAAAAAACGGTGTGTACATACCTATATGTTCAGACGGCGGTATAGTGTATGACTACCATATGACGCTTGCACTTGCGATGGGAGCGGATTTCCTAATGCTCGGCAGATATTTTGCAAGGTTCGATGAGTCTCCATCTGCGAAGGTTACCGTAAACGGTAATTATGTAAAGGAATATTGGGGCGAAGGTTCTGCAAGGGCAAGGAATTGGCAACGCTATGATTTAGGTGGTGATAAAAAGCTCAGTTTCGAAGAAGGCGTGGATTCATATGTTCCATATGCAGGAAAGCTAAGTGATAATGTGCAGCAGTCGCTTGCCAAGGTAAAATCCACTATGTGTAATTGCGGATCCGTTACGATAAAGGCGTTTAGAGAGAATGCGAAACTTACGATAGTTTCCGCTACCAGCATAGTAGAAGGCGGAGCTCACGATGTAATACTAAAAGACAGGTCAGGGCAGGTAAACAATTAATTGTGAATAGGAGTAATTTTATGAAAAATAATACCAGACCGGAAACGATGAAGAGAATAGACAATGAAGAAGCAGCTAAGATTTTTATAGAAGAGCAAATAGGTGAATTAAGAGCTCAGATAGTAAGCGATAGGATATTGCTTGCATTGTCGGGAGGCGTTGACTCTTCTGTGGTAGCAGCGCTTTTAATAAAAGCTGTAGGCGATCAGTTGATTGGGGTACATGTAAACCACGGACTTATGAGGAAGGGAGAATCAGAGCAGGTAATCAGCGTTTTCAAAGATAAGTTCAAGGCGGATCTGATCTATCTTGATGAGACGGACAGGTTTTTAGAAAAACTTAAAGGCATTGAAGATCCTGAGCAAAAGAGGAAAATAATAGGTAGCGAATTTATAGAGGTGTTTGCAGAGGAAGCCAGAAAGCATGAAGGCATTAAATTTTTAGGACAAGGTACCATATATCCTGATATACTGGAAAGCGACGGCATCAAAGCTCATCATAATGTTGGCGGACTTCCGGAGGATTTAAAGTTCGAGCTTGTAGAACCCGTAAGGCTTCTTTATAAAGACGAAGTGCGTGTTGTAGGCAAAGCATTGGGGCTCCCTGATGCTATGGTAAATAGGCAACCTTTCCCGGGACCCGGTCTTGGCGTAAGATGCACAGGTGTCATCACAAAAGATCGCTTAAATGCGCTGCGTGAAGCCGATGCAATCCTTCGTGAGGAATTCGAAAAAGCAGGACTTTCCAGGAAGGTATGGCAGTACTTTGTGGTGGTTCCGGATTTTAAAACAACCGGCATGACGAGTGGCAAGAGAACCTATGAATGGCCGGCTGTGATACGAGCCATCAATACAAAGGATGCAATGGAAGCTACGATTGAGGAACTACCATATGACCTTCTAAATACACTCGTAAACCGCATAACATCAGAAGTACCCGGCATAAACCGAGTACTCTACGATATTACACCTAAACCACCTGCAACGATCGAGTGGGAATGATATCACACTTGAAAAAGTCCAGTAATACCAATGCTTTTTCGGCCTGAACGCATTTCATGGCTGTGAAATGACGACAGAGCCTATCATTCAGGAAAAAGCGCAAACAAAACTCCGGGAATAAAGAGAGGGGAGAATAATGGCAATCAGCTTTAATAGTAATTCCGTATGGAATTTGAAGCCAATTGGCGTTGACAAGGTTAGAGGTGAGGTGCGTGGCCTCCTAATTGGCGGAGAAAAAGTGGAAATGGCATTCCAGACAGTTCGAGATCAGTTGATTTTTACGAATAAACGTATTATTGCGGTTGACGTACAGGGAATTACCGGGAAACGTAAATCTTTCAGCATCATGCCGTATTCTAAGATTCAGTATTTTTCCATCCAGACCCCTGGACTTGGTGAAATTATACCGGATTCTGAATTATTCGTTATGTTTTCCAATAGTTTTACTGCTAAGTTTGAGTTCAAAGGGAATGTCGATATAGGGGAAATTGGCCGTATGATTTCAGAATTTGTTTTATAATCTCCAATAATCTCTGCCCCAATATTCATCACAGTGCTTATCACCGCTGATAAGATTTTGATAAGCATCCATCGTACAGCTACGATAATATGGAGAATCAAAATCCTCAGAAGAACAGGAGTAAATAACTTCTAAGCAAAATTCGTTAAGTTATAAGTTCCAGTATTGAGTGGGAGTAACTGATACTATTTTAATACTAAAAAGTTAAAAATGCAGGTTCCAAAGGGAGTTGTTGAATTGAGGTAAATAGTTTAGAAAGGTTTCCGCCGTTTTGGTAGGAAGCTTTTATGGTAATAGTGGGTGACAAATTAGAATTTAGAGAGGTGCGTGGCATGGCTTCAAGTAAAGAGTATCTAGACTTCATTTTAGAGCAATTGTCTGAGTTGGAAGAAATATCATATAGAGCAATGATGGGTGAATATATAATTTATTATCGTGGGAAAATTATAGGTGGAATTTATGATGATAGATTTTTGGTGAAGCCTGTTAAAGCTGCAATAGAATATATGGAAAATGCAAAATATGAACTGCCGTATGATGGGGCAAAGGAAATGCTATTGGTAGATGATGTAGATAACAAAGAGTTTTTAACTGGCTTAGTTAATGTAGTGTATGATGAATTACCTGCACCAAAGTCCAAAAAGAAGAAATAACTTAATTTTAGTTTCACACAGTCAGCTTTTGGTTTGTAGAATTGCAAGGTGATCCGAAGAACATAAATAGTGCTTCTCCTTATTTACCTTTTGATTTTGCTGAAATTATAGTAAAGTGATAGTTGATACCGAAACCATAAAAAATGGGAGAAAAGGAGTCATAACCATGAAAAAGACGATAACAGTAGAGGGATTTGAGATAGGTACGGAAGAAAATCATGAGGCGTTGACGGGAGTCTCGGTTATTATTGCAAAAAAGGGAGCTACTGCAGGTTGTTGCGTCAGAGGTTCCGCTCCCGGAACAAGGGAAACTGATTTGTTAAAATCGGAGAAAACAGTGGAGCAAGTACATAGTATTGTATTATCGGGAGGTTCCGCATTCGGTTTAGAAAGCACTTGTGGAGTGATGAATTATTTGGAAGAGGTGGGCGTTGGATTTGATGTAGGAGTTGCAAGAGTTCCGATTGTCTGTGGAGCGGTTTTGTTTGATTTAGCTGTAGGAGACCCTGATATTCGTCCGGATAAAGAAATGGGATACCTTGCAGCAAAAAAAGCATCCACTGAGATTTTTACCGGGAACATAGGGGCAGGTTGTGGTGCGACAGTTGGAAAATTGCGTGGGTTTGATACCGTGATGAAAGGCGGAACGGGATACATTGAATTATGTCTTGAAAGCGGTTTGAAAGTAGGTGCCTATGTGTGTGTGAATGCCTGCGGAGAAGTTTATGAAGGAGAAAAAATATTAGCAGGTGCGCTGAACGATGATAAATCAGAAATTATATCCTCTCATCAACTGATGTTAGAAGGAGCAGAAAGCCTGTTATCCGGGAAAAACACTACCATAGGATGTATTTTGACCAATGCAATCTTAAACAAAACAGAGTGTAACAAAGTAGCCGAAGTGGCACATAACGGATATGCACTGTCTATTCGCCCTATTCATACGAGTATGGATGGAGATACGATCTTTACACTTGCATCCGGAATCGCAGAAGCCAATCTTGATACAGTTTGTTATCTTGCGCAGGAGGCAATGAAACTTGCAGTCATAGATGCAATCAAATCGGCAGAATCGGTGCAAAATATTCCGTCTTATAGAAGTATTTACTTTATGTCAGAATAAAGTAATGAACTTGCTATGAGGTGGGCAATAAAGTATGGGATAAAAAGTTTTTAAACTCAAGGGTAAAACAAATTTTAGAGGAAATAATAAACAACCCTAATGTGACTCAAACATAATTATCCAAAATTATAGCTATAGGATTAATAGCTATCGAAAAGGACACTAGATTTTTGAAATATAATGGATATATAGAACGAGTAGGCTCTAACAAGACGGGCTATAGGAAGGTTAAGGAATAGTTTCATGCTTGCAAAAAATCAAATAACCAGAAATAAAATAGATAATGGGGATAAAAGCTAGAATAAAAATTTTGATTTTATGCCATTTGTAATAAATGATATCAATGGACATATTGAGTGGGAGTAGAGCGTGTTTTTTAGAAAATAACTTGCTTTTAATGGTTATAGTTTATTAGAATGAGCAATCGAGATAAAATCGGGTAAAGATTTCAAAAAAATAAATTCAGCAATAACTTCAAGTGGCTTTACAAGAAAATACAAAAAATTAGACCGTAGCTTAGTTATTACGGTCTTTTTGCATTTGTCAAATATGAATACTCCTTTTGAATATAAAGTTTTATCTTGGCAAAAAATATAGACTTTCAAAATTTTCTGTAATGTGATAAGGCATATGTTACAGAAATAAATAAAAAAAGAGAGAACTTCTGATACAATGTTTTAAAGCAAAAAAACTATAGTATCGGAAGGAGTTCTCTCATGAAAATTATAACAGAAGAAATGCGTTTTCGCCAGCGTTTATGTGAATATGCTATTAAATATGGAGTAACACGTGCAGCAAGACGATATCAAACAAATAGACAGTTTGTGTATCATCAGTTAAAAAAAATACGACGGAAATGTCCGTAGCCTCGCATTTAAGAGTAAACGACCGCATCATAGTCCAAATGCTCATACAGAGGAAGAACTTGCCTTAATCCGCCGAATACTGAAGCGTAACGGAATATATGGGTTGGCAGAAGTATATGTTAGAAGCATAAAATGCGGATATAAAAGAAGCTTTGGAAGTATGTGCAGACAGATACGAAAAAAAGGATACAAGAAGCCTACAATCCATAAAAAGAGCTACTGTAAATATGAGCGTATGGAGGGTAAATATCCTGGAGATAAAGTTCAAATAGACATAAAGTATGTGCCAAATGAATGTATCCGCTTTCCAAGTTATGGACATAGATACTATCAGATTACAGGGATAGACGAGTACAGTAGGAAACGTATATTGAAAATAGTAAAAGAAAAGAGCACCTACGAAACAAGTAAATACCTATAAATACCTAAAAGAACTAGAAAGTAGAATGGGATTTCCGATTCGAATGATCCAAGTAGATAACGGACCTGAGTTTGTAAACGATGGAGAACGAACAGAGCTTGAAAGTGCGTTTGAGAAGAGTGCAAAGGCATTGCATATGTTATTGCGAAGGACAAGACCCTATTCTCCATGGCAGAATGGGAAAGTAGAACGAAGTCATAGAGAAGACGGTAAGATTCTTTATAACAGGAAAGTCTTCACAAGCGAAAAAGAACTTATAAAGCAGGTAGCCAAGCATGAAGCGAGATATAATAAGACAGCAAAGACTGTACTAAATTTTAAGAGCCCAAATAAAGTTGTATCAGAATACTTCTCAAAGTGTAACATATGTCTTGACAATTAAGACGAATACGACAATAAAATGTCGGTTTATATTTTATAAATATCTTCAATGCGATATAATATATTACATTGAAGGAGAGTTGCAATGAACAAATATACTGATACAATTGCAAAAGAAATGGTATCTTTCCTAAATAGTAGTGGTGGAACAATTCTTATCAGTGTAAAAGATAATGGAACTATAATTGGTGTGAACAAAATTGATGAAGTTCTTAGAAAAATATCCGATATCATAACAAGCCAAATTGAACCGAATCCTCAAGATGAAATTAATTCAGAGCTTCAATTTGATGAAGGAAAAACTATCATTGCAATTCATATAAATAAAGGTCACAATCATATTTATTGTCAAAAAAATATGGATTTTCTTCTGCTGGATGTACCATAAGAATAGGTACAACCTGCAAAGAGATGACCTCTGACCAGATTTAAATTAGATATGAGAAAAAAATTTATAGACACTGAATATATGCTTAAGAAAAGATCGAATTCATCGGATTTATCATTTAGAGAACTTAAGATATATTATTCTGAAAAAGGATACCATTTAGAAGATAAATCTTTTGAAACGAATTTAAATTTAAAAAATGAAGCTGGAGAATATAATTTATTGGCAGAATTATTATCGGATAAAAATAATATTCCGTTTATTTTTGCAAAATTTAAAGGGAAAAATAAGGCATCAATCTCTGAACGAAGTGATTACGGTTATGGCTGTATTTTAACGACCTATGGGAAAATAAGAAACAGGTTGCAAGCAGAGAATATATGTATTTCTGATACGACGGTTAGACCAAGAAAAGATATTTATCTATTTGATTTTGATTGTGTTAATGAGGCAATTCTTAATGCTTTAGTTCATAATGATTGGACTGTTACAGAACCTCAGATTTCGATGTTTCATGATAGGTTGGAGATTCTTTCTCATGGAGGTCTTTCTGGTGGAATGACAGAAGAGGAATTTTTTGATGGAATAAGTAAACCTAGAAATGCCACATTGATGAGAATATTTTTGAATATGGGTCTGACAGAACATACAGGGCATGGTATTCCAACGATTGTAGAAAAATACGGAAAAGAAGTTTTTGAAATTCAAAGCAATTATATTAGGTGTACTATTCCTTTTGAAAAAGAAGTAATTGACCAAATAGACAAGAAAAAATGTCGGTTTGAACAAGACTGAAAAGAAAGTGATAGAAATCTTGATTGAAAATCCGAGCGTAACATCAGTTGAACTTGCAGAAATAATAGGGGTAACAAAGAGAACCATCGAAAGAACATTTAAATCTTTGCAGGGAAAAAAAGATGATAGAAAGAATTGGCTCAAAGAGAGATGGAAATTGGATTGTGGTTAGGTGAGGAATAATTATGAAAATTGGTAGAAATAATCCTTGCCCATGTGGAAGTGGGAAAAAATATAAAAAATGTTGTTTGAAAAAAGAGAGAAATTTTCTTATTGGAGAAGATTTATTTTACAGTCAAATTGAGCCACTATATAAAAATGTTAAATTTGATATAAATCGATTTTTAGAATTTGAGATATCTTTACCTTTTCAATTAGCTTTGGAAGATAAAAGTTTATTTAGTTTTAAAAAAGAAAACTGTATACTGCATTATTTTTATAAAATACGTGAACGTGAAGAAGTTATGATGGAGCATAAGGATTTACCTGTAAAAAAATATTATACTTCTGTTATTGTTGCGATAAGTTATAATTTCAATATATACAAAGAAGAAGCTTATGAAAATATACAAAATAAATTGTTTGATTACTCATTAGAAGAGCTTAATAAACAAATTATAGCTTATACGACTTGTGCAAAAGATGATAGGTGCTTCAGAGTGACCAAAGAGATGCTTTTTCCTATAATAGTTATGAATTTAGTAAATCTAGAGGAAATAAAAAATGAGGAAAGTATATTTATGCTTCATATGGATGTACCATATAAGAAAGAAAGTTTAAAGCAAGAAAATATTTATGAGTGTCTCAGAATTTATAATATTTATAATGAAAAATTAAACCCTTTGATACATTCAGAATCGTATGTTTTAAAAGCTAGGAGGAAATTTAGAGAGGGATTCTATGATGAGGCTGTTATAAGTATTCAGACGAGTATTGAGATTTTAATTAGAATCATTTATAGAGAAGTCTTAATTTGTTCAGATATAAGCGAATTAGATATAGAGAAGATACTTGAGGATGAAAGCTTTATGAGTATAGTAAAAAAGAAATTAGCAAAATACATTGGTGGGATATGGGATATAACTAGAAAAGAAACACCAATTTGTAATTGGTATAACAACACTTATAAAATGAGGAATAAAATTGTTCATGGTGGATATTTCCCAACCTTCAATGAAACGGATATAGCGATAAGTGCAGCAATGGAATTTAGAGAATATATTTTTAAGAGAGTAAGGGAAAAGAAAAAAGTATACTCTAAATTAAATGAATATTTCAAATAAAATATAAATTTTGATCTGAAAAATAAATTTCTGCTTGCAATATGCTTGCAAAAAATTAGATAAACAGAAATAAAACGGATAATAAGGCTAAATTCGATAACAAAAACATTGATTTTATGCCATTTATATAAAACAACATCAATGGATATATCGAGTGGGAGTGGCAGAATATGCAATTCTGCTATGCACTTGAAAACAGCGGGATTTAGCGATTTATATAAATAAAAAATCTCGAACTATATTATTTTGATATTAAAAAATGATCTAGACTAACTGTTTGGGTCTTGTGGTTGGAATATTTTTTTCAATGTACCTAATATACCTTTTTCAAAATATATTACAAGAAAAAATAATATAGATATTAAAATTCTATCTGTGCCTTTATACAAATATCGTGTCATTGATGGGGAGTAACTGAATTTTGTATCACTTACGATAGCATAAAGATATAATCCGAAATCTTTGTCTTCAGTAAATTTTATCACAATATATAGCATTGCAATTATAATATAAATTGTTATTTTTTGAGCTATAAATTTGCCTTTTAATTCATCATCTGTTAAGTCACCTTTTATATTTTGTTTCCATATAATTTCTTTTCCTATCTCTTTTTTCTTTAAAAATGATATAAGCTTTGTTCTAGCATCTATTGATATAGTTGTGTTTAAAATTATAGAAAAAATTGCGATCAGCGTTAGCTCTTTAGAATTAATCCAACCAAAAAAAAGTATTAATAAAATTATTATTATTGATTTTGAGTATGTGGTTCCTATTATTTTTTTTATAAGAACATGAACGGAATATGTAACTGGTAATAATGTAAATACAATATCTACAAAATACATAATAGGAGAAAACTCTTTTCCGAAAAAACTAGAGTTAATGTAATAAGCAATAGTATAGATATTTATATCAATTGCTAATATGCTGAGGAAATCTAAAATGATTTCATTTTTTGAAAAATTTTCATTGTCTGAATATTTAGACTTTTTGTATTTTGCACCGAATGTGCATATTATAGGTGGGGAAAAAAATAATGCAGCTAGCCAATGATTAGTAATGCATTTTAAACCCATAAATTTAATTATAAATATATACCAAGCGATGCTGAATGAACTGCCAATAGCATATAACTTATTTATATTATTTTTTATCCAACTCATAGGTACTCCTAAATAATAATGTGCATACAACTGTGATTTGCCTTTGTAGTAATTTTCTTTAGTTCATGAAGGTACTTTATCATTCTACTAGAATTTATGAAAAACACATATATAGTAGTAAATTAGTTTCTCTTTTGATTGTAACCCAAAGTAGGTAGAAACACAATAATATATATGTAATAAAAAAACTCGCCTATGCGAGTTTGGCTCTGAAAGAGCGATTACGAAAATTCTTTATTTGAACTTATGTAGTGTAATTTCATATGGTAGTAATATGAAACCAAATATATGGTACTATATAAACATATAGAAGTCAATAGCAATAATCAAATTTATTTTCTAAGGAGTTTAACATGCGTAAAAAGTATTATTTAGGATTAGATATAGGAACTAATTCGGTTGGTTGGGCTGTAACTGATGAAGAATATAATCTTTGTAGATTTAGGGGCAAAGACATGTGGGGGATAAGGCTATTTGAGGCAGCTAACACGGCTAAAGAAAGAAGGTTAAAAAGAAGTAGCAGAAGAAGACTGAAAAGAAGAAAGCAGAGAATAAAATTATTGCAGGAAATATTCGCAGAAGAAATTAGCAAGATAGATGAAAGTTTTTTTATTCGTTTAAACGAAAGTAGACTGCATTTTGAGGATAAGTCGGTAAAAGAAAAACATCCATTATTTGCAGGTAAAAATTATAGTGATGCCGATTATTATGCACAATGTCCTACAATTTATCATTTAAGAAAAGAATTGATAGAAAATAATAAACCACATGATCCGAGGTTAGTGTATCTGGCAATTCATCACATTCTGAAAAATAGAGGGCATTTTTTAATAGAGGGCAATTTGGGAGAGGCAAAAGATTTTAATATGGCTTTTGACAAATTAAGTGAGGCGTTGAAAACTGATTTAGGGTGGCAAGTTGAGTTGAACGAAGGTGCAAAGGATAAAATAAAGGGCATTCTACTCGAAAAGGGTAAAGCTAAGAGTGAAAAGGTAAAGGAAATAAAGGCATTCTTGGAAATAATAAATAGCTCACTATCTAAAGAAGAAATAGAAAGACAAAAGGATATAACTGAAATTATTTTTAAATTTATAGTTGGAAATAAAGGGGATGTTGAAAAGTTATTTGGGCTTGAGAAAAAATCACTCATGAAAGGTTCATTTTCTTTTGCCGAGTCAAATTATGAAGAGAATGTGAGACCCGAGCTGGAGAGCGAAATATCGGATTTAATTCATATAATAGATTTGGCAAAAGGTGTTTATGATTGGAGAATTTTAGTAGGGATATTACAAGAAGAAAAGTATATTTCCAATGCGAAAGTTAAGCAATATGAAAAACACAAGAATAATTTGAAAAAGCTTAAATTGATTATGTATAAAAATTTCGGTAAGGAAGTATGGAAGAGCTTTTTTGTAGATGAAAGTGAAGAAAGCTATTCAAGTTATATAGGTGTCAGTAAGGTAAAAGCGAAAAAATCAAAATTAAATGAAAAGAAGGATAAGGATTTTTTGACAAACATTAAAAAGAAGCTTGAACATATAAAAGAGGATGGATATGGGTATGATACTGCACAGAAATTCCTTGGAATAGAAAATATGGAGGATTTATTGCCATTGCAAAGGAGCCAAGCGAATGGTGTGCTTCCCAATCAGGTGCATAAATCTGAATTGATAAGAATATTGGAAAATGCAGAAAAGTATATGCCGTTTTTAAGTGAAAGAGATAGTGATGGTATTAGCAATAAAGAAAAAATAATTAGTATATTTGAGTTTAGGATTCCATATTTCGTAGGACCATTGAGTGACAGACATAAAGAACAGGGTAGCAATTGCTGGATGGTTAGAAAAGAAGGGGAAAATGGAAGAATATATCCTTGGAACATTGAAGATATAGTTGATTATGAAAAGTCCAATGAAGCTTTTATAAAGAGAATGACAAATAAATGTACTTATTTGATCGGAGAAGATGTTCTGCCTAAAAATTCTTTACTGTATTCAAAGTATATGGTACTAAATGAACTGAATAATTTGAAGGTAAAAGGGAATAAGGTGGATGTAAAAACAAAACAGAATATATACAGAGATTTATTCCAAAACAAGGTGAAAGTAACAGGCAAGATGGTGCTTGAATATTTGAAAAATGATATGCCGGAGTTATTAAAAGAGGATTTAAGCGGATTTGATAATGATTTTCATACATCACTAAAGTCATATATGGATTTTAAGAAGCAAATTTTCGGTGAAGAAATTGACAAAGACGAAATTCAAAATATGGTGGAAGATATTATTAAGTGGATAACAATTTACGGCGATGATGCCAAAATGATAAAAAATATTATTGAAAAAGAATACCCTAACAAACTTACAGAAGAACAATTGAAAAAAATTTGCAGATTAAGATACAGCGGCTGGGGAAATTTTTCTAAAAAATTCTTGAAAGGTATTGAAGGAATAGATAGCGAAACGGGAGAAACATTTTCATTAATTCAAGCTATGTGGCAAACAAATAATAATTTAATGCAGCTTTTGAGTGGAAAGTTTACATTTACTGAAGAAATAGAGAAAGAAAATAACAAAGTTGCAAAGAAAATCGAAAAAATATCCTTTGAAGAGTTGATAGATGGCATGTATGTTTCGCCTGCAACAAAGAGAGCGATATGGCAGACCATACAAATTTCAGAGGAAATTAAAAAGGTTATGGGATGCCCGCCTGAAAAGATTTTTGTAGAAATGGCAAGAGATGGCGGAAAAAAAGGTAAGAGAACTGTATCGAGAAAGAAAGCATTGCAGGAACTTTATAAAAAGTGCGAAGAAGATGTGCAGTATCTCTCAGAGGAATTAGAAAATTTTGACGAAAGAGATTTTAATAGCATGAAACTGTATCTATATTTCATGCAAATGGGAAAGTGTATGTACACAGGTGAATCAATAGATTTAGATGATTTGATGCAGAAAAATTCCAAATGGGATAGAGATCATATATATCCGCAATCAAAGATAAAAGATGATAGTATAGATAATTTAGTTTTGGTAAATAAAACGGTGAACTCTCGTAAAGGAAAGGATGTGCTCAAAGAAGAAATACAAAAAAAGATGATTGGCGTGTGGAAATCGCTCCTTAAAAAGGGATATATTTCTAAGAAAAAATATGACCGATTGACTAGAAAGGGAGATTTTACTGAAGAAGAATTATCAGGATTCATAAGTAGGCAAATAGTTGAAACAAGACAGTCTTCTAAAGCTGTTGCAGAACTTTTGAAGAGGATAAACGAAAATACGGAAATCGTTTATGTTAAGGCCTCTTTGGTTTCGGATTTTAGAAAAAGACCATTGAATGAGCTGAAGTCAAGAAGAATAAATGACTATCACCACGGAAAAGATGCATATTTAAATATTGTTGTGGGCGATGTTTATAATGCTAAGTTTACGTCAAATCCAATAACGTGGTTCAAAAGAAATAAAAATGAGAAATATAGCTTAAATAAAATCTTTAATTTTGATGTTAAAAGAGGCGATAAAGTAATATGGGAAAAATGTGTTGAAGATGAAGACCAAAGCCATGTAGGATATGGCGGAACCATAGATAGAGTAAGAAAGATAATGAAACAAGATAATCTTTTGTATACAGAATACATTTACTGTGAAAAGGGTGAATTGTTTGATGCGACTATACAAAGAAAAGGGAAGAAAAATGTAAATATAAATTTAAAATCCGGTCTGGATATTGATAAATATGGTGGGTACCAGGGAGCCGGGACTTCATATTTTGCCCAAGTTGAATTTAAGGGCAGAAAAGGCGAAAGAGTGAAGAATATTATAGGTGTTCCAATTTATATCGCAAATCAGTTGAGCCATAATACTAAGGCCTTTGAAGACTACTGTAGAGATATAAAAGGGATGAGAGATATTGAAATATTAGTTCCGAAGATCAAAAAGAATACACTGATGGTTGTAAATGGTTTCCCAATGAGAATTAGAGGTGAAAATGAAAATCAACTATTATTCAAGGGAGCTAAACAATTAATCTTAGATGAAGAAAGTATGGCTACTTTAAGAGTTATAGAAAAGTATATTCTAAAAAATATGGAAGATAAAAGTTATGGCATAAATACGAAAATAGATAAAATTTCAAATGAGAATATAAATAAATTGTACAATACATTGGTGGAAAAGTTGTCAAAGGTATATTTTAAAAGACCGGCTAATCCTGTGGAAATATTGAGGTTAAGTAAAGAAAAATTTCAAGTGATAGAAGATGTAAATGGTAAGGCCAAACTGATTAATGAAATTATTAATTTGCTAAGATGTGATAATTCTAATAAAGCGAATCTATCATTTATAGGCGGAAAGGAATCAGTTGGAAATATGACTATGGGTAAGGGTGTTATATGTGATAAAAACAAAGTGAAAAAAGTATATATTATAAACCAATCTATAACCGGATTATTTGAAAATAGGCAAGAAATATGAGCTGGAGAACTGTAGTCATAAGTGGCCAGGCAAAATTAGACTATAAGATGGGTTATCTTGTTGTGCGAAAGCAAGAGGGAACTTCTAGAATATATATAGGAGAAATAGGGCTACTTATTATTGAATCAACGACCATTTCGTTGACAACAATGCTTTTATCTGAACTTGTTAAAAACAAGGTGAAAATAATATTTTGTGATGAAAAAAAGAGCCCGCAGTCGGAAGTAACTCCATACTATGGAGCACATGATACCAGCATGAAAATTAAGGAGCAAATGAAGTGGGGTTCTGATATTAAAACTAAAGTGTGGACAGAGATTGTAAGAGAAAAAATAAAAAATCAAATGTATCACCTTAATCTTTTGAAGAAGGAAGAGGAA
>ERZ772799.348-NODE-348-length-17892-cov-4.321635_pt1 | contig 17892 bp, 15 predicted proteins | sample MGYA00511345_ERZ772799 | MGnify/ENA primary metagenome ERZ772799 (study PRJEB29015, sample SAMEA2738037) | human oral metagenome | biome: human oral; feature: human-associated habitat; material: saliva | place: China | collected 2238 ... | reverse complement strand
AATAATGTGGTCATTTCTGAAGAAAATCACCAAGAAGTAGTGTTGATGGGACGTGGACTGGCTTTTGGATGTAAAGCAGGAGATGATATTCGGGATAATCTGATTGAGAAAAAATATGTTTTGTCAGAAAACAAGCGTGAATTATTGTTAGAATTACCTGCTGACATTATAGAAATGGCTGATAAAATTATCACTTACGCACATGCAAAAATAAATAAAAAATTGCAAGATGGTGCCTTTTTAGCGATGGCTGACCACCTGTATGGTGTGGTTTTACGTGTCCAAGATCATTTCTTTATGAAAAATTTCCTCATGTGGGATATTAAGCGATTTTTCCCTGACGAATTTGAAGTTGGCAAGTATGCCAATCAATTGTTGGGTGACTATTTAGGGCAAGATTTACCTTTGGATGAAGCAGGTTTTATGGCTTTGACCATTGTCAATGCTGAATTAGATAATGGCAATGTAGCCGCTCAAGATTTGACGCAACTAATGGAAGAAATCATGACAATCGTCAAATACAGCTTAGAGATCTCATTAGATGACGAGGATATTTATGTTCAACGCTTTATTACGCATCTGAAATTTTTTTGCGAACGTGTTTTAACGGACACCGGACATCAGGAGTTAGATGACAACGATATGTTTGATTTACTGAAAATTAAGTATCCATTAGCTTATGAAACGACAACAAAGATTACCCAATATCTCAAGCAGACGCGAAATTATCAGACGTCTGATGATGAACAAATGTATCTAACCATTCACTTATCAAGAATGAAAAGGAAAGTCAATGAAAACTGAATATGAAAAAATGATTGCAGGAGAATTATACAATCCGCAGGATTCCGAATTACGAAAATTGGTAACACGTTCTCGTCAATTTCAATACGCATTTAATGCAGAACAGGACGGTAAAAAAAGAAGTAAACTCGTAAAAGAATGGTTCGGCTCAACTGGTGAGAACATTTCGATGAAACCAAACTTTGTCTGCGATTATGGTATCAACATTCACTTAGGAGAAAATTTCTATTCTAATTGGAATTTGACCATGCTTGATGTTTGTCCGATTATTATTGGAAAAAATGCATTGTTTGGACCAAATTGTCAACTTCTGACTCCTCTTCATCCTTTAGATGCACAAGAGCGCATATCAGGCGTAGAGTACGGTGCACCAATTACCATTGGCGATAATTTCTGGGCGGGTGGCGGCGTAACGATTTTGCCTGGAGTAACATTGGGAGACAATGTCGTCGTTGGAGCAGGCTCGGTTGTTACCAAATCTTATGGTGATAATGTTGTTTTGGCTGGAAACCCGGCTCGAATTATTAAAGAATTAGATAAAATGTGAAAAGCGAGAAATTCTCGTTTTTTTAATTCCTTTTACGAATAATATAAGTGAAGTGTAATTAAAAAGTAAAAGGAATGATAAAATGGATAATTTTGATATTTATAAATTAAAAGAAGCCGGCTTGACCAACCAACAGGTCATCAATGTTCTTTCGTATGCTGAGATACAAGAAAAAGAATTATCGGTAAAAGATATGGCAGTTGTTTCGGAATGCCGTAATCCTGCTCTTTTCATTGAAAAATATCTGCAGCTAGATGATGATTTGTTATGTCAAGAATTTGAAAAATTTCCGTCTTTTTCTATCTTGGATGATGTGTATCCTTGGGATTTGAGTGAAATTTATAATCCACCCGTTCTTCTTTTTTATAAAGGTAATTTGGATTTGCTAAAATTACCTAAAGTAGCTGTTGTAGGAAGTCGGAATAGTAGCCGAGTAGGCAGTCAATCCGTTCAAAAGATTATTAAAGAGCTAAGCAATGAATTGGTTATCGTGAGTGGTTTAGCACGCGGAATTGATACCTCGGCTCACATGGCAGCATTGCAAAATGGTGGTCGAACAATTGCAGTTATCGGAACGGGTCTAGACGTTTTTTATCCAAGGGCGAATAAAAAACTCCAATCGTATTTGGGAGAACATCATCTAGTACTTAGTGAATATGGTCCTGAAGCAGAGCCATTAAAATTTCATTTTCCAGAGCGTAATCGGATTATAGCAGGATTGTGCAGAGGGGTTATTGTTGCTGAAGCCAAAATGCGCTCAGGCAGCCTTATTACTTGTGAGCGAGCAATGGAAGAAGGGCGAGATGTATTTGCTATTCCAGGGTCAATTTTAGATGGAAGAAGTGATGGCTGTCATCATTTGATTCAAGAGGGAGCAAAATGCATCACATCAGGGGCTGACGTACTTTCTGAATTCCAATTTTAAAACAAGTTCTCCTATAAGAGAATGCTACTAGTTGACATCTTGAAAAAAATAGTTTAAACTCTATGAGGTTTATTACTTTTAGAAGGTGTTTAGATTGGCAACAAAAACAAAGAAAAAAACAGCAATGAAAAAAAATCTGGTGATTGTAGAGTCGCCAGCTAAAGCAAAAACAATTGAAAAATATTTAGGGCGGAACTACAAAGTTTTAGCCAGCGTTGGACATATTCGCGATTTGAAAAAGTCTACCATGTCCATCGATTTTGAAAACAACTATGAGCCAGAATATATCAATATTCGCGGGAAAGGGCCTCTTATCAATGATTTGAAAAAAGAAGCTAAAAAAGCGAAACAAGTCTATCTTGCAAGTGACCCGGACCGTGAAGGAGAAGCTATTTCTTGGCATTTGGCTCATATCTTAAATCTGGACGAGACAGATAAAAATCGTGTTGTTTTCAACGAAATCACGAAAGATGCAGTAAAAAATGCTTTTAAAGAACCGCGCCAGATTGACATGGATTTGGTAGATGCTCAACAAGCGCGTCGTGTCCTTGACCGTATTGTGGGGTACTCTATCTCTCCAATTCTCTGGAAAAAAGTCAAAAAGGGATTGTCAGCTGGACGTGTGCAATCTGTTGCCTTGAAACTCATCATTGACCGTGAAAATGAAATCAATGCTTTTAAGCCGGAAGAGTATTGGACGATTGACGGAACTTTCAAAAAAGGAACTCGTCAATTTCAAGCCAGCTTTTATGGCATGAATGGCAAGAAGATGAAGCTTGCTACCAACGATGATGTAAAAAACGTTCTTTCTCATATTGAAGGCGATGAATTTACTGTCGAAAGCGTTGAGAAAAAGGAACGCAAGCGCAATGCTCCGCTGCCTTATACCACATCATCTATGCAGCAGGACGCTGCCAATAAAATTAATTTCCGAACTCGTAAGACCATGATGGTTGCTCAGCAGCTTTATGAAGGAATTAATATCGGATCTGGTGTGCAAGGTTTGATTACCTATATGCGTACAGATTCCACTCGTATTAGTCCGGTAGCACAAAACGAAGCTGCAACCTTCATTACAGATCGTTTTGGTGAGAAATATTCTAAACACGGCAGTAGAGTCCGAAATGCTTCTGGCGCACAAGACGCTCATGAAGCGATTCGTCCATCAAGCGTGTTCAACACACCTGAAAATATCGCGAAATATCTAGATAAAGATCAATTAAAACTATACACGCTGATTTGGAATCGTTTTGTGGCTAGTCAAATGACAGCAGCAGTATTTGACACTATGAGTGTGAAGTTGGAGCAAAACGGTGTTCAATTTGCTGCAAATGGTAGTCAAGTTAAATTTGACGGTTATCTAGCTATTTACAATGATTCTGATAAGAATAAAATGTTGCCTGATATGGAAAAGGGTGATACAGTGAAACGGGTCAACACCAATCCTGAACAGCATTTCACACAACCACCTGCTCGTTATTCTGAAGCGACCTTGATTAAGACATTGGAAGAAAATGGTGTCGGACGTCCATCAACTTATGCACCAACAATCGAAACTATTCAAAAGCGCTACTATGTCAAATTAGTTTCTAAGCGCTTTGAGCCAACTGAACTGGGAGAAATCGTGAACTCTCTGATTGTTGAATTTTTCCCAGATATTGTCAATGTGAAGTTTACCGCTGATATGGAAGCTAAGCTAGATGATGTCGAAGTAGGAAAAGAGCAATGGCAAAAGGTCATTGATGAATTTTATAAGCCATTTGAAAAAGAAGTTGCAAAAGCAGAAACTGAAATGGAAAAAATTCAAATCAAAGATGAACCTGCTGGATTTGACTGTGAAGTCTGTGGAAGTCCTATGGTTATCAAATTGGGCCGCTATGGTAAATTCTATGCATGTAGCAATTTTCCTGACTGTCGTCATACTCAAGCGATTGTCAAAGAAATCGGTGTAGAGTGTCCTAAGTGTCACAAAGGGCAAATCATTGAGCGCAAAACCAAACGCAATCGCCTTTTCTATGGCTGCAATCGCTACCCAGATTGTGACTTCACCTCTTGGGATAAACCGATTGGTCGCTCTTGTCCGAAATGCGGTCAGTATCTTGTAGAAAAGAAAGTTCGTGGCGGAGGCAAGCAAGTTGTCTGCAGCAACGGGGATTACGAAGAAGAAAAAGTAAAATAAGTTAAAGATGTTTACGTAATTTATTTTATGTAAACTTTCTTTATATATAGCAAAGGAAACTGTATGAAAGAGAAATTTGATGAATTTTTAAAGATTGCAAAGGAATTGAACGGAATTGGAATCACTCCTTTGCTTATGGGTTCACTAGGGCTTGAACAGGTAACTGGCCACGACTGGCAAGCACGAGATATTGATATCCATGTTCCAGGAGATCCTAGGGGATGGGACGCACCTGATGAGGTACGAATTTATGATTTTAAAAAGATTGAAACGATTATGAACCGGCTTGGCTACCAATTAGTAGATTTGCACGAGCACGAATTTCAAAAAGGAAATCTATCGGTTGAGTTTGGTAGCATGAATACTTTGGAAAACTTTGCTGGGATTCCTTTAGATGAATTGGTAAAACATGAAACAGCAGGGGTAATTTATTTTCTTCCTGATGTTGAACAATATCTTAAGATTTACACAGCATCTTCGCAAGATTCCTATCGAAATGACCAAAATAATGATAAGGATTTTGTTAAAATTGCTTATCTGGAAAAAATGTTAAAGAAATAGATACATGACCAATCATTATATTCTTTACACCAATGTTTGAGGATGGATACTAATAAGTTAGTGTATTTGCATTCTAGAAAGTCTCACTCGTCAGTAGGGGCTTTTTCTGTTATAATGGTTAAGAATAATTAGAAAGATTTGTGGGAGTCTCCTCCCAAAGAGGTATTTGTTTCATGTCTCAATCTTACATCAATGTCATAGGAGCTGGTCTTGCAGGTAGCGAAGCAGCCTATCAAATTGCTAAACGCGGTATTCCTGTTAAGCTGTATGAAATGCGAGGAGTGAAATCTACTCCACAACATAAGACTAGTGATTTTGCAGAGCTAGTCTGCTCGAATTCTCTACGGGGTGATTCGCTAACGAATGCGGTTGGTTTGTTAAAAGAAGAAATGCGCCGTTTGGATTCCATCATTATGAGAGCAGCAGAAGCTACGCGTGTTCCTGCTGGAGGAGCATTAGCAGTTGACCGTGACGGTTTTTCACAAATGGTGACTGATGAGGTGACAAACCACCCTTTAATCGAAGTTATTCGTGAGGAAATCACCAAAATTCCTGATGATACGATTACTGTTATTGCGACGGGACCTTTGACAAGTGATACACTTGCTGAAAAGATTCACGCGCTAAATGGTGGAGCTGGATTCTATTTTTATGATGCGGCGGCACCGATCGTAGATGTCAATACAATTGACATGGAGAAAGTTTACCTCAAATCTCGCTATGACAAGGGAGAGGCTGCTTATCTCAATGCTCCTATGACTAAGAATGAGTTTATGGCTTTTCATGACGCTTTGGTAAATGCCGAGGAAGCACCGTTAAATAGCTTTGAAAAAGAAAAATACTTTGAAGGCTGTATGCCGATTGAGGTGATGGCAAAAAGAGGAATAAAAACCATGCTCTACGGTCCTATGAAGCCAGTTGGTTTGGAATACCCAGATGACTATAAAGGACCTCGTGACGGTGAATTTAAGACACCCTATGCAGTCGTTCAGCTTCGTCAAGACAATGCAGCTGGAAGCCTTTATAATATCGTTGGTTTTCAAACTCATCTCAAATGGGGAGAACAGAAGCGCGTTTTTCGGATGATTCCGGGATTAGAAAATGCAGAATTTGTCCGCTATGGCGTGATGCACCGCAATTCTTACATGGATTCACCAAATCTCCTGACACAGACGTTCCAGTCTAAAAAACAAGAGAATATCTTCTTTGCAGGTCAGATGACCGGTGTAGAAGGGTATGTGGAATCCGCTGCATCTGGGCTGGTGGCCGGTATCAATGCAACTAGACTTTTCAATGGAGAAGAAGCTCTAGTCTTTCCAGAAACAACTGCTATTGGAAGCTTACCTCATTATATCACGCATGCTGATAGCAAACATTTCCAGCCAATGAATGTCAATTTTGGAATTATCAAGGAGTTGGACGGTCCACGTATTCGAGACAAAAAAGAACGCTATGAAAAAATAGCAAAACGAGCGCTAGAAGCTATCAAAAATTATCAAAATCTCTAGTTTTCTTTTGGAAAAGATAGAAATAATGATGATTTGTTATAAAAGTATTAAAAAAGTTAGGAATTCCCTAACTTTTTTGCATATTTTATGATATAATAGATAAAAATTTTGAAAATAGAAAGTTTTCTGACAATGAATCAATCCTATTTTTACCTTGAAGTAAGGGAACATGCATTAGAAGTGCCTTATAGCAAACAAAAGCGTCGTGTTCGAGTGCTACTTCCTAGAAATTATGAGCAAGATACTCAGAAATCCTATCCTGTAGTTTATTTTCACGACGGTCAAAATGTCCTTTATAGCAAAGAGTCTTTTAGTGGTCATTCTTGGAAAATCATTCCAACGATTAAGAGAAATCCCGACATTGAAAAAATGATTGTGGTGGCGATTGACAATGACGGTTTTAATCGAATGAATGAGTATTCTGCATGGAAATATCAAGAATCAACTATTCCAGGTATGCAATTTGGCGGCAAGGGGACAGAGTATGCGGAGTTTGTCATGGAAGTTGTTAAACCCTTTGTTGACGAGTATTATCGTACCAAGTCAGACCGAGCGCACACGGCTATGGTTGGTTCTTCTTTAGGCGGAAACATTACACAGTTTATGGGAATTGAATACCAAGAGCAAATTGGCTGCTTGGGTGTTTTCTCATCTGCAAACTGGCTGCATCAGGAAGCGTTCAATCGTTATATAGAACGCCATAACTTATTAGCAGATCAGCGTATTTATATTTATGTTGGAACAGAAGAAGCAGATGACACCGATAAAACCTTAATGGCTGGCAATATCAAGCAAGCTTATATTGATTCGTCATTAACCTACTTCCGTCAGTTAATAGCGGGCGGTTTGGATTTGGAAAATCTGTTGTTTCATATCCAAGCTGGGGCAGAACACAATGAAGTAGTCTGGGCTGAGCATTTACCTGATTGTCTTCGCTTCTTTAGCGAAAAATGGTAAATAAATTAATTAAGAATATGAGGAGAGAATTTATATGCATGTTGAATTTTTAAGTCATTGGAGTGGTCATTTAAATCGTGAAATGTATGTGAATCGTTACGGGCACGCTGGAATACCTGTAGTCGTTTTTGCTTCGTCTGGTGGCAGTCACAATGAATATGCAGATTTTGGTATGATTGAGGCTTGTTCATGGTTTATCGAAACAGGAAAAATTCAATTCTTCACTTTGAGTAGTGTAGATAGTGAAAGCTGGCTGGCTGATTGGAAAGCTCCTCACGACCGCGCGGAAATGCACCGAGCTTATGAGCGCTATGTCATTGAGGAAGCCATTCCTTTTATCAAGCATAAAACAGGTTGGTTTGATCCAATGATGACGACAGGTTGTTCTATGGGAGCCTATCACGCTGTTAATTTCTTTCTCCAGCACCCCGATGTCTTTAACAAGGTCATCGCCCTCAGCGGAGTTTACGATGCCCGCTTCTTTGTCGGTGATTGTTTAGATGATGAAGCAATTTATCAAAATTCACCAGCAGATTACATTTGGAATCAAAATGATGGCTGGTTTATTGACCGCTATCGCAATGCTGATATCATTGTCTGTACAGGACTTGGTGCATGGGAACAGGACGGACTACCTTCTTTCTACACCTTAAAAGAAGCCTTTGAACATAAGAACATTCCAGCATGGTTTGCTGAATGGGGATATGATGTTTCGCATGACTGGATTTGGTGGCGCAAGCAAATGCCGTATTTTCTAAGTCAATTAAACCTATGATTAGAAAGGAAACAATATTATGAACTATATCGTTATTTCACCATATTATCCGCAAAATTTTCAACAATTTACCGTTGAACTTGCTAACAAAGGAATTACTGTGTTAGGAATTGGGCAAGAGCCTTATGATCAATTAGATCAATCTCTGAAAAATGCTTTAACAGAATATTTTCGTGTGGAAAATTTAGAAAATCTTGATGAAGTGAAACGTGCTGTAGCCTTCCTTTTTTACAAGCACGGACCAATTGACCGCATTGAGTCACACAATGAATATTGGTTGGACCAAGACGCAAAATTGCGTGAACAATTTAATGTTGTAGGACCAAAACCAAAAGATTTGAAAAAGACAAAATTCAAATCTGAAATGAAGAAACTTTTTAAAAAGGCTGGAGTTCCTGTCGTTCCTGGTCAAATTGTAAAAACCTTGCAGGCAGTTGACATGGCTGTCAGTAAAATTGGACTTCCGATGATTGCGAAGCCAGACAATGGAGTTGGCGCAGCAGGAACTTATAAACTTGAAACTACTGAAGATGTTGAACAATTTAAACAAGAGTGGGATAAGCAAACCGTTTATTTCTTTGAAAAATTCGTTGATTCTGGACAAATTTGTACGTTTGATGGATTACTGGATTCAAAAGGAAATATTGTGTTTTCAACAACTTTTGATTATGCTTATACTCCTTTAGACTTAGTTTTGAATCATTATGAAAACTCATATTATATTATAAAAGACATGGATCCCAAGTTACGTCAATATGGGGAAGCTATCATTAAAGCGTTTGGCATGAAAGAACGCTTCTTTCATATTGAATTTTTCCGTGACGGAGATGATTATATTGCCATAGAATACAATAATCGTCCAGCAGGTGCTTTTACGATTGATTTGTATAACTTTGCTCACTCCATTGACCTTTATCGTGGATATGCAGATATTGTGAATGGCGAACCTTTCCCACAACCTCAAGTCGAAGCACAATATGGCTTGGTTACTTCACGCCGTTCAACCTCAAATTATGTGTATTCAGAAGAAGAATTGCGTGCAAAGTACGGCGATAAATTAAAAGCAGTCAAAATCATGCCAAAGGCATTTGCAGACTTACAAGGAGATGTTCATTATATTTTGACAACACCAAGTCGTTCGGAAATCGATCAAATGATAGAGGATTTTGGGAAAAAGTAGAAAAATCTATTTGTGAAATTTTTATTTAGTCAATTCAAATCAGCTTGCCAGCAAGGTTAGCTGATTTTTCTTTGTGAAATTGTTCAAGCATAAATTTTGACAGTATTTTTTAGTTTGGATAGAATGAAATTATAGAATTACACTCATAGAAAGGCTCGACTATGTCAACTTTAGATAAAAATCTTTTGCTAGAGATGTTCCGTAAGATGGAAGAGATCCGTCGGATGGACTTAAAAATTGCCCAACTCGTAAAAAAGGGGAAAGTTCCAGGAATGACTCACTTTTCTGTTGGAGAAGAAGCAGCTAGCGTTGGAGCTATGCTGGCCCTCAATCCTGATGATTTGATTACTTCTAACCACCGTGGTCATGGTCAGGCGATTGCCAAAGGAATTGATCTGAACGGCATGATGGCAGAAATCATGGGCAAATATAACGGAACCTGCAAAGGAAAAGGTGGCTCCATGCACATTGCTGATTTGGATGCCGGAAACTTAGGAGCAAATGGTATCGTTGGCGGAGGCATGGGAATTGCAGTCGGTGCCGCCCTCACTCAGCAAATGCACCAAACAGATAAAATCGTGGTTTGCTTCTTTGGTGACGGAGCAACGAACGAAGGTATTTTTCATGAAGCGGTTAATATGGCTTCTATTTGGAATTTGCCAGTGATTTTCTATTGTATCAATAATGGCTATGGTATTTCTGCGGATATTAAGAAAATGACCAATATAGAGCACATTCATGAGCGGAGTGCTGCCTATGGTATTCCTGGCATCTTTATCCCAGACGGGAACAACGTTATTGAGGTCTATGAAGGTTTTCAAAAAGCTGTTAAATATGTTCGAAGTGGTAAAGGGCCTGTCTTGATTGAAAGTGTTACTTATCGCTGGTTAGGACATTCTTCTTCTGATCCTGGTAAGTATCGAACGCGCAAAGAAGTAGAGGAGTGGAAGAAAAAAGACCCAATCGAAAATCTTCGTAAATACTTGCTAGCAAATCAGATTGCAAGCGACGAAGAGTTAGAAGCTATCCAAGCAGAGGTTAAAGAAGCAGTGGAAGCATCTGTAAAATTTGCAGAGGAAAGTCCATTCCCACCGCTTGAGTCAGCTTTTGAAGATATTTACGCGGACTAAGAGAGGAGATAAAATGGAAACAAAAACAATGTCCTTCCGTGACACCATTATCCTTGCTATGTCTGAGGAAATGCGTCGCGATGAAAATGTGTTCTTAATGGGAGAAGATGTCGGTATTTTCGGAGGAGATTTCGGAACATCTGTCGGAATGTTAGAAGAATTCGGTCCAGAACGAGTACGTGATTGTCCAATTTCTGAAGCAGCTATTTCAGGAGCTGCAGCAGGATCGGCCATGACTGGACTACGCCCAATTGTAGATATGACTTTTATGGATTTTTCTGTCATTGCCATGGATGCAATTGTCAACCAAGCTGCTAAAACGCGTTATATGTTCGGTGGTAAAGGTCAGGTTCCGATGACAATTCGCTGCGCAGCTGGAAATGGTGTCGGATCAGCTGCTCAACACTCACAATCTTTGGAATCTTGGTTTACCCACATTCCAGGTTTAAAGGTCGTGGCACCTGGCACTCCTGCGGATATGAAAGGGTTGCTAAAATCTTCTATCCGCGACAACAATCCTGTTATTATCCTTGAGTACAAATCAGAATTCAACCAAAAAGGCGAAGTTCCGCTTGATCCTGATTATACAATCCCTCTCGGTGTTGGTGACATCAAAAAAGAGGGAACGGACGTGACAGTTGTGACCTATGGAAAAATGCTCCGTAGGGTTATGCAAGCAGCTGAAGAATTGGTAGAAGAAGGCATTTCAGTAGAAGTGGTTGATCCTCGTACCTTGGTGCCTCTGGACAAGGATATCATTATCAACTCAGTCAAAAAAACAGGAAAAGTCGTTCTAGTCAATGATGCCCATAAAACTAGTGGTTATATCGGTGAAATTTCCGCTATTATTTCTGAATCAGAAGCATTTGACTATTTGGATGCACCAATTCGCCGTTGTGCTGGCGAAGATGTTCCTATGCCCTATGCTCAGAATCTTGAAAATGCTATGATTCCGACAGTTGAAAGTATCAAAGAGGTTATCCGTAAGACTTACAATAAAGAATAAAACTGAAATTGATATTGATTACAATATTTCACATAACTAAAATTATGTAAAAACAAAAACAGTCCAAGATTAAAGAACAATCAATAAAAAAAGAAATAGGAGAAGCTATGACTGATGATAAGTTAAGAGCGACCCCTGCTGCTAGAAAATTAGCAGATGATTTGGGTATCAATCTCTATGACGTATCTGGTACTGGCGCAAAGGGACGAGTTCATAAAGAAGATATCGAAAGTTATCGAGAATTCAATATTGTGAAAATTACGCCCCTTGCAAAACGTATTGCAGAAGAAAATAACATCGCTTGGCAGGAAATCCAAGGGACAGGCGTGCACGGCAAGATTATGAAAAAGGATATTCTGGCTTTGCTGCCTGAAAATGTTGAGTCAGACAGCATCAAGTCACCTGCTCAGATTGAAAAGACGGAAGAGATACCTGACAATATCACTCCTTATGGAGAAATTGAGCGCCTTCCAATGACGCCAATGCGGAAGGTCATTGCTCAACGAATGGTGGATTCTTACCTGACAGCACCAACTTTCACTCTCAATTATGATGTAGATATGACAGAGCTGCTGGCGCTGCGTAAAAAGGTTTTAGAGCCAATCATGGAAGCGACAGGAAAGAAAATCACGGTCACAGACTTGCTTTCTATGGCAGTTGTTAAAATCTTAATGAAGCACCCTTATCTCAATTCGTCTCTGACAGAAGATGGGCAAATCATTATCATGCACAATTATGTCAATCTGGCTATGGCTGTTGGGATGGACAATGGGCTTATGACACCAGTGGTTTACAATGCCGAAAAAATGAGTCTGTCTGAGTTAGTCGTTGCCTTTAAGGATGTGATTGGTCGGACTTTAAATGGGAAATTAGCCCCAAGTGAGCTGCAAAACTCAACTTTTACGATTAGCAATCTAGGAATGTTTGGTGTTCAATCGTTCGGCCCAATTATCAATCAGCCTAATTCGGCGATTTTGGGAGTTGGCTCAACCGTTGAAAAACCAGTCGTAGTGAACGGAGAAATTGTGATTCGACCAATCATGAGTCTTGGATTAACTATTGACCACCGAGTCGTGGACGGCATGGCAGGTGCTAAATTCATGAAAGACCTAAAAGAACTGATTGAAGACCCAATTTCAATGTTGGTATAAGAGAAAGTTTAAATGAGAGGAAAATAAAAACATGGCCTTAGAAGTAATTATGCCAAAAGCCGGCGTTGATATGACAGAAGGACAGATTGTTCAATGGAATAAAAAAGTTGGCGAATTTGTAAAAGAAGGAGAAATCCTTCTGGAAATCATGACAGATAAAGTCAGCATGGAGTTAGAAGCAGAGGAAGATGGCTATCTGATTGCTATCTTGAAAGGAGACGGTGAGACTGTTCCTGTAACGGAAGTTATCGGTTATCTGGGCGAAGAAGGAGAAAATATTCCGACTGCTCTGGCTACTTCAGATGATAGTCCAACACCAACTGCAACCACAACTTCTAACGACGATAATAAGAGTAATGACGCTTATGATATTGTGGTTATTGGTGGCGGACCAGCTGGCTATGTGGCAGCGATTAAAGCAGCTCAATTAGGAGGCAAGATTGCCCTTGTTGAAAAATCTGAACTAGGTGGAACCTGCCTCAACCGTGGCTGTATCCCGACTAAGACCTACCTCCACAATGCTGAAATTATTGAAAGTCTAGCCCATGCAGCAAATCGTGGTATTATCATTGAAAATCCAAACTTTACTGTCAATATGGATAAAGTTTTGGAAACCAAAAACAAGGTTGTCAATACACTTGTCGGAGGCGTTGCAGGTCTGCTTCGCAGCTACAGCGTTGATGTTTACAAAGGAATTGGTACCATTACCAAAGATAAGAATGTCTTGGTGAATGGTGCTGAACTTCTTGAGACCAAGAAGATTATCTTAGCTGGTGGATCAAAAGTCAGCAAGATTAACGTTCCAGGCATGGAATCATCACTTGTTATGACTAGCGATGATATTCTGGATATGAAGGAAGTTCCAGAAAGTTTAGTAATCATTGGTGGTGGCGTTGTTGGTATTGAGCTAGGACAGGCCTTCATGACCTTTGGCAGTAAGGTGACGGTTGTCGAAATGATGAATCGGATTGTTCCAGCTATGGATGCAGAAGTCTCTAAGAACCTTCGGCTCATTCTTGAACGCAAGGGCATGACCATTTTGACAGAGACCAAGTTGGAAGAAATTGTCGAAGAAAATGGCAAGCTCTGCATCAAAGTTGCAGGAAAGGAAGATATCATAGCTGATAAAGCTTTGCTTTCTATCGGACGCGTGCCTGATTTGGAGGGAATTGGCGAGGTTGACTTTGAACTAGACCGCGGTCGTATCAAGGTCAATGAATATATGGAAACTTCTGTTTCAGGAATTTACGCACCCGGAGACATTAACGGTACCAAGATGTTGGCGCATGCAGCTTTTCGTATGGGAGAAGTAGCTGCAGAGAATGCTCTCAAAGGCAATCATGTAGTTGCTAAATTAAATCTAACTCCAGCAGCCATCTACACTTTACCAGAAGTTGCGGCAGTCGGTCTGACAGAAGAACAAGCTCGCGAAAAATACGATGTAGCTATCGGCAAATTCAACTTCGCAGCAAACGGACGAGCAATTGCATCTGATGCTGCTCAAGGATTTGTCAAAGTGATTGCTGATAAGAAATACGGAGAAGTTCTCGGTGTTCACATTATCGGCCCTGCAGCAGCTGAGTTAATCAATGAAGCTTCTACTATCATCGAAATGGAAATCACGGTGGAAGAAATGCTCAAAACCATTCACGGTCATCCGACATTCTCAGAAGTTATGTACGAAGCATTTGCAGACGTACTCGGCATGGCTATTCATGCTCCTAAGAAAAGATAAGAGGCACTATGAAATACATTATCAATAATAGTAACGATACAGCTTTCAATATCGCTCTTGAGGAATATGCTTTCAAGCATCTCCTTGATGAAGATATGATTTTCTTGCTTTGGATCAATAAACCCTCTATCATTGTCGGACGTCATCAGAATACTATTGAAGAAATCAATCGTGACTATGTCCGAGAGCATGGCATTGAGGTTGTTCGTCGTATCAGTGGAGGTGGAGCCGTCTATCACGATTATAACAATCTTAACTACACCATTATTTCCAAAGAATCTGAGAACAAAGCCTTTGATTTTAAGAGCTTCTCTATTCCGGTCATCAAGACCTTGGAAGCATTAGGTGTAAAAGCCGAATTTACAGGGCGCAACGATTTGGAAATTGACAGTAAAAAGTTCTGTGGCAATGCTCAGGCCTACATCAATGGCCGAATCATGCATCACGGTTGCTTGCTGTTTGACGTAGAATTATCCGTCTTAGCGAATGCCTTAAAAGTTTCCAAAGATAAGTTTGAGTCCAAAGGAGTCAAATCTGTTCGAGCTCGTGTAACCAATATCATTGATGAATTGCCTGAAAAGATTACTGTCGAGCAATTTCGCGACCTCCTGCTAGACTATATGAAGAAAGAATATCCAGAAATGACAGAATATGTCTTCTCCGATGATGAACTAGCTGAAATCAACCATATCAAGGAAACTAAATTTGCTACTTGGGATTGGAACTATGGCAAATCGCCAGCATACAATGTTCGTCGTGGTACCAAGTTTACTAGTGGTAAAGTCGAAATCTTTGCCAATGTTGTTCAGTCAAAAATCGAAAACATCAAAATTTACGGAGATTTCTTTGGAATCGAAGATGTAGCAGCAGTAGAAGAAGTCCTCAAGGGTGTTAAATATGAAAGAGAAGATGTTTTAAATGCTCTTGAAAACCTGGATATTTCTCGCTATTTCGCTGGAATTAGCCAAGAAGAAATTGCAGAAGCAGTGGTTGGCTAAATCACAAGACTATAACAAAATAAAAACATTCTTACATTTATTTAACTAAGGATGTTTTTTCTATAGTTTGAAGAAGTTGGTTATCAGAATGTTCAGATGCTTCTGGGATACACCACAGCCAATAATCGCTTGGAGAATATCCGCTTTGGAGCAAGTTCCTTATTATCGAACCCTACAGAAATTATTGGATAGATTTTTTATAAAGAGGACGAAACATCATAGCAAATGCGAGGTTTTCCTTCATTATTATATTGACAAGCAACTAGAAAAGTACTAGACTAAAGTTAGAAATACATCATAAAATGTCACAAAAATCTGTCAAACTTCTTCGTTTTAGAAAGGATGGTTACTATGGCTAAATTAGATGGAAAAGTTGCTTTGATTACTGGAGCGGCTGTCGGTCTGGGTCAGGGCATTGCCTCAGTCTATGCTAAATATGGCGCCAAGCTCTGCCTTTTCGATCGAGACCCTCAAGTAGAAGCAACTGCTCAAGAACTTCGTGACAGCTACCAAATAGATATTATCAGCTATATCGGTGATGTCAGTCGTCTAGAAGATTTGGAAGCGGCTGTCTCTCAGACTATCCAAGCCTTTGGGCATCTTGATATTGCCTGCTGTAATGCTGGTATCTGCAAGCTGGCGCCCTTTGAAGAAATGACAGACCAGATACGGGATCAACATATTAATGTCAATATCAAGGGAGTTTGGAACACTTGTCAGGCAACCATCAAGCCCATGTTGAAACAGAGAGCAGGCGCTATCGTCATCGCATCATCTGTAACAGGCGATTTGGTTGCTGATGCTGGAGAAGCAGCTTACGCGATGACCAAGGCAGCTCTGGTCGGCTTAACCAAGGCCTTGGCAGTAGAATATGCCGATCGCAATATCCGAGTTAACTGCAGCCAGCTAGGCTATGCTCGGACACCGATGGTCGAAAAAATGGCCCTGGAATCCAACCCAGAACATCCAGAAGTTCCTATTCAAGATATTGCGGCCGCTGTTCCAATGAAAAGATTAGCTAAACCGCAAGAAGTAGGGGAACTCTTTGCCTTTTTAGGTAGTGACGAATCCTCCTATCTTACAGGATCTCAAATTGTCATTGACGGCGGTAGTACCCTACCAGAAACTATGAGCATGGGCACAAACTAGCAGCATTTAGCTCAATTCAAATAAAAAATCTGCATACCTTAAATTATGCAAATTTTTTATTTTATAAGTTATCCAATGCATTTTTTTGTTCGTCATTAACAATATGGGTGTAGAGGTCTGTAACTTGAGTACTGGCATGTCCTAGCTGATGACTGACCAAAACTTGAGATTTAGTAGCATCATAAAGTCGAGTAGCCAGCGTATGGCGGAGTTTGTGAGGTGTCACTCGAACTTTGAAATCTTCAGAATACTTAGCAACCATCTTTTCTACACTAGAAGCATCAATCCGGTTAGGAACACCTCTATATTCTGTCAAAAAGAGGGCAGTGTCTGATTTTTCAGCTTTGTAACGTTTAGAGCGAACCTCCAGATACCTTTCCAAATAAGCTTTGGCAAAAGCTGCAACATTGACAGAATCTCTTTTCCCGCCCTTACGAGTAACTTCAATGACCATCATTTTGAGATTTAGGTCTTTCAAATCAAGATTTACTGCCTCGGATAGACGAACACCAGATGCAAGAAGCAGTGCTATGATTGCCAAATCTCGCTCTTTATTTTTGTCAAAAGAGGAGAGAGCCCGATTTGATAAATTTTTAGGGTATTCTTCATCAATATAATTCAAAAATTGTTCAGTTTCTTCGCCCAAAAAGAGTTTTTGTTTGATGTTTTCAGCGCGCGCAGCTAAAGTCTCTCTCTTTTTCTTAGTAGACACTTTTTTCATGACATTACGATAGAAATAAGGTTCCCCATTCTCGTTTTCCACCTCTTCAGTTAAATATTTATAAAGGCTAGAGAGAGCAGAAAGAGTGCGATTAATGGTGGTTTGCGATACTCCGTTTTGCGTAGTATTAGCATTAAGCAATGGACGCTCCCGTAAGTAAAGAATAAACGCTTCCATATCTTTTTTAGTCATATTTTCCAATACTGACAGAGGAATTTCTGCAATCTGCGACCCATCAGCAATTCCAGAGTCTAAAATCCAATGAAAAAAGCGATCATATTCTTTGAGATATTCATATAAGGTTGTAAAACTGTATGGAACAGTCAATTTAGACTGATAGTATTCCAAAACGTACCAAGGCATGATAGCTTTTAGTTTTTCAATTCTTTCTAACAGTATTTCACGTTTCATTAAGATATTCTCCATCATTTCTATATTAATAGAAGTATAGCACACTCCTGTATTTTTTTCAAGAAAATTATAGTTTTTCGGAAAGATATGTGTAAGGGTCTATTGAAAGATTCGTTTCTTTACTTTGTAATAGATAATACACAATACAAAATAAG
>ERZ772799.346-NODE-346-length-18032-cov-4.380375_pt1 | contig 18032 bp, 19 predicted proteins | sample MGYA00511345_ERZ772799 | MGnify/ENA primary metagenome ERZ772799 (study PRJEB29015, sample SAMEA2738037) | human oral metagenome | biome: human oral; feature: human-associated habitat; material: saliva | place: China | collected 2238 ... | reverse complement strand
CTACACCATTGAGGATGAGGAAACCCGCCAAACCGACGGCCATCAAGGGCGACATCACCACCAGAGCGGCCAAGCCCATCAGTGGGGCCGCGAAGCCGAGGAACGTCAGCGTCTGGATGCCGAGCAGCACGGTGACGGCGATCCACCCGGCGTTGGCCAGTCGCCGTGGTTCCTGGCGGATACGTCGCCATGCCACCCATCCCGTGATGAGTAAGGCTGCCAGCAGTATCAGTCCAGTCAGAGTTGTTGAGCCCACAGTGGCACGATAGTTGCACTGCTGTGCGAATACTTTGCTGTAGCTCATGATTCCGGGGACGCTCGGGGTACCCGCAGGGGTGTTGGGCGCCGGCCAGTTCGTGATCGCAACACCTTCTCCGGTATTGCGAGACCAGATTCTTTGATCTTCAGGCAGCAGCACCATGCCCGGCTCATTATCCCATGTATCCAGCTCTTGAGCTTTGCATGAAAGGATTGACCCCATGTGCGAGTCCTCTGTTGCACTGCCCGCTCTGGGCTACATCGTGGCAGCAGGAGGGGGTCAAATCCACTGTGGGAATCAGGTGATCAGATGAGTCAAACCCCGGAAGCAGACGGATTCACAGTTCCTGAAGACTCATCGGAGCGGTGCCTGTGGATGCAGAGCATGACCGGGCTCATGTTGATGACCCGTGTCCGGCAGAGCGTGATCACTGACTTGCCCGCCGATCTCGGTGACGTGGCCCGAGCGGCTGCCTGCAAGGCCGTTGATGACACTCTCTACTCCCTCATGATGTTGGTTGATGGCATCTTCGCCCCGGTGCGTGATACAGCAGGCAAGATCGGTTTCGAGGTGGACCTCGTGGGCAGGCTGGTGGAGCCTGAGACCGGTCGGGTTCTGCACACTGAATCCTTGCATGACGGTGAAGGTGCCTGCACGTGGTTGGTCGGGTGGCTCGAAGGCGACTACGGAGACCTCCTGTAGAGCGTGAAACTTCAGGTCGTCGACATCCCTGGAGGGTGTGAGTCACCGACTGGGATTGTTGAAGGCCTCCGCGATGAAGGGGTCGACCAGTCCGTGGTAGGTCTTCGGGGCGTCCCGCCGTACGCAATGGCCGACACCGTCGATCAAGACCAGGCGCACGAGCGGGTTGGTCACCTCGGAGGGGTCCGGGGCCATGTCACCGTCGCGGGGTGCAAGGTACAGCGCCGGTATTGCCAGCTGGTTGACTGCGCTGACGAGATCGGCTTCGCCGAGATAGGTGCCCTCACGGATGAAACGGCGGTCGACCTGCTCCTTGCACCGGGCCCACTCTTCGATCTCGGCATCACTCCATGAGGTCTCGTGCCGCATACGCTTCCGTTCGGCCAGGCCGCCGTCGGCGACGAACGCGTCCAGGAACTGCTCCTGGTGCTCCACGAACCAAGGAGCCGGACCCCAGTGCCCGGTGGGACGCGCGACGTCCTCCAGGACCAGCGCCCGAACCAGATCGGGCCGGGCCACGCTCACTCGCAGCGACATGAGTCCTCCCAGGCTGTGTGCCACGACGACCGGTGGTTCTGGAAGCGAGAAGAGAACTCGCTCGAGGTCTTCCTGAATGGTCTGTGGAGCCCGGGCCAGAGAGTTGTCGTCCCACCGCGGGGACACTCCGTGCCCTCGTAGGTCCACCGCGAGAACGTGGTACCGGGAGGACCAGCCAGCCACCGCGTCGGGCCAGGCGGAAGCCGATTCCGTCAGGCCGTGGACTAGAAGCAGGGTTGGAGCTGCGGGATTCCCCCACTCGTGCAGCGCAAGCGTCGTCACCTCAGCGACTGTAGTACCAGGGGCGTCGAAATCGTGGTGCTGATACACATCTGCGCATCTTTGCTTCCACAGCGGCTTCCTGCTGGTTCCCTCGAGGGCGAACTCCCTATGCTGAACACCATGTTGATCCTTTGCGCTGCTCTGCTGCGTCTGCGCAGCCGCTGACCGCGGGAGCATCCCGTCGCTGCTCCCGCCCTGGCCTCCATGCCGGGCGGTGCCCTTTCGCGTGCCCGGTTCCACGATCATCACGGAGCAAGCAGTGCCTACTTTTCATCACGGTCGTCATGAATACGGCCAGAATTTCCTCACCGACCCAGCTGTCCTCACCGCCTTTGTCGAACTCGTTGCAGCGACCCGCGGTCCCATCATCGAGATCGGACCAGGCGACGGCGCACTCACCGTGCCGTTGGTGCGCCTCGGTCGTCCTGTGACGGTCATCGAGATCGACGCCCGCCTGGAGCAGCGGCTGCGTTGTCATCTTCCTCCGCACGTGAAGGTGGTGACGGGTGATTTCCTCACCTATCGGTTGCCGAGCCATCCCCACGTGGTGGTGGGGAATCTGCCCTTCCACCAGACCACTGCGATGTTGAGACACCTCCTGCACTCCTTTGCCTGGAGGGATGCGGTTCTGCTGACTCAATGGGAGGTTGCTCGTCGCAGGGCCGGTGTGGGCGGGGCTACCATGATGACCGCGCAATGGGCGCCGTGGTTCACGTTCACTCTGCATGGTCGCGTCCCAGCGCGGGCTTTCACGCCACGCCCGGGTGCGGATGGTGGGATTCTCGCCATCCACCGTCGCGAGCACCCACTGCTACCAGTGACTGAGCGACGTCGATTCCACGCCTTGGTCCATCGCATCTATACCGGCCCGGGAAACGGCCTGGCCCAGATCCTTGCTCGCGTCACCTCCCTTCCTTCACCGCAGGTAGCCCGGACTTGGCTCGGAAGACATGGCATTGATGCTTCAGCCCTGCCTCGAATGATGCATCCGGAGGCCTGGGTGGACCTGTTCAAGACGACGGGATCGTCACCACCTACCCCTTCGCCACGAGGAAACCGCAGGAGGCGACGATGAGCCTCTCCGCTGCTCAGCAGGCCGCACGTCTGTTGGCTGAGCGACCTGAACAGGACTGGCAACTTGACGAACTTGCTGCGCTGGTGCATCTCTCGGTGTCGCAGCTCGGGCGAGTGTTTACCCGCAGGTTCGGCCGCACCCCGATGCGTTTCCTGATGTACCTTCGCGCACATTTGTTGGCCACGCTGTTGCGGGAGACCGACCTGCCCATAGCAGAGGCGATGAGCACAGTGGGGTGGCGTAGTCGTGGACATGCGGCCCGCCATTTCAAGGAAGTGTTCGGAGTGTCACCGTCGGGCTACCGGAAGATCGGACAGGAACGGATACGTCACAAATGATTCGGTACTTGGTGAATGACAGGCATGCACTGAGCATTCTCTGTCACCACGTCCACCGTGTGGCCGCTCGGGAGCAGGGATGAGTCCCTGAACCTTGAGTGGGCACAGGTTTGTGTGAAACTCCTTGGAGAGATGGGGTCTGCAGTTCGTCTCCCGTGTGATGCTTTAGGTTAGGGCGCGACTCGGGCCCTCGACCATGAGAAGGTCGAGGGCCCGGAGCCGTTTGGTTCGTTCGTGGAGTTCCTATTCGGCCTTGTGGAGGTGGGCGACGACTCCGTCGATGTCTTGTTGCAGGCGTTCGGGGCGGATGATATGACCGCCTGGTTCCTCGAAGCGTTCGTACTTGATTCCGGCTGAGTCGAGCGCAGCCGCGAACTCGCGCTGGGTGTTGAGAACCGTGTCTTCAGTCAGGGTGTTGATGATGGTTCCGACCTGCGGAATGTCGCTGACACGACTTGTTCCGGCGACGAGGAAGATGCGCTTGTTGCGGTAGCTCTCGATGTTCTCGATGGGATTGTCCGCGGTGATGAGGTCCTGGTGCCACCGGGGCCACCGACCATAGACGGGTTGACCGAACTCCGCATGGGAGGTCAGGTTCGCCCAGGCAATGATCAGGTTGGGGACTATGCCCTCCACCGCTTTCGAGCGGAGGTTTGCCGGTCCGGAGTGGGCGCTGACGGAGGCGAATTTGTCGCTGTATTTGGCGACGTATTTGAGGGCTCCGAAGCCTCCCATGGAGAATCCGGAGACGGCGCGTCCGGCCTGTTCGGGGAAGGTGCGGAAGGTGGCGTCCACCCAGGGGATGAGTTCATCGATCTGGAAGGTCTCCCAGTCGCGTTTCCTGTTTCGGGCGGACACAGGGTTGCAGTGCCAGCTGACGCCCGCGTCGGGCATGACCACGATGAGATCACGTCCCTCGGTCATCGCCCGGATGTTGAGTTCCCGGTCGTATTGGGTGTAATTTCCCCCGCCTCCGTGGAACAGGTAGAGCACGGGGTACCGTTTTCCGCTGCTGGCGTAATCGGCGGGAAGCAGGACGTTGACGTGGGGATTGCTGCCTGCTGGGGACAGCGGAGGTGTGACGCCCGAGAACGATGGGCTGGAGAAGGTGTAGGTTTCCATGCGACCGTCGGTTGCGTGGTCGGTGACCTCGAGGCCTGCTGCGTGGGCGGGTGTGACGCCACTCCACGCGGCTCCGGCGCCGATGATGGAAGCCGCGGCGAGCCCTCCGGCTCCCTTGAAGACAGTGCGACGGCTGATGGTGCGATCCAGGGACATGATGCTTCCTAGTGATTGAAATTTCACCACAAAACATGGGTGTTGTGGGGCAGAGAATGCCGGGGTGGATCGGCGCTGGTGTGATCATTCTGCTCGGATGATCATCACCGTTCCCGGTGGCCTTTCCGGGAATTTTCGATCCTGTGAAGCTTCCCTGTAGACTTTAACTGGATGCAGTCCTGTATGCAACCCTGTTGTGGTGGGTTTTTCGCACTTTTGTGGAAGCCGTGGTGAGCGGGCACGACCCGATCCCTCGGCCACCGCAGGGTCGAGGGATCGGGTCTAGTTCAAGGTGTGCTGATGATCAGCAGGGACGCCACAGGTGTCCGACGATTCCGTCGAGGTCCTGCCTCAGGCGTTCCTTGCGGATGTGGTGACCGCCGGAGTCCTCGCAGTGCTCGTGTTTGATTCCGTGCTTGTGCAGGGTCTCCCTGAATTCCCGGTGGGTGTGAACGATGCAGCTTTCGTGTGAATTCTTGGAGTCGGTTCCGCTGAAGAGGAAGATCCTCTTGTTCTTGTACTTCTCGACGCAGTCGACCGGGTTGTCGGCCTTGATCCGCGTCTCGTCGGAGCCGTAGACGCAACCGCCTGCGAGATCCGCCGAGGAGGAGGAGTTGGCCCACTGGACCACGGCCTGACCGTAGTTTCCTCGCAGGTTGGCCGGGCCCGAGTGGCAGCTGACGGATGCGAAGTGGCTGCTGTACTTGGCGGTGTACTTGAGGGCTCCGAAGCCTCCCATGGAGAATCCGGAGACGGCGCGTCCTTCGCACTGCGCGATGGTGCGGAAGTTCGCGTCCACCCACGGGATGAGCTGCTCGATGTGGAAGGTTTCCCACTTCTGTGGTCCGGCGTTTGATTTCACCGGGTCGCAGTACCAGCCCGCGGCGCCACCATCGGGCATGACGATGATGAGGTCATCTGAGCCGGCCAGATTGCGGATGTCGTCATCCCTGTCGAACTTCGAGAAGTTCTCTGAAGGGCCGTGGAGCAGGTAGAGCACCGGGAAACGGCAGCCGTTGTTGTAGTTCTTGGGGAGGAGGATGTTGACCCGGGGGGTCCAGCTGATGCAGGAGGTGGAGAACCTGTAGTACTCCATTCGCCCTGTGGTCTGGTGCGCGATGACCTTTAGGCCTGAGGCGTGTGCGGGGCTGGCGGCGCCGCCCAAGACGGCACCGGCGCCGAGGAAGGAGGCCGCGGCTATCCCGCCTGCTCCTTTGAACATGCTACGACGAGTGATTGAATGATTGAGAGACATCAAAGCTCCTACTTGGTTTTTGCGTCCCTGCAGGTATGGTGGGGGTGTAATTTTTTGAAAATTGTTGTTTTGATGTTGAGCGCTCAATCGGGTGCGTAGCGGGTTCAGTGCTGCGCGCCCGGTTGGTGCGGCCAGTCATCCCCCAGCTGGTTTGTACGGGGAGACTGGACCTTTGAAGCTTCAGGAGCACCCTAACTTCGCTCCATGGCCCGCCGCATGAGACACGCAGAAATACATAACTTTCGGCTAACAACTATGGCCATTAGTTAGAATTTTGGAGGTGGGATCGGAGTTTTGGTCACGCCCCGGATCCGCCGCTTTGGGAGAGTTTGGCCTTGTCAGCTTGGTTTTCCTGATGTTCGGGCTAATTTTCTCGGCGACGAACGTAATGTTGAAACTGTAAGTAGTGAAGCTGGTGACGTTCTGGATGTGATTCCGTCCTTCGTTGCCTCCGTTGAGGTGTGTGGTGTGCACGACACCGTCGATGAGGAGGATCCTCCTCAGGCATCATCGAGAACCTCGCTCGGCACACTGTCGCTCACTCCGTTTGGGTGAGGACCGAGGCGATCCTTGCCGCAGGACGGCGTCTCCATCATGTGAGCGATCCGGTGCTCACGGACGACGACCTCTACGACGAGACGGGCTCAGGGATTAATCCGGGCCCGGAGCTCCTTGAAGTTACGGTGGGCCAGCTCGTCCAGGAATGCCGATCCGTTCTCGATGCTGCCGACGTAGTGGCCGAACAGCTCCATGTTGATGCAGCCGAACAGTTCAGTCCAGCCCCTCAGGACGATGATGATCAGCTCGTCGGGGACATCGCCGGGCATTCCCTGCTCACTGATCCAGTGACGCACCCTCGCGAGGTCTTCCCGCAGTGCCGGTGCCGTTTCCGGTGAGTCTGGCGTCGTCGTCCCCGCCTGCGCCCTCATGTCCGAGGCGACCCTGGCCAGCAGGATCGAGATCCGGGACGCGGCCGGGATGGTTTCCGGCGGGGCCTGGTAGCCGGGCACCGGGGTGCCGTAGATGAGGCCGTACTCGTTGCGGTGCTCCAGCGCCCAGGTGCGGGTGGAGCGCCACAGCGCCATCCAGCGACCTTCGAGGTCTCCGCGTGGGATTCTGCCTTCGGCCTCCTCGACGGACCGTCCCAGCGACTCGTAGGCGTCAACGATCAACAAGGTCAGGAGGTCGTCGCGGCTCTTCACGTACCGGTACAGGGCGCCGGGGGTGACCTCGAGGTCGCGCGCCAGGGCCCGCATTCCCAGCCCGACCGCTCCTTTCTCGACGAGGTGCCGGTGCGCGACCTCGAGCAGTCGCCGCGTGAAGGCGTCGCGGGCCTCGCCGCGCGGGGTGGGGGTCATGGTCCCAGTCTCGCACGCCACGACCAACAGATCCGTGAACAGTGTTTACAAAATTACGTGAACAGTGTTTACTGTTCTTGGGGGAGGGAACGGAGGAGACATGGAACACATCACCGTCATCGGAGCAGGACCGCTGGGCAGAGCCGCGACACGCTCACTCGTGGAGGCCGGGCACCGGGTCACGGTCGCCACCCGCAGCGGCACACAGGTACCCGGGGCGCAGGCCGTCAGGGCCGACGTGGTCACGGGCGATGGCTTGGAGACGCTCGCGCCCGGATCTGCGATCGTCGCTTGCTGCGGCATCACGTACACGATCGCTGGGTGGCGCCGTGATTGGCCCCTCGCCATCGACAACCTCATCAAGACGGCGGAGCGGCAGGACGCGACCCTCGTGGTTGCGGGCAACTACTACTCCTATGCGCGCGGTCGGATGCCGATGCGCGCCACCGATCCCCTCGACCACCCACCGTCGGCGCTGGGCGAGGTCCGGGCAGAGGTGTCCCGCAGGCTGTTCGCCGCCCACGAACAGGGGCGCATCCGCGCTGTCGAGGTGCGGGGGTCGTCTTATCTCGGGGCCGACGCGGGTCCGGGTGCCTATCTCGGGCCGCGGTTCGTGGATCCGCTGTTGGGCACGGGGGCGACGAGCGTCCTCGGCGATCCCGACCTGCCCTACACCATGACCGCCATCCCCGACTTCGGGCGTCTGCTGGCCCGCGCCGCCACCGATCCGGAGATGCTAGGTCGAGCCTGGCATGTTCCCAGCGCCCCGGCGGTCAGCGTCCGCGACCTGGCCCGGATGGTGCTGCGTGCCGCCGGTCGCGAGGACGAACCGAGGTTGCGCACGATGCCGGCGTCGTTGCTGCGCGTCCTGGGATGGTTCTCCCCGACGCTGAGGGCGGTGAGGGAGACCCTCTACCAGAACACCGAACCCTTCGTCGCCGACGATACCGACACCCGTGAACTGCTCGGCGAGACCCACACGCCGCTGGAGGAAACGGCGGCGGACATCGTCGCAGCCCGGCTCAATCGGCTGTGAGGCTGGGGCGTCTACTGTGGGGGCATGACCGCACATGCCGTCACCCGTCACGAAATTTTCCAGACCAGCCTCATCTCTGCCCTCGTCCAGGGCGTCTACGAGGACGAGATGACCCTGGCTGAGCTTCTCGGTCACGGTTCCTTCGGCATCGGCACCTTCAACGGGCTCGACGGCGAGATGATCATCTTGGGCGGTGTCTGTTACCGGCTGCGCGGCGACGGGTCCGTGAGCGTGCCCGAGTTGACGGAACGCACCCCCTACGCCGTCGTGACCAATTTCGTGCCGAGCCTGGGACGCTCCTTCACGGGTCCGATGACCCGGGAGGAGTTCTCCCGGGCCGTCGATGCCTTCGTCCCGAGCTCGAACTACATGTATGCGCTGCGGGTGACCGGTCGATTCGCATGGGCGAGCGCGCGCACGGTGACGAAACAGGACCGTCCCTACCGGCCCATGGTTGAGGCGCGCCACCGCCCTCGTGGCCGCCGCCGAGATCGCCCGCCGCGAGGACTTCAGCGGGACGATCGCCGGGTTTCGCACGCCTCTGTACGAGTCGGGAATCTCGGTAGCAGGCTGCCACGCGCACATCATCAACGATGACCGCACGTGGGGTGGGCACCTGGTGGATTTCGTCCTAGAAGAGGGTGAAGCCGAACTGTGCCTGGGCACCGATTTCCGCATGCGTCTGCCGTTGACCGAGGAGTTTCGCACCGCCGACCTGTCGGAGGACAAGACCGAGGAGATCCGCCGGGTCGAGCACCACTGAACTGTGGGCATGGTCAGTTTCCCGTCTCCGGGATCCCACGATATGGAACGCTGTTATTGGGCTTTGTTCCCTGAACCGTCCGCGAGAAGGAGCAGCGAATCTCACCGGAGGGACCGAGGTGCAGGCGATGCCTTCGTGAATAAAACCCCTAGTCAGACCGCGGTTAAAGATGGCCGTTGGATGACCGCAGGGTCGATGGCGTGATCCGATCCGAAGGCTGTCGCAACGCAGAAAGTATTTGCTTTCGTTAACTTACGTGCTTCTGGATGCTGCTCCTCCGGTGATAGGGCGGATATGACCCTGCCGCGCGCTAAGCTCACTAGCCAGTGTCCTCAGGGGCGCAGCCTAATTTAATTTCATTGTGGAACGGAGATTCCCGTGCATGTGAACTACGAACAGTTGGGGCTTGCGCGTGCAGTACTTACGCGCCAGGCTGATGACCATCTACCGGCCATGAAGAATTACTTGGATAAATGGGCAACATTGACTGAGGATGACCTCGGCCTTATTCTTCAGTTTCTCAAGCCGGTGAATGACGCTCTGGTTCAAGGTGGGGACATGGTCCTTGATACCGTCAAAGGCGTTTATTCCAAAGGGGCCGAAAACCTCAGCAGCTCCATTGATCTCTACGCCGAGACTGATCTGCAGGCCCACGCGCTTCTTTCTTCTCATGCAGCGAAGATGGGACACTCCATTTCCTCGAGCGAGGACCCTCGGAGCAACATGCCCACCTTGGGGGCAGCGGGCGCCGGGCAGCCCGAGATCAAAGATGTTCAAGCCGTTCTGAGTGAGCCGAGCGCGACCTCCGATGACGCGGATAACCTGCGCTGGGAGGCCGGCGAGATACTGGGAAGCGTGGACTGGGTGTGCGAGAAACTCTTCGGGTTCTCGGTGCTGGAAGAAGTGGTGTTCAAACCCTTTGCCGGTGACTGGAAGCGCGTGGAGTGTGCCGCCGCGGCATGGGAGAACACCGGGAAGGCCTTCACCGAACTTGCGAAAAACACGCTAGGCCTGTTGCTTCGCATCACCGACTGGGTCAGCAAAAGCGCTGACAATTTCGCCATTGCAATTGGCGCCGTGGCCGGAATCGATGAGCTGATCGCTCTGGCAGCCCAGATGGTTGCAAAGGGAATCAAGTGCTTCGCTGAGCTCGTCAAGTCGCTTGCAAAGCAGATTGCCCACATGCTCAGGCGGATTTCGCACAAACTGGAGAGAATCGCAGTGGAAGCGTCCATACCCGTAGCCGGATGGATCGTGGGATCAGTCGAGATCGGGACTCTGGCCAAAGATGTTTTCCAAGATGTCAAGTGGGCGCAGGAGGCGATCACCAAGGTCTGCAACTTCATCTCGAAGATCCAGGCGAACAGTCAGAAGATCAAGGAAGCCTTCGACAAGGCTCAGAAACTCATCCAGAAAATTCAGGCAAACTACGACAAGATTCAAAAGGCCGTCGACAAAGTGCAGAAGGCCAAGGAGAAGTACGACAAGTACAAGGACAAGTACGACAAGTACAAGGGTAAGTACGACGAGTACAAGGGTAAGTACGACGAGTACAAGGACAAGTACGACAAGTACAAGGACCAAGGCGCCGACATTGTTGATTCCGTGCGGCGAGGTGTGGAGGCACGTTCGTGAAGGACAAGGCAAAAGAAGAACAGCTCATCGAAGATGCGCGAAAGTTTCCCGAGCTGGCGTCGATGTTCGAGGAGATGCGTGGGATCCTCGAAGACTTCGAGCTCCACGAAGAGGAGGTCGAGCGTAAGGACAGGGCCGGGGAGGAGGCCGAGAAGAAGGCCGATGAGGCGCGGGCCGAGAAGGCTCGTGCGGGTGAGCTTGGCCCCAAGTGGCAGGAGATCCAGAAGCGGATCGATCAGGGTAAGACAACCCTGAGTGATGTTTTCAATGGTAATGATGATTCTCCTGAGGCTCGTGCTTTGCGGCAGGAATCGAACAAGACCTTGGGAAGGATCCATGATCAGTGGGCCAAGGAGGCTGAGGAGGAGGATGCAGAGAATCCACTCACCCAGATGCGCGCCGCTTGGGAAGCTCACGAGGAGCGCATTCGTTCCTTGAACAACGATCTCGATGTTTTCCCCAGTTGGCCGGACCGGAACTGAGCGAGTCGACGATGTTCACCGGGCGGCCGAATGCGGTCGCAATCAAGATGTCGAAGAACAAAGGAAGCAAGGGGTATGAGCAATATCTTGAAAGTTAATGACGGGGTGCTGAGCACTCTCTCAGGGGATTTCAGAGGTCACGTATCGCGGCTGGATTCAGCGCTCAACGAGTATCGAGGCAGCATGGGAAACCTTCGGTCTGGCTGGACTGGAGAAGCCTCAGAAAGTGCGTCGACGAGGCACCAGCAATGGGAGACCGACATGAATCAACAGATCGACTATCTCGAGGAGCTGGCCGGGATCATCGACACGATCGATCAAATGTACGTCGATTGCGAGGACAATGTCGCTGCCCTCTGGGCTATCTGAGAAATCCGCGTCGGAACCCGTGAGTCCGATCGAGAACTCTTTGGCGATACGGGTGTAGATGATGCAGGGTGCGCGTCCAGCGCTCTCCTTCCTTCGGGCCAGGAGATGCGTTTCATTGGGAAATGCGCATAAATCCTGATGATGCCACTCAGATGAAGGCGGGGTGGGGCGTCTGCCTGATTCTCAAGCACCAGTGCTGCGGTGCAGGGTGACGAGGATTCGGCAGACGCTTTGTCTTCATGAAGTGGTTCGTTTCATGATGCCTACTTCTGTTGAACTGCGAATGTTCTTTGAACGGTTCTCCTCGGGTAAGGTTTCCGTCCTAATTCGGCTCGTTCAGTCGGATTGTGAGCGCGGCGATGGCGCCGCCGGTTGCTGGTGAGAGGAGCGTGGTGAGGGTGGGGTGCTGTTGGAGATGAGGTCAGGCCAGGTCGCCGTGCATCTTGTGGACCTTCTCCAAGGTCGTTTCCAGACCGCTGGATTCCATGTACTCGGTGACGAACCGGGGATCGTATTTCTTCAGATCGGTCTCTCGGGTGACGATCTCCTGGTAGAGGGCCTCGCGTTCCTCGTCTGTGTTGTGGTATTCGGTGTGCAGGTAGGAATGAGCCCTGCGGTCCAGGCTGCGGATGGCGCTGGCCACGAGACCTTTCCGGCTGAGCAGGGAGACCACGACGGTGACCGTCAAGATTGTGAGGATCACGACCAGCGACTCGATGTCCCCGATGTCCCACACGTCGACGTGCTTCCCGCCGTTGATGAACGGCACATTGTTCTCGTTGAGAGCGTGGAGGATCAACTTGACGCCGATGAAACCGAGCACCGCGGTGAGCCCGTACTTGAGGTAGATCAAACGGTCCAGGAGATCGTCGATCAGGAAGTACAGCTGCCGCAACCCCATCATCGAGAACGCCGTCGCCGTGAACACCAGGTACACGTTGGTGGTGACGCCGTAGACGGCGGGGACGGAGTCCAACGCGAACAGCAGATCGGTGCCGCCGATGGCGATCATCACCAGCAGCATCGGGGTCAGCACCTTGCGACCGTTCTCGATGGTGAACAGCTTGTCGCCGTCGTAGTGGTCGGTGGTGCGCAGGTACTTCTTCGCGATGCGGATGACGAAGTTGTCGGCGTCGCCGGAATCCCCGTCCTCGGGCGCCAGCATCCGTCCGGCCGTGATCATCAGGACAAGACCGAAGATGTAGAAGGTCCAACTCCACGCCTCGAGCATCGCCTTGCCCAACGCGATGAACCCCGACCTGGTCAGCAACGCGAAGACGATCCCGAACAGCAACGCCTTCTGCTGATCCTGCCTGGGCACGGCGAAGGACCCCATGATCACGAGGAAGACGAACAAGTTGTCGACGCTCAGCGCTTTTTCCAGCAGCCAGCCGTTGAAGTACTGGGTGCCCATCTCGACGCCGCCGAAGATGGTCACCGCGACCCCGAAGAGGACCGCCAGGCTCACGTAGATGATGGACCAGACAGTGGCTTCCTTGAGGGTGGGGGCGTGCGCCTTTCGGACGTGGGCGAAAAAGTCGAAGGCGAGCAGGCCCGCTATGAGCAGCAGGGTCAGGACCCAGATCCAGAGAGGGACGGACAACCGACTCACTCCTTGATAGAAATGCGGAAGGCGGTCGCGGGGTGATCCGGGGAAGCGATCTGGGCGACCTCATCAAGGGTACCCGCCTCTGCTGTTCATGGCAGGCCTGCATCCATTTCGCGCCTCGAACCTCCCGCCGATTGTGATGGTATGCCCCGGTAGTCTCATTCCAAGGACGCAGTGGAAGGGAGCCGACGTGACCATGAAGACCCCCCGGAGGGCTGTGCTGGCCGCCGTGACGGCCTCGGCGCTGCTGTTGGCTGGGTGCGCCCCCGGCGACTCCGGGCAAGAACGCGACACCCCACCCGATGGGGTGGCGGCAGCCGACGACGTGGTGGCAGGGCTTGTCGCGGGAATCCAGAAACTGGACCTCACGGGTGTGGCGCTATCCACCCCGCCCGCTGACGCCACCACTGAGCTGAAGACCATCTTCGCCGGCATGGACGACATCACGCCGACGGTGGAGTCGGCGGGAATCCGCTACGCCGCCGACGGCAAGACCGCCACCGCGCATCTCACCTACACCTTCCCCATCGGTCAGGAGGGCTGGAGGTACGCCACCACCGTCCCCCTGGAGAACGTGGATGGCACGTGGCAGGTGACGTGGTCGCCGACGGTGGTGCACGAGAAACTCTCTGCCACGACCCGCCTCAGGCACCAGCGCAGCTGGCCGAAACGCGCCGCCATCAACGACCGCGACGGGGTGGCGCTCGTCGAGGAACGCGCCGTCTACCAGGTCGGCATCGACAAGTCGAAGTCCGAGGAGTCCACGTGGCAGGCCGCCGCCACGCAGCTGGCCCAGCTGCTCGGAGTCGATGCCACCGAGTACACCCAGAAGGTCCTGGCGGGTGGCCCCAAACAGTTCGTGGTGGCCAAAACCGTCTCCCAGGACCAGGTTCCCTCCACGGTCTCCAGCATCCCCGGGGCCTTCGTGAAGGAGTCCACCGCCAGCGTCGCACCCTCGGACACGTTCGCCATCGGGCTGCTCGGCAGGGTTGGGAGTCCGTCGAAAGAACAGGTGGAGAAATCGGCCGGTGCCCTGATGTCCTCGGACATGGTCGGGGTCAGTGGCCTCCAGCAGCGCTACGACGAGCAGTTGCGTGGGGCACCGAAGATCAACATCGATGTGGTGGGGCGCTCGGGTCAGAACGTCGGTCCCGTCTCGTTGTTCTCCCAGGAGGCCAGCGTCGGCAGCCCCATCCAGCTCTCGCTGGACCGCGCCATGCAGGAGAAGGCGGAATCGGTGCTGAACAGCCACGTCAGTTCCGGGATCGCGTCCCTGGTGGTGCTGGATGTCAAGGACGGTGGGGTGCTGGCCGCCGCCAACTCGAAGGGCGCGGGCGAATACCCCTACGCCACCTTCGGGAAATACGCGCCCGGCTCGACGTTCAAGATCGTCTCGTCGCTGGCGCTGCTGCGCGCCGGCCTGCGTGCCGACTCGGTGGTGCAGTGCCCCGCCACCATGCAGATCGGTGACCACACGTTGAAGAACTACGACGGTTACCCAGCCGACAAGACCGGCAGCGTCACCCTGACCCAGGCGGTCGCGAACTCCTGCAACACCGCGTTCGGGACCAACGCCGACAAGGTTTCACAGGAGAAGCTGCAGCAAGCCGCCGCCACCCTCGGGGTGGGTACTGATTACGACGCGGGATTCGCCTCGAACTTCGGGAAAGTGCAGTCCGCCGATGCCCCGCTGGACCTCTCGCTCAGCATGATCGGGCAGGGTGGCATCGAGATGTCGCCACTGGGCATGGCGACGGTCTCGGCCAGCGTCGCCTCAGGTGAGACGCGCATCCCGTGGCTGGTGAAGGGGCACGAGGCGAAGTCGACGGCCACACCGCTCAGTTCCGACGAGGCATCGCAGCTCCAGACGCTGATGAAGGCCGTCGTCACGGAGGGATCGGGCAATGTCCTTCAGGGAGTCATGACCGGCGCCAAGACCGGCACCGCCGAGTTCGGAAACGCCGCCGCCGACACCGCCCACGCCTGGATGATCGCCTGGAACGACAAGTACGCGGTGGCGGCCTTCGTCCAGGATGGCGACTCGGGTTCCGGGACAGCTGGCCCGCTCATCAAGGACATGTTCAGCTGAGCGGCCGTGCGTCAGCTGGCTGGCTCCACCGGCGTCGGGAGAGGCGCTCAGCCCGTGACGGTCATTGCCCGCGCCACGATGGCGGCGACGGCCAGCACCGCGACCAGACCCACCAGCGGCCACTGCCAGCGCTCCCGCTGTTCGCGGGGAAGCCAGATCAGGGCGGCGGTGACGGCCATGCCACCGAGCAGGCCACCCAGGTGACCCTGCCAGGAGATGAAGCTCGACCCCACGAAGGTGATGGCCACGTTCACGCCCAACCAGACGAGGATGGTGCGCACGTCGCCGTGGTGCTTCCACGCGATCAGCAGCACCGCGCCCATCATTCCGAAGATCGCCCCGGAAGCCCCCATGGTGGTGATGTACGGGTCGGAGAACCACATCACCACGGCGGAACCGGTCACCGCCGAAACCAGGTAGAGGGCTAGGAACCGGGCGCGTCCCAGCACCGATTCGAGCTGCGGGCCGAGCACGTAGAGGGCCGCCATGTTGAAGGCGATGTGAATGACGTCGAGGTGGGTGAAGGCGTTGGTCAGCACCTGCCACCAGGCCCCGGTGGCGACACCCTCCGTCCATGACGCCCCGAGGGTGGCGCACTGGGCCGGGGAGTCCACCGCAAGAATGTAGTGTTCCGTGGCGCAGAATCCCTGCGTCTGGATCGCCAGCATCCTGAACAGGGGGCTTCGCTGGCCCCCGGTCAGCAGAACGGCCAGCCAGACCACCGCATTAATCCCGACCAGCACCTGCGACGTCAGCGCCGGTTGGGTGCTGCGGGAGCCGCCGTAGGGCAGCTGCCCCTGGCGGGTTTGCCTGCGACCCGCCATGACGCATTCGGGGCATTGGAATCCGACGGACCCAGCCACCATGCACCGGGGGCAGATGGGACGGTGGCAGCGTTGGCAAACGATCCCCGTGGCCTGGTCGGGGTGCCGGTAGCAGGCGCTCTCTAGCATGGCCGCAAGGCTACCCGTCGCGGTCGTCACTTCGGCGGGAATCCGTCCCATTTGTCGCGGAACGGGTGGGCTCGACCTGCCGGGTATCGTGTTGGTCCATGGGCGCAGGGCATTCACATTCTCATTCGACGGAGGAACTGGAACACGTTGGCGTGAACTGGATGGCACGCAACATCCTGATCGGTTTCCTGGCGGTGCTCGGGGTCTTGACGGTGGCCGGGTTGATCTGGTTGTGGCCGTCGGGCCAGGACCTCTCCTCCATGGTGAAGAAGACCTACGACGCCCAGAACCTGACCCACGAGACCGCAACGATCACCGACATCAAGGATGGCTGCGACACCCAGCAGGTGGGGCAGGCGAAATGCCTGACGGCGACGGCCACCATCGACACCGGTGTGGATGCGGGCACGTCGGTGGAGATCCCGCTGCTCGGCCCGCAGGCGCAGTCCGGATTGAAGACCGGGGACGTGATGGAGGTCAACCGTATCGACACTGGCAACGGGATCAGCTGGTCCTACTCGTCGGTCAACCGGCTTCCGGTGCTGGGGGCGCTGGCCGTGCTGTTCGTCATCGTGGTGCTGGCGGTGGCGCGCTGGAAGGGGTTGTTCGCGCTGCTGGGGCTCGGGTTCGCCGGGGTGGTGCTCGTCGGTTTCATGCTGCCTGCCCTCATCACCGGCAAACCGGGCATCGTCGTGGCGCTGGTCGGGGGTACGGCGATCATGTTCGTGGTGCTGTACGTGGCCCACGGCGTCTCGATCCGGACGTCGACGGCCCTGGCCGGAACACTACTCGGGCTGGCGGTCACGGCTGGGCTGGGGGCGTTGTCCGCGGAGTTCGCCCGGCTGTCGGGTTTCGCCGAGGAGAACGAGTACGACCTGGCGCAGCTCCTGCCCGGGATGAATTTCCGGGAGCTGCTCATGGTGGGCATCATCGTCGGTGGGCTCGGTGTGCTCAACGACGTGACCATCACGCAGAGCTCCGCGGTGTGGGAGCTGCGCGCCGCGGCCCCGGCGATGGGTCGCGGGAAGTTGTTTGCCGCCGGCATGCGGATCGGTCGCGACCACATCGCCTCCACCATCTACACCATCGTCTTCGCCTACGCGGGCGGTTCCATGACGGTGCTCCTGCTGCTCTACTTCACCGACCGCTCCGCCGTCGCCCTGCTGAACGCGGAAATGTTCGCGGGCGAGATCGTCCGCACCCTCGGCAGTGCCATCGGCCTGGTGCTGAGCGTTCCCATCACGACGGGCATCGCGGCCCTGACCGTCGCATCCCCCGAGCCAGAACCGCGGGGACGGCGTGCGGTGGGTGTCGAGGTGGAGTGAGGGACGGTCGACTCCTCGCCCTTCAGGACAGCAGTCCGAGGGGAATGACCGCGACCCCGTCGTCGCGACGGTAGGCGTATTCGCCGGTGGTGACGACCACCTTGTCGACGAGGCGCTCGCCGATGCGATCGCCCAGCCAGTGGAGGTGCCGCACATCGGCGTCGTCGGGGTCGCGGGTCAGTGTGACGTCAATGGCCACCACCCTGCCCGCGGTGTTCTCGACGATGAGGTCGATCTCGTGGTCCCCGTTGCGGGTTCGCAGGTGCGATGTCCGCAGCCCGGCGACCGTGGCACGTGCCCTCACGCACAAGGTGACTATGGACTCGAAGAGCTGCCCCAGGATCTCCCCCGAGCCCGAGGCGCCGCTGAGCAGTTTCGCGGGTACTTCACAGGCCTTATCAGGCAAAATGCAGGATTCCTACTAGTCAAAATGCATGGCTTCTACCAGTCAAAACGCCGAACCATGGCGGGTCGGAACGAGCGCTGGAGATTCTCGTCCGTCAGCAACGGATACAACCCGATGAAAGGAGATGGCGATGGCTTGCGCGTGCCAGGGAAAGGTCAACAACACCTACGGTCGTTGCCCGTGGTGCAACGAGGCGATCAAGCACAACATCCCGAAAGACAAGCACAGGTGCCAGTGGGGTCGCTGCACCTGAGTGCTTGACGTCAGCTGATGGCATTCGG
>ERZ772799.345-NODE-345-length-18051-cov-3.798900_pt1 | contig 18051 bp, 11 predicted proteins | sample MGYA00511345_ERZ772799 | MGnify/ENA primary metagenome ERZ772799 (study PRJEB29015, sample SAMEA2738037) | human oral metagenome | biome: human oral; feature: human-associated habitat; material: saliva | place: China | collected 2238 ... | reverse complement strand
ACGGTGATCAGGCGCTTGGCTCACGTACCCTACGGGTGGCGCCCCACGATCTTGCACGTGAGTGTACGCCGCTACCGGTGCCCAGAGTGTGCTCACGTGTGGCGTCAAGACATGAGCCAAGCGGACAGAAAACATTTTTTGCCGCAGGCGCTAGGCACGAGACATAGCCACTCAAAGCTTCAAAAAGATCCAGCCTCCGGGCTGCGGGGCTGATCAGGTATTAGACTGCACATTAGGCATAATCTCTAGATAGAAAGAAGGCAGTCATGCCTACCCCTGCAAGTGTCGTAACTGATAAGCGCGTTGCCGTGATGGTGGCCGATGGGCTTGAAGAGGTCGAGTGCCTGGCGGTGGTTGATGTGCTGTTCCGCGCCGGTATTGCCGCTGACCTGCTGTCCATCTCTGATTCGCTTGAAGTCACCTCCTCCCACGGCATTCACTTGCGCTGTGACGCCCTGGCCAGCCAGGTTAACCTCGCCGACTACGCCCTAATGTTCCTACCTGGCGGTATGCCGGGCACGCTAAACCTGGGTGCCAGCGCCCTGGTCACTGATGAGGTGCGCCGTCGTAGCGCCACAGGCCAGCCCCTAGCTGCTATCTGCGCCGCCCCTTCTATCCTGGCTGAGCATGGCGCCCTGCAGGCCCGCCACGCTACCGCCAACCCCGGCTTCATGGATGCTATTGCCGCAGGTGGGGCGCTTATGAGTGAGGCTGCGGTGGTGCGTGACGCTAACTTGATCACTTCGCGTGGCATGGGCACCGCCACTGAGCTGGGTTTTGAGATTATCCGCCTGCTTTTGGGCGACGACGCCGAGCAGGTGGTGGCTAGCGTCAAGCAGGGCATCGTTTATCAGCGCTAACGCCTGTTCGTCAGTACGCATAGCTAGCGTCACCGTGCGCGCCCCCCCCTGATCGTCACCACGGGCGCAGCTCAGCGCCACCACTGGCATAGCCCTGACAAACTCAGGTTTTTACCTGAGCGCCAAGAATGCTAGGCTTACCGCGTGCAGAACGTATCCATGGCCCGCGCTTGGTGGTGGCTACCTTAACGGGTGAGCCACTTTCGTGATGCGTTTTAAGTTTTAAGGCTCGCCCTCGCGGCGAGCCTTTTACGTTCCGGCTCGCCGCAGGCAAGAAGGAATGTTATGGCTAATACCCCAACGGTTTTCACCCGCCCGGTTAAATACCATGCCGACGGCGGCGCGCTACTAGCCCACCTAGCCCAGCTAGGTTTGGTTGACACTGTCCAGGACGGCTCTCGCCCCACTAACACGGTGCTACTTGAAAGCGCTGATATTGCCTCAAAACAGCACCTGACCACTATCGCGGTGTTGGCTGCCAGCGCCCAGATCACCTGCACTGGCGACACCGTCACTCTTAAAGCCCTGGATACTACCGACGGCCCCCAGGCACTTAAGGCTGTGGCTCATGAGCTCAGCTCTGCCGTCACTCAGCAAAGCGACAGCGAGCTGGTTTTGCACCTGCCTAGCGTGGCTGAAGATAGCGCTGAGGAGCACGCCCGCCTGCGTGAGCGCTCCACCATGGAGCCGCTGCGGATCCTGACTGATCAGGTGGTGGCACACCCGCACCTGCCGCTGGTGGCCGGAGCAGTGGCTTTTGATTATCTGGGCACTTACGAGTCCCTGCCGTCGGTTGCCGACGGCGCCAACACCTGCCCCGATTATCTGTTCTTTAACGCCCGCATCATTTTGGTGGTGGATCACCCCACCGGCTCCTGCCAGCTAGTTGGTGCCTCGCTCGACGCCGCCCAGTTAAGTGCGCAGATGGATGCGCTAGAGGCGGCCATTAATGAGCTGCCCGCCCAGGCGCAGTCGGCCCCAGCAGAGCAAGCCGCACCGGCCCAGCAAACCACCCTGGCGGCGTCGGCCCAGCAAACCACCCTGGCGCCGTCGGCCCAGCAGGCGGCTGAAGACACCATTACCGCCTACCCCACCATGAGCGACGCGGACTTTTGCGAGCTGGTGGCCAAAATGCAGCAGCACATCGCCATTGGTGACGCCTACCAGGTGGTGCCCAGCCGTGGTTTTGTGATCGACTGCCCCCAGCCCCTGCAAACCTACCGCTACCTGCACGATGCTGACCCCAGCCCCTACATGTTCTATATCGCCACCGACGATTTTGAACTCTTTGGGGCCTCCCCCGAGTCCTCACTGCTACACAGCGCCAAAACCGGCCAGGTGGCTATCCGCCCCATCGCCGGCACCCGCCCACGCGGCTTCGCCCCCGATGGCAGCATTGACCACGAGCTAGACATCCGCCTGGAGCTGGAACTACGCAGCGACGCCAAGGAAGTAGCCGAGCACGTGATGCTGGTAGACCTGGCCCGCAACGACGTGGCCCGCATCAGCGCCCCGGGCACGCGCAAAGTCACCCAGCTGCTGCGTGTAGACCGCTACTCGCGAGTAATGCACCTGGTCAGCGAGGTTACCGGGCAGCTGGCCAGTGACCTGCACCCGCTGGATGCTTTCCGCGCCTCCATGACCATGGGCACGCTCACCGGCGCCCCCAAGCTGCGTGCAGCCGAGCTGATCCGCCAATATGAGGGCACCCGGCGCGGCTCCTACGGTGGCGCGGTGGGTTATCTGCGTGGCGACGGCGAGCTCGACACCTGCATTGTGATCCGCTCCGCCTTCGCGCGCGGCGGCAAGGCAATTGTGCAGGCTGGCGCGGGCGTGGTCAGCGATTCAGTGCCTCAGCGTGAAGCTGACGAGACCGCCCACAAGGCCTCTAACGTGCTGCGCGCAATTGCCGCCGCCCAAGGCAAAACCCTGCGTATTGAACGCAACCTAGTTAGCAAGGAGGCCTGAGCCATGCGCGTAGTTTTCCTAGATAACCGCGATTCATTCGTCTACAACCTGGTGGATTTGTGTACTTCGCGCGGCGCCCAGGTGGATGTTTACCGCAACACCACCCCCCTATCTGTGCTCACCGCCGCCCTGGAGCCCACCGAGGCCGAAAAGGCTGCAGGCCAGCGTCCGCTGCTGATCACCTCCCCCGGCCCGGGCCACCCGCGTGAAGCCGGGTGCCTAATGGATCTAACCGGCTACGCCCTTAACCAGCGCATCCCCACCCTGGGGATTTGCTTGGGTTACCAGGCTTTAGTGGAGGCTTGCGGCGGGCAGGTGGCGCCGGTAGGCCCCACCCATGGGCGCACCGACCGGGTGCTGGTGACTAAAGCTGGCGCTGAGTTTGCCCCGCTGACCCCCTGCGTGATTGCGCCCCGCAGCGGCGAGCAGGCCCCTTACGGCTGGATTGATGTGGCCCGCTACCACTCTTTGGGCTCGCGTCAGCTCCCCGCGCAGCTGGTTTCTTTGGCTCATTCGCGCGACGACGTGGTTATGGCCCTGCGTCACGCCAGCGCCCCCGCCGTGGGTTTGCAGTTCCACCCTGAATCTATCCTCACCCCCGCCGGGCCCACCCTAATTGGTGCCCTGTTCACGTTCTTAACCCAAGAGGTGTAAGCGGCAACCCGCTAAACGCCGGCCGCTTAAGCCGGGTGCTCAAGCACCCAGGCTTGAGCGGCCGCCCAAAAAGCTGAATACCAATTTTTTAAGGAGTAACCATGAGCCAAGCCGCCGCCACCCTACGTGAGGCGCTAAACGGCGTCGTCCTAAGCCAAAGCCAAGCCGTGGAAGTATTTGCGGCCATCACCAACGGCGAGTTTAACGAGATCGAAATTGCGGCCTTCCTAGGCGCCCTGCACGCACGCGGCGAAGACCCGGCAGAAATTGCCGCCGCCGCCCAGGCTTTCCGCGCCGCCGCCGTGAACTTCCCCTACCCCAAGGGCCAGGGCGGCCTAGTGGATGTGGTGGGCACCGGCGGTGACCGTGCGGGCACAATCAACATCTCCACCGCCAGCGCGCTGGTGGCCGCCAGCCTCGGGGTGAAGGTAGCTAAGCACGGAAACCGCGCCGTCTCCTCCCGCTCGGGCGCCGCCGACCTGGTAGAAACCCTAGGTATTCCGCTAGATCTGTCCCCCCAGGCCAGCGTGAAGCTGCTGGAGAGCACCGGGTTCTGCTTCCTGTTCGCCCAGAAATACCACCCGGCTATGCGCTATGTGGCGCCCGTGCGCGCGGCCCTGAAAAACCCCACCGTTTTCAACCTGATCGGCCCGCTAGTTAACCCCGCCCCGCTCAGCGCCCAGGTGCTTGGGGTGGGTAACCCGGCCCTGCTAGACGACATGGCTAGCGCCCTGGCCAGCGCCAACCTAGACCACGCCCTGGTGGTGCACGGCTCCGGCCTAGATGAGATCGCCCTGCACGGCCCCACCCAGGTGCGTGAGCTACGCGGAGCGGAAATCACCGCCTATGAGCTAACCCCCACCCAGCTGGGCCTGGGCACCTACACGGTGGCTGACCTGGTTGGTGGCGACGCTAGCGTTAACGCCCAGCTAATTCGCGCCGTGTTCGACGGCGCAGGTCAAGCCGCCCACCGCGACGCCATCGCCGCCAGCGCCGCAGCCGTACTGTACGTAACCGGCAAGGCAGACACCCTCGCCCAGGGTGTACAAACCGCGCTGGAAGCCATCGCCAACGGCACGGTAGCCAGCCACCTAGATAAGATCGTCACGCAGGCACGTGAGCTGAGCGCCTAAGCGCCTGGGCCGTATTTAAGAGAGGTAAATCGATGAGTCAGCGTCAAGTACGCACACCTATTGCCGACCGTCTACGGCAAACCGGCACCGTTCTAGACTCGCTGGTAGAGGCCCGCAAAGCCCGCCTACCTGAGCTTTATGAACGCTATGGGCATCTAGAGGCCGCTACCATGGAGCGTTCGCAGCGTTCTTTCGAGGCTGCCCTGCGCACCCGCACTTTGGGTGAAGACGGCCAGCTGCACCCGCGCGCCGGCGGCCCGGCCCTGATCATGGAATGTAAGGCCGCCAGCCCCACCCTGGGCACAATCATCTCTGACGGTTACAGCCCCGCCACCCTGGCCCAGGCTTATGCGCCCGTGGCCGCCGCCATCAGCGTGCTGACCGAACCTGACCGTTTTAACGGTGACCTGGCTGATGTGACCGCCGTGTCTGAGGCTGTGCGCCAGCCGGTGCTGGATAAGGACTTCATCATTGACCCCATCCAGGTGATTGCTGCCCGCCACCACGGCGCTGACGCCATCTTGTTGATGCTCTCAGTGCTAGATGACCAGGCCTACCTGCAGCTGTCGGCCCTGGCCGCTCAGCTGGGTTTGGATGTGCTCACTGAGGTTGATGAGGCTGAGCAGATGGAGCGCGCCGCCGCCCTGGGCGCCCGCATTATCGGCATTAACAACCGTGATCTGCGCACCTTGGAAACTGACCTGCACCGCACTGCCGCCCTGGCGCCCCTGGCCCCGCGTGGCGTGGTGTTGGTGGGTGAGTCTGGGGTGCATGAGCGTGCCGACGTCGAACTGCTGGCCCCCTACGTGGATGCGGTGCTGGTGGGTTCAGCCCTTTCTGGCGCTGCTGACCCGGCAGCCGCCGCTCAGGAGCTTTCCGCCGGCCAGCCCACTACTGGCGCGGCTGGTTTAGATGCCCACGCCCAGTCCATTGACTGGCAGCCCTACTCCTCTAAGCGTCTTGGCGCGGGCACCCTGGACGCGGATGCGCAAACCCGTATCAGCCCCTACTTTGGCGAGTTCGGTGGCCAATATGTGCCTGAGCTGCTGATTCCTGCCCTGGACCAGCTTGAGCAGGCTTTCCTTGAGGCGGTAGATGACCCGAGCTTCATCGCTGAGATCAACGATCTTTTGCATAACTACCTGGGCCGCCCCACCCCGGTTACGCAGCTGCGTAACCTGCCGCTAGGTGGCGGCGCGCGCATCCTGCTTAAGCGTGAAGACCTGGTGCATGGCGGCGCTCACAAGGGTAACCAGGTGCTGGGCCAGGCCCTGCTGGCTAAGCGCATGGGTAAAACCCGCGTGATTGCTGAGACTGGCGCTGGCCAGCATGGCACCGCCACCGCCATGGTGTGTGCGCTGCTGGGGCTTGAATGCACCATTTACATGGGCGCCACTGACGTGGTGCGTCAGGCCCCCAATGTGGAGCGCATGGAGCTGATGGGGGCTAAGGTTGTGCCCGTCACCGCTGGTAGCGGCACCCTTAAGGACGCCGTCAACGAGGCTCTACGTGACTGGACTGCCACTTTCGCCACCAGCCACTACCTGCTGGGTACGGCTGCCGGCCCGCACCCCTTCCCCACCATGGTGCGCGAGTTCCACCGCATTATTTCCACTGAGGCACGCGCCCAGACTTTGGCGCGCCTGGGCCGCCTACCTGACGCGGTGGTGGCTTGCGTGGGCGGTGGCTCTAACGCAATCGGCATGTTTGCTGACTTTATCGACGACGAAGCAGTGGCCCTGTACGGCGTCGAACCTGCCGGTGAGGGCCTAGACACCAGCCACCACGGCGCCCCCATCAATGAGGGCAAGGTTGGGGTGCTACACGGGGCGCGTTCATTCCTGATGCGCACCGATGACGGCCAGGTGGAAGAGTCCTACTCGGTTTCAGCCGGCCTGGACTACCCCGGCGTTGGCCCCCAGCACGCCTACCTGGCTCAAAGCGGCCGCGCCAAGTATGTGGGTATCACCGATGAGGAAGCTATTGAGGCTTTCTTGCTGCTTAGCCGTCATGAGGGCATTATTCCCGCCATGGAGTCCTCCCATGCCCTGGCTTACGCCCTGAAACTAGCTGAGCAAAACCGCCGTGAAGGTGGGGACCCGCAAAAAACCATTTTGGTGTGCCTGTCCGGACGCGGGGATAAGGACCTGGACCAGATTCGTGAGCGTCTAGGTGGCTCTTTCTCCGCCGACGGCGCCGTCTCGCGGGCCGCTGACCTGGTTGCTAACGGCCAGGCGGGCACCGGCACCCACCGCACCCACCAGCAAGACGCCGCGTTCGCCGCTAAGGGCAAGGAGTAAATCAATGAGCCGTTACGAAAGCATGTTTGCCACCTGCGAGCAGCAAAAACGGGGCGCCATGGTGCCCTTCGTGATGCTGGGCGACCCCACTTTGGAGGCCAGCGAACGCATTATTGACGAGTTGATTGCTGCCGGCGCCGACGCTTTAGAGCTAGGTTTGCCTTTCTCTGACCCGGTTGCCGACGGCGTAGCCATCCAGGAAGCCCACCTGCGCGTGTTTGCCCGTGGGATCAACGTTGCCGACTGTTTTGACCTAATTGGCCGCCTGCGCGCCAAGCACCCGCAGGTACCCATGGGCCTGCTGATTTACAGCAACATCCCGATCGCTATGGGCTTGGAGGCCTTCTATGAGCGCTGCGCCAGCGCCGGGGTTGATTCGGTACTGATCCCGGATGTGCCCATCCGCGAGGGCCGTCCTTTCTCTGCCGCCTCTAGGGCCGTGGGCGTTGACAGTGTCTACATTGCCCCGCCTTCAGCCAGTGAGGAGACTTTGGCGCAGGTAGCTGAGGCTGCACGCGGCTATGTTTACGCCGTTTCGCGCGTGGGGGTTACCGGCGTGGAAAATGAGGCCCAAACTCAGGGGCTCAATAATGCTGTGCCCACCTTGCGCGAGCACAACTCCACCCCGGTGCTGCTAGGTTTTGGTATTTCCAAGCCCAAGCATGTGCGCGCCGCGATTGTGGCCGGCGCCGATGGGGCCATTACTGGCTCGGCGATTGTGCGCATGATTGCTGCCCGCACTGAGGAGATTGTGGCCGCCCAGGAGCGCTCAGGTGCCCCTGCTTTGCAGGCCACCGCCCCGGGAGTTAACCAGCCCCTAGATGAGCTGTGCGCTCAGCTGCGTGAGTTTTTCACCTCCATGTGCGCGGCCACCACCAAGGCCTAGCCGTGGCTGTAGGTCCGCTTAGGCTGCTGCCTGCTGTCGACGTCGCCAATGGCCTAGCCGTCACCCACCGCACTAGCGCTGGGGGCGACGCCGGCGTGGGCATCTCTGCCCTGGACGCTTGCCTGCGCTGGGTGGAGGCGGGCGCCGACTGGATTCACCTGGTTGACTTGGACGCGGCCTTTGGGCGCGGCTCTAACGCGGCGCTTTTGGCGCAGGTTATCGCCGATTTGGCGCGGCTGCACCCGGGCGTAAGCGTGCAGTGGTCCGGGGGCGTTAACAGCGCCGACGACGTCGAGCGGGCTCTGTCTGCCGGCGCCAAGCGGGTAAATCTGGGGGCCGGGGCGCTTAAAGATTTAGCCGCCACCACGGCTTTAGTGGGCCGCTTTGGTAGGCACCTCAACGTATGCCTGGACGTGTCAGCCGCGAGCGCCGCGCCCAGCCCAGCAGCTCCCGCCAGCCCAGCAACGCCAGGCGCCCAGCCGGGCGCGGCTCAGCGTAGCGCCCAGCCCCAGCCCAGTGCGGATTTGGCTGCTTATGTGGTGCATCCGCGCGGCCAGGGCGGGCCGGTGGGGCCGCTAGAGCCAATTTTGACGGCGCTTAATGAGGCCGGCACTGGCGCCTATGTGGTTACTGACCGGGTGCGCGACGGCGCCCTATCGGGGCCCAACCTGCCGCTGCTGGGGGCGCTTAGCGGCGCCACTAGTGCGCAGGTTATCGCCTCAGGTGGGGTCAGCTGCGCGGGTGATATTGCTGCCTTACAGGATTTGGCTGCCAGCCACCCCAATTTGTGCGGGGTGATCCTAGGTAAAGCCCTTTACACCGAGCAGATCGACCTCAAAGCCTTGCTGCGCCCCTAAGGCGCCCAGCGCTTCAGGCGTTACCGCCCAGCACTTAGCCCTTGCTGCAAGCACGAAAAAGCTGGCCTTGTAAGCCAGCTTTTTTTGTTGCCTAAACGCGTTCGCCTAGCGCCGCTTTCAGCGCAACGCGGCGCCTGTTTAGCGCACCGCTATGCGCTTAGCGCCGTGCCGCGCGCTTACCAGGAGGGGCCGCGATTGGTTAGGCTCCAGGCGTCCTCGGAGTCTTCAGAGTCTGAGTCGTCATCCCAAGATTCACTCTCAGGCAGGTCGGAGCTACCTACCGGATCTGTGGCGTAACGGTTGGGTGCAAACGCCCCGGTAGCCCCATAGGAGCTGACGCTGGCAGCGCTAACCGCACCGGCGGCCGCAAACCCATCCCCGCGATCCTCGGGACTACCCGGGGCGGGGGCGTCGTCGTCGCTGGGGGCGTCACCTTCCCCCTTAATCCAAGCCAGGGTTTCCTCCAGGCGCTCGGGCGGCACCAGCACCTCGCGGGCTTTAGAGCCGGTGGAGGGACCCACCACTTCACGCGATTCGAGCAGGTCCATTAGGCGCCCGGCCTTAGCGAAACCTACCCGCAGCTTGCGTTGCAGCATTGAGGTGGAGCCAAACTGGCTGGTGATAATCAGCTCGGCGGCCTGCAACAGCAGGTCCATGTCGTCGCCGATTTCTTCCTCAATGCGTTTCTTAGTTTCGGGGACAATCACATCCTCGCGGTAGCTGGGCTGGAGCTGGTCCTTAACATGCTCAACTACGGCGCGAATTTCCTTCTCAGTAACCCAGCTGCCCTGCACACGGATCGGTGAGGAGGCGCCCGGGCCCAAGTAGAGGGCGTCACCTTGGCCGGTGAGCGACTCAGCCCCGTTTTGGTCCAAAATTACGCGCGAGTCTAGCTGTGAGGCGGTGGCGAAAGCCAAACGTGAGGGCACGTTGGACTTGATCAAACCGGTAACTACCTGCGCCACTGGACGCTGGGTGGCCAGCACCAGGTGAATACCGGCCGCACGCGCCAACTGGGTGATGCGCTGAATTGAGGCTTCCACGTCTTTAGGCGCGGTCATCATCAAGTCAGCCAACTCATCTACCACCACCAGCAGGTAGGGGTAGGGCGCAATCTGACGCTGGGAACCGGGCGGGGCCTGTACCTCGCCGGCGCGCACTGCCCGATTGAAGTCATCAATGTGCTTATACCCAAAGGAGGCCAGGTCGTCGTAACGTGCGTCCATTTCCTTAACCACCCATTCCAGGGCTTCAGCAGCCTTCTTAGGGCTGGTGATAATGGGGGTGATCAGGTGGGGAATGCCTTCATAAATGGTTAGCTCCACGCGTTTGGGGTCAACCAGCACCATGCGCACTTCCTCGGGGGTGGCACGCATCATGATGGAGGTGATCATGGAGTTAACAAACGATGATTTACCTGAACCGGTTTGCCCGGCTACCAGCATGTGTGGGGTTTTCGCCAGGTTGGTGACCACATAGTTACCCTCAACGTCCTTACCCAGGCCCACGGTTAGCGGGTGGGTGGAGTTTTGGGCCACCGAGCTGCGTAGCACGTCGCCCAGGGTCACCATTTCGCGGTCTGCGTTGGGGATTTCAATACCGATGGCGCTCTTGCCGGGGATGGGGGTGAGCACCCGGATTTCGTCGCTGGCCACCGCGTAGGCAATGTTTTTTTCCAGGCCGGTGATACGTGAAACATTAACGCCGTGACCACGGTGAATCTCGTAGCGGGTTACCTGTGGGCCGCGCGTGTAGCCGGTTACCTTGGCGTCCACGTTAAATTCGGTGAATACGTCTTGCAGGGCTTGGACTACCGCGTCGTTGGCGGGGGTGCGTGTGGCGTGTTCGCGCCCGGCCACCAAATCGCTCATGTCGGGTAGGTGGTAGGTGCCCCCGTCGGGTAGCTGCATGGAGAATTCGGGTTCGCTGCCCACACTGGCGGCGGTGGAAACTACCGGCGCGGTGGCTGCGGTGGGGGCGGTGGCCGCCGAGGTTTGCCGCGCCGCCTGCGAGTACAGTCCCAGATCGCCCAGCTCAGCGGTTTGGGCGGTGTTCATGGGCACAGTGGCCTGGGTGGGGGCGTCCTCAGAGGGCGCGTCAATGTCGCGTGGGCTGGTTACATCCGGTTCTTGACTGCGACGGCGCCCGGGGCGGCTTTGGCGGGCCTTGGCCGCCACGCTGGGGCGGCGTGGGGCTTTGGGTTCGTCTAGGGGGTCGATAACCGCCGTGTTTTGTAGGTCTTCCTTGTCAATGGCACTGCGGAAGGCCTCATCGGCGTCGTAGGTGTCCATGACGGCGGTTTGCTGGGAATCTTGGGCGTTGTCGCGACCAAAAACGGAACGCATCCGCTCTAGGGCCCGGCTGGCGACGTCGTCGTGAGGGGCGCCAGAGCCACCATCTAAGCCCTGGCCACGCACCATCTCCCACACGTCAAAAGCGGTGCGCCCTGAGGCCACCAGCAGACAGAACGCCACCAGCAGCAGCAACACCACTACCGCGCCTACGGCAGAAAATAATTTAGCTAGCGGGTAGCCCAGCAGCCAACCGAACACTCCCCCGGTTTGTTCCAGGGTGTTGATGTCAAAGGGCTGGTTGCCGTTAAAAATCTGGATCAGGGCGCCAATAGCAAAAGCGATAGCTAACGCGGCTAAAGCAATACGGCTGGTGGTTGGGCTCAGCGGTTTGCCGCGTATAAGCATGATCCCGCCCCAAATCACCATGGGAGCTGCCAGTAGAGACAGTGCCCCAAAGGGGAAAGCCACCAGGTGGTGTAGTAGGGAGCCGGCGCTGCCAGAAATCCCCAGCCATTCACGCAAAGTAAGCAGGGCACCTAGCGCAATCAGCGCAAATCCCCCGCCTAGGCGGCGGTAAGGCGAAGCGTCACTGGGCGCATTTTGACGCGACGCACCGCCCCGTGAACGCGAAGCGGCAGGGGTAGCAGCAGAGGGAGAGTTTCGCTTAGCCATGATAGTTAGACGTTAATAGACGCAAGCTCAGGCGTGCTTACAGGCACGCCGAAAGCTAAATGCAAGGGGTAAAACACACACCCCAGTATTAAAAACTAGATTTTTTTAAATAGCCGCTAAAGATTCAGTGTCCCCTGCTTCACGCAGTAATTGGTCAATATCTTCTGCGCTAGGGGCGTGGTTATCTTCACGTTGGCTGATCATTAGGGCGGCAGCCGCATTGGCGCGGCGAGCACTTTGCAGTACCGAGTAGCCCTTTAACAGGCTGGCAATTAGCACCCCGGTGTGGGTGTCGCCGGCGCCAGTGGTATCTGTAACAGACATGGGGTAACCGCTCACCAGCGTGGGTTGGCCGTGATCGGGTAGCAGCAGTTCACAGCCAGCGCTGCCGATGCGGCGCACAAACATTGCGTTAGGGGCGGCCCGGTACATTAGCTCCACTCCCCCCAGGCGGGCGCGCAGCTGGTCAATTTCTCGGCGGTTGCCGGTAATAATGTCGGCGCGGGCCATTATTTTTAACAAAATCCGGTCCAAAATATCTACCACTGCCGGCCCAAAATCCACCACCAGCTGCACCCCGGCAGGCAGGGTAGAGAGCCACTGACTTATACCTTCACGTGTACGCTGGTGAACCAAGTCATAGCCGGCGGCGTGTACGTAATCTCCCGGCACCAGCTTAAGATTTTCTAGATCCTCAAGCTGGGGCTCGCTTTCAACCCCTTCAGTGGTGATGAAGGTGCGTTGGCCTCCGGGTTCGATCAGGGTGGTGCAGGTGCCGATGTCACCTACCAGCTCCTGAACTACATTCTCGACGCCGTCGCGCAGCATGGAGGCACGCACTAGTGCAGAGTTGGGGCCGGTACCCAGGGTTGAAGCCAGGGCCACGGGAACCTGCTGGCTGGCAGTAGCGCGGGCGATGGTGTAGCCACCACCCACCTTGGTGCCATTTGAGAGTGCAGTAACCGCGCTACCGGCCTTGGGAAAGCGAGCAACTTTCAAAGGTAGGTCAATCAGAATTGATCCGGTAGATACCAGGCAGTTAGGGCGCTGGGGAAGTGCGGTTTGGCTCATAGTCTCTCTTCAACACTTAGGGCAGGGGCAAATTGATTGTAAAACCCTAAACCTCGCAATTTTAGGGGCTTGACAACTTTTAGCGTGGGCGGGCGTAGGGGAAAGCGATAACGTCACGGATAGACGTCGCACCGGTGATCAACATCACTGCACGATCGACTCCCAGGCCCAAGCCGCCGGTGGGAACAAGACCCAATTCCAAGGTGCGCAGGAAGTCTTCGTCTAGGCTCATCGCTTCCGGGTCGCCGGCGGCGGCGCGCAAAGATTGGGCTGTGAAACGCTTACGCTGTTCACCTGGGTCAGTTAGCTCAGTATAGGCCGTGCCCAGCTCCATCCCCCAAGCCACCAGGTCCCAGCGCTCAGCTAGGCGCGGGTCACGGCGGTTTTGGCGGGTTAGCGGGCTAGTTTCCACCGGGAAATCAATATAGAAGGTGGGTTTAGTGGTGGTGGCTTCAACTAGTTCATCATAGAGCGCGCCAATCACGTCACCACTGCCAGCTGCCACGGGCACCTCAATGTCGTTAGCTTCAGCTAGTTCCAGTAGCTTTTCTAGCGGGGTGTCTACAGTTACTTCCTGGCCCAGGGCCTTGGAAATAGCTTCATGCACACTCACCACCGGCCAGTTACCGGAAATATCCACGGCCACATAATCAACCCCTGAGCGGGTTGAATGCACCGGCAGCCCTTCAGTTCCGGGCGTGCCCACCGCGCGCAGCACCACCGGGGCGCCGTGCACCTTAATGGCGGCTTCCTGGAAGATACGCTGAGTTAGCAGGCGCATGGTGTGGTAGTCGCCGTGAGCCACATAAGCCTCAAGTGAGGTGAACTCAGGGTTGTGGGTGGCGTCCACCCCCTCGTTACGGAAGGAGCGGCCAATTTCGAAAATAGCCCCCATGCCGGCCACAGCCAGGCGCTTGAGGAACAGCTCCGGGGCGATACGCAGATAAACATCGGTGGAGTAGGCGTTCATGCGGGTGATGAACGGGCGGGCGTTAGCCCCACCATGCACCGGCTGCAAGATTGGGGTTTCTACCTCCACATAGCCCTGCTCACCCAGGGTGTGGCGGATGGAAGTAACAATGGCTGAGCGCTGGGCGATCAGCTCAATGGCGTTAGCGTCAGCCAGCAGCTGCTGAGTACGGGTGGCGTTAGCCCCCAGTGGGATGGTGATCTTGCCGTGTCCCCCGCGCCGGGCGCGCGGCAAGGCGGTGAGGGCTTTAGCTAGCAGCTGCCAGCCCTGCACCAAAATTGAGGGTTCACCGGTGCGTGTACGCATAGCCAGGCCGGAAACCACCACAATGTCGCCACGGTTAATCAGTGAACGCCACATTTCCAGCTTGGCACCGGTTTCTGAGGCATCAAAGAGCAGCTGAATGTGCTTGTAGCCCTCTACCAGGTCAACGAAGATAAGCCCACCGTGGTCACGCTCTAGGCCCACGCGGCCCTCAACGCGCAGCTGCACAATAGATTCTTCACCCGCCGCCAACTGGCGGAACACTGGCTGCACTAGGGCGTGGGCCGGGGGCATACCATGCTTAACCCCAGTGGGATAGGGGTCAATTTTGGCGTCCAGGGTGCGCTTCAGAGCCACCGCGCGTTCACGCTCTTCAGCCGACAGACGCCGGGTAGGGATTTGTGCTTGAATGTGGCGTTCAACCTGCTGGGCCACCAGGGCTGCATATTCGCTACCCATAATGGCGCTGTTATCCACGTGGGCGCGGCCAAAGCGCTCAAAGTTAGGGATGAAACCTTCTAGGCGGCCAGCTGCCAGTAGCACGCGGGCGGCTTGGGTGCCGTCGGCGTAGCACATGTAACGCGGGTACCAGCTGGGGTTGTATTTGGCGTTAGATTCATACAGCTGCTCCAGCTGCCAAAAGTGCGAGGCAAAACGCATGATCCGAGCCATGGTTTTAGCTGCCCAGGAGGCGTCCACCGCCATACCGTCCACAAATACGGAACGGAACATAGCAAAGTTCAGCGAAACCCGGTCAACTCCGTAGCGTTCGCCGTCGGTTAGCAAGGCTGCCACCATAGCCTCATTTACCCCGTTGGGGGCTTTGGGGCTGCGGCGCATCACGTCCAGGGACACCCCGCGCTTGCCCCAGGGGCAAAACGCCAGTAGCGCCACGGTCTTGTCATCTTGATCCTGGACCGTAACCACCAGCTCACGCTCGTCGACGTCGTCGAGAGTGCGATCTAGAGCCATAGAGAAGCCGCGCTCTTCCCCGTTACGCCACGCATTAGCCAAATCGCGCAGCTGACGGCGTTCCTCGTGGGGAATGTCACCTAGGCGCCTAATTTCCACGCGGGCGCCACTGGCACGTACTCGCCGCACTGCTTTAGCCACCTGCGGCAGGCCCCGCAGCGAGAAACTGGCGGCCTCAATAATGGACTCATCCCCCATGCGGCGCACGGTGAAACCAAAGTTTTTGTAGGCACGCGCGCCCTTCTCACCAGCGGAGATAACTGCCGGCACCCAACCGTAGTCGCCACATTCATCCAGCCAGGCACTAATGGCGTCATCCCAACTGGCCGGGTCACCTAGCGGATCACCGGCAGCCATGGCCACACCGGTAGACAGGCCAAAGGAAACCGCAGCCTTACCGTCGGGAGAAAACACGGTCAGACGGTCACGGCGGGTAGCGAAGTAGCCCAGGGAGTCTTCCTCCCAATCCAGCAGCAAACCACGCACACGCAGGTCATCACCGGCGCGCGGGGTGCGCTTAGCTGAACGCAAAAACACGGTCAGGCTAATTAGCACCACCAGGGCGGCCAGCAGGTAAAGCAAAGTACCCAGCCACACCGGCCCCTGATAGGCGGGCACGCCCCCAATGCCCCCAATTTCTGGGCCTAGGGTGCGCCAAGCTACCCAGCGCATACGGTGGCGGATAGCCCATTCGTTACCGTCGGGGCTGTGCGCGGGCACCACCAAGAGCGTGCCCAGGGCAATCACGGAGGCCATACCAACCACTAGGGTCAGCAGCGCCCGCCACCATGAGCCGCGCACAATACGGCCGGGGAAAGCTGGGCGGGAAGCCAACAAAATCGCGATAACCGGGATGCACACCAGCACCCAGGCCAGCATGAGCCAGTCTGGGCCGTGCTGGGTGACAGTTACATGGGCGCGCTCTTCCAGGTCATCTGGGAGCTGCTGGTATACCAGCGTCAGCGATCCCACCGTTAAGAACAGGAACTGCAAGGTCAGGGCCAGGTTAAGCGCCAGGCGTTTGCGCCTACTGGCCGCCCCCGCCCAAATCAGTAGCAGCACCGCCCCCAGGAAGGAGGCACCCACCGGGATACCAATAAAGTAGAAAGGCTCAACAACCAGCTTATATAGATCCCAGCGCCTTAGCCCCAGTCCCCCAAGTAGCGATAAAACCGCAGCTATCTGCAACAGCCGCGTCATGATGGCCGGCATAGAGTCGATCCATCTGCGGGTATCTGCCCCCACTCTGCGCCGCAGCGGAGATATCAGCTTAGCCGGGGCGGTGGTGCTCTTGGGTTCAGTCACTAGTGAATTTCCTATTTAAGCTTTAATTACTACAGGCACGATCATAGGCCGACGACGCAGCTTACGAGCTACCCAACGTCCCAAAGCGCGCCGCATAGCCTGCTGTAGAGCGTGAGTGTCGCTAACGCCACGGTCTAGGGCGTCACCTAGCGCGTCGGTGACGTCAGGAAGAACTTCCTCAAATACAGAGTCGTCTTCTGCCACGCCTCGGGCCTGAATGTGCGGTCCAGCCAGAATAGTACCGGTTGTGGTCTCTACGACCGCAAAAACTGAGACAAAGCCTTCTTCTGCCAGTACGCGGCGCCCAGCTAGCTCGTCTTCGTCAATTTCACCTACGCTGGAGCCATCTACGTATACGTAGTCGCATGGGTAGGAGCCCACCACCTGGGCTTTTCCTTCATATAGGTCGACGACGTCGCCGTCCTCGCACAGCATTACGTTGCTGGCTGGTACCCCGGTCTTTACCGCGAGCGCACCGTTGGCCACGATGTGGCGGATTTCGCCGTGGATAGGCATTACGTTGCGGGGCTGGACGATGTTGTATACGTGCAGCAGTTCCTCGCTGGAGGCGTGGCCGGAGACGTGTACGCGGGCGTTGGCCTGGTGTACTACGCGCGCACCTAGGCGCATGATCTGGTTGATTACGCGGAAAACAGAGTTTTCGTTGCCGGGGATTAGTGAGGAGGCGAAGATAACCGTGTCTTCGGGGTCTAGGGTGATCCAGCGGTGTTCGCGGTGGGCCATGCGGCTAAGGGCGGCCATGGGTTCACCCTGGGAGCCGGTGGCCATTAGTACGCGCTGGCTGGGTAGGTAGTTGTTGATTTCGCGCTGGTCTACGATTACGCCTTCGGGCACGTTTAGGTAGCCGCGTTCGGCGGCGATTTTCATGTTGCGCACCATGGAGCGGCCAATGAGGGCGACTTTGCGGTCATGTAAGGCGGCGGCGTCGAGCACCTGCTGGACGCGGTGGACGTGGGAGGAGAAGGAGGCCACCACGATTTGGCCTTGGGATTCGTCAAAGACGCGGTTTAGTACCGGGCCGATTTCGCGTTCGTGGGCCACCATGCCGGGCACTTCAGCATTGGTGGAGTCTACGCAGAATAGGTCTACGCCTTCTTCACCAAAGCGGGCGAAGGAGCGCAGGTCGGTGATGCGCCCGTCGATGGGCAGGGAGTCCATTTTGAAGTCGCCGGTGATTAGGGCGGTGCCGGCTTTGGTGCGGATAAAGGCGGCCATGGCGTCGGGGATGGAGTGGTTTACGGCCACAAATTCCATGTCGAAGGCGCCGTAGCGTACGCGTTCGTGTTCGGATACTACGCGCAGCTTGGGGTTGATACGGAATTCTTTTAGTTTGGCTTCTACGAAGGCCAGGGTTAGTTCGCTGCCCACTAGTTCAATGTCGGGGCGTAGCTTTAGTAGGTAGGGTACGGCCCCGATGTGGTCTTCGTGGCCGTGGGTGAGCACTAGGGCCTGGACGTCGTCGAGACGGTCAGCGATAGGGCCAAAGTCGGGCAGGATTAGGTCCACACCGGGCTGGTCTTCTTCAGGAAAGAGCACGCCGCAGTCAACGATTAAAAGCTGCCCCTGGGTTTCAAAGACAGTCATGTTACGGCCAACCTCACCTAGACCACCTAGGGGGTAAACGCGTAGGGCTGCGGGGTTAGCGGGGGCGGGGGGCTTTAGCGCTTCAAAAGTGGTCACGTAAACCATCCTAAACTTTAGGAACCGGCGTTAGTAGACGCCGCTTAACTACAAAAAAACCCGGGCAAAACCCGGGCTCGTGGTACCCCCAACCGGATTTGAACCGGTGTTAACGCCGTGAGAGGGCGATGTCCTAGGCCGCTA
>ERZ772799.340-NODE-340-length-18336-cov-4.785898_pt1 | contig 18336 bp, 17 predicted proteins | sample MGYA00511345_ERZ772799 | MGnify/ENA primary metagenome ERZ772799 (study PRJEB29015, sample SAMEA2738037) | human oral metagenome | biome: human oral; feature: human-associated habitat; material: saliva | place: China | collected 2238 ... | reverse complement strand
CTGACAAAGTCAGTTGCCTCAAAACGTTAATCAATACGATACTATCAACGTTTCAAAGCACTCAAGAGTTTACCTCATGGGTGCTTTTTTTGTATTTTTTGAAATAGCTATTCATGTCATTATTGAAATCCTTTAAATCATTAGGAATATTAATAAGAACAGACCGATTACGTTTTCCTTAATGTATTTTTATGTATTGTTTTAAAAGTTGAAAAAATCTAGAGAGATCTAATTCTGTACTGAACAGGATTAAATCCTTTTTTGTTTGATTTTAATTAGCTAAGAATTATGATACAATAAAGTAAGTATATTTTTATAGTTATAATTCTGTTTTTGGGATTAATATTATCCCCTTGGATTTAATAGAATAGTAGTATTATTTTGTATATTTTGATTAATAAACTTTTAAGAGGAGGCTATTTGTCATGTCTTTTTGGGATGCATGGTTTGGTACACCGACAGAAAAGAAAAGGGAACAATATAGAACCCTATATCATGATTTGAACAGTCAATTAAAAACTTTTAAGGCTAAATTAAAAACGATGGAAGGGAAAGTTGATAGCTATAATAATTCTCGGCCTTCTATGAGTACCAGTTATATTCCAGAGGATGTCTTTAGTGATAGCGAAGGTCGTGTAAAAGGGAAAGTTGACACTGTACGAACTAATCAATCTAGTGATGCAAAGAATTTATCGAGCGCAGTTGATGCAGCTTATGAACGATATAAATACTATGATCGCTTAGCAGAACAAGAGCGTAAAGAGAGAGAAGCTGAAGCGAGACGCCAGGCTGAAGAACGTAAAAATAGAAATAAAAGTTGGAGATGAGTTCTATGGCAGATTTAAAAATAAAATATAAAGATTTAGAAACAGCCATCCAGTTATCAAAAGAAATTAATCAAGAGTTGACAAGTTCATACCAGACGGTCACTCAATTAAAAACATATCTTCAGTCTGCAAAATGGTCAGGAAAGACTAAGGTGGCTTTTGAATCTTATTTAGACATTGTCCATAAATACCATAAAGATTTGAGATCTATTATGGAGGAACACGAAAAAGCAGTAACAAGTTTAAAAAAATCAATTGATAACTATAACAGTTCATCGGAAGTTGCGTCCATAAAGGGGTTGTAAGTATGTCTAACAAAGAAACATTTTCTATTCACGAACTCCATTATCTAATCGGTGCCTTTGACGGAGAATTGATGCCTGGCTTACCCACTCTAGATGAGATTGTAACAGTTTCTGAAATGGTGTGGACAATGGCCAAAGAAGCTCTCGAAAAAAAGGGATTAGTTAAGGAGGATGGTTCTTTAACAGAATCAGGTTTTGTCATAGTTGAAACTCTACGAGAATATTGTATTGGAACAACATTGGTGATTGTGAATAATTTTTATTTTATGCAATGCCGTGACAGTAATTTCTCCATACTTATAGTAGATACTGGACAAGGATATCAACTTGCCAAGATAAGTTCCATGAGTCGTTTAATTTTACTTCAGGAAAAACTTGCCCTAGTAACAAGGAATCCTATGGAAGACGAAAAGTCTTTTCTAACTGAGGAAAAGAAGATGAATTCCGCTATAGAGGCTGCCTTATCGTCCGAACAAGCACTAATGGTACAATATTATCCTTTAGAGCAGATGAGTCAAACCAAACATGCAGAATTACTATTAGCTTCTTTTCTCTTTGTAGAGTGCAATGGAGAACTACTCGGATTTGATGTGAAGAAAGAAGAGTTATATAGATTCAGTCAGTATTACTTCCTTGAAAGACTGTATACTTGGCTGAAAATTCCATTTAGGGAGGAGGATTTTGAAAATGGTCTTGATTGATGTGGCTACGATGGATGGTGGCGGTTCTAAAGAAATCGTCATGAATCCTGATGAAATGCAAGCAATTATGCGTTATATCACAACGGTTGAAGTTTCCTTTCAGAATAACTTAGCTCCAAAATTAAAGAGCTTGTCTGAAACGAAATATTATGAAGGTGGGGAAGCCTCTAAAGCCATGGACCACTATGCGGATATGCTTAACAAAGTGAATGAAGTTGGAGACCTATATCGGCGTGCCAATAGTGAAATCTTAAACATGATGGGGCAATGGCTTGAACAAGATGCTAAGTTGAGAGATGATTTCATAAGTGGTCTTTCATCCAATCCGAAATTGGTAGAAAACCTAGATAGTCTCGGAATGTTAGGAGGAGGCGAGGAATGACAAAAGATGTAGAACTTCATTCGTCGACTTGGAAGAGTATGAAACAAGCTATAACGGGACTTACTGAGAATGTAACAGTCTCTAGTAGTGGTTATGGGAATTACACCAATGCCCAAGCAGGTCCCTATAGCACTGGAACAGCTTCAACCGGATTTGCTAAACGAGTGGAAGACTTGGTCAAGATTTCAGAGAAAGTCCAGCAAATGATCAAGGAAAGGGACACGGATGGTGTTGTCTCTTATACCTACCATGACGAAACTAGTACCGCCCAAACGCTTCAATCCAAACTCTCCACCCTAGAACGCTATGCTGAGAATGTAAACAACTATATCAAGAATAAAATCGACCAACCCTTCTATGAGGCTATGGACAAGGTAGGAGCCAAGCTAGAAGCCCTAAGCGTTCAAAAGTATAAAACGACCAACAAGGTTGGCTATAAGCGGACGGATGTCATCAAAGATGCTTACGGTAATAAAGTAGGGACCATGCAAGTGACACCAGATGAGATAGGGATTGATGAACTCTACAAGGTTGACAGCCCCTATAAGGCAACCTTGCAGAAAAGCTATGAGGAATTCAAGAAAAGTAAGGATTATAAAGATCACAAGCTGACCCAGGATCAATATTTGATGGCTATGCATCATACTCGATCCTTTGAGTATGTCTCGATTGATGACGAGAAATCCAATATAGAGATGTGGCGAGATATCGCTCTTGGAGTAGGAGTGGTTGTTTTGACCATTTTCTGTCCTCCGGCTGGAACAGTTGCGAGTGTCGTTGTAGCTAGTGCTGATATGTATTCAGCTGCTTCTGGTAAGGACTGGGGGACGGGTCGCGAGTTGGATAATACCGAACGAGGTATGAGAGGCGCCTTTGCCTTGTTTGACTTAATCCCAGCCGGTAAATATCTACATGGCTTAGCCAAAACAGGAAAGACCGCAGGACTTACTGCTGTCAAGACCAGCCTCAAAACAGGTATAAAAGAAGGAGTGGAGCAAGGAGTTAAGAACCTTGATAACCTGAAAGGAATTCTGAAGAGCACCAAGGGGTTGACAGATAATATGATTTCCCAGCTGAAAACCTATGGCAAACAGCTTGATAATCTTCGCCCAAGTAAGATTCTATCGAATTCGGCAGACGCTTTAAGCGATGGCTTACGCCATGCGGATAATGTTCTTAGTGAAGCGGCTCAGAGATTTAGTTTAAATCCCCTAAAACAATTACAACCAGCGACAGGCTCCATTCCATTTGAAGGAGGTAAGCTAACACATATAGCAGATAACATCAGTGCTTTCGCGAAGAATCTAGATGGCAGTGTGGATGATGTGATGGAGCTAGGAGGAAAATCTGGCAGTAGGTTTGGTGGTTCGCAGACCAAACACTGGTTGGAAGATGCTAGTGAGATCTTGAGAGACGGAAGCCATATGGATGGAAAAGTTCCGAAACCTAATGTGGTATACGAGGCTGGAGAACATAGTTATCTTTATCGTACTGATGAGGTTGGTCGTATCGATCGTGCATATGCTGAAGATTTACAACTAAAACTCCATGAAGGTAGATTACCTCATAATTCAAATACTCCAGATAAAGAAATTGGAGACCATGCAGGCCATATATTCGGAGATTTATTTGGTGGATCACCCGAGTTGGATAACCTTATTTCACAAGCTAAAGATGTCAATCTGAAAGAATATCGTCGTATCGAACGTGATTGGGAAGCTGCTTTAAAATCCAAACCACCAAAGAAAGTTGAAGTAGACGTTAAAATTAACTACGAGGGCTCTTCAATGAGACCAACTAGTTTTGAAGTTAATTATAAGATTGATGGTGAGCAGTTTTCTGAGAAGCTACTTAATATAAATGGGGGAATAAAGAAATGATACAATTTGAAGACAAATTTATGGAAGTACAGTCAAGTATGGTTTCACTTGCGCTGGAGTATGTTCGTGGACAGGCAGATAAAATTTTTATTTATGCTATAGCAGATAGTCTGTATAGCTATAACGTATTTTATCAGATTAATGACTACATCGTTCGTAAACATGAAGTAAATAAATATTTACCTGAAGAATTAAGTGTTGATACAAATTTACAATCAGTCCTGTTAAAAGAAGGCATAAAGGATATAGAAGCAATGATTGAAATCTGTAAAGAGTATCATCGTGAACATCCAACTGAGATGTGGTTGATTTATGATGCTCAGAAAAACAGCCTTGATAGTCGCTATAGTTATGAGGGGCGTTATGACAAGGATGAAGAATTGCTTCCACGTCTAGAGTTTGAAAAATGGTTTGAGGAAGTAAAAGAAAATCAGCTATAATATTTTTGATATTGGCACTTAATATTCAGTTAAGTGTCTTTTCACAAAGGGCTGGAGTACAGGCACCACTTCAACCGGATTTGCTAAACGAGTGGAAGACTTGGTCAAAATTTCAGAGAAAGTCCAGCAAATGATCAAGGAAAGGGACACGGATGGTGTTGTCTCTTATACCTACCATGACGAAACTAGTACCGCCCAAACGCTGCAATCCAAACTCTCCACCCTAGAACGCTATGCTGAAAATGTTCCTACCTATATCAAGAATAAAATCGACCAGCCTTTCTATGAAGCTATGGACAAGGTGGGGGCTAAGCTAGAAGCTCTCAGCATTCAACAATACAAAACGACAAACAAGGTTGGCTATAAGCGGACGGATGTCCTCAAAGATGCTTATGGTAATAAAGTAGGGACCATGCAAGTGACACCAGATGAGATAGGGATTGATGAACTCTACAAGGTTGACAGCCCCTATAAGGCAACCTTGCAGAAAAGCTATGAGGAATTCAAGAAAAGTAAGGATTATAAAGATCACAAGCTGACCCAGGATCAATATTTGATGGCTATGCATCATACTCGATCCTTTGAGTATGTCTCGATTGATGACGAGAAATCCAATATAGAGATGTGGCGAGATATCGCTCTTGGAGTAGGAGTGGTTGTCTTGACCATTTTCTGTCCCCCGGCTGGAGCAGTTGCAAGTGTCGTTGTAGCTAGTGCGGATATGTATTCAGCAGCGACAGGCAAGGACTGGGGGACGGGTCGCGAGTTGGACAATACCGAACGAGGCATGCGAGGAGCCTTTGCCCTGCTTGACTTAATCCCAGCCGGTAAATATCTAAGTGGCTTAGCCAAGACAGGAAAGACCGCAGGACTCACTGCTGTCAAGACCAGTCTCAAAACATCTATAAAAGAAGGAGTGGAACAAGGAGTTAAGAACCTTGATAACTTCAAAGGTCTCTTGAAAAATGTCAAGGGCTTGGGGGATAATATTTACCACTCCTTGCCTACCTATCGAAAACAACTCGCCCGTCACATACAGAATACAGTGGATGAAGGCCTCCTAAATCTAAGTAAGGCAGCTCAAGAAGGACTGGAGCGAGCCAAGCAGTTTACTTTGGAAGTGCCGACTATCCGAACGACGCAGGCCGCGCCTGTTGGTTTTGCCAATGTACAAACGTTCTCTACAATTGAGACAACAACCGTGAAATTGGGAGATACAGGTCTAGGGAAGGGCTTAGACAATCTCGCATCTAAAGCAAAACAGGTAGAAAATACCCGACTAGATAAACTCAGAGCTCGTAATGCTTTCTATACAACCAAGGAAGAGTGGATGAAGGCAATGAAAGAGGGGGATGTCGTCTTTAACACGAACATCCACAGTAAGATTGAAATCCTCAAGCAAAGAGGGATTATTTCAGAAGTTGATGACGGAACTATTGAGCTTATCAGTAATATGCGCAAAGGAAACTACGGCGAGATGACTACGGATGAGATTTATCGTCAGCTGGGTTATGAGCGCATCAGTCTGGATATGACCACAGAAATCGATGGAGCCACCCACCATGGAATTGACGGAGTCTACCATAATCCTAACGGCCACCCACCCTATATCATTGCAGAAGCTAAGTATGGCAATGCTCGCTTAAGTTACCTGAAGAATCCGAAAATCAAGCAGATGAGCCGTGAGTGGATAGGTGATCGCTTGGAAGATGCGGTCGGGGGTAGAAAACTTGAAGAACTTAGACGTGCTGCAGATACTGGGGATGTTGGCTATCAGTTAGTGAAGGTTAGGAAGAATGGCGACATTATGATAAATAATCTCGATAAAAAGGCGAATATTATCCGCCCATAGAAAAGGAGTGAATACATGATAAGAGATAGAATAAAAACAGAGGAATATTTCCAAGAAGCATTTGAATGGTATTCTAAATGTCAACAGGAGGCTTTAGAGAGATTTGACAAGGTTAAACCAGAGAATCTTTCTAGTCACTTCCAATTTAGAGTCATTGACTATGAAAATTTATTGAAGGTTGGCTACTCTCTAGGGAAGGATGTTCAGGAGCTCTTCCCTTATTATCAAGGGATTTTATCAAGCTTAAAAAAAATCGCCTCCGAGGGAGTTTCCTTTTATCGTGCAGTTGATGTCTTTGCCTTGGGAGTTCTCTACAGTGAGCGCAAGGAAGAGTTTTTGGATGATTTGAAGGATATTTATGAGCAGATGGACCACACAGATGGCTTGATTGAATACTACATGGTTTATCTATTCCATGACAAGATAGTTCCTTTTCATTCGATTTTAGAGTATCAAAATATGATTGAGGACACTTATGAGAGTGTAGCCAAGGCACAGGGTTTCTGGTACTATAGTCACTCGGATGCTCCGTGGTATAACAACCATACCAAAGATACCTATAAAGGCTACTGGAGTTTTGACACTGCCGCAACCTGCAAGATTAAAGGGATTTTCGATGAACGCTTGAAAGAGTTGGACTATTTCCCCTATGACCTTCTAGTCCAAGAAAATTAAGAAAACTGGGTTTCCACCCAGTTTTTATCGAACATGTAGTCTCTTTTTTCTTTACGTTAACACGGACATCCACAGCATGGCTGAGGTCCTCAAGCATAGATGGATTATATCGTAGAATTTTTTCTCTAAAATATGCGTTAAGTAGGTTTTAATAACTTATCTCGTCAAAACCATCATTGTTAAAAATAATTGTATCTATTATTTAATATAATACTTGCGTAAGTATTTGAATAATGTTAAAATAATAATGTAAAAAATAAAATAAAAACATAGAGGTAGAAATATGTCAGACCAAATTCGTGTATCCACCGAAACCCTTCAATCACGTGCGCGTGAATATGGAAAAGCTGCTAATGATATCAGAGTTATTTTGAATAATCTTCAGCGTTTACAAAATACTTTACGTACAGAGTGGGAAGGTGCAGCCTTCCAAGGTTTTGAAAGACAATTCCTTGAGTTGAAACCAAAAGTTGAAAACTTTGCGGACTTGATGCAACAAATCAATACACAACTTGATAAGACTGCTGAAGCAATGAAACAAAATGACCAAGCTTTATCTAAAAACTTCGGCATTCAAAACGGTTGAGGTTAAAGTTGAGGATTTATCCTCAACTTTTTTACTATGTTTACCTAAGGAGAAAATGTGAATAAGAAAGTTTTATTTAGTTTAGGGGCATTATTGTTATTTATTACAATAATAGTATCCTTCTTTGCCATTGTAAAACCAACACCTATCAGCCAGGCAAACTCAGAATCTTCGGTGCAACAAGCTCCTATTAAAGTTGCTGTTGTAAATGAAGATGCAGGAAAAGTATACAATGGACAACAAATTAACATTGCTAATACTCTAGTAAATTCGTTTATTTCAAAAAATAATTACAAGGTGGAAGTGGTTTCCCGCTCAATTGCTGAAAGTGGTTTGAAGAATGATACTTATCAGTTGATGATAGTCTTTCCAAGTAAATTTTCAGAAGAAGCTTTAGCTATTGAGTCAACTTCACCTATTCAAGCAACGTTTCAATATCAAATCCAATCAAATGACCAACTAACTGTTAAACAAGCAGAACAAGCAGTAGTAGCTTTTAAAGAACTTTTTAATAAGGACTTAATTAATATTTATTTCACTAGTATTATTGGAAATTTGAAGACAGCGCAAGGACAGGTTGCTGATGTCGTTACAAATGAACAAGAATCACTATCAACTTTTAACAATAAGTTAGTAGGTCCACTTGCTCAATATAGTCAACAATTTAATGGATTAAGCTCATCACCAAATAATTTATTATCAGTTTATTCATCCTTTAATAAAGATTTATTAAATACAAATGATGCTTTTAAATCAATTGATTCTGTTAATAAGACATATGAGGGAACAATAAAAGAAATAGATGAGCAACAAAAAAAATGGCAACAATCTTTGGATACTAGAGAGCAAACTTTGTCCGACTATGATAAAGGCTTTTCTAAATTATCTGTTAAGGAACAGTTGTCTAAACTAGGCAGTATAAATACCTATATCAGTGATAATTTATCTGAGCCTGCTATTTGGAAAGAAACTTCGGATAAAGTTGTTTCCTATAATAAAGATATTGATTCTCTTCTTGAGATTCTAAAGAATAATAATAAAGATATCGATGACACTTTGTCGCATTATGATACAAAAATTAAAGACGCAGTAGAATCTTCTCTGACTAAAAATTCTTCGACAGCAGATGAGGCTAGTAAAACACTTGGTGGTTATATCAAAACGTTGAACACTAGTATGCAAAATCAAATCACAAGCAAATGGCCTGGTGTATATTATGATGACGCAGCTATTGACAATCTTTCCTTGTCTAGTTCTGATAAACAACATTTGAAAAATATTAGTGCTTTTATGCAGTGGTATAGTAAGAAGACGGGGAAAGAGTTGCCTACTTTGAAAGCTACAACTCTTGAAAATGAAGAATTTTCTCGCCTAAAGGATGACATTAAATCCAAGAGTACAACAAAACGAGAGATATCTTTACCATCATTTGAAGGAAAAATTTCAAAATTAACATTAACAGTACCAAGTGGTTACTACCTAAAAGAATCAAATTATGGATTTACCGATCTTGGAGGGGGTAGCTATCAGATAAATATAACAAATGAAGCTTCTGCTGGTACAGCTCTTTCTTATACATTAGCTATCAAGAATGAAAATGACATCAGTGTACTATCTCCTGTGTTTGTTAAGTATCAGCTAGATACAACAGAAGATGTAAAGGTTATAAAGGAAGATGCACCGTATTTAGAGGAAACAAAAGAGAAGGAGACAACAGAGAAAGAAATAGTTCCTTCAGCACCAGCTACTTCAGATACTCCTGTGACAGCTACTACCGATACAGGTTCAAGTACTGCTAAACCTGAAGAGAAGAAATCAAAAGATGTTCTCACTATAACGAAGACCATCACGATTACTAAGACAAATCAGACAGAAAAGAAAGTTTTGAATCGTCACTATGAAATGCAAGATGTTATTTCGAACTGGGAGTATAGTCCTACAAAATTAACTCAAGCTGTTTATAAAGATGTAGATGGTTATTTACAGTTGTCAGGTCTTGTTACTGCATATTATGGTTTAGATTTATCTAAAAATACGTATTCAGAACATATGTTTATCCCAGCAGAAGGTTCTCTTGCAGCGTTAGTAAATAATGATGATCTTAAAACAATTGTGACAAGTTTGATAAAAACTGCTACTGTGGAAGCATTGAAATCTGATTTAAAAGTTTCTGATGAAAGGATGAATGAGATTCAGTCTCGATCAGCAAATGCTAAGAAGTTGACATCAAATATTGAACAACTGAGAACAACAACAAGCGATTTAACGTCTCAGTTGAGTAAGTTAATTGAACAGGCTTCAGAGGTAAATAAAACTATTGAATCCAAACCAAACTTTGTTGAAAAAGAAAAAGTAGACAATACAAATATGGTTACAGTTAGTATGAATATGAACAGTGACCTGGTTAAGTTAATGTCAGCTAGTCAAACTTTGATGACAAATACACAAGCAAATCAAGCTGTTTCTCAGACAATTGAATCGACAATTTCTCAGTTGGTAAAAGATATCAATAATTTGGAAAAAGATGGAGAATCATTAAGTACTCGCGTTTCTGAGTTGAAAAATGTTATGTCTAGTGAGTATGGCTCAAATGAAGAATTTCTTAAAAACTTTTCTACTGTTTTGAGTAATACAAGAACAGGTAATACTAAAAATGATGCAGTATATGAATACTTATCTAATCCTGTAGATGCTTCAAAAGTTGGCAATGTAGTATCAGCTGCAACTAAATCACAGTCACAGTCTAGTCGTCAAGATGAGAGATCAGGTCTTCTGATTATTTTGATTAGCTATCTGGTTAGCTTAGTTATTGCTTATCTCTTCCAACATGCAGACAAAGTGGAATTGCAAAGAATCATGAATTTGAAAGATCGTTTATCGTGGAGAAATTCTTCTGGACCGATGCTTTTCCTAAGCCTTATTTCTGCGATTGCTGGCCTTATAATTGCAATTATTGCTGGAGTTAAACTTGGTTTTTCTATTCCGCAATTGAGTGCCTTTGTAGTACTTCTTTCCATAATAAGTCTGATGATGACATATGGTCTTAATATTCTTATTGATAGGCTTAGAAGTTTAGGATTTTTAATAAGCGTTAGTCTGATATTAATTTATATCATTACTGCAACCCAACTCTTTGATGAATATTATGTGAATTCAACTCCTATTTTGGGAACTCTTTCTCCTTTGACTTATCTCGAAGGTGTTGTGAAACTGTTTGTCAATCAGCAAAGTGGAGTTGTTCCTTCAATGATTATAATCGTAGTTCTAACGATCGCTTTGGGACTTTGGAATGTTTTCTTGTATCGACAAGTTAAGGACAATAACTAACATGAAAAAAACTATCGTCTTTATCTTTCTGTTGTTTTCATTTTTTACGAGTTGGAGTGTAGCTTTTGCAAATGATGGCTCTTTGCAAATAGATACGTCTTTAGATAAGAATCCTAAGAAAACAGAAATACAATATTTTGAACAGGAGAGTAATTTAGCGAGGTTATTTCAACCTGACACATACAAAGCTATTGATGCTGCAAAAAAAAATGATAGAGAAAAGTATCAATCATTTCAAACAACTTTATTTATCACTAAAGTAGAAGTCGGAAATATCGTTGATGAGTATCAATCCGCCTTATTTTCTGGTCAAACCCAAATGATCCATAGTGATAAGAAGAATGTGTCGCTTAATAACGTAAAAGCTCCTATTTCTTGGACTACAATTTTATTGTTTATACTAGGAATGATTATCACAATTTATTCTCTTTTATATAAAAAATTACATAAACCCAAACAATAAAATTAGTAGAAAAATATTTTGAGGAGATACAATCGTATCTCCTTTTTTATAGGCGAAAAGTTCTTTTATAATCATGTTTCACATGATATAATAATTATAATGGCATAGGTTTAAGTTTAGGAGGTTTTTATGGAAGAGTACATTAATATTAGTCTTGATTGTAGTCCTTTTTTATCTAAAATTTTAGATTTAAGAGTTCCTGTTGAATTAACCGTAAAAGAATTAATACAAATTGTTTTAGAAACATATGGCGCAGAGGTTAAGGTATTCAATCCAAGTGTAAGAAATCAGCAGTCTGGGGATATACTTGCTAGTACTAGCAGTTTAGCTTTAGTGAAAGACGGCGTATTATTAAAATTAGAGAGAATATAATTAGGGGAGTTAGTATGGAAGTGCAAAAACTTGAATTGGTAGTTGGCGATATCAAAGGTAATCGTGAAATAGCGTATGCTTTATTAGTAGCAGAACAACCTTATTTTGTTAATCAAAATGTAATCGAAGAAGAAGGTAAATTAACGATTGAAAGTCTATTGACAGATGAATATTATTCCTGGGATAAGCTGATTACCATGATTGACGAAGAAAAGTTACGTCATTTAATAAATATTGGTCAATTGTTTCATGCGTTGCAAGATTCTATTTACACTTATAATTTATCTCCTAATAATTTAGTGTTTTCTCGGAATGGGAATCCTTTATTTGTTTTCCGTGGTGTTAAAGGACAAGTGCCACCATATGATGTTGTAAGTTTAGATGAGTTTACTGTTAACTTCAAGGCTATGATCGTGTCTTTGCTTGATAAAAAAACAAGTTATGAGAAATTGATAGAGGGACAGTCACCATTTTATAAGGGAAAACTATTCTGTGAAACTATTATGAAAGCAGAAAACTTAGATGAAATTATATCTTTGTTAGAAGAGAAATACCTAGAAGAAAGGGAACAAAATAAAGAAAAATTTTCACGAGTTCCTAATAAACTAGTATTTAGATTAAAGTTAACTACCTTAATCACATCTCTTATTGGTTTTTTCTCATTGGTTGGAGTACTTTATTTTCTATTGTTTGCTATGCCTAGCCAACAAATGATATCAGATTTGCGTCTTGCTTTTGTTCATCAAGATTATTCAACGGTCGTATCAACCGTAAAAAATACAGATTCTAAATCGCTTAGCCAGGATGACTCCTATATGGTAGCCTATTCAGTGATTAAGACTGAACCTTTAACGGAGGCGCAAAAGACAGAGTTATCAAAAATATCAACTCAATCCAATACAGACTATCTGCGTTATTGGGTGTTAATTGGCCAGTCAAAAATTGATGAAGCAATGGATATTGCAAGTTACTTAGATGACCCCCAATTATTGATGTATGGTCTTACTAAAAAGATTGATGAAGTCCAGAGAAACCCTAATCTAACATCAGAACAGCGTACTGAGCAGTTAAATAATTATAAGGGTAAATTGGAAGAATTGAAGAAGAATTACCTAACACCAGAAGTTAGCAAGTCGAATGTGGCTTCAACAGAATCAAGATAGGAGTGGTGTATGAATTATTTATTTTTTGAAGACAATGTCTATCCACTCTATGCAGGAAATACCTATCAAATGGGTTCTTCAGTTGATTCTAATATTTATCTTCCTTGTCTTGAGAATATAATGTTGGATGTCAAGGGAACTGAAGTTGAATTATTAGGAAAAACTTATACTTATGGAAGTCATCAAATTTCTATAGATGAGAAGATAACTATTTCTTTACTTGTGGTTGGGGATACAGAGTACTATCTTCTTCCTGAGAGAATTCTCTATTTATCAGATAAGAAAGAAGCAACCATTCGCTTAGTTGATTTTCCTGCAGAAATCATTTTGACTTTTGATGGGATAAATAAGACAATTTATAGTGTTAGTCCATATTATATTAACGGTGAAAGAAAAACAGGAAAACATAACATTCAAGATCTGGATCAAATCGTGTTTGAACAAGGTGTCGGTTTATCTATTCAAAAACAAATTTTATCTATCCATTCATTGTTTTCTATTGAGACATCTTTATTGCCCTTTTCTGAAGTATCGACAGAAGATCGCTCAAAGGAATTTCATCGTTCTCCACGGATTATTCTAAGAGAACCAGATGATAAAGTAACAATTGCTTCGGCGCCAACAGATGATGAAGGTAACAAACAATCATTACTAAGATTGATTATTACTCCTTTGGCGATGATTGTCTTTACGATACTGACAGTTTACTTTACACGTAGTGGTGGAATGATGTTTATGATGATGGGGATGTCTGTCATTACTATCGGGACTTCTATTCATACTTATTTTTCTGATAAGAAATCACATAAAGAGCTTCAGGAACAGAAGATTACAGAGTATATGAAATATTTGGAAACCAAATATTCACAATTAGCTGATTTACGAGATGAACAAGTTGAAGCTCTTGTTTATCATTTTCCTGATATGTCTCAGATTTTAGAAATGGTAGAAAAAACTGACCGACGTATTTATGAAAAGACACTCTATCACTTTGATTTTTTATCTTATCGTTTAGGTTTGGGAGAAATTGATTCTAGTTTTTCTATTGAGTATTCAAATTCTGAGTTAACTAAGTATAATGCAGCTGCTAACCAGAAAATTCAAGAACTTCTTTCATACTATCGTGTGACCAAGCAGGTACCTATAACTCATACATTAACAAATCCTACGGGATATATAGGAACACGACAAATAGTAATTGAGCAAGTTCAACAAATGATGATGCAATTGGCGACTTTCCAAAGCTACCATGATTTACAGTTTATCCCAATTTTTCGAGAGGAAGAGTTGGAGATATGGAATTGGAGTCGATGGTTACCTCATACAAAAATAAAAGTACTAAATAGCCGAGGTTTTGTATACAATCAACGAACTCGCGACCAATTATTAACGTCTCTCTATCAAATTATTAAAGATAGAAAGTTGGATAGTGAGCAGGATAAAGGTAAAGAAAAGCAATATAGTCCTCATTATATTCTCTTTATTACAGATTTAAGTCTGATGTTGGATCACAATATTATGGAGTATATAAATGAAGACTTATCTTATCTAGGAATTCATTATGTTTTCGTAGAAGAAGTACTTGAAAGTCTGCCAGAACATGTTAAGACGGTTGTTGACTATCGAGGAGATAAAAAAGCTACATTATTGCTTCAGGATGGGAATTATACAAATAAAGAAATTACACCTCTTCCACCCGTAAGCTTATCTGAGAAGGAAAATTTTGCTAGAAACCTTGCTGGTATTCATCATATTCAGACGTTACGAAATTCTATTCCAAATAGCATTACCTTCCTTGAAATGTATGGGGTCAATAAAGTTGAGGAACTAGATCTTTTAAAACGATGGCAAGAAAATGAAACTTTCCAAACAATGGCAGTTCCTCTAGGGGTGCGAGGTAGGGATGATATTCTTTATCTAAATATTCATGAGAAAGCGCATGGACCTCACGGCTTGATTGCTGGTACTACAGGATCAGGTAAGTCTGAACTTATTCAGTCCTATATTCTTTCTTTGGCTGTGAACTATCACCCATATGAAGTTGCCTTCCTATTGATTGACTATAAGGGTGGGGGGATGGCCAATCTCTTTGCAGACCTCCCTCACGTTGTTGGTACTATTACGAACTTGGATGGAAACCAGGCTAATCGAGCTTTGGTATCTATCAAAGCTGAACTTAAGAAACGTCAGCGTATTTTTGCAGAGAATGATGTGAACCATATCAATCAGTATATGAAACTCTTCAAAGAAGGGAAGGTTAAAGAACCCTTACCTCACTTATTAATCATTAGTGATGAGTTTGCTGAATTGAAGGCAAATCAACCTGATTTCATGGATGAATTGGTATCTACTGCTCGTATTGGTCGTTCATTGGGAGTTAAATTAATTTTAGCAACCCAGAAACCAAGTGGAGTTGTCAATGATCAAATTTGGTCGAACTCTAAGTTTAAGATAGCTCTTAAGGTGCAAGATGCTGCAGATTCTAGAGAAGTAATCAAAACACCTGATGCCGCAGAAATCACACAGACAGGTAGAGCCTATCTTCAAGTCGGGAACAATGAAATTTATGAGCTGTTCCAGAGTGCATGGTCGGGTGCGGATTATAATCCAGAAGGTCGAAATCATGTTCAAAAAAATACAACTGTATATGAGATTACAAGTAATGGTCAGTATAATGCCATTAATAAAGACTTGAGTGGTTTAGTCAATAAAAAAGAAGCAAAGGCTATTCCGACAGAATTAGATGCCATTGTAGAAAATGCTCGCGAAGTATTTGATAGTCTTGATATAAATCAAGTAGCAAGTCCTTGGTTGCCACCGCTTGAAGAAAAAATATATGCTAAAGATATACAATCAACTAACTTCGAAGATTATTGGGGTCGTTCAGAAAATCTACAACCGATTTTAGTTGGATATCAAGATATTCCTGAAAGACAGGAACAATCGCCACTTTATTTCAATATGGAACAAAGAGGACATATTTTATTAGTTTCTAGTCCAGGATTCGGGAAGTCAACTTTTCTTCAGAACTTTGCGATGGATGTCATTCGTAAGCATACACCTGAACAAGTTCATTTCTATCTCTATGACTTTGGTACCAGTGGTTTAATCTCTATTTCTGATTTTCCTCATGTTGCAGATTATTTTACACTTGATGAAACTGAGAAAATCATGAAATCTCTACGATTCTTAAATAGAGAGATAAAAAATCGTAAACGTGCTCTTTCTCAAGCAAAAGCTACAAACCTTACGCAGTACAATCAGTTATCTGATGAGTCTTTCCCAACGATTTTCATCGAGATAGATGGATTTGATAGCGTTATGGATGCAGATTTTGTAGATGCCTTTTATGATACTTTAAATGTCATTGCTCGCGATGGTGCCTCTCTAGGAATCTATCTAGTTGTTACACTTTCTCGACTCAATGCCATGCGTTTACAGTTACAATCTAACTTTAAGACCAAGATTTCTCTATTCTTGTTTGACAATAGTGATTTGTCAGGAGTAGTAGGACGATCAAATATTCCGCTCGATGAAATCAAAGGTCGTGCCATAGCTAAATTTGACGATATTGTACAATTCCAAATTCTGTTGCCATACAGTAGTGAATATTATACAGATTACATAAAAGAAGTTCGTACAGAACAAGAAACAATGGTTGCAGCATACGATGGACCACGTCCTTCAAGTATCCCAATGTTGCCAGAAAAGGTAACCAAAGAGGTAATGTCAGAAATCTTAGAAAACAGCCAAGACTTTATCTTGGGACTTGAAAGAGAAGCTGTTGTTCCAGCATCATTTAGCTTTGAACGACCTATTCTGATTGCTTCAGACAGTCCTGCCTTTGTAACAAATTACTACAAATTATTAGAGTATCATCTGAAACGTTTGTCAGACAAGTATAATACGGTTATTCTAGATTCAAGTCAACGTATTAGTAGTCAGTTCTTTGATGGTATTCAGCGTTTTGATAGTTCTTTGGAAGTTGCTGATGTGATGAAGACAATACTGGAAGACTTTAGGAAACGCGTTGCGTCTCCAGATCAGGATTATCCAAAATGGTTGATTATGATACCAGATATCGCTGCGACAGCTATGGTAGCAGGGATGAATGAAGTAGACTTCAAAGAGCTCCTTACAGAAGGTCCTCGCTATGGAGTAACCTTGGTGTTTGCTGGTGCTTATCAGGATCTAGTAACAAATCAATACGATAATTTTGTCAAACTAGCTAATCAGTTAGTAGAACAGGTCTTTCTTGGTGTACGTATTAGCGATCAAGACCATACTCGCTATCCTTATATCATGAATGAGCCTGCGCTTAAACCTAACCAAGGACACATTCTGTACCCAGATCGTTATGAATTTGTTCAACTATTAGAAATTTAGAAAGGGATACAATGAAAGAAACGACTATGTTGCCACTCGGCAGTATCATTATTTTAAAAGGGAATACAAAGAAAATGATGATTATCTCACGAGTGATTGCTGTTCCTGTCAAAGGAAATATCTATCGCTTTGACTATGGTGCTTGCCTATATCCTGAAGGAGTCGTAGGCGAAAATTTGATTTACTTCAATCATGAAGATATTTTTAAGATTGTTCAAGAGGGATATACTAATGATGAGAATGACCTCATGTTGGAAAATATTGCGGCCGTGATAGATGAAACGGATATTCCTAAAGGAAATGTAGCTGAATTGAACGAAGTAAATGAATTAGGAGGCTAAGAGATGGGAGAAGTTGATTATATGCAAATCGATTCTCTGCAAAGACAGGTGAATGCCCACTACTCTAGTATCTCATCCGCTCAATCCCGAATCACTTCCATCGATGAACAATTGGAGCGTCTTCGTACTGCCAAGAAGTCTGTAAGCAAAATTCAAAGAAATGTTCACGATATCAGGTATCCTATCAATCATCGCAATATCCAACCAGATTGGCATGGGAAACAAAAAGATGCCTTCACCAAGCAGTGGGAGACCTTCTCCACTGAGTATACAAATTTCCAAACAGAGATGAATACCTTCTATGATGCCATCTGTGATGAAATCACTAGATTAGAGAACAAAAAGAACGAAGAAAATGGCATTATTGGTTGGTGCCAAAGTCAGATTAATAATTTGGGGAATTTCATCGATAAGCTACTACATACGAAGGAGGGCTTTTAATATGTTTGGAACCATTCAATTATCCGATGTTCTATTTGGTTCGCATGTCAGTAGTATGTCCAAAGCTAAGGAGAGTTTAGCAGGAGTTGGGAAGCCCACTTTCAATACAACAGGTGAGTCAAAAGCACTGGATTTGTACCAGGAACAATTCAACGAACTCTACCAGCTAGTAAAGTCCTACACGGCTCTATTGGG
>ERZ772799.335-NODE-335-length-18521-cov-3.371277_pt1 | contig 18521 bp, 14 predicted proteins | sample MGYA00511345_ERZ772799 | MGnify/ENA primary metagenome ERZ772799 (study PRJEB29015, sample SAMEA2738037) | human oral metagenome | biome: human oral; feature: human-associated habitat; material: saliva | place: China | collected 2238 ... | reverse complement strand
TATTAGCGCCGAGCAATTGCGACCAGTTGGTGATTGGTGGCGTCAGTGTCTCGAGCAACGAGCCGGTAATTTGTGTTTTAACCAACCAATTGATCAACTCAATAATCGTGGCTGGCAGTCGCACCCGATTGAAAAGCCTTTTGCGGTTATTGACTTGCCTAATCACCAGGATCAAGCCAAATTTGATCGTAAAAATCGTCAATTATCCGGCAAAATGCCAGCTTCGTATCAGCTCAAACCGGTTAGCGATCAGCCAGTTGGGCAATTGTTAGAATTGTTACTGATGGCTGAAGCGACTAGTTTTTATCTGGCGGTGCTTAATAAGCAATCACTCAACCGCTAAAGCGCCTTGTTTTTGGGGGCGTTTTTTGCTACAATAAGTGAGATTTTAAATAAATTCACGGAGAGGTGGCCGAGTGGTTGAAGGCACCGGTCTTGAAAACCGGCATGCGGAAACGTATCGTGGGTTCGAATCCCACCCTCTCCGCCAGGAGAAGGCTCCGACTGATCGTAAGATTAGTCGGGGTTTTCTTGTAAAGAAAGGTGGAATGAGATTATCTTAAGCGTGTATCAGCGCCAAACAAGCCACTCGCTTAGCACCAGCCTGTTTTAAAACCTGCCGAGCTTGATTAAGAGTCGAACCGGTGGTGGTGATATCGTCGATTACTAGGTATTTTAAATCTGGATCAACCGGTCGCAAACATTTCAGATTAGCCTCAACATTAGCTTGACGCTTACTAGCATCCAGGTCTTTTTGGGCGACCGATGACTGATTAACCAGCAGATGTTGGCTCGCAAAACCCATTTTAGCCAGCTCATCAGCAATCAGCTCAATATGACTAAACCCTCGCTGAGCGCGACTTTTACGCATTGTCGGAGCCGGCACAATTACTAGAGATTGATCCTTTGGCAGGTGATGAGCAATGATTTGAGCAAATACCCGCCCGTAGGCCCGCCGGGAGTGCAGTTTGTAATCATAAATCATTTCTTTTAGCACGGATTGGCGGTTATCAATAAAAAATATCTGACCATCAGCTTGAAATTGTTGAAAATTAAAACGACCTGGTTTTTGTTGTTGCAAAATGTAATTTTTACAACAATCGCATAAAATTGGGCCAGTTTTTTGGCATAAATAACAGTGGTGGGGAGCGATAAAAGCTAGGATGTCGTCAAGCATTGTAATTTTTACATTTTAAGCATAACTTTTATTGATTATATCACAAAAAAGATGTATAATATAGCTAATATTTAAAATATAACGGAGGTTATAGGAAATGCAAAAAAACGATGATTTATTGCTGGACGAAGAACTAGCGGCCGCCTTTTTGGGAGAAGAATTAGAAACGCCAGCCGAATCACCATTAGAAACACCAGCTACTCCAGCTGATTTACCCGAAACAGGAGAGGAATGGGAATCTGACGAAGAAGATTTTCCTGGTCAATTAGCGATTGACATGTACGAAACTAATGAGAAATTGATCATCAAAGCCCGCACAGCCGGTGTTGATAAAAAAGATCTCGATGTTAGTATCTCAGACAATCTATTGACGATTAGCGGGACACTATCAAGTGGTAGCGATGCTGAGATTATTAAATTTCACTTCCAAGAATGCTACTGGGGCGATTTTACTCGCACCGTCGTTTTGCCAGTGCCAGTTCATGAGGATAAGGTTGAGGCTGTATTAAAAGAAGGTGTGCTAACCATCTCATTTGCTAAAATTGAGCAAAAGAAAACCACTCGCGTGGCAATTATGTAATCGATTAACTATTTTAAAAACCTCTTGTCATCGACAAGAGGTTTTATTTTGATGGGGAAGTAAAAACTATATTTAGCGCTCAAAAAACCTCCACTTGATAGCGGAGGTTTTTAAATTAGCGTAAATAAATTATTAATTACTTAAGAATGCGTTAGTCACAAAATTAACAATCGCATAAGCTAAAATAGACACGATTAGACCAACGATAGCGTAAAGAATAGTGTTTTTAGCGTTGGTTACTTTGCCAGAATCACCAGCTGAAGTAGTGTATTGAATACCACCGTAGATAATCATAATCACACTGACAACTCCTACGAAAAATAGCAAGAAATTGATGACTTTAGTAAAAATACCGTTTGAGCCAAATAATTCTGAAGGTTGATTACCACCTTCGCCAGCACAACTTACGCCACCTTTTAAGCCACCAGTACCTGGTTGGCAATCAGCGTAAACTGGTTGTAAAATCGCACCAGCCAAGCCAAGCATCATCAGCGCTGAAGCAACGAATAATTGTAGTTTTTTCTTCATTTAAATTCCTTTACTTTTTAAATTGTTTTAACCTGATTAAATCATACCATATAAAGTTACTAATGTAAAACTTATTATTTTAAAAAGTTTTAACCACAAAATTAACAATCGCATAAGCTAAGATTGACACAATTAGACCAACGATAGCGTAAAGAATGGTGTTTTTAGCGTTGGTTACTTTGCCAGAATCACCAGCTGAAGTAGTGTATCGAACACCACCGTAGATAATCATAATCACACTAATAACCCCTACAAAAAACAACAAAAAGTTAATGACTTTGCTAACAATATCGCCGAAGCTAGTCTGATCATTGCCACCGACTTGTTTTAAGCCTTCGGTTGCTTGCTGAGCAAAGCTACCACCTTTTGGCGAAGAATCTTTCGGATTACCAGCTGAAGAATCTTTTGGATTACCAGCTGAAGAATCTTTTGGATTGTTGACTTCTGGGCTATAATCTTCTTGACCTGTACCGATAGTTGAACGAGCCATCACTGGCAAAGCTAAGCTACTAGCTAGCGCCACCATTGTTATTAAACCTACTATTGCTTTTTTCATATAATTCCTTTCTTTTTAGATCATTTTAATTACAAAACTTACAATGGCGTTAGCCGCTACTACCACAATCAAGCCAACTACTGAATACAAAATGATGTTTTTAGCGATGGTGACTTTGCTAGCATCGCTACCGCCCCATCGCACCAGCAAATAGCCGGCATAAATAATCATTATCACCGCCAAAATACCCGCCACCCAGGTCAAAATATTCAAACCTTTTTTGACCAGATCTTCCATTTTGACTGGATTTTGATTCTGACAAATTGCCGAATTGGGGCTGTGTCGACACGGATCTTGAAAAATTTTATCACCTTTATTACTACTGTCGGAGGTAGAACCGCTAGCCGAGACAGGCGTATTAAAATTCAAACCACCAAAGATCAGCATTCCGACCACTATCAAGGCTGAAATTAAACGTTTTTTAAGCATTAGAAGTTCCTCAATACAATATTTACAATCGCGAAAGACAGCAGAACTATCACCAGGCCAATCGATGAATAAATAATAGCTTTTTTGGAATTAACTATTTTCGATGAATCGCCATTGGAAGTTATATATTGTATGCCAGCGATCACGATGGCAATTACCGCAATCGCACCGGCCCAAAAAAACACTCGATTCAACCCATTGGCAAAATCGCCAGTTTTGACCTGAAAGGGTGGGGGATCGATTTGCACTTGAGCTAATTTAGTAAAAATTGTCTGTAGCATAGTTTTTCCTTATTTTTTAAAAAAATTAAACACGAAACTGACTATTGTCATTGAGATCATAGCAATCACCAAACCAATTATCGAGTTGATGATTGTTTTTTTAGCAGAGATGATTTTATTAGGATCGGCTCGAGCCAACATGTATTTAAAACCACCCCAAATGATAAAACCGGTAGCTATCAGTCCGATACAGCGCAGGAGCATGTCGGCGATGTTTAGCAGCAAAATTGAGATAAATCGCTGTAAACCATCCTCGGCGACGTTGCCTTGGGCGTCGAGCTGATCTTCGGGCTTAATCACTTCACAATTAGCGTCAACTAATCCACGAAACCATTTTGGAATGCCCAGCGGTCCATATTCTTCACATTTAACAGGGGTGGAGTTGGAGCCTTTGGCTTTATTATCTCTTTTATTCGAAGGATCGTGTTGTTTTTGTGGGTTGGCACTTTTGTAATCTTTTTCTATTTTGTTCGAAGGATCGTGTTGTTTTTGGGGATTAGAACTCCTGTATTCTTGATCAGGAGTGGCTAAAACCGGTTGATACGATAAAATTAACGCTAATCCAGTTAATAATCCTAAAAAGGCTAATTTGACGGTTTTTTTCATCGGAAAACACCTCCAGGAATTAAGAATTCCAAAATTATAGTCATAAACATAAACAAAATAATACCGATTACCGTGTTTTTAATCATTGTTTTGGCGGTTCTGACTTTTTCGTCGGAATCACCAGCTGTAGCATAAATCACACCAGCTACAATTATCATCACTACCGCTAGCACCCCAATAATTCCATAAAGAATATAAATTGCCCGTTTTAATAGATAAATAATCTGGTTTTCTTCGCCTTCACTACACTGAATGATTGAAGTTTTAACGTCACCACATTTTTTACCTTTTCCGGTGTTATCTGAGGTGTTTGGGGTGGTATTATTGTTTTCAGCTTGTCGTTGTGTAGCAGTCGAGTCTGATGGCTGTGAATTTGGCTCTTTGTTAGTAGCTCCGGGGGTGGTTGCATTATTTTCCGCTTCTCTTGGGGGAATGGCCAAAACTGGTGAAAACAAGCCATTAACCAGTATAACCCCAGTTATCAGACCTAAAATAGTAATTTTTAACAGATTAAATTTATTTTTCATACTTGTTATAAATAATATAATAACTAAAACATTTTAGCAAGATATTGACCTATAAATAGCGTTTATGATTTTCATAATAGTATAAAAAGCTTTATACTAGTTGATTTTTTAGCTCGTTTGTGTTATAATCAAGTAATGATGTGGGAGACAAAAACAGGCCAGTTATTGGAGTGGGCGCCACAAGCCGTAAAATCGGTGTTTTTTGGCGTTTTAGGGGCTGTTTTAGCAACTATTATCCTTTTTCAGCCAATTTTAGCCCAAAGTGGAGTTTTTAGCTGGCAAGGCGAGACTTTAACCTACCACAATCGCCAATTTACCAAACAATCAGTCCAAGACGAGGAAGGGAAGACTTTTTATGTATCTAAAGAGGGCAATAAAGCCCATACGTTGATTTTTAACGGCAATCCTCGAGAGGCTAAACAGGCGAGCTACGTGGTTTACGACGTTAATGACGATAATCATTTTACCAATCCGCAACATCAAACCGTGGTTTCGGCCGAAACCAACCAGGGAGCATCAACTACTAATGTTGTCAATGACAATAGTAGTAATAGTGCCATCAAAGCCATCAAAGCCATCAAACCAGAAGGAGGCTCATCTTGTTCTGTAGAGGGGATTGGCTGGATTGTTTGTCCTATTATGACCGCCATTTCCAAAGGTTTGGACGGCATGCAAGCAGTTATTGCTGGGTTTATGGATGTTAAGCCGATCAATACCGATGAAAACACTCTTCTAGTTAAAACCTGGCAAATGGTTCGCAATATCTCGAATTTAGTCTTTATCCTGGTTTTTTTGGTGATTATTATGTCTTATGTGACTAATCGAGGGGTCGACAACTACAACGTTAAAAAAACCCTGCCAAAACTAATTTTAGGGGCATTGATGGTTAATTTATCGTTCTATATCTGCGCCGTGGCGGTTGATTTAACTAATATTATCGGTCACTCGATCGTTAGTCTATTTCGCGAACTACAGGCTCAAACTGGCACCACTTACATGGAAATGTCTTGGGCGGAACTGACCACGGCTATTTTGTCGGGAGGGGCGCTGGCAACGGCGGGGTTTGGAACAGCGGTAATTGCAACGGGTAGCGCCACTGGTGTTTTGTTGGCGTTAGCTTCGGCACTAGTTAGTGCCTTGATTACACTGGTGGCCACTATGGTTGTTTTATCGGCTCGTCAGGCTTTGATTATCATCCTGATTATCGTTTCGCCGTTAGCTTTTGTGGCAACTTTGATGCCTAATACCGAATCGTATTTCACTAAATGGCGTGATATGATGAAAAAATTATTGTTATTGCTGCCGATTTTCTCGGTAGTTTATGGCGGTTCACAATTAGCTGGCTGGATTATTATCAGTAGCGCTCATAATATTATTACCATCCTGTTAGGTATGATTGTCCAAGTGATTCCGTTTTTGATCTTGCCAAAATTAGTAAAAGACAGCGATTCACTACTCGGCAGGCTGTCTGACGGACTAGAAAAAACCGTCTTTAGCACCTTGCGTACTGGTTCAAAAAACACCTTCAACCGCTACAGCGATGAAGCTCGCCAAAAATATTTATCATCAGAAGCGCCGCGCTACGATTATGCTAAGCGCCTAACGCAAAAACTCGACCGAGCCAAGCGTATCAGCGAAGAAAAAGCCGCAGCTTACAAAAAATTATCCGATGCTAAATATTTAAATCTCAAAAGTGGCGCGACTACAGGACGATACGCTTCAACTCGACTTTTGGAGCAAAAAGCTGAACAAGAGCTGGAAAATGCCAATCTTGAATTGAAAATTATCAACAAAAACCATCTAGCTAAGATGTTTTTATCAATCAATAAGAACGAGAAGCGTGACATTGAGTTGGGGCTAGCTGGCTATTCTAAAATTGACAAAGAAATCGCCAAAGCTTCACTGATGAATCGCGTTAAACAAAGCGAGGATTTGATGGCAACTGGAGCTCAATCGATGTATTATAACCAAATCGTCCAAAAAGATGTCGACATCGGAGAATATCGCGGTAAAAAACAGAACATTATTCATGCCAGCACCGGTGTTTTTGAAGGAACCGAAGGTTCAGAGGTCAGCGTGGTCAGTAAAATGCTGGCTACCACCAAAAAAGAGTACCAGGAAGAACTGGGAAATTATCGAACCGCTATGAATGTTTATAAATTATCAACCGATCAATTAAAAGCTATTGTGATGGGTGATAAAAACAATGGCTACAAACCTGGCAAAGTCAAAGGTCGAGATGACGATGGCAACGAATATGAATTTGACGGAAGCGAATCAGCCGTTTGGGAAGCAGCAGCCCATAAACTATTCCCATTCCGGATTGATTTATTGACTGAATATCTCCGAAATACCGACAGCGTCATCGATAAGACGGATAACAAAAAATATGATCTGACCTGGAGAACTAAACACTCAACTCAGATAGCTAACTTAATTCGCGATCATAGTTTAGGAAAATCCGCTACTTATCTGGGTAATGTTTCGCCAGAGTTAATCGAGCAGGGTGTAATCGGTCGAGACAATATGGCCGCTATTATGCTTAACCAGATAGTTAAAGGTCGCTTTGGTGATGATGAATTTGTTAGTCAAGATAAAGATACTATTGAGGCGATTGCTGATTTAATTGAAAATCTCGATAGCAATATTCATTTCAACGGTCCTAAGGGACAGTTTGGCGATGGCTCGATCGGCTTTGGCATTGACGGTCTCACTCGAGATAAATGTATTGAAGGCATGCTTGAATATCAAGATATCCTCCATAGAGCACTCGATCCTAAAGGTGAAACATTTCGCAAGCTTAAAAAAGCTCAAATTAAAAAGATGCGAAAACTTGATCAAGCCCTCTCCAAACATACTCACATTCCAGTGGTTAAATAAAAACTTATCAGCTTGTAAAAAACCAACTTTTGCGCCATAATATAGCTAATGCTTAAAAAGGGGATGGTACTAATTAGCACAATTGGGTTGGCGCTACTAGCTAATTTGTTTTTAGCGGTGCCCGCCGTCCAAGGTCTTGAGGTTAACGACAACGGTTGTTTTGTTTTTAATGATCGTCAACCGATTTGTCCTGATAAATATTGTTTGCCCGGAATGGCCAGTTGTAGTAATGATGGCAATCGCTGTTATTGTAAAACTCGAACTTTAGCCAATTCTAGCAAAAATAAGTCCTGCGAAGTCATCTTCGGCTCAAAAATGGTTTATGAAACCAACAACGGAAATCACACCGTTTATCTCTACGGCGGAATCTGGTCACAAATAGCCACCCTAGCACCCAACAGTCAGCATTTAAAACAAATCAACGGTGAGTTAGCGATTGTTTTTAAACAAGCCTATGGTAAAGTTTATCGAACTTCTTTTTTGACCGATTTATATAAATCTGTTGAGATATCTAAAGCGATTAATAACGCTAAAAATAAAGGCGCAACACTAGATCCCGGTTTAGATATTATGATTGCCATTGATGTTGATATCGATCAAATCACCGGAGTCGGTTACGTGTCCAATCCGCGCTATGAAATCGGCGACCCCAAATCCAATCCAGCCACCAGTAGTCAAAATACGTCTTGTGCTCATCGACAAACCGGCGACAATCCTTTCTTTTTGAAATACTCAGCCCTCAATCGCGACCCTTATGATGATAACGACAATTTCAATCCGTGTACTTTTCCATCATACATCATATCTTTAGCTATATTTGGTCGCGAACATCGTCTTTGGTTTGCAACTCCGCCCAAGATACCTTTAACCAAAAATTGCACCACTAACACCAAGAATTTCTTTTTTAAAGATCATACTGATATTCATTTAATGGTAGCCAATGCCATCACTCCTCAGGGTGAAAAGCGTAAAGTTTATTTAATGCGCCCCGAGAATTTTTTACTAGGAGAAATTTTTGACGGCAAAAACCACCAGGAAAAACTCCAACGCGTTCGCCGATTTTGCAACCAATCAGATTTATGTCAGGGTGATACTCAGTCGCCAGGTTGCAAACTATGTAATTCAAAAATCCTAGATAAATTAGATAACAACTCGGGTAAAACCTTATCTCAAATTGCGCAAGAGCTTTTGATCAAACAGGACCAAGCTGGCTGTGACGTGGTTGATACTGGCGCTGATTTTGCGCCTAATGACCAGAGTAATAATTCTAACAACATCCCTAAATCAGACGAAGAAAAATCCCTAGACAAACAATTACCCGCCGGAATTGTCAATATCTGCGATCAAAACCAACCTAGCTCCGCCAACCGCCTCAAATGCAAAAAATTTTCATTAAAATGTTACATCGACAACCTTTCGGAAATAGAACCAGTCAGCATGTGTGATCAACTTACTGGTCAGTTGACTTCTAGTCGCTGGATGATTTGCGCCAGCACTAATTTATTATCATCAGGCGCCAGTAAATCCGGTAAGTTTTTAGACGGCTTTTTCCGTTTGAATTCTTCTGATTTTTTCCGTAATAACACTTTTTTACAAGCTTGGTCGGTCTCTAAAAATATTTGTAATATTTTGTTGGTTTTGGTGATGATGTGGATTATTTTTTCTCAAGTAACTGGCTATGGATTATCGAATTATAGTATTAAAAAAATGTTACCGAAGCTAATTGTGGCGATTATTTTGATTAATCTTTCGATGATTTTATCGCAGCTAGCAATTGATTTATCAAATATCGCGGGTCGAGGATTATTCTTGTTATTTGATGACTTCGCAAAAGCCCTGAAAATTTCTGGCTTGTCAAAGGTTAGTTTTTCGACAATCGCGCTATCTACGCTCAGTTCTACCGGTCTTTTCTTGATTTTGGGTGGATTAGTGCTATTATTACCTGTTTTGGTGGTAATTATCATCGGAATGCTATTTGTGGCGATTTTGCTCAGTATTCGCCACGCTTTAGTCGTGATTTTAATTTTGTCGATGCCGTTTGCGATTATCGCTGGCATTCTGGCTAATACTCAACGCTTGTTTCAGTTTTGGGCAAAAAATTTCTTTAACATTTTGATTATTTATCCTATTGTCGGTTTAATGTTCGGATCGGGGAAATTTATCAAAATATTACTTCTGGCGGTCGCTAAAGGTAATGCCAATCTTCAACTTGTGGCCTTGGCAGTGCCAATTCTGCTAACTTCTGCCACGCCTTTTGTAATGCTGATGATCACTAAAGGCTTAGGCGCCCTCAATAGTTTCTTGCAAAAATCAATGCGCTGGTCGATGACTACCGGTCAACAAGTCGCCAGGAATAGTGATTTCAATCAAGCTGTCAAAGCCAACCAAGAGCATTTCTGGTTACGCTCTAAATTTATCGATAAAACCTTAGGCAATAGAACTTTAAACAACGCTTTTTTGGGAGCTGGCAACTCCGCCTTACGTCGCCGAGTTCAAAAACGCGCCTCAATCCAAAATTTATACAAAGACATTGTCAATTCCGACACGGCGCTCCTCAATGCTTTTCATGCTAACGGCGGAGTAGCTAGTGGTCAATCCTACAATAGCCTCAATCAAAATCAACAAGAACGCTATCGACAATTAGCTAGCCTTGGAGCGTTTAAAGATAGCGGATTTTATGAAACTTCACTGAAAATCCTAGCGTCGGAAGGTGGTGGTTTATCAAATGATTGTTCTGAGCTTAGCACTATTTTAGATAATGCTCAAAAACATCATGTCGAAACAGCTGCTTTAGTTTCCAGTCTAATTGTAGCTAGCAAAATTGCTGAAAAAGCCGGTAATTCGTTTACCTCGGGAGTGATGGGTTATGCCAAAAAACAGATTGAAGAACAGATTGAAAAACAGAATAAAAGACAGGATAAAGACCAATCCAAAGATCAAACTGAAACAGCAACCTCCAGCGATCCACAGATGCAAAAACCACCACAATCACAAGATATTAAGATTGACTTTACATCAGATAGCGCCAAAAATAGTATAACTAATGAAATTAAAAAAGCATTAGGCAAAGTTCCACCGTCTAAGTTTAACGATGCTGATTTTTTCCATGAAATTAGCAATGCCGACAATACTAAAACACGTATACCGAACTTAGCGCTAGAGGCTGTAAAAGACCGCATCAAAGACTCTAAAGACAAAAACAGCGGAAAAGTTGATCTAAAAAGCAGTTATATCAGCGTTATTGGCAACTATTATTCGCAAATTCCGTTGGGTATTCGCTCCACCATCGATCCTGTGATTATTGAGACTGTTAATGACGCCTTCTCCACTAACAACAATCTGCCCGAAACTAATTTCGCTACAGCTGAAGAAGCTCTAATTGTAGCCGATTTATTAACACGAACCATCGGAGGCAAAATCAGATGAGAAAAATTCGTTTGGTTATTTTAGCGATTTTATTAGCGATTACCGCGACCATAACACCAGTTACGGCCAAAGAAGACCAGAGCGGGGGAGACGGTGCTATCGATCCAGAAACTGTCGATCGCCGGCTCTATACTGAGTTTGAAGATGTGTCGCAGTATATTGAGTTTAGTCGAGTTTGGTTGAGTTTATGTCCTAAACTAATCAATCTTCCGCCAGATCAGCGCGACCAATATACCCGCAGTTTAAACAAAGACCAACGAGAATTAGCTCCCAAAATCTGCACTACTAATAACCAAATCAATGTCAAAATCTTTTTGAAATATTTATTAGCCATTAACATTTATGGTAGCGTTGATATTAAGCATAATGATTATAATTTACCAGGGGCCGAAATTAAAGCTGGTGGTAGCCATCATGACAGCACCTACGTTACTAAAATCATCTTCTTCAATAATGGCGTCAATCAGTATGTTAGCAGTGCCAATTCTAACGAGACAGCTCAGGAAATTTTTAAAACAATTGTTAAAAATGAATACATCAATAAGACCGTTGAGAAAATCATCAACTCTTGTCAATCGACCACCAAAGATGGTTTTCGGGATTGTAATAATTTGTTAAATATTGATGCGTTTATCGATAATCACAATATCTTTTCTCGACAATCCCGGGAACAAACTTATCTGCAACAAATGCATTTTAACGCCTTGAGCAATGCTAATATTGTTTCTGAAATCAAGACTGATTTGGATAAATTTAAATTTCAAGGCATCACTGACGAATTTCGCCAGCAACAGCTCATTCCGACCTTAAATTTTGCGACGAATAATGACCTAAATTTGCCAGAAATCGCACCAGCGAAGTCCGACGCTTACCCTGATCCCGCGCCAAGAGGCACGTTCGGTAGGTTTTTAATCAATGCCCTCAAACTTGGCACTCATATTGCCGATATAACTTACAAAATTATTGCTAAATGGTTTTTAAATATTAAACCCGATCTGTTTACTGCCAATGATTCTGTAAACGTCTGGTCGATATTTCGCAACATCACTAATATTGGTTTTGTGTTAACTTTTTTGTTGATTGTTGCTTCTCAGCTAACTGGGCGAGGCTTGTCTAATTACCAAGCCAAAGTGATGCTACCGAAGTTATTGGTGGCTATCGTGCTAGTTAATTTATCATATTTAGCCACCCAAATAATTATTGATTTATCTAATATTATCAGCAAAAATATTTACCAATTGTTGATTAATCCCGACAGTATTAACGGCAATTTTCGAACTATTTATGAGATTTATGCCAATAAACGAGGCAGTATCGCTGATATTTTAGGTATTGTATTGATGATTTTTGCATCAGGTTTTGTGCTACTGTCGACCTTTTTGAATATTCTTTTACTAACCATTCGAGATGCAGTGGTGGTGGTTTTAGTGGTAATTTCACCGCTGGCGATGCTTTCAGCGGTACTACCTCGACTGGATAGTTTGTTCAAACAATGGTGGCGAATGTTGGTTAATATGATTGCCATTTCGCCGCTAATTAGCGCCTTGATTGGTGGGGCAATTTTGGTTGATTTTGTAGTGAGTGATAGCGGGGCAGATGCCGGATTAATTGCTTTTTTGTCAGCCAAACTAGCTATGAGCGGAACATTAATCGCTTGTCCTTTTATCGTTTTTAAAACTATGAGAAAAGTCGATGCGCTAGTCACATTTACTGACAATCGAGTAGCCAATCGAGTTCCGTTCTTGATTAGAGATGAAGATCCGCTGGATTATAGTCGACGCACTTACAAATGGCTAAATAATCTGCCTTTTAGGAGAGTTTCAAAAGCCCAACGGCAATTCGATCGCAATCAACGCAGAGCTTCCAGACAAGGCCGATTCTGGGCACTTAGCGCTAGCCAAGCACGTCAATCTTTAAACAAAAACATTAACCTCACTTCTGCCGATTTTAATCGTCAAGAATCCGCTAGTATGATCGATTCTTTTTATGATTATTATAAAAACGACCTCAAAACCGATAACCTCAAGACCTACCAGCATAAATTAGCCAATTATGGCACCAATAAAGACGCGATGTTGGCTCTGGCACTCAGTTACGCTAAAGATTCCTCAAGTCAGGGTCAAACTAACGTTAATTTTATTCTAAAAGCTCTCTACAACGCCAAATCTACTGGCGCTTCACAAACCGAGTTAAATCAAACTTTTGAGGCGGTTTTGACAGAATTTAAACAACGATCTGATTTTCGCTCGATCGGTTTGTTAAAAGCTAATTTTGAGCACAACAACAACCAGCATGGCGAGTTTGACAGCCAACAACTTGCGCAAGCCGACCAAGCCACTACCGATACCGAACACCAAGAATTCCAAGAGAGCATCTACAAGCATACCAAGCAATCACTTAATGAATTACAAATCGGCAACAAGGACACCAACCAGATCGTTAGCTTATTAGACGGCACCATCATCAAACGTGGCTCGGTTGCCAATCAAGCATTTATTGACTATATCACAGAAGATAAAAGCGCCCGCGATAGCTTATTTAATGCTTATCATCAACTCAGCGTTGAGGCGCAGAATCAATTGGGCGCTGACACTGAATTATTAAACAAATTACGCGATATGACCACCATTTCTTCGTCTACGTTAACTGGCAATGATGATATTGACGTTCATGATATATCGTCCGGGTTTTCCACTGACGACCCTGAATTAAGAACAAAAATATTACATGGCGCCTTAAACCAGCGTAATGCCGAAATTGAAGCCCTAAAACAACAAATTTTAGACAGTATTAAACAAAATAATCAGAATAGCCAATAATCAATTGTAAAATAATCATAAATCAAGCATAATAATAATATGATAAAACGCTTAAGTTGGTGGATAATAGTGTTGTTGATAGCGATTTTTAGCTTTCAACCAGTTTGGGCTGAGGATCCTGATTCAATTGAAAATATCAGTAGCCAGCATTACCAAAAATACACCAAATGCCAACAAGAAAAACTGCGTGCTGACCCACAACGCAGTCAAGCCGAGATTATAGAAGAATGTCAGGCTGAAAACATTCCAACCAATTGCAATCCTCAGGGTGGGCTAGGCTGGCTGATTTGTCCATTGATTAATATTGTAGCTTCAGGCTCGGATGTTTCGTATTTTTTTGTCCGTAATTTGATGGATATTGATGTTGATTTTCTCAAAACCGACTCACCGACGTTTCAAGTTTGGGCGGAAATTCGCAATATCGCTAATATTGGTTTAATTTTATTCTTTTTGTTTATGATTTTTTCACAAATTACAGATCGTGGTATGAGTAATTATAATATCAAAAAAACCCTGCCTAAATTCATCATGGCGGTGTTTTTGGTCAATTTATCGTTTTTTGTTAGCCAATTGCTGGTTGACATTTCAAACATCACCGGAACATCCGTCACCAAACTAATTGAAACCATCGAAAACGGCGCTTTTCAATCTAATGAAGGAGTCGGCCTAGGGGGTGTAACAGCTTCGGTAGCCGGAACCGCCTTGGCGATTCTGCTAACTGTTGTGGCTTTTACTAAATTACATCAGATGAATGCTTTATTATCTTTAATTATGCCACTTTTAGTAACCTATATTTTAGCCATGGTCGCGACCGGAATTATGCTACTAGTCCGAAAAGCTGCCGTGATTGCCCTGGTTGCTATTTCGCCGATCGCTTTTTTGAGTTTAATTTTTTCACGAACTGAAAGTTTTTATAACAAATGGAAACAGGGAATGACGGTAACTTTAGTGGCTTTTCCGGTTATCGCTTTACTATTTGGGGCGTCGGGATTTGTTAGTAAATTAATCACTCACAGCTCATCAGGACTTTTGATACATATTTTGGGACTAGTTGTGTCGGGAGTACCGATGTTTGCAGCTCCATCAATGATTCGTAAATCGGTTAGTTCTCTACCGGCTGTAGGTAATATAATCAACAACACCGTTAATCGTCTGAGAAGCAGAAGTCAAACTAAATTCAACGATAGTCGTTTTATGAGCTTGGCCAAAAAAAGACGCCAGCAGGGATTTGATGATTTCTTAGCTGGTAAACTGCCATCCACTATCACCCCAAGATTATCCAGAGCTTTTCCTAATTCAAAACTTTTAAATAGAATACCCGATGGGGGATTATCGGCAATGACTCATGGCGTATTGTCAAGAACCGCCTCAGGGCAGTCAATTCTTAAAGACATCGACGATCGTCAACTAGCAACGATCACTGGCTTATCTAGCCAATTAGATGAGGCAGATTCTGAAAGAATTATGGAATCTGCAGAGGCTGACGAACTACACAATTTAGACATTAGTAGTTTATCCGAACAATCGCAACGAGCCATTTATTCGGCTGGTTTAAATAACAATAGCCTCAAAGAAATTGCCGGAGCGTCATTATTACGACAATCACAACTGGGAGAAATTTCTCAATCAGGTTTTAATAAAGCGATGTCATTTATGGAAAAAAATGGCACCACCACATCAATTCGCAATCAATTATCCGAACAAGCTCGTCAAAGTTCAGTCGCTAAAGGTCGACTAGATATGGATAGCCATATCAGTAATTTAATGAAAAACGGTGGCGTATCACAAGCCACTATTGCCAGCACACCTAACAATTTAAAAGATTACTTGCGCAATCTTGGAGCCGATGACATCGCTAAAATCAACTCTAAATCATTTACTAAAAACGACGATTTCCGCATCGCTTATCAAGATTTATATCATAATGATGCCAATTTCGCTTATATCAGCAACGCTGCTTTAAATGACCCTAATTTATCAGCTGCTACTGCCAAAGAAATCCTAAAAATTCGCTCAGGTCAACCTTAATTATGATTAAAAAAAACCTTATCTTGGTATTTATTGTATTGACCGCAATCGTTTGGAGTGGTAATAGTTTTGCTTCGCAAAATTTTCGCAAATTTGATATCAATGATTATCCCAAAGACAAAATCTCCACTCACGAATTATTAACTCAAGTCCGCGATTTTTCCATCAACATTTTAAAAGAATTAGAAACTTGCAAAAATCGTGGCGAACTAGAGAAACAAGATTATTATTGCACTAATATTTATGAAGCCGATCGACTTAGATTGAGCTTGTTGTTAGCTATCAATGCCAATTTACCGGAAAACATTGCCACAACCGATAACGGCATCAGTCGACTGATTTTTAAAAAAGGCAGTTTTAACGATATGATCGATAGAGTTAACCCGCGAATGGTCGGAATCAGCGATGTGGATAGCGAAAACCCTCAAGCTCAAGAAATTAAAAAAACTCTAGTTCAAAACAGCGATATCGAAGCTGTCACTAGCAATAATAATTTTCACTTTTTTATTAAAACCGCTAATTTAGGCTTGAAATCATGTGCCTTAGGGACCGGCTCGTCAACCAAAGATCGTTTCGTCACCCTCAACCCCCAACTCAAACAAAACAACGACAAAGAATTAAAAGATTATCCGCCGATTGGCTGCAATGATTTGATCGAGGTTTTAAGGCAATTTGCTAACGAAAAATCCTTACGAACTATTTTCAAACATACCGATGATTTCGCTTGGCTTAATTTTACTGATTCCGAAAAAGCCAATATTATTTCTACTAAAGAAGAGCGCGACCATTATAACAATTTAAAAAATGACGGCCGTAATTATGTCAATGCCCAATCTGAATGCGCTTTAAGAGGCGTTTCGGCCTTAATTTTATGTCCATCAATGCGCTTTTTAGGCGGCGCTAGCCAAGCCGGACTAGAAACCATAAAAAATATGCTCTTATTAGATCCGCAGTTCGTTGATACTTCTTTGCCGAGTGGACAGCTTTTATATCGTTTTTGGCAAGAATTTCAATCAATTAGCAATATACTGTTCATTATATGTTTAATAACAGTTGTCATTGCTTATTTAACAAACTTCAAAATCGAAACTTATCACCTGAAAAAAATCATCCCTCGGCTGGCAGGGTTAGTGATTTTGAGCAATTTATCTTTTTTGATTATGCGTTTTGGGGTAGATATTAGCAATTTAACCGGGCAAGGTTTGTATAAGACTTTTCTCAAATTATCCGGCTCGCGAATTGACATTATGAGTGTTACAATTGGAATTTTATCCGGAGCAAAAGGCATTCTATTAACCGGACTTGTGGCGGCGGCTGGCTTTTATTTTGGTGGAATCATTGCTTTAGTGCCGATCTTGTTATTTGCTTTTTTCTCAATTTTAGCGGTAATTTTTAGTTTAGTTTTTCGAGACATTGCTTTTATTTTATCTGTTATAATCGCTCCGCTAGCGCTAGCTAGTTTATTATTACCAAATATCGACCGAATATTTAAAGTCTGGAAACAAACGGTAACGACGATTTTTATGATGCCTGTCGTGGTTGGGTTTTGTTTTGGCGCTGGTATATTAGCATATAGTTTATTGTTCCGCAGTGGAGGAATTATGACCATTTTGAGTTTTATACCTTTAGCCCTGCAAGTTTTTATCTTCCCTAAGTTGTTAATGAATTCCGTCAAAAATCTACCACTGGTCGGTGATAAATTAAGCGATTTTTTAAACAAAGGCTCAACTTTTGCCAGCGAAAAATACCAAGAGTCCGATTTTCACAAAACCGCTTTGCGTAACGATCGTATTAAACTAGCTAAACAACGCGAAAAAGGCATCTTTAACAAGCGAGATCCTCGCACCTATCTTAATCCAATCGCTAAACCGATTCGCGATAAAAGTCGTCGAGCAATTGATCGAATTTTGCCAGGTTACAGTAGTGTTGCCTCAGCCCCAAGTTTTGATCCAGAAACTTTTAAACAAATTAGTGATCTAGGTAGTGGCTTAAGCCCGGTAGTCGCGAAGCATTTTCTGATCCAAAATGGAGTATTAGACGGCAACAAAACCGATTTATCCACCCAAGATTCCAACACCATCAACCAAGTAAATTCTTTATTAAACAGCAACGACCCCAACAATATTCTATCAGCGTTAATTGCTATGGCGGACGATGGCGAAGGCAACGCTCAAACTGTTCTAAAAGGATTAGATTATTACGTTAACTCTGGTGGAGAACGAAGTTACATCAATCAATCTTTAAAAATTATTGAGGCTAATTTTCAAAAAGAATCAATGCCATCTGACGCAGCTCACATCAAATATATTTCAAAACGCCTTGCCAAAGTTAATCCCAATCAATTGCCTAATTTTAATCCCAATCAATTGTCTAATTACAGCTCACTTCGTATTGATGATCAAGGTGAACTAATTGATTTAACTGCCGAATATATGGGAAAAATTACCAATTGGCGTAAATTTAAAGGCTTCAAAAATAATATCGTAGACGACCAAGCTTTTAAAAAGTTTATTAACTCTCAAGGATCTGACAAACAATACAAACAATTTATTATCAACTCTATCAAACAACAGGCCGGCCAACGACAAGAAGCTATGGATTATCTCAAGAAATTTTAAGCTGTTTATGATATGATTATATTAACTTAATTTGAATTAAATCATGTCAATACATCAACAAACTCT
>ERZ772799.334-NODE-334-length-18547-cov-10.991888_pt1 | contig 18547 bp, 16 predicted proteins | sample MGYA00511345_ERZ772799 | MGnify/ENA primary metagenome ERZ772799 (study PRJEB29015, sample SAMEA2738037) | human oral metagenome | biome: human oral; feature: human-associated habitat; material: saliva | place: China | collected 2238 ... | reverse complement strand
TTGAAAAAGCTGAGTCCTGTCGCATACAGAACCCAGCTTGCACAGAGCGCCTGAATAGGCTTTTATGAGTGTCCAAGATTTGGGGGGCAGTTCACTTTGCTTTAAAGTTTTCAGACGACCTTTATTCATTGTTTAGTCATATATTGGGAGCACGACTGATGTATATGGCTTATAGTATTCAATAAAAACTGGATGACATAGTATATCTTTACTAATAAGGAAAGATAGTGGCCGATTCGGGCCCTTATTTCTTGTAACCTACCTGTTCACAGCCTGTATTGCCGTTTTTGCTTGTTAACTTGGCTTTAGCCGATTCTGCATCAGTACATTTATAGGCATTGCCCAAACTATCCATCCAAACGGAAAGTTTGTAATCAGTACCGGTTTTCGGAGTGGCAAAAAGATAATAAGCCCTGCTATTTTTAGCGTCCTTATTTTTCATTTCACCGCTGAAGTCGTATTTGGCAGCGACCTCGGGCGCAGCTTTGTAGGTCTTAACCAATCCCGTATCTCCCTCAATTTCATCTTTTATTTTAAGGGTAGGATTTTTGACTAATTCGGTTTTTAAGGCATTGTTAATAGCAAGCAGTTCCGTATGTGCTTGGGATTGGTAGCCACGTTCGATGTATCGGATATAGGAAGGGTAAGCGATGGTACTGAGGATGCCAATAATGGCAACAACAATCAGCATCTCAACCAGCGTAAACCCTTGAGATTTAGTGATAGACGTATTCATGATTTTATCTATTTATTTTATTCGTTGGCCACATAAGATTGTAGTATAACCACCGTATTTTCGTTTTTTCCCCATGCTTTGGCGGTAACGCGGTAAATGGTACGGTTGTCGGTAGAATTGGTGCTTAGGTATTCGATGATATAACGCGCATCTTTTGCAGCCCCACTATTTTTACCAGGGTATTGCATACCGTTTACATCGATACATTTTGTTTTTGCCTTATTGTGCGTGTCAATACAACCATCTTCTCGAATCCATGCTTCATCTTTTGAAGTACCACTGACAGTAATCGTGCCTGCGGAAGTGGAATATGAACCTGCATTAACTTGTGCCGCTTTGCATAAACCGTTTTTTTTGTCTTTTTTAGTTTTCGAGATCGAAATACAATCATCAGTAAACGGGTAGTCCCCATCCTCAATTTCGTAAATATTATTCTCACCTTCACGCAATGCTGCTTCCGCAAGCGTGGTAGCAAACTTGTGGTCGGCATCGTTAGTACTGATTCGCTGCTCGGTATTGTAGGACTGGGTCGCGGTAACGACGAGCAAGGCGATGACGATCATGATCATCAGGACGATGAACAATGCAAAGCCCTTTTGTGCAGAGGCTTTAGCAGGATGGTTTAGAGTAATCGGTCTGCGCATTTGTTTCCTCCGCGTACAGTTGCGTTGATTTGATAGAGTTGAACTTTGTTTTCATAATTGCTTCCGCCAGCATTAATACTGCCGCTGTTCAACAAGAGTTCGATAGAGGCTGGGGCTTCATCGCTAGACAGTGTCGAAGTATATTTAAATGTCTCATCTTTTGACTTATCCTCACCCTGCTTCTGAGCATTTCCGGCAGGAGTTGGGGCAGGTGCAGACGCAGATGCTACTTCACTTTCCTCAAATGTCTCAGGACAGCCTTCGGTATAAAAGTAATGAATACTCATACTTTCAATTCCCTTAATCAGCAACTGCGGATTACTCCACTCACCTTTGTCTGTCAGTTGGAAACGATAAAGACCCTTTTGCTCTCCCACAGTACCGACTGCATAGGCATTCACCTCATGTTTCATGATGGAGATATTGCCTGCTTGAGAACCATCTGTCTTTAAAGCTGCTTTACTATCAGTAATTTGCTTGCCTGGTTTGGTAATGTTTGTGCAGCTGCTGGCCACTACTGTTGCCGCAGTTGGTGATGCGGTATCTATGCCATATTGGAAAATCAGCGCCTTGCCGATCTGCTTAAAATCAGCTGCCCCTAAGGAGTCTGTTTCTCTGACGGCAGGAAGCATTTTTCCACTACCTTTAAGCTTGAGAAAGTCTTTGGAACCAGAATCAGCGATAACGGCTTGGGCATCATATGCCGACATATTGAAACAGCCGAAGTTACCAGCCATACGGGCATCACGCACGATTTGGTTAGATGCATTGCGCAAATCCTGTTGGACGTTTAGGCGGGAGGTTGCAGCGGTGTTCAGGCTGCGGGCGGTAAAATAGCCCGAGCTGACGGCTAGCAGGACTATCATGCTCAATGCGCTTGCTACAAGGAATTCAATCAGGCTGAAGCCTTGCATACCTGCTTTTACCGGAATGTGTGGGCGGTTTTTATTATTCATTATCTTTCCCTTACGCGTACTTGGTAGGTGTAAACAATAGAGTCTTCGTGTCTTTTTATGCCGCTTGCTGCTTTGTCGCTTTCTGCATCTTTAAGCCATAACACTTTAATAACAGTATCAGCATCTGCCTTTTTGTCACAATGAGAATTAAATGATCCATCATAAGTAGGTTCTTTATTAGAACTGTCTTGGCAGATTTCATAATGAAATTCGGATTCAGGTAAAGCAGCACGCAAGGCTTGATCGAATTGTGCGATTTGTGCTTTTGCTAAACTTTTTTTGCTCATGCTGGTTGTGGGATCTAATTTTTCGTTTTTAGGATTATCACTAGAACCGGCAGTAATGTAGTCATCAATGTATGTTTTACAAAATCCACGCTGACTATTGTTACGAGTGCATTCTTCCAGCCTTGGATTAATCAGCATACCTTCAACTAAGTTTTGAGTGAGTTGGGATACGATGGTTTGCCCTTCCGCTTCGCGTACGCTGGAAACGGTACGCAGTTGGATGGCGAGTAGGGCGAGTACGCCGATTGCAAGAACGAACATGGCCACCAAGACTTCAATTAAAGTCATACCTGCTTGGTTAGGTTTGGAAAAATCTGAATAACGGGTTTTAGCGAAACTCGCTTTGCTCGTTTTCAGACGACCTTTTTTATGTAATGTTATGTATTTCATAGGATGGTATTTTTATTCTTTGGGTTCGGGACTTTGAGATTCTGAATATTGGCAGAGGGGGCGCGAATCTGATTTGGCGCAGATTTCGACGCGACCGCTGCTGTCGATAAGGACGATACTGGCGCGGGATTTTTTGGTTTCTTCGGTCGTTGCGGCGGAATCGGTCATGCTGATTTTGATGTAGCCGTCGGCGTATTTGAAAGTTGTTGATTTATCCAGTGTTTTAGAGGCGGTATAGCCGAATGTGCCGTTGGGCATAAATGACCAAAATACGGCCTCACCGTCATCGGCATTATCTTTTCCAAATGCGACGTGTTGGAATGTATGGGAAACTTTGGCAGGGTCGGTACCGTTGAGGACTATGGAGCGCAGGGAGATATCGCTTGTGTCATTCTCATAGGCTTTGTCCCGGTTTTTATCGGCATAGGCGAGCAGGCCGCTGCTTTTTTGGCTGCTGTCGCATTTGCCGTCAGCCAGGCCGTGTTTTCTAACTTTTACGGGACAGACATAGACAGGGAGATTGAGACGGACTGCTTCGGCTCGCGCGAAACGCAAGAGGTTTGCCACCTGCTCTGCCTGACTGGCAGCACGGCGTGAGGCAATCCATTCGCTCATATTGGGAAGGGCGATAGTGGCCATGATGGCGGTAATAGCGATCACGACCAACAATTCGATTAAGGTAAAACCTTTTTGTTGTGCGTACATGAGTGGTAAAAACGTCTGGAGTTAAGTAATGTGTTTTATCATCCGGCTTAGAATGTTTTTATCGCCGGTAATTATGCGGTTTGGCTCATTTTAAACGATATTGGGATGGATTGCCTAATAAAATATGAAATTTGCTTGGTTTTTAGGCTGATTTGTCTCAATCTTCCATCAATGCGGATTCGGGTATGTAGGCTGCATTATCGAATTTGGTAAATTGCCCAATCCAAGTGAGGAATACTTTCCCGACAGGACCGTTACGGTGTTTACCGATAATACATTCCGCGAGTCCTTTCATGGGCGATTCTTGGTTATAGTATTCGTCACGGTACATAAACATAATCAGGTCGGCATCCTGCTCGATGGCACCGGATTCCCGCAAGTCGGACATCATTGGGCGCTTGTCGGTACGCTGCTCTACGGTACGGCTCAACTGCGACAAGGCAATGACGGGCACTTGCAGCTCCTTCGCCAAGGCTTTGAGAGAACGCGAAATTTCGCCGAGTTCTGAGGCTCGGTTGTCCGAACGGCCTGAGCCTGCCATTAATTGCAGGTAGTCAATCACGATTAAGCCCAATTTTCCGTTGAACTGGCGTGCAAGACGACGGGCGCGGGCGCGCAATTCAAGCGCGGTCAAACCCGGTGTTTCATCGATATACATAGGCGCATCGGAAAGCTTAACTACTGCTTCATTCAGACGACCCCAATGTTCATCTTCCAATCTGCCTGTTTTCAAGACGCTCTGATCAAGCCTGCCCACCGAACCCAGCATACGCATCACCAGTTGCGCGCCGCCCATCTCCATCGAAAATACGGCGACAGGCAGCTTGCCCTCTACGGCAACATGTTCCGCGATATTGATGGAAAAGGCAGTTTTACCCATAGAGGGACGACCTGCCACAATAATCAAATCACCGGGCTGGAGACCTGAGGTTTTTTTATCCAAGTCGATAAACCCTGTTGACACACCGGTAACTTCATCCGGATTATCGCGTGAATAAAGCATGTCGATGCGCTCGACTACTTCCTTCAAAAGCGCAGGCATTTCGAGAAAACCTTGTTTGGATTTAGCCGTACTTTCCGCAATTTGGAATACCTTGTTTTCCGCTTCATCCAAAAGCTGCCCCGCATCCCTGCCTTGCGGATTGTAGGCACTACGGGCAATTTCGGTACCGACTTCGGCAAGCTGGCGCATGATAGAACGCTCGCGCACGATTTCGGCATAGCGGCGGATATTCGCAGCAGACGGCGTGTTTTGCGCCAAGGTAATCAGATAATTGAATCCGCCCGCCGCCTCTAGTTCTTCGTTACGCTCCAAACTCTCCTGAACGGTAATCACGTCGGCAGGACGGCTTTCGTTAATCAGATTGGCGATGGCGCGGAAAATCAGGCGGTGTTCGTGTCGGTAGAAGTCTTCACCGGTAACCACATCGGCGATTCTGTCCCAAGCCGAATTCTCGAGCAAAAGACCACCCAAAACGGATTGCTCCGCCTCCATCGAATGCGGCGGCAGCGACAACGCGCTGACTTCGCGGTCTTCAGACGACGTATCGGGATAATCGTTCATGGCGGCAATCCTAAATGAATGGAAATTGGAATCTGCTATTATAGCGCAGCACAAGTTTAATTGGTTTCCCTGATTTAAAGCAGGTAGAATAGCGATGCTGTCCGGTTTATCCCGAGCAGCGGACACTACCAAAATACAATCATATACAAATAATTTAGGAGCACTAAAAATGGAACATAAGCTGCCACAACTGCCTTATGAACTGGACGCATTGTCCCCGCATCTGAGCAAAGAGACTTTGGAATTCCACTACGGCAAACACCATCAAACCTACATCACCAATCTGAACAATCAAATCAAAGATACCGAATTTGAAAACCTGCCTTTGGAAGAGATTGTGAAAAAATCTTCAGGCGGTGTGTTCAACAACGCAGCCCAAACTTGGAACCACACCTTCTACTGGCTGGGTTTCACGCCTAAAGGTCAAGGCAAACCTTCCGGCGAACTGGCCGCCGCCATCGACGCCAAATGGGGCAGCTTCGAGAAATTCCAAGAAGCATTCTCCGCTTGCGCGGCAGGTACTTTCGGTTCCGGTTGGGCATGGCTGGTGAAAACCCCTGCCGGCGAATTGGATTTGGTTTCCACTTCCAACGCGGCAACTCCGCTGACCACTGAAAACACTCCGCTGCTGACCTGCGACGTATGGGAACACGCCTACTACATCGACTACCGCAACAGCCGCCCCAACTACCTGAAAGGTTTCTGGGAAATCGTCAACTGGGACGAAGTCGCCAAACGCTTTGCTGCTTAAATAATCGGTTGATATGAAAAGGTCGTCTGAAAACTTGGATTTGGGTTTTCAGGCGACCTTTTGTTGTTGCTTATGATTTCTCCGATATTTTAGAAATATTGGAAATGGCTGAAACTTCAGAAACTTGGATTAGTTTCTGGCAATAAGATTAATGGCGGCGCAAGTTTGGTAACACGATATAGTGGATTAACTTTAAACCAGTACGGCGTTACCTCGCCTTGCCGTACTATCTGTACTGTCTGCGGCTTCGTCGCCTTGTCCTGATTTAAATTTAATCCACTATATATGCCTGCTTATTTCCATCATAGGCAACCGAAGTAGATGCAACTTGTTTAAACATTTTATAAACGGATTTTAAAAAATAAACGTCGTCTGAAAGATACAGTCTTTCAGACGACGTTGGTGTTTCAGACATTGATTAAAACGGCGTAATTAAGCCAAGCCTTTTTTCTCCAGATAGCTTTCGTAATCGCCCAGATAGTGTTCGTAGCCGCCCTTGCCGTCCAGCTCGATAATCTGGGTGGCGAGCGAGGAGACGAATTGGCGGTCGTGCGATACGAAAATCAGCGTGCCGTTGTATTTCTCCAGCGCCATGTTCAGCGATTCGATGCTTTCCATGTCCATGTGGTTGGTGGGTTCGTCCATAATCAGTACATTGGGTTTCAACAGCAGAAGTTTGCCGTAGAGCATACGGCCTTTTTCACCGCCGGAGAGAACCTGCACTTTTTTCACCACGTCGTTGCTGCCGAAGAGCAAACGCCCCAAAGTGCCGCGGATGACCTGTTCGTCGTCGCCTTCTTGGCCCCATTGGCGCATCCATTCGCTCAGGTTCATATCGACGTCGAAGTCGTTTTCATGGTCTTGCGGATAATAGCCGACGTTGGCTTTTTCCGCCCATTTGATGGTGCCTGCATCGGGGGTGAGGCCGTCTGAATATTCGGGGTTGAACGCGCCGGCAAGGAGTTTCAGCAGGGTGGATTTACCCGCGCCGTTGGGGCCGATGATGGCGAGGCGCTGGCCGGCTTCGAGGATGAAGCTCAGGTTTTTGAACAACTGGGTTTCAAAGCGTTTGGCCAGGTTTTCGACTTCCACCGCCTGACGGTGCAGCTTGGCTTTTTCATCGGCTTCAAAGCGGATATACGGGTTTTGGCGGGTAGAAGGTTTCACTTCGACCATCTCGGCTTTGATTTTGTCTGCCTGTTTCAGACGGCTGGTTGCCTGACGGGCTTTGGATTTGTTGGCGGAGAAGCGGGCGACGAACTCTTGCAGCTCTTGCAGTTTCTCTTTTGCCTTGGCGTTGTCTTTCAGGGCGCGTTCGCGCGATTGGGCGGAGGCGAGCATGTAGTCGTCGTAGTTGCCCGGATAAATGGTGATGGTGTTGTAGTCCAAATCCGCCATGTGGGTGCAGACTTCGTTCAAGAAGTGACGGTCGTGCGAGATGATAATCATGGTGGAGTCGTATTGGTTCAACACGCCCTCCAGCCAGCGGATGGTATTGATGTCCAAGTTGTTGGTCGGCTCGTCAAGCAAGAGAACATCAGGTTTGGAGAACAGGGCTTGCGCCAGCAATACGCGCAGCTTGAAGCCCGGGGCGACTTCCGCCATGGTCGCATTGTGCAAATCTTCGGAAATGCCCACGCCGCTCAACAGTTCGGCGGCGCGTGCTTCGGCGGTGTAGCCGTCGTATTCGGCGAACTTGGCTTCCAGTTCGGCGGCTTTCATGTAATCGTCTTCGGTGGCTTCGGGGTTGGCGTAAATCGCGTCGCGTTCGGTCATTGCCGCCCACATTTCGGTATGCCCCATCATCACCACGTCCAGCACGCGCATGTCTTCGTAGGCAAACTGGTCTTGGCGCAGCTTACCCAAGCGCACGCCGTTTTCAATCGCGACTTCGCCCGCAGTCTGTTCCAAATCGCCGCCGAGGATTTTCATGAAGGTGGATTTGCCCGAACCGTTCGCGCCGATCAAGCCGTAGCGGTTGCCTTCGCCGAACTTGACGGATACGTTTTCAAACAGCGGCTTCGCGCCGAACTGCATGGTAATGCCGTTGGTAGAAATCATTATTGGTAAAACCTTTATAAATATAGATAAACAGGGTGTTATAATCGCCGGCGATTGTAGCATATTTTGTATAGGTCGTCTGAAACGGGGGCGGAGGAAATGGAAACCGAAAAAATCTATTACGCCGTGATTATTCTGTTGTGCGCCGCATCCATGCTGCTCAGTCCGTTTTTCTATATCCGCCGCACGCGATCGGGCGCAGAATTACGCCACGCACCTCGGCAATGGAAGCCGATTATTATTGCGAATTTGGTGATGATCATTGCTTTGGTGGCATGGTGGATATGGTTTTGATGATTTGATGAAAGGTATAAGAATGAATAAATTGATTTTAAGCACATTACTGCTCGCATTTTCCGTCGTAGCAACGGCATCCCCCGTATTTGAATGTATCGACAAATCAGGGCGTAAAACCTATACGCAGACCGGCGGCAAAAACTGCAAACCGGGCAATATCGGCAGACCTTCGGTTTATACCTCCGCCGCACCGTCCGCACACTCGGCATCAGCAAACGCTGCTTCAGGAAAAGCTCCATCCGAACAAATGCCACCTCCACCAGCCAGCGCAATACCCGGCTCATCTTCAGCGCAAAACGAATTGGCTCAGGCACAGAAAAATCTGGAAGAGGGCAAACAGGTCCGTTATGGCAACGAGCGAAACTACGCCCGCTATCAAGAACGGATTAAAGGTTTGGAGAATCAAGTGAAAGCCGCGCAGGAACGGGTTAATGCGGCAAACAGTATGGGTGGTGAAGGTGAGCTGATGCCCGAGTATTGATAGAGAAAAAGATGTCAATAAAAAGGTCGTCTGAAAAACCGTTTCGTTTATTTTCAGACGACCTTTCAATCGGAGGGGCAGGCGCAGCTTTCCGAGTATCGCGGTTAACTGTGCTATTATGTCGATATAAATATTCCGTCCGAAACGCTTATGAACGATGCAGACGATTATTTGGGCAAGATGCCTTTTTTTATTGTATTCCTCGACCCGCTGCACACGGATTTCCACAGCAGCGGCAAGCCTCTGAACGAATACATCGCCCGTCATCCGCTGATGCACGACAAGTTGCACCGCCCCGCCTTTGCCGCCAAAGTGTTGGAAATGGCAGCAAACAGCAGCAATATGCGTGTATTTGTCCGCAAAGCAGATGCGCTGATTAAGCATCCGCTGCATTATATTGTCCGTAACGGCGTTTTCCGAACTGAAGAGCAGATGTGGGCGTTTATCAATTCGCCCGAAAACATTGCCGCCGTCAAACAACCCTAAAAGGCCGTACCCCATGCTTTTGTTCATTGATAACTATGACAGTTTCACCTACAACATCGTCCAATATTTCGCCGAACTCGGTCAGGAAGTCGTCGTCCGCCGCAACGACGATATTACGCTTGAAGAAATCGAAGCTTTGAAACCGCAATACCTCGTTATCGGGCCGGGTCCTTGTTCGCCGAAAGAGGCGGGCATTTCTGTCGCCGCCATGCGCCATTTTGCCGGCAAGCTGCCGATTATGGGTGTGTGCCTCGGGCATCAGACGATAGGCGAAGCGTTTGGCGGGGATGTGGTGCGGGCAAAAACGCTGATGCACGGCAAAGTTTCGCCCGTGTTCCATTTGAACAAAGGCATGTTTAAAGATTTGCCCGATCCTGTCACCTGCACGCGTTATCACAGCCTTGTCATCGCCCGCGATACGCTGCCCGACTGTTTGGAAGTCACCGCATGGACGGAGGATCAGGAAATCATGGGCGTGCGGCACAAGGAATACGCCATCGAAGGCGTACAGTTCCACCCCGAAGCCCTGTTGACCGAACACGGACACGATATGTTGAGAAACTTTTTGGAAGAATTTAAAGACTTCCAAGTGTCCGCCGCTTAAACCAAACGTCGTCTGAAAACTTTCAGACGACGTTTGACGTAAAAATACCCGTAAAAAGGATTGAACCATGATTACACCGCAACAAGCCATCGAACGATTAATCAGCAACAACGAATTGTTTTACGACGAAATGACCGACCTGATGCGCCAGATTATGAGCGGGCAGGTGCCGCCCGAACAAATCGCCGCCATCTTGACCGGATTGCGGATTAAAGTCGAAACCGTATCGGAAATCACCGCCGCCGCCGCCGTCATGCGCGAATTTGCCGCCAAAGTGCCGCTGGAAAATTCAGACGACCTCGTCGATATTGTTGGTACGGGCGGGGACGGTGCAAAAACCTTCAATATTTCCACGACTTCCATGTTTGTCGCCGCTGCGGCAGGCGCGAAAGTCGCCAAACACGGCGGGCGCTCTGTTTCTTCGTCCAGCGGCGCGGCAGACGTGATGGAGCAGATGGGCGCGGTGTTGAACATTACACCGGAGCAAGTCGCCGAAAGCATCCGTCAAACAGGCTTGGGCTTTATGTTTGCCCAAAACCACCACAGCGCGATGCGCCACGTCGCGCCCGTGCGCCGTTCGCTCGGGTTTAGAAGCATTTTCAATATCTTGGGCCCGCTGACCAACCCTGCCGGCGCGCCAAACCAGCTCTTGGGCGTGTTCCACATTGATTTATGCGGCATCCTGTCGCGCGTATTGAAACAGCTTGGTTCCAAACACGTTTTGGTCGTGTGCGGCGAAGGCGGTTTGGACGAAATCACGCTGACGGGCAAAACCCGCGTTGCCGAGCTGAAAGACGGAGAAATCCGCGAATACGACATCAGCCCCGCCGATTTCGGTATCGAAATCCGCCGCGATTTGGACGAAATCAAAGTCGCCAACGCGCAAGAGTCTTTGGAAAAAATGGATGAAGTGTTGAGCGGCAAACATGGCGCGGCACGCGACATCGTCCTGCTCAACGCCGCCGCCGCGCTCTATGCCGGCAATGTCGTGCCTTCGTTGGCGGACGGTGTCAAAGCCGCCGAAGCAGCCATCGATTCAGGCAAGGCAAAAGCGAAAAAAGAAGAATTTGTCCGCTTTACGCAGCAATTTGCCAAAGAGTAAGCAAAGGTCGTCTGAAAACGGGAAGCCAGTTTTCAGACGATTTTTTATAGCAACTCTCGAATATTCGGATATTGATAAGGCGTTTATTTATGTTGATGCTTCCTTCAAATCGTCTGAAACCGTTTTTTCAGACGACCCATATCCTCTTAAATCAGATTTAACTATCGGATTTTAATGATAATTGGGAATGTGGTTGCATTGAAGGCGGGGGCGGTTTGTTATATAGTGAAATAAAAAAACAGACCGGATGATTGAGTCGGGGCGTTTTGCGTGCTTTATATAGTGGATTAACTTTAAACCAGTACGGCGTTGCCTCTCCTTGCCGTACTATCTGTACTGTCTGCGGCTTCGTCGCCTTGTCCTGATTTAAAGTTAATCCACTATAAAATAAGAGTTGGTTGGCATTTGTATCGGGCAGGGTTGGGATGATGCGTTGACGGTTGACGGCAGCGTCCGCAGACAGCCTGATATTTCAGAAGATTTTTGTTTCATTTGGGTCTTGGATATTTGTCCTATGACAACAATACAGGCAGATGAGGTGAAGATAATGAACGGTGTAACCAGTGCGCAATTTATTTCCGCAGGCATTCATTTTTATCCCAGATGCGGCTACAAGCGGCTGTCCGAGCAGGCGATCGCGGAGCATTTGAATTCGAATTTGGAAACGTTCAACAGGATGTTTGCCGATAAAGACGAATTTGTGAAGGCGATGTTGATTGAGTACAGCAATCGGGCTTTGGGGCGGGTGTCGTTCGATTTTGCCCAAAATATCGAAGATACGGAGCGGCTGTATCAGATTGTCTGGCGGCTGGCGGTAACGATACGCGAGCATTTGGCGTGGATACACAGGATGCTGCTGGACAGCGAAGAAGGCGTGGATTTGATTACCAAAGCGTTGAAAAAGCAGCATAAGATGCTTGCCTACGGGATGATCCGGCATATCAAGAAGTGCAACGGTAGGGAGGGTGTGTCGGAATTGGAATTGTTGAATCAGTTTGAGTTCCTCAATGGCGCGGTTATCTCGCCGATGATTATGAACACGCGCTACCGTATGTTGGGGATACTGACCGATGAGATGAACGGGCGGCATGAGGATTTGCTGACCGATTCGTCCATCCACCAAAGGATAGATTGGGCGTTTGCCGCGCTGTTTCCGCATTACCGCTCTAAGGCGCGTCCGTTTTGACGATTAAGGTGTAACGCAACATGAAAAAAGCTGTTATTGCTTCTCTTGCCGTCGCGCTGGCTGCGGGCGGTGTGTGGTATGCCCTTCAAAACCAAAAAGAAACCCTGCCGACATGGATCGCGCAATCCAACGGGCGGCTGGAACTGAACCGCATCGATGTCGCCAGCCTGTATCCGGGGCGGGTGAAGGCGGTACTGGTGGAAGAGGGCGCAGACGTGAAAGAGGGCGATATTCTGGCGGAACTGTCGTCTGAAACCAGCAACAGCCGTTTGGAAGAAGCGCGGGCGGCGGAATTGCGGCAAGAAGAGGCGGTCGGGCGCGCCAAAGCTGCCGAAGCGCAGATGAAACAGACGGTTGCGCGCGCGCAGGCGAATGTGGACGCGAACAGGCAGCAGCTGCGCGTGGCGAAAATGGAGCTGGACAATGCCCGTAAATTGCTTGCCGACCAGCTGGTGTCGCAATCGGAAGTTACCAAGCGTCAGGCAGATTATGAGCGCGCTGTTGCAGCAGTCAAAGCAGCCGAAGCGGCACGGGACGAAGCGCAGGCGACGGTAGCGCAAAGTGCCGCCGCGCAAGCGGAAGCGCGCGCCGGTGTCGAACAGGCGAGGGCGGCAGTCAAATCGGCCACATCCGCCAACGATGATATGAACATCCGCGCGCCGATAGCCGGCAGGGTGGAATACACCATTGCGGAAGCAGGCAACGTGGTCGCGGCGGGTTCGAAAGTGGTCAGCCTGCTTGATCCTGCCGATGTTTCGATGAATATTTTCCTGCCGACCGACAGCATGAGCCGTCTGAAAGTCAATGATGATGCGCGTATCCGTTTGGACGGCATTGACGCGGTGTTCCCCGCCAAAATCAAATTTATCGCGACGGACGCCCAGTTTACGCCCAAGTCGGTGGAAACGGTCGATGAACGCGCGAAGCTGATGTTTAAAGTGAAATTGCAAGTGCCGCGCGAAACGGCGGTGAAATACAACCGCCTGCTGAAAGGCGGGCTGACGGGCAATGGTTTCGTAAAAACCGACGCCAAGGCAGCATGGCCTGCCGAGTTGGCGGTGAGGTTGCCGAATTGATAGCGCTCAAATTCGGACGGCCTCAAGTTAAAACAAAGGTTTATGGCTAAAAGAGGTCGTCTGAAAACGGGATTTTGCTTTTCAGACGACCTCTTTCCATTCAAGCATCACCACTATATAGTGAATTAAATTTAAATCAGGACAAGGCGACGAAGCCGCAGATAGTACAGATAGTACGGAACCGATTCACTTGGTGCTTCAGCACCTTAGAGAATCGTTCTCTTTGAGCTAAGGCGAGGCAACGCCGTACTGGTTTAAAGTTAATCCACTATAAAAAGAACATCTATCCGGAAGCGCAGCCCGAAGCGTCTCCATCAAATCAGGACAAACAAAATGAAAACCAAAACATGGCGCATTGAAGAAGGTGCGCCTTATCCGATGGGCGTGTCGCTGACTGAGGAAGGGGCGAATTTTGCGCTGTTTTCCATCCATGCCGAAAAAGTCGAGCTGTGCCTCTTTGACAAGGGAAAGGAAACCCGTTTGGAAATGCCTTCGCGGCGCGGGTCGGTGTTTTATGGTTTTGTGCCGGAGGTCGGGGCAGGGCAGCGGTATGGTTTTCGTGTTTACGGGCGTGCTGATGCGCCGGGCGGCTCGTGTTTCAATCCGAACAAATTGTTGATTGACCCGTATTCCAAAAAAATCGACGGCAAACCGAGTTATCGGGACGATGAGGAAATGGCGTGGTTCCGTCCGGAAGACAGGCGGGACAATGCGGCGGTGGCACCCAAAAGCGTGGTGGTGGGCGACGATGATTTCGATTGGGGCGACGACCGTCGCCCGAACCATCCGTGGGGCAGGACGATAGTGTACGAAGCCCATGTGAAAGGCTTTACCAAGCAATTCCCCGATTTGGAACACGCGGGAACGTATCAAGCGCTGACCGATCCGCGCGTGGTTGATTATTTGAAAACTTTGGGCGTTACCGCCGTCGAGCTGCTGCCGGTACACCAGCATTTGGACGAATACCACCTGCAAAAAATGGGCTTGAGCAATTATTGGGGCTACAACACTTATTCCCATTTTGCCGTCGAGCCGTCTTATGCCGCCGATGCCGAATGCGCAGCGGAAGAGTTGAAGCAGGCGGTCAAAGCCTTGCATCAAGCAGGTTTGGAAGTGATTTTGGATGTTGTGTACAACCATACCGCCGAGCAGGACGAAAAAGGCCCGATGCTTTGCCAGCGCGGCATAGACAATGCTTTGTGGTATTGGTTGAAGCCCGACGGCAGCTATGAAAACTGGTCGGGCTGCGGCAATACGTTGAACATCGTCCGCCGCGACGTAACCCGTTGGGCGGCGGACAGCCTACGCTATTGGGCGGAAGCGTTTCATGTAGACGGTTTCCGCTTCGACTTGGGAACGGTATTGGGGCGCGAACCGGATTTTCAGGCTTACGGACGCTTTTTTCAGGTGGTTTACCAAGACCCCGTGTTGGCATGCTGCAAACTGATTGTCGAGGCGTGGGACATCGGCGAAGGCGGCTATCACTTGGGCAATTTCCCGCAGCCTTTTGCTGAGTGGAACGGACGTTTCCGCGACGATATGCGCGCGTTTTGGGTGTGGGAAAGCGGCAATTTGGGCGCGTTTGCCGAACGTCTGGCGGGGTCGTCTGATATTTTCAACCACAGCGGCCGCCATCCTTCCGCCAGCATCAATTTCATCACCGCACACGATGGTTTTACGCTGCGCGATTTGGTCAGCTACAACGAAAAACACAACCATGCCAACGGTGAAGACAACCGCGACGGGCATAACGAAAACATCAGCTACAACCACGGCATCGAGGGCGAAACCGAAGATGCGGCAATTTTGGAAGACCGCTCCTACACCGTCAAAGCCTTGCTTGCTTCGCTGTTCCTTGCCAACGGCACGCCCATGCTGCTGGCGGGTGACGAGTTCGGCAACAGCCAACAGGGGAACAACAATAGTTATTGTCAGGACAACCCGATTACTTGGCTGGATTGGCAGCAGGCGGACGAAGCGTTGCAAGGCTATACGCGCGATTTAATCCGCCTGCGCCAAGAAATCAAATTATTGGGCGATGATGTCTGGTGGAAACAAGAGCGCGTCCGCTGGCTCAATATTCAAGGCGAACCGATGAGCGAGCTTTGTTGGCACAACCGCGGCGCAAAAGCCATGCAGATCGTTTTGGATGATGAATGGCTGCTGTTGATCAATGCCAAGCGTAGTCAACAAATATTTAACCTGCCTCAAGGAAGTTGGCAGATTTCTTGCGTACCATCCGAGAAGTTTAATTACAATGCAGACGGCAAGCTGACAGTCGAACATATGGGTATTTGGATTTTGCAACGTAAAAATACATCGCCGAATATATGACATATGTCATTAATAAGATGTTTTTAAAAGAAACCCTATTATTTAAACTGCCTCAGTTATAATGCCGAAGATGAGTAATAAATTTACCTGATTGACCTGCTTAACGGAACATAAAGGCATACGGCTTTTCAGACGACCTCAGACCGCCAAAAGATACAAATTCCCCCGCTTCATCATCCCATCCCCAACAGAGAAAGGCTATCATGGCTAAGAAAAAACAACCCATTTCAGGTTTTGATTACGTCATGCCGAAACCGGATGCCGAAACCATCCGCAAGTCCATCGTCTATAAATTGATTTTTATTTTGGGCGTCGATCCGAAAGAGGCGACCGAACACCAATGGCTCAACGCCGCCATGCTCGCCGCGCGCGACCTGATTGCCGAAGACTTCCTGCAAACCCGCCGCGCCCACATTGACAACGGCAAACGCATGGTTTACTACCTTTCCATGGAATTCCTGTTGGGACGCGCCTTCGTCAACGCGTTGATTAACGAAGGCGTGTATGCCGAATTTGAAGAGGCGTTCAAACAACTGGGTAAAGAGTTCGCCGACATCTGCGAACAAGAACAAGACCCCGGCTTGGGCAACGGCGGTTTGGGCCGCCTGGCCGCCTGCTTCCTCGACTCGCTCGCCACCTTGCGCATTCCCGCCATGGGCTACGGCATCCGCTATCAATACGGTATGTTCAAACAAGAAATCGTGGACGGCCAGCAGGTCGAAAAACCCGATTTGTGGCTCGACCAAGATTTGGCATGGCAAATCGGCCGCCCGAACAAACAATACGCCGTCAGCTTCGGCGGACAGGTCATCAATATGGGTGACAAAAAAGAATGGCATCCGAGCGAAGAAATTTCCGCGATGGCATACGATGAAATCATCCCTGGCTACGGCGGCGACGTCGCCAATCCGTTGCGCCTGTGGACGGCTCACGCCGGTAGCCGCTTCGACTTGGCAGATTTCAACCGCGGCGATTACGCTTCCGCCGTCCGCGCGCAAAACAGCGATGAAAACATCTCGCGCGTCCTCTATCCGAACGACTCCACCGACAGCGGCCGCGAACTGCGCCTGAAACAGGAATATTTCCTGGTTTCCGCATCCGTACAAGACATCGTGGCGCGCCACAAATGCCGTTTCCCCAGCATCAAAAACCTTGCCGATAAAGTCGCCATCCACCTGAACGATACCCACCCCGTACTGGCGATTCCCGAGCTGATGCGCATCCTGATTGACGAAGAAGGCATTGCGTGGACCGAAGCATGGAATATGTGCTGCAAGATTTTCTCTTACACCAACCACACCCTGATGAGCGAAGCCTTGGAAACTTGGCCGGTCGATTTGATGGGCCGCCTGCTGCCGCGCCATTTGGACATCATCTTTGAAATCAACGCCTACTTCTTGAACGCCCTGCGCGCCATCGGCAACTTCGACGACGACTTCGTCCGCCGCGTGTCCATCATCGATGAGAACAACGGTCGCCGTGTCCGCATGGCATGGCTGGCAGTCATCGGTTCGCACAAAGTCAACGGCGTGGCGAAAATCCACTCCGACCTGATGACCACTTCCATATTCGCCGACTTTGCCAAAGTGTTCCCCGAACGCTTCACCAATGTGACCAACGGCGTAACCCCGCGCCGCTGGATCAACATCGCCAACCCCGAGCTGACCCGTTTCCTCGATAAACACTTGGGCGAACAAGACTGGCGCCTGCATTTGGACAATCTGACCAAGCTCAACGAAAAAGTTGACGATGCAAGCGTACAGGCAGAATTCAGCGCAGTGAAAAAAGCCGCCAAAGAACGCCTCGCCAAATACATCGAAACCGAATTGGGCATCAAGGTCAACACGGACGCGCTATTTGACATCCAAATCAAACGCATCCATGAATACAAACGCCAGGCGTTGAATGTAATGCACATCGTCGACCGCTACAACAAAATCTTGGAAAACCCGGATTTCGACTGGCAGCCGCGCGTCTTCATCTTTGCCGGTAAAGCCGCATCCGCCTACTACATGGCGAAAAAAATCATCCGCCTGATTAACGACGTAGCGAAAACCATCAACAACGACGAACGCATCCGCGACCTGATTAAAGTCGTCTATATCCCGAATTACAGCGTCAGCCTCGCCCAAATCATCATCCCCGCCGCCGATTTGCACGAACAAATCTCATTGGCAGGCACAGAGGCATCCGGCACCAGCAACATGAAGTTCGCCCTCAATGGTGCGCTCTGTATGGGTACGCTGGACGGCGCGAACGTTGAAATTCTGGAAAAAGTCGGAGCGGACAACTGCTTTATCTTCGGCAACACCGTTGAACAAGTGGAAGAACTCCGCCGCAACGGCTACGACCCGCTGGGCTACATCGAACGCGATCACGACCTGCGCCGCGTCGTCAACCAAATCAGCAGCGGCACGTTCTCCCCCGAAGAGCCGAACCGCTACAACGACGTCCTGCAACCTTACGGCGATTTCTATCAACTGATGGCGGATTTCCGCAGCTACATTGACACGCAATACAAAGCGGACGAACACTACCGCAATGTTGCCGCATGGCGTAGATCCGCGTTGATCAACATCGCCAATATGGGCTTCTTCTCGTCCGACCGATCCATCGCCGACTACTGCCGCGATATTTGGTACATCAAGCCGCTGACTTTGAAAGAGTTGCCTAAACACCAATAAGGTGGATATGAATTAGGTAGTAAACAAAAAACAGCCGATACGGAAAAGTATCGGCTGTTTTTTATTGTGTAATATTTTAAGAGAGGCTCATAATATAGTCAATTAAAATCAAAATAGGACAGTAACGCATCGTCAAATCGGGCGTAATCAGACAATACGGTTCGCAGATACCGCTTAATATTCGCCCACACCTTCTCAATCGG
>ERZ772799.333-NODE-333-length-18557-cov-10.729975_pt1 | contig 18557 bp, 18 predicted proteins | sample MGYA00511345_ERZ772799 | MGnify/ENA primary metagenome ERZ772799 (study PRJEB29015, sample SAMEA2738037) | human oral metagenome | biome: human oral; feature: human-associated habitat; material: saliva | place: China | collected 2238 ... | reverse complement strand
TTGACGGCGTGGAAATCCACGGCGCGAACGGCTATTTAATCCAACAGTTTTACTCCGCCCAAAGCAACCGCCGCAGCGATCAATGGGGCGGTAGCTTGGAAAACAGAATGCGCTTTCCGCTCGCCGTCGTCGATGCCGTTGCCGCCGTCCGCAACAAACACCAACGCAACGACTTCATCATCGGCTACCGCTTCTCGCCCGAAGAGGCAGGCGAAGACGGGCTGACCATGACCGAAACCGGCGCACTGATTGACGCGCTGGTACAAAAGCCGCTGCAATACCTGCACGTTTCCTTGTGGGAATTCGATAAGAAAATCCGCCGCGGCGGCGATACGGCGCAAACCCGTATGCAGTTCATCCATGACCGCATCAACGGCAAGCTGCCCCTTATCGGCGTGGGCAACCTGTTTACCGCCGACGATATTCTGGCGGCGTTTGAAACCGGCTGGGCGGAATTTATCGCATTGGGCAAAACCGTCATGATCAATCCGCACATCGCCACACAAATCCGCGAAGGCCGCGAAGCCGAAATCGAAACGCAACTCGACCCGGCGCGCGCCGACCATTACGGCTTCCCCGACATCCTGTGGGAATTTTCCGCCAGCGGTACGCAATCGTGGCTGCCGCCGGTAAAAGGCGCGGACTGGAAGCCGGTGGATGCTTGATTGAACAATTCAGCCGTCTACCGCTTTTCGAGCAGGGTAGGGGATGAAATTGCCGTTACAGCTAAAGAGGTCGTCTGAAAAACGTTTTCAGACGACCTCTTTCTTGTCCGACAAAACGCTATGTTTTTCAGTTACAATACGCGCTTATTATAATGATCGACAGTTTGAAGAGACGCGATGAAAGAACATAAGGCCCGGAAACGCTTCGGGCAGAATTTTTTGCAGGACACGCGGATTATTGCCGATATTGTCAACGCAGTGCGTCCGCAGGCGGATGATGTGGTGATTGAGATCGGGCCGGGTTTGGCGGCGATTACCGAGCCTTTGGCGAAGAAGCTGAACTGCCTGCACGTTATCGAAATCGACCGCGACATCGTACGTCGTCTGAAAACGCTGCCGTTTGCGGATAAGCTCGTGATTCATGAAGGCGATGTATTGCAGTTTGATTTCAACAGCATCGCGGGCAAAAAGAAAATCGTCGGCAACCTGCCGTACAACATTTCCACGCCGCTTTTGTTCAAGCTGGCGGAAGTGGCGGACGATGTCGTCGATATGCACTTTATGCTGCAAAAGGAAGTGGTCGAGCGCATGGTTGCCGTGCCGAAAAGCAACGACTACGGCCGCTTGGGCGTGATGCTGCAATATTTTTTCGATATGGAGCTGCTGATTGACGTGCCGCCCGAATCGTTTGACCCTGCGCCGAAAGTTGATTCGGCAGTGGTGCGCATGATTCCGGTGAAACACCGCATCGGCAAGGCAGACGATTTCGAGCATTTCGCCAAACTGGTGAAACTCGCCTTCCACCAACGCCGCAAAACCATACGCAACAATCTGAAAGAGCTTGCCGGCGACGAGGATTTACAGGCAGTCGGCATCAGCCCGCAAGACCGTGCCGAACATATCGCGCCGGAGAAATATGTGGAACTGAGCAATTATCTCGTCCGTAAGGTCGTCTGAAAACATCTGGAAACAACATGATTAAATTCAAAAATGTACATAAACATTTCAAAGACCTGCACGTCATCAACGGCGTCAATCTGGAAGTGAAGCAGGGTGAAGTGGTGGTGGTTTGCGGACCTTCGGGCAGCGGCAAATCGACGCTCATCCGTACCGTCAACCAGCTTGAAAGCATTGAGAGCGGCGAGATTTGGGTGGACGGTATCAATGTTGCCGATCCGCAAACGGATTTGAACAAGGTGCGTGAGGAAGTGGGTTTTGTGTTCCAAGGCTTCAATCTGTATCCGCATCTGACCGTATTGGAAAACATCATCCTGTCGCCGATGAAGGTGAAAAAACAAAGCCGCGAACAGGCTGAGGAAAAGGCGATGGAGCTGTTGGAACGCGTGGGTTTGGCGCATAAAAAAGATGCATTCCCCAGCCAGCTTTCCGGCGGACAGCAGCAGCGTGTGGCGATTGCGCGCGGGCTGGCGATGGAGCCGCGAGTGATGCTGTTTGACGAACCGACTTCCGCACTCGACCCGGAAATGGTCGGCGAGGTGTTGAAAGTGATGCAGGATTTGGCGGAAAGCGGCATGACCATGATGTGTGTTACACATGAAATGGGCTTTGCGCGCGAAGTGGCAGACCGCATTATTTTCGTGGATAAAGGACAGATTTTGGAAAACGAAACGCCTGAAGAGTTTTTTACCAATCCGAAACACGAACGCGCCAAACAGTTCTTGCAGCAAGTGATGACGCATTAACAGCTTGTCAAAAGGTCGTCTGAAAGACAGATTTGGGCTTTCAGACGACCTTTGGCGAATGCAACCGATAGATATAGACGGCAAAGAAACCATTTCTCATTTTGCCGTAGCAAAGGAAAACCATGTATTTTGTTGACCGTACCGCCGTCGTGCTTAAGCCGACCGCCCGCTTTTTGGAATGGCTGAAATCCGCCGACGAAAATATGCCCGATCTGACCATCGAGCAACTCCGTGCCAACTGTTCCGTGTTCCTCGTGCCGCAGTTTGACGAGCCGGAAGAGGTGATTGCCTATTTTGACGAACGCTACCAACAGATTTTCGAGGCAGAACTCGCAGGCTGGGACATCGACAAAAGCAAGTGGCCGCAAGACATGAGCCTGAAGGCGTTTTGGGAATTTTTCGATACCGAAATCCACGATATGGTTTTGGACATGGAAGAGGCGGAATTGAGCATTACGCCCGTGTTTGACAATATGATGTAGGGCGATGCGCGCTTTTCAGACGACCTTGAAGCCGTCCCGTTCTTTAAAAGCCTTGTCCGTTTGGTTGCATTTGTCCGCAGTGGCCGTGTGCCTGATATGGTTTTACGGCTGGATGATGTGGTTCGGGCTGGCGGCGTTGGCGGGCAGTTTTGTCCACGCTTGGCGCGTGGTGAATTTGCGGACGGCGGGTGCGGTAAAGAAAATCGCCATCGACCGCCATGCGCGCGCTTCCGTGTTTTGCGGAGACGGAGAAGGGCAGGGCGCGGTGTTGGACGGTGCGACGATGCTGACTCCTTACGCTTTGTTTTTACAGTGGAACGCCGACGGTAAAACGATACGGCAATGCGTCACGCCCGATATGGCGGATAAAGAATCTTACCGTCGTCTGAAAGTTTGGGCGCGCTGGTGTCAGGTTCAGGATGCCGGGCATCCGCTTTAATTCGGTAAAGCGGTTTTCCGCCTTGTTCTCGTCAAATTAAACCCAATATAAAAACAGTCCACACAAGCAGCCGAAGCCGCCCCATTATTCGAAACGACGGTTTCAGACGACCTTTTAAAAAACGAAACACACATGAAAACATTACAAGACTGGCTCTCGCATTTGGAAACCGCCCACAGTGGCGGCTTAATCGACATGGGCTTGGAACGCACGGGTGAAGTGAAAAAACGCATGAAACTCGAGCCGCAATGCCCCGTCGTCGTCGTTGCGGGAACAAACGGGAAAGGTTCGGTCTGCGCCTACCTGACGCAGATTTACAAACAGGCAGGCTTCAAAGTCGGTACGCTGACCAGTCCGCATTTATTGCGTTACAACGAACGCATCGCCGTCAACGCCGAGCCGGTTTCAGACGACCTCATCACCGCTTCCTTCGAGCGCATCGAAGCGGCGCGCAGCGAAATATCGCTGACTTATTTTGAATTCAATGCCTTGGCGGCGGTCGATATCTTCATACGCGAACAAGTCGATGTGATGATATTGGAAGTCGGCTTGGGCGGACGTTTGGACGCGGTCAATGTGTTCGACTGCGATTGCGCGGTGGTTACCAGCGTGGATTTGGACCATCAGGCGTTTTTGGGCGATACGGTCGAGCAGGTCGGCTTTGAAAAAGCAGGCGTGTTCCGCAGCGGCAAACCCGCAATCTGCGGGCAAAACCCTGCGCCCGAATCGTTGGTCGCACACGCCGAAGCCATAGGCGCGAAACTGCTGATGGTGCAGCGCGATTTCGATTTTTCCTCATTGGAAAACATCCAATGGAACTACCGCTTCCATCCGCAGCATTCAGACGACCCCGCGCGCAACCGCAATTCCCTGCCGTTCCCCGCATTGCGCGGCGCATACCAGCTTTCCAACGCCGCCTGCGCGTTGACCGTGTTGGAATGTTTGAACGAAAAATTGCCGGTGGACATCGGCGCCATCAAGCGCGGATTGCTGCTGGTTGAAAACCCCGGGCGCTTCCAAGTCCTGCCCGGCCGTCCGCTGACCGTTTTGGATGTCGGACACAATCCCCACGCCGCCCGCGCCTTACGCCGCAGCCTGATTAATTTGGCTTTTGCGCAAAAGCGCACCGCCGTGTTCAGCATGCTGTCCGACAAAGACATAGACGGCGTGTTGGAAATCGTTAAAGACCAGTTTGACGAGTGGTATATCGCACCTTTGGACGTGCCGCGCGGCATGACCGCGGAAGCCTTGCAGGCGAAACTGGAAGCACAAAACATCGAAAATATACAAACTTTTACCTCAGTTCGCGAGGCGTACCGCGCAGCTTTGGCTAAGGCGGGCGAAAATGATAGAATCGTTGTTTTCGGCTCATTTCATACCGTTGCCGACGTGATGGCGGCGTTGTAAAAGGAAATCTCCATGTCTGACAATAAGCAAAATGAAGTTCTGACCGGTTACGAACAGCTCAAACGCCGCAACCGCCGCCGCTTGGTTATGGCATCGGGGTTGGTGGCGGCATCGACCGTTTTATTGGGCGTCGCCCTGTCAACCGGACCGGAAAACAAGCCAGAAGAAAACGCCCAAACTACAACCATCCAACAAAACAACGCCAACGCAGAACCTGCCAACTTGGCGGATGCGACCGTGTTGGAGCCTTCTACCAAAGAAGATTTGGAAGCAGCGGCAGAAGCGGCTAAAAATGCCGATGCCGAAGTAGCGGACAAACCGCAGGAAACCGCTGCTCCGGAGCAAACTGCGCAAGCTGAGCCGCAACCTGATGCGCCGCCAGCCGCGCCCGAAGATGTAGGCCCGTCTTTGGTGCTGATTAACGATACGCTGTCAGACAGCGACATCAAAGGTTTGGAAGAATCCGAGAAAATCCAAAAAGCCGAAGCCGCCAAACGCGAAGCAGCCGAGCGCCGCGCGGAAGAGCGCCGCCGTAACCGTGAAGAGCAGCGTAAAGCGCAGCAGCTTCAAGCCCAAGAAGCAGCGGAACGCGAAGCCAATGCCGCAGCGCGTAAACGTGCGCTTCAAGCTGCCAAAGCCGAGAAGGCGGAACGTGCCGCCGCAGCCGAGCGCAACAAGCTGGCGCAGTTGGAAAAAGCCGAGAAAGCCGTTGCCGAACGTAAGGCGTTAAAAGCCAAAGAAGAAGCGGCGGCGAAACACAAAGCGGCAGCGGAAAAAGCCAAAGAAACCGTCACAGCATCCGCATCCGAACCTAAAGAAAGAATTCGGGTAGATGCTTCCAAATACGAAAAAATCGAAACAGCCGGCAAAAAAGCTTCCGCGGTAAGGGAAGCCGAAGCGAAAGTTGCCAAAGCCAAAACCGAGCAAACCGCTAAGGCAGAGAAAACCGCTACTGCCGAAAGGTCGTCTGAAAAGGCAAAAACCAAAACCGCCGAAGTCAAATCAGGTAAAAAAGCCGCCATTCAGGCAGGTTATGCTGAAAAAGAACGCGCCTTGAGCCTGCAACGCAAAATGAAAGCGGCAGGTATCGACTCAACCATTACCGAAGTGATGACGGATAAAGGCAAAGTTTACCGCGTCAAATCGGGCACATACAAAAACGCCTACGACGCCGAACGCGACTTGAACAAACTGCGCGTACACGGCATTGCCGGACAGGTAACCAATGAATGATATTCCGTTAGCCGACATACTCGCCTTCGGCGTGATCGCAGCGTGTATCGTGATGTCGATGATACGCGGCGTCATTGCCGAAGCGGGTTCGCTGTTTGCGTGGGTGATTTCCTTTTTGTTGGCTAAAACGTTTGCCGTGCCGTTTTCGGAAGTGGCGTTTAAATCGATTCAACCGCGCGCCTTGGGCGTTGCCATTTCGTTTGTCGTGATTTTCTTTTTGGCGCGTTTTTTACAGCAGTTTTTACGCACCATACTGACCAACGCAGCGTCATCGATGGGCTTGGGCAGCGTCAACAGAGTATTGGGCGGCGTGTTCGGCGCAGCCAAAGGCGTGTTGCTGGTGACTTTGGCGGTCATGGTCTGCGCCCACACCGATTTGCCGGAAACGGAAGATTGGCAAAGCTCGTACAGCATTCCTTATTTCCAATCATTGTCTGAAGTCATCATGCCTTATCTGCCCGGTCAGAAGGACAAGGCGGAAGATAAGGCGGAATCGTAAATCCACCGGTTTCAGACGACCCCGATTACATCAAAGGTCGTCTGAAACCGGTTTTTATTGGGATATATTGTTGTATAGAGAGTTAAGTTTATAGTGGATTAAATTTAAATCAGGACAAGGCGACGAAGCCGCAGACAGTACAAATAGTACGGCAAGGCGAGGCAACGCCGTACTGGTTTAAATTTAATCTACTATAAACACCTGCACAGCTTTACTTTACTCTGGTTTGAAAAGAATAATTTTTTATTGAGTTATCAGGGTAATAAGTGAAATAGTTTTATACATTTTGCTGTCGGCAACCTCATTGCCTTGCTCTGATTTAAGTTTAACCCAATATTTTTTAGATCAAATTTCTGCGAAGATCCGTTATAAGAATTGCAAAATAAAAATCCCCACTGAAAAGTGGGGATTTTGCTTTGCAATTCTTTTGCTTAACCTTTGCGGGCAGGCAATTTTTCTTTAATGCGGGCCGCTTTACCAGTCAGGCCGCGCAGGTAGTACAGTTTGGCGCGACGGACGTCACCGCGGCGTTTTACTTCGATTTTTTCTACGGTAGGGGAGTAGAGTTGGAAGGTACGCTCAACGCCTTCGCCGCTGGAAATTTTGCGGACGATGAAGTTGCTGTTCAAGCCGCGGTTACGACGGGCGATAACAACGCCTTCGTAAGCTTGCAGACGGCTGCGTGAACCCTCTACTACGCGTACGGAAACGACTACGGTGTCGCCCGGTGCGAATTCGGGGATTTCTTTGTTCAGGCGAGCGATTTCTTCTTGCTCTAATTGTTGAATCAGGTTCATTGTTTTTCCTAAATTATGATTGGATTTCCTGTTGCTCTTGCAAGATTTCTTTTAAGAGGCGGGATTCCTTTGGGATTAAACTGCGCTTTTCCAGCAGGTCTGGTCTGCGCTCCAGGGTGCGCCGCAGCGATTGTTTCAACCGCCATTCGGCTATCAAGCCATGATTGCCCGAACGCAATACGTCGGGAACAGTTATGCCTTGGAATTCTAAGGGTTTGGTGTAATGGGGGCAGTCTAGTAGGTCGTCTGAAAACGAATCCTGTTCGGCTGACTGTATATCACCCAATACGCCGGGTATCAGTCTGAGTACAGCATCCATCAGCATCATGGCGGGTAGCTCTCCGCCGGAAACGACAAAGTCGCCTATACTGATTTCTTCATCTACGCTACCTTGCAAAAGGCGTTCGTCAATTCCTTCGTATCGTCCGCAAAGCAGTATGAGATGCGGAGATTTTGCAAGTTCTACGGCTTTTTTGTGCGTCAGCGGTTGACCTTGCGGGCTAAGGTAGATGACTTTTGCAGGTGCTGAAGATGTTTGTTTGGCTTCCTCTATCGCTGCTTGTAGCGGTGGCGCCATCATAATCATTCCCGGGCCTCCGCCAAAGGGGCGGTCGTCAATATAGCCGAGTTTGTTATCGGCGAATTTTCGGGGATTGATGGCTTGGAATTGCCAAAGGTTTTGTTTTTTTGCGCGACCGGTTACGCCGTATTCGGTGATGCTGTCGAACATTTCGGGGAAGATGGTGATGGCTTGAATCAACATCAGTAGTCTAAGCCCCAGTTGGCGGTAATGGTTTTGCTTTCGGTATCGACGGTTTCAATGTAGTTGGATACGAACGGGATCAGGATTTGACCATGTTCTCCATTAATCATCAAAACATCGTTGGCACCGGTTTCCATCAGGTTTGTGACTTTGCCGAGCACGATATTGTCTTTGTTGACAACGGTCATGCCGACTAAATCTGCCCAATAATATTCGTCTTCCTCGGTAGGAGCGAATTCTTCTCGGGGAATTTCGATGGTATAGCCGCGAAGGGCAAAAGCTTGATCGCGATCATCTATGCCTTCGAATTTAACCTGAAGCTCTCCGCTGACGATTTTGCCGGCTTCGAGTGTAACGTTCAGGGTTTTACCGTCTGTGCTTAACTGCCACTCAGGGTAGTCCAGGAGGCTGTCGGCGTATTCTGTATTGGCGGCTATTTTGAGCCAGCCTTTGATGCCGAATACGCCTTTGATGTAGCCCATGGCTACCCGTTGTCGAGTGTCGGTCATAGCAAGATTAGCCGTTGATTAAGCAGCAGCTTTTTGTTCTTTGATCAGTTTTGCAACTGCGTCGCTGACTTGTGCGCCTTGGGCGATCCAGTGGTTCAGGCGGTCGGCTTGGAGGCGTACGCGCTCTTGTTTTTCATTGGCAACAGGGTTGTAGAAGCCAACGCGCTCGATGAAGCGGCCGTCGCGGCGGTTGTGGGAGTCGGCAACGACTACGTGGAAGAAGGGACGGTGTTTAGAACCACCGCGAGCCAAACGGATAACTACCATTTTGAGTCCTTTTGAGAAAATCGGATAGATAAGAAACCGCTAATTTTAGGATATTTTGCGTTGTTCATGCAAGTTTTTATTTGTTTTTGTTGCTGTTTTGCGGAGTGGTCAGGTTGAGGCGTGCTTGGCATAAAGTGTTGTCTTCTTCTGAAGGGGTGATGGTAAAGCCTGATTTTTCAGCAAGTTTAAGCATAGGGGTGTTGGATTTGAGTATTTGGGCACTCATGACGCGGTAGCCTTGTTGTGTTGCCGATTGGATAATCAGCTTCATCATTTCTGCTGCTAACCCTTTGCCGCGCACGTTTTCAGCAAGCGTGATGCCGAATTCGCATTCGTTGCGGTTGATGCGGCTGAAGCGGCTGATGGCGACGATGAGGTCGTCTGAATTGCGTGCCGTCCATGCGGCTTCGCTGTGGTAGTCGAGTTTGCTGAAGCGCGCGAGGGTGGGGATGGGCAATTCGTTGGTGTGGGTCATGAAGCGGGTGTAGCGCGCTTGCGGAGAAAGGTTGCGGACGAATTGCTGCTTGGCTTCCGCGTCTTCGGGGGTGAAGGGGCGGATGGTTACGGTTTCGCCGTTTTTGAGGGTAAGCGTAGCAGGATGTTCGCTCGGGTAGGGGGCGAGCACGTTTTGGATGGGGGCTTCGCTTTCGGTTTTTGCGCCCAAAAGTTCGGCGGCGGCTTCGCCGGTATTGCGGAGGAACTCGGCGGCAGCAGGATTTTTGCTGCGCAGGTATTCCGCTGCGGTCTGTACTTTGGCGGCGGCTTGTTCGAGCTTGAGGGTGGCTATATTGGTTGGTTTATTTTTTGGGGAGGGGCGTTCGTCAGCCTGCAAGACAAAGTCGCTGCTGTATTGGTCGCCGTTGAGGTTGAGCAGGATTTCGCCGATGTATTGCTGCCGTTGGCTGAGTGTGTTTAGGGTATACAGGAGCTGGTTGAGGGTGTGTGTATTGTCGAGTTGGGCGAAACGGGCGATGTGTTCGCTGTCCAGCGTAGAGAACGGCGGGAGCGCGGCGGTGGTTCTGCCTTGATGGCATACGGTCAGGATGTCGCCATAGACGGCATGGCGTTGAAAACGGAATTGCACGGCGTTATGCACGGTGTGCTGATAGGTAGGTAGGCACAGGGCTTCGGCAAGCAGGGGCAGATCTTTTGAGGCGAGGGCTTTGTTAATGTTTCTTGCCTGCGGGGTTTTCAGACGACCTTTTTTTGGCGTGGCGATGCGTAGCTGCTCTTTTTGCAGTTGGTCGGCAATGTTGCGGAACGATACGGCTTGCAGGGCTTGTTCGGGACGGTCGAAATGCAGGAGGTCGTCTGAAAAGCGGCTGCTGACAAGCAGGGGTTTGGCAGTGTGTTTCGCCAGCATGCTCAGGGTGCGGGTCAGATTTTTTTCGTCGGGACTGTCGGTCGGGGCAACGATGGCGAGCAGGGCTTCGGTATGGGTATTTTGAAGGTGTTGGCTGGCGATGCTGTGGTAATGTGCGGGCGTGGGTGTGCTGCCGATGTAGCCTTGTCGGATGTGCGGCTGCTTGGTGGGGAATTGGAGTTTTAGGTTTTGGGGGGCACAGGTTTCCAGCCACTCGGCAGGGGTGTCGGACAGGATGTCGATGCTGTTCAGAGGGGGGAGGTCGGACAAACGCGCGTGCAGGGCGGCTTCGAGTTCGCTGCTGCTGAATGTGGCGAGGAAGTTGCAATGGCGCGCGAGGCAGCGTAGCACGGCTTTTTCGGTGTCGTCCGAACGGTGGGTAACGTGGAGGATGAGCGGTGTGTGGCGGGTGAAATGGCGGATGGCGCTGAACAGGTTGCGCTGGTTTTCGGCCGGGTTGTGTTCGATAACGGCAACTTTGGTGTGGCGGTTGTGGCCGAAACGGTTGAGCCAGTCGGCAGAAGTGGTGGGGCTGAGCGGATAGTTGAGGCTGATGTGGCGTGAAATGCCCTGTCCCATTTTTTGCAGCATGAGGTTGATTTTGCTGCTGACGGAAGCGTGTCCGGTCAGAAGGGCGGTGTAACCTGCCGGATGGTCGGGTTGGGAACTGATGTTGAGGCTTTGCGATGGAAGCTGCACGCCGGCGGGGCTGCACACGCTGATGTTGAGTTCGTTGCCGTGGTGTTTTTTGATGGCGGCTTCGGCGGTGTGCCATTCGTCGTCAGACAGGCTTTCCCAGTCTTGAATGAGGATGATGTGGCCGAACTGTTTTTTGCGGCAGGATTTGAACAGGGCGTCGTAGCTGTCGGGCGGCGTTACGGCGATGACGAGGTCGGCGCTGCCGGGGATTTTGTTGAGGTTGGTGTAGGAGGTGAGTCCGGCAACCGTGCGGTGGCGGAGGTTGACGGGTGTAATTTGACCTTGAAACGGTGCGCTCAGGAGGTTGCTCAGGATGCGTTCGCCCAAGCTATATGGGCGTTCGCTCGCGCCCACGAGAATGATGTGGTTGGGCATGAAGAAGTAGCCGGACATGGATTGGGCGGACATGGTGCCTCCTTTTCGGTGTGTGGACGCTGCGTTTCAGACGACCTTTCGGGGGGGGGAAGGGGTATGTGATGAGTGAACGGGATTGGGCGTTCGTTGTTGGTTTTGTTATCAATGGATAGTTTGTTTCGTTGCTCTTTATGGCGGAACATGCGAACTTTAAATGATTTAATTATTCACTTGCATTATATATGACAAATGGCATAAAAGGTCGTCTGAAAGGCGGGAACGTAAGGGTTTGTTCTTTTCAGACGACCTTTTGTGGGCTTGGGGTGTGGCAATTTGTTTACAAACCCCGATGGGCAACATTCATGGTCAAGAGTTTTTAGGATGCGGCTTTTCCGTTTTGCCGTTCACTTTCTTTTTGGGCAGGATAAAGTGCATTTTCAAACCATTCGGCTTGATGTTTTCAGCCATGATTTTGCCGTTGTGCTGCTCCATGATGTGCTGGGTCAGGGCAAGGCCTAAGCCGGTACCGGGTTTGCTGGCGCTGGAGTCGGCACGGTAAAAGGCGGTGAAAATGTGCGGCAGTTGCATTTCGTCCACGCCGGGACCGTTGTCGGTAACGTCCACAATCCAATGCTTGCCGTCTTGTCCGATATTGACACGGATGGTGCTGCCTTCGGGGCTGTAATTGATGGCATTGCGGATAACGTTGTCAAACGCGCGGTACAAATAGCCTTCGTTGGCGCAGATCGTGGCATTTTCGGGAATTCTGGGTTCGACCGAAAGGGTAACGGTTTGTTTGTTCTGCTGGGCGATGCTTTGGTTGTCTTCCACGATGTTTTTCAGGAAGGGGACGAGCTTCAGGCTTTCTTTTTCCAGCGGGATGTTGGATGTTTCCAAACGGGAAAGCGTCAGCAATTCGCCAACCAAGGTATCCATGCGGGTTAATTCGCCTTCCAGCCTTTTCAGATATTGTTCCTGCTTTTGCGGCTGCGCCTGAATCAGTCCGACAATTGCCTGCATGCGCGCCAAGGGAGAGCGCATTTCATGGGAGACGTGGTGCAGCAGGTGGCGTTCTTTAGCAACGAGTTTTTCCAGTTTTTCCGCCATTTTGTCGAACTGGATGGCAAGGTGGGACAATTCGTCGTCGCGGTCGTCCACTTGCTGGGAAATACGGGTTTCAAGTTCGCCGTTTGCCACCCTGTCCATACCGCTGCCCAAGATTTTGATGGGCTTGGTAATGTTGCTGGCGAGGATGTACGCCATCAGCAGACCGACGACGATAATGAAGGACAGGATGATGAATTCATGCCAAATCGGGGCGAGCGGCAGACCAGGGATAAAGAGCGGGCTGGGCAGGCGTTGCGCCTGATGGCTGTCCCAACCTTTGATAAAGAAGAGGTATTCTTCGCCGAAACGGTCGTATTCGATGTGCGCCAAATCGGAATTGGGATTATTGATGGCAAACACGCGGGCGCGTTCGATGGTGTGGTTGTCGATGTTGCGGTCGAGGATGTCTTTTTTCTCGTCGCCCAAAATGACGTAAACGGAATTGGAAACGGGGCTGTCTTCCCATTCCGCCAAAATTTCGCGCGCACCGCTGTCCCCGCGCGCCCTAAAGGCGGAGAGGATGCTGTTCATCAAAGTGGTTTCGATGGTGCGGCGTTGGTTGAATTGGTTTTCGGCGAGGGTATTTTGCACCAGCCAAAAAGAAAAACTCGCCACAAAGATTGCGCAGACGATGACTGCGCAAAATGTGGCGAAGATGCGTTGAAACAGTTTCATTGATCTGTTTTATCTTTAGTTTTTAACAAACAGGTAGCCCAAGCCCCGTACGGTCTGAATCAGCGAGGCATCGCCCAGTTTGTGGCGGATGCTGGAGATGTGGACGTCGATGCTGCGGTCGAATTTTGCCAGTTTGCGGTCAAGCGCTTCGATGGATAAAGTTTCTTTGCTGACAACTTGTCCGGCGTGGCGCATCAGGACTTCAAGCAGGTTGAACTCGGTGCTGGTCAGCTCAAGCGGAGTGTCTTTGATGGTCGCCTGACGTTTGGCAGGGTACAGGACGACGTCGCTGACGGAAATGCTGTTTGGCGCGTTGTTCGGCTCGCCGCTTTGTTGCGCACGGCGCAGGATGGCGTTGATGCGTGCCAACAGTTCGCGCGGGGTGCAAGGTTTCGGAACATAGTCGTCCGCACCCATTTCCAATCCGATGATGCGGTCGATGTCGTCGCCTTTGGCGGTCAGCATGATGATGGGAACGGTGCTTTGGGAGCGGACGTTTTTCAATACGTCCAAGCCGTTCATTTTCGGCATCATGGAGTCTAATACGACGACATCGTACTGGCCGGTCAGGATTTCGTGTACACCGGCTTCGCCGTCCGGAACGCTGTGGACGTTCAATCCTTCGGCGGTAAGGTATTCGGTGAGCAATTCAGTCAGCAAAGCGTCGTCATCTACGAGTAATACGCGACTCATGGGATTTCCTTTTCGTGATTGTATGCGCTGCGCAAACCCGAAATAAACGGGTGCGGCGGATAGTGATGGCTAATCTTAACACGCATTTTGAGTTTTTTGATAGCTTGTTTTCCTATGCTTTTGCGCTTTTTTGCATTGCAGGGACGCTGTCTTTACATTTTCAGACGACCCCCTGTACCAAATCCCCAAAATATACGTCGGATACGCGCCAAACGGATGGCAAAATAATGCCGATAAAGGCTGTGTTCGAGAAAGAACGGGGGATTCTAAAACAGGTCGTCTGAAAACGTATTCGGGCTTTCAGACGACCTGTTTGATGTTAGAATGATTGCTTATATCTATGAATGAATCACCAAGGGGCTTGTCGATATGTCCTTATCCATTGACGAACAGCTTTTGCCGCACCGCAATGCCATCGATGAAATCGATGCCGAGATTTTGCGCCTGTTGAACGAGCGCGCAGGCCATGCGCACGCCATCGGCGAATTGAAAGGAACGGGCGCGGTGTACCGTCCCGAGCGCGAAGTCGCAGTATTGAGGCGGATTCAGAGTTTGAACCAAGGCCCGCTGCCTGACGAATCCATCGCAAGGCTGTTTCGCGAAGTGATGAGCGAATGCTTGGCGGTGGAGCGTCCACTGACGATTGCCTACCTCGGCCCGCAGGGAACGTTTACCCAGCAGGCAGCCATCAAACATTTCGGCCATGCCGCCCATACTGCCGCATTTCAAACCATAGACCAATGTTTCCGCCAAGTCGAAACGCGGCAGGCAGATTATTTGGTCGCGCCGGTTGAAAACTCGACCGAAGGCTCGGTCGGACGCACCTTGGATTTGCTGGCGGTAACCGCATTGAAAGCCTGCGGCGAAGTCATTGTCCGCATCCATCACAACCTCTTGCGTAAAGGTACGCACGAATTGGGCGGCATCACAAAAGTCATCGCACACGCCCAAGCGCTGGCGCAATGCAACGACTGGCTCGGACGCAACCTGCCCAACGCCGAACGCATCGCCGTTTCCAGCAACGGAGAGGCGGCAAGGCTGGTGGCAGAATCAGACGACCCCAGTATCGCCGCCATCGCAGGGCGTACTGCGGCCGATATTTATCATTTGAACTATGTCGCCGAATGTATCGAAGACGAGCCGAACAACACCACGCGTTTCTTGGTTATGGGGCATCAAGATACAGGCAGCAGCGGCAAAGACAAAACCTCGCTGGCAGTCTCCGCGCCCAACCGCGCCGGCGCCGTCGCCGCGCTGTTGCAGCCGTTTACCGAATCGGGCATTTCCATGACCAAGTTCGAAAGCCGCCCGAGCAAATCCGCGCTGTGGGAATACCTGTTCTTCATCGACATCGAAGGACATCAAAACGACGAAAAAGTCCAAAACGCACTGCGGCTCTTGAGCGAACGCGCATCGTTTGTCAAAGTCATCGGGTCCTATCCGGCAGCCGTTTTGTAATGTAGTGAGAATGAAGAAGGTCGTCTGAAAATTCAGATACGGGTTTTCAGACGACTTTTTCCATGCCTTTAACTTGTAGCATCTTCAGCATAATCAGCCCATTGGGCAGCCCACTCTTTCAATAAACGGTGGCGTTTTTCAAATGTCCGACGCAAAGTCGGTAGTCCGATTAGCCGGTCAATCGTTTTTCCCAGCCCGAAAGTAAATTCCACCGTATCCGTCACGCAGGTACGCCCCTCGGAAAATTTGAATTCATGTGTATGGCGGAAGGAACGGTAAATCCCTTTCAGCATCAGGTCGGTAAACGATTGGTTCGGCTCAAGCGAAATGATTTCGGCACGATGCCGCAACCAAATCCCGCAAACTCTGTATCTGAAATCCAAAATATCTCCCCGCGCCCAGTATTCCTTTTCTGATAACCATTGCACGTCAAACGGGAACTGACGGGAAAATCCGTGTCGGGAAGTGCAGTAGCGGAATATCGGTTCGAGCGGCGCATCCAGTCGGACGCTGCGGGTGTAAGTCAGCATGATATCGACCGTTGTGGGCAAAGATGGGAATATTGATAAGATTAGTGCAGTTGGTATCAGTTCATAAATTGCATTGAACGGCGTGGTTTGGTGTTGATAATAGAATAAAGGTCGTCTGAAAATTTTCAGACGACCTTTAGATTTTCAGATAATCTTATCTAAATATTAGGAATTTTTTCATCTTTCAAAAAGTTCAGTAATTTTTCTAATGTTCTTAACTGGCGATCTATTTCGTTTTTTTCTTGTTCGTTTATATTTCCTTTGTCATTGGAGATTTTTTTAGTTTGTTCATGTGTTTGGTTTTTTTGATTTGTAAGTTCAGATATACCAGTTTTGATTATTTCAATATGGTTAACTTTGGAATGTTTGAATTTCTTTATATCCCTAAATAGATTATTCTTCCCAAAGGATTTTTCAATGCTATCAATGGAATTTGTTATGTGAAAAAGCCATATGAAACCATTGTGATCCTTTTGAAAAATTTCACTATAATTTTCTATCGTGGGAATAGTTAATTGTAAATTTTCTAAAAAGTTATATCTATTTATTAAGCCTTGGAAATTATAAAATATTGCTGAACTGTATCCTTCATGTTTTTGATCTGAATGTAGGCAGTTAAAAATAAGTAATTTCAAGATATCATTGGGAATAAAAGAGCGAAGAATATCGCTATATATTTTCTCTTGTGGATTAATATAATGATTACTAAGTTTTTCCATCGAATTTTGATTATCTTTGGAAAAGTCATTTATGGTGAGCTTATTATCTGTTTTTCCTTCTATATCTTTGGATAAACTTAATGATATAAATTTAAGTATTTGAAATAATATAATAAAATATCGTTTTAGTAAGGGGTTCTGGCGAATATTATTTTTTATATAACAATCAATATTAAATTTCTCATCAATGGTAATATTTGTTAGATCAAATATTTTTGATTCAACAAGGTTTTCGATAACCTTATTATGCTGATCCAGCAAAGAAAAAAATGTCGATTCAAATTGTTGCAGATTAAAAATCTCTGACTGGTGGCTTTGTTGTTCTACCTGTTGGCGTTGCTGTTCTGCCGCCTGTTTCAACTCTTCGCGCGTTGCTTGCATTTCCTGCGCTTGCTGATGAATGGTATAGAGTAGGCCGATAAGGGCTAGGAAGCTGATGATAGGGTTCAGCGTGCCGCCCAGATAGTCGCCGAATGTTCCCCATGTGGCGGAGTCGTTAGCAATGGGGAATGTTTTAAAATTGTTGATATATCGTTCTAAAACAAAGATAAATGCTGCAACAGCGATTCCGCCTAATACCCATAATAAGCGATTGGGTTTATTCCCTTTGTCCATGGTTTTTCCTTTTGTTTACACCCATAAAGGTCGTCTGAAAAATTTTCAGACGACCTTATTTTATAAATCCGAATCAGCAATATCTATGCTGTTGTTTCCGCATATGGGGGAATTACGATGCGGGGATTTCCTAGTTTAATCTGCGGTATGTTTGGCGGGTATTCAGCCCAGCATCGCCAAAAGCTCTTCCTCACTCAATACCGCCACACCCAAGGCATTGGCTTTTTCCAGCTTGCTGCCGGCGGCCTCTCCCGCGACGACGTAGTCGGTTTTTTTGGACACGCTGCCGGAAACTTTACCGCCTGCGGCTTCGATCAAGGCTTGGGCTTGGTCGCGTTTGAGGGTGGGTAGGGTACCGGTTAACACAAAGGTTTTGCCTGCTACGGCTTCGTTTAGGTCGTCTGAAAACACTTCGTCTTGGTTTTCAGACGACGTTTGGGCGAAGAAGGTTTTCAGGTTTTCGAGCAGGGCGGCGTTTTGTGTTTCGCTGCGCCATGTTTGCCAGTCAGCAGGCAGGGCTTTGTCGGTTTGCAGGCCTTCTATGCTTTTGCCGGCGAGTTCCCATAAGGCTTGGGCTTTGTTTTCGCTGATTTTGAAACCGGGCAGGCGGGCAATCCAGCGTTGCGGCTCGGCGTGGCGGGCGGGCGGGATGGTAACGGCTTGGGTTTGCGGGGCAACGCCTGCGGCGAGCAGCTCGTCTATCATCGCCTGCTGCGCGTCTTGGGCGAAGAAGTGGGCGATGGAGCGGGCGACGACGGTGCCGATGTCGGGCAGGCAGGCGAGGATGGGTTCGGGTGCGCGGCGGACGTGTTCCAATGAGCCGAATGCCTGCGCCAGCGTTTTGGCGGTGCGTTCGCCGACGTGGCGGATGCCGAGCGCGAACAGGAAGCGGGCGAGTTCGGGCGTTTTGCTGGCTTCTATGCCTGCGAGGATGTTTTCCGCCCACTTGGTCGGCTGTTTTTTGCCGTTTTGGGTATTGGATTCAGACAAGTCGCCTGAAACCGTTTCGGCGTCGCCGTTTTCGTTTTCAGACGACCCTTTATCCGCCGTTTCCTTCATTTTTTGCAAGGTCGGGATGTCGAGGCGGTAGAGGTCGGCGAAGTGGCGGACGAGGTTTTGGGCGACCAGTTGCTCGATTTGTTTTTGACCAAGGCCGTCGATGTCCATGGCTTTGCGTGAGGCGAAGTGGATTAAGCCTTGCGCGCGTTGCGCCTGACACAGCATGCCGCCGCTGCATCGGGCGACGGCTTCGCCTTCTTCGCGTTCGATTTCGCTGCGGCAAATGGGGCAATGGGTCGGTAGGCGGTAGGGCTTATGGAGCGGAACGGATTGGGTTTGGTTGGCGGACGGTGTTTCGGCAAAGAGGTCGTCTTGTTGATGTTTGAGGTCGTCTGAAACGGCAACGGTAGTTTTCTGCATCGGGCGGCGTTCGAAAATCACGCGCACGACCTCGGGAATTACGTCTCCGGCGCGGCGCACGACGACGGTGTCGCCGATGCGTACGTCTTTGCGCGATACTTCGTCTTGATTGTGCAGGGTGGCGTTGGTGACGGTGACGCCGCCGACGAATACGGGTTGCA
>ERZ772799.330-NODE-330-length-18602-cov-3.503855_pt1 | contig 18602 bp, 37 predicted proteins | sample MGYA00511345_ERZ772799 | MGnify/ENA primary metagenome ERZ772799 (study PRJEB29015, sample SAMEA2738037) | human oral metagenome | biome: human oral; feature: human-associated habitat; material: saliva | place: China | collected 2238 ... | reverse complement strand
GAGATCTAGATCTTAAGAAGATCTCTAAATTCTTAGATCTCTTCTCTCGCAACGTTAAATCTTTAGAAAAGATTTTCGGAATGTTTGACGATTCTAAAGATCTAGTCAGACTCAGCCTCGACGATCAGAAATTCGAGTTCATTAAATTCAATATCTTTGGCAGAGCTGATGGCATCGAGATCTTTTCTGAAAGTGATTCTAAACTAATCGTCATTTTGACGAAAGATCTCAAATATAACTCTGATCGAGTTGTTGTCAAGAGCGGCGGAATCGAGTACGGCTTCTCTATGAGTGACTCATACGATTCGTTTTACGTCGACGCGAAAGTAAAAGGTAGCTGTGCGATCTATAACTTTGACGAAACATTCGAACATCTTTCTAAGAAACTAGCTAAAGCTAAAATCATCGAAGAAGACTAAGGGGAAGAACTATGTAAAAGACGAGAGTATCGAAGAATGAATCACTTGAAACAATCTTAAACTCTGACATGCACTTCGCAGTATCAATGGATGGAAATGTCATCAGCGTCGACATCAGCTTAGAATCGAACGATGATCTCGACAAATTTGCTTACATGTTTGCAAAAGTTCTATCCAATCATCCAGATCTAGCTGAAGCTATCTACGGTGCAGCTGCTTACACTTTAGAATTGCAAGATCGCAAGGAGTACTAGAAATGACGACAGAACTCAAGACTGGACCTCTTCGTGAGTCTAGATTCGCAAACATTTTAAAAGAGAGTATTCGTCAGTCAGATGAATCAGAGTTTACTCAAGTCAATCTAGACACAAAGCATCTATACTATGTCGTTCCATGGATGAATCGAATCGTCGTGCTAGATAGCAGAACAAAATCTGTCAAGTACGATGGTAACGGATGGGGATTCAAGTCGATAGAATCTGCTGCACGATTTGTTCAAAGCTGCAATCGATCTATGTATTCACTAGATCCAGGTGAAGATGAATCTAGTCGAACAGGGATTGACTTCTGCGATCTATGCTAAACACGAAAGGGAAACTAATATGCCAAAATTTCAAGTTACCGATTTCACTGGAATCAAAGAATATATCAAATCACTGGACTTATTCGATCAATTCGAAGAAGTATTTGTCTTACCGGCGGATAGCGATCCGTTGGATTCTAGTCGAATCAGAGTCATAAATGTAATTGTCAAATCAGATGGCCACGAGATCTATGAAAAGATGTTTAATCGTGACTTCTTCGAACCTGAGGTAGAATTTAATCAATCTTTTGAAGATGAAATGAAAGCTTTGTCTGCTTCGGTTCTTTTCGGAAGAAAATTGCTTAGACTGGACGATTCTATGACCGAGTTCAGAGTCGAATCTGGATATTTTTATAATTTGGTCACAGCTTCTGATAATTCAACTTCTTATGAATTGAGAGTCTCATTAAGAGCAGACTTGAAGCCAATATCTCACGTTAAGATAGAGTTTTGTGCAGACTCTGACTTAATAAGATCATATCATACTTTAGAAAATAAAGCAGTGATAGACATCGAAAAGCTAGAGAGTGTCGTCAATGAATTCGCACGTCTTAAAGTTGAATTGAGAAAGAAAGGAAACTGATCTAATGAAGGAATTGCTGAAACACATTTTGCCGAATATCAAGAAAACTATTGATATGCTAAATCGAAAAGATTCTCAATATCTAATTATTGTCGAAGCTGACGGTGAAGTGAACACTTGCAATAAGGTCAAAGAACCTACTAAGATGTTAGAATTGCATTCTAAGATGTTAGATCGATCACCGTCTACAGCTAGACTCAAATCAATCGAAATGATGCTGAAGTCGATTCGATCTAATAATAAACAATCGTATCTTGGTTCTCCGACACTGAATGAAGAAGAATTGCAAGAAATTGAGAAAATTGCAGATCAGATCGAAGACATCATCAATCGATCTGTAAATCGCTGGCAACTGGAAAAACCGAAATCTCGATTCGAAAAAGACAATCCGAAACTTGCTAAAGATATGCGAGAATCTGGAGTGCTGAAATCTCCTAAGACTCGACCATACATGAAAGTTTTGAAGAAAGGAAACTGATCTAATGAAATACAGCTACACTTCACGTGCTCTGCTTCAGATCTTACTCGACATTGATCGACTTTACTTGACGGAAGAAGAATTGATAGACGACGGATTCATCAGCTTAGAAAGTTTACGATATCTGCTTAACAATGACAAAGTCTTTTCGGAAGATACAATGTCGATCTTGCATAAGTTCTATGAATGTCAAATGAGTCTTGATCAGATTGAGGATCGAGTATGCTACAATGTTCGCGAGATCTCTGACATTCTTAAAGACAGTCGACTTCGTCTAATGAGTCTGAGATTTTCTTATGTCGGCTATCCAATATTGTCAGACGGAATGGTTGACGTCGAAAAGTTGACAGCTTATGCATTGCGTGACAATACTAAGTTCATGACATTCTTTGCAAACGAAACTTACTATCGAACTGCTGCAGAATGGCTTGATAACGGTTTTAGTCACAGAGTACCAGAAGAATATCACGAAGAACTTGCTCTTAAACTTGGCTTCAAATCTGAAGAAAAGGATCCGAGATTTCTAAAAGTTCAAGAACGACTTAGCAAATCAATCTGATCTAAGACACATCTTTAACTGTGTCTTTCTATTTGCAAAGACCTTGTATTAATGTATTAACTAAGTAATCTAATCACAATAAAAGATCGCATAGTCTATACTGACACGATCTCTAGAATTATGATATTTAGAAATAATTATGATTTCTAGACTATTGTATCATACTGCTGATAAGATGTAAACTGCTTAAGTCACAGATCTATTGCTGTGACTTTCTATTTGCGAAGAATTAGTGTAACCTAATTTTAGACAAATTTTTGATCACAGACGTCATTCTGTGATCTAGAGAGATCATTTTATAAAAGAAAAACTGAGTTACAAGATTACAATCAGATCTTTAAAACTCAGATTTTGATATAATAGAATTATACTTAAACGAGAGTGAGAAACGAAAATGAAAGCAAAATTAGATGAAACAATGAGCTCAGTCAAAGTTGAATATAAAGAAGTACCGTTCAGAGACGAGTACAAAATAGACGTGATTGAGTTCGAAGCAGACGTGTCGATCACAGCTGGATTCGAGATCGACTGTCGAATAACGATCGAAGTCGCAGTTGAATCTGACAAAGGCGTTGTAATCTTACAGGGTCAAGAATGGTTTAATAATTTAGCTGAGACACATGACAGTAAGCATAATCACATTCAGATGGACGATTTGTCAGTTAAAGAGTCTCGTGTAGATGATTCTGTACTAGAACAATTCTTGCAAGATATCGCTGATTCGATTGTTGAAATCAAGTTCTCTGCTTAATAAAGAAAGGAGTTACTAGATGTCATTGGATCTAAATCAGATCACTGAAATCTTAGTTTTGAATGAGATCGAAGATCTTCATCTTTTGAAAGGAGACTTCATCGTAGAAGATGAAACAGTCTCTTTCGAGATCAAAATACCATTAGAGCTTAAGAATTTCAAGTTCTTTATCTTCCATTCTGAAGAAACAGAGACTCATCTAGTAGAATATGTGAAAGGCTATGTAACTCAGAAATTCACTCTAACTTTCGATCTAGATTCTGAAGAAGAGTACGTCTTTAAGACATTTATCGATCCAAAAGAGATCGATCTTCTAGAGTGCTCAGACGAGCAAGAACTTAACTACTATAAGACAGAAATGATCGAGCAGATATATGATGAGTTCTGTAATGGTCTAGACGTTCCAGCTAATAGCTTCGAAATTGTCGTAAAATAAGAAAGGAATCACAGACATGTACAATGGTACGTACGACGGTCTCTATTATGAGCATATTAAGAAAGTATCAGTTTATGACGATGCTGAATTCGTCGAAATTCCAAGAGATGAAATTACTTTTGAAGAAGAATCTCTAGTCTTCAAACACTGGGCTCGATTAGAGCTAGTTGATTTTCCATTTGTTTCGATTGATTCTGAGCATATCGAGATTGCATCTATCGTCGGTCGTGTTCTTAATCAAGTCGTCGTAACTTTTGACTTCGACGTAGACCCTGAAGAGTCTAGAGGTCGTTGGACTTATGAGACTGAAGTCGATCCTTTAGAAGTTCAGATCATCGAATGTTCAGATGAACGAGTTCTAGAACTTTACAAAGATGATTTAGAAGGAATGATTCTAGACGAAATGCGTCATGGTCTAGAAATTGAACAAGAAGAACTCGATGTGAATGTCGAGTGATTGAAGAGTCATATCTCTTCTTTTTTTTTGCAGAATTGATACTTTTTCCTTTACACTTGCAGATTTACATGATATAATAGATCTATCAAATACGGATATTGGAGAATCGCAATGAACTATCAAACTTTCTTAGATCTTCTTAACGCTGAAAAACTTACTGAAAAGATCCGCAATCGACTGGGTGAAAACTACGATTTGAAGATCGAAACTAAAGAAAATTCAGATAATCAATTTCTTCTTAAGATCTCGATCTGCTTCGAACCATACGCTAAGTCAACTTACGAAAGACACGACTATTCGATACTCGTGCATCTCAACGAACGCGATGAATTTGAAAATGCTAAAGTATTGATTGATCTAGACTTCGATCGAATCTTGATTCTAGATCGAATCGCTTCAACTATTAAATATCATTTGCAAGATACATTTAAAGGAGAATAAAGATTATGAACAATCGAGCTTTTAAAGACTTCTTATGCTCAAACAATCTGATCGAATTGATCAAGTCTGAGCTAGGCGTCAACATTGATATCAAAACGATCGATAGATTCGAAGATGAGTTGAATCAATTTAATGTCTATTTGACAGACTTCGACACTGACAAATTCAATAAAGAATTGATCATGTTTAGTCTCATTTTCGAAGATCGCAATCTTGCAAAAGTCAAAGTCTCGTTCGATCAGAATGTCAGTATCAAACGATTAAAGATCATTGCAGACGTCGCAGTTTTGACAGAGAACTATCTAAAAGAAATATTCGCTTAAAAAGTACAGATGATCTGTACTTTTTCCTTTACACTTCTTCAAGATTATGATATAATAGATCTATCAAATACAGATATTGGAGAAACATAATGGACTATCAAACTTTCGTAAAACAACTTAATGAAAAAGAACTTATCTCTAAAATCGAGAATGCTCTCGAATGTCACGTCGACATTTTCGTAGATGTCGAAGAAGATTCTTCAGTTACGAATCGATTCAATGTGAAGATCACGATCGTTACTGAGAAAATGGATCGTTTCTTCAATTCTGAAGAAGTCTATCTCTTTAGAGTCGATCTCGATCACGAAGATGTCTACGAAGACGCTGAAGTGTCGATTCCGATCGACGTCGATCAGATGATTCGACTCGTGAAAATGGCTGAAGCGATCGATAAACACTTTATGCACGCATTCGAAGGAGAATAAATCTATGAAAATCAAACTATTAGTCGGACCAGATTCGTCTAGAAAATCTGAGTATCTTCTTGAACATAAATCGGAAGAAGACATTGTAGCATCATCTGTCGAAGATAAAGTGATCTTTGAAGATCAGTCAATTGCAGATCAGATTATGGTTGAGACAGGCTTTTATCGAGCATTAAGAAATAATGTCAGCGTGTTACAACTTGCTATTCATCGCGATAACGGAGTAAGACTATCTAAATTAAGCTGGAATTATTACATGAATCGTCGAGGAAAAGAACTTACCGTTTGGATCAAGTCTGAAGACATATCTGACGAATCGATCGACTATCTAGCCGAAAGCTATCGAGACAAATTAGAAATCATCGAATTTCTTTAAAATCAATCTAGAAAAAAGTGCAAGAAATTGTACTTTTTCCTTTACACTTCTTCAAGAGTATGATATAATAGTCTTATCAAATAAAGATATTGGAGAATCAATCATGAAACTATCAACATTTAAGAAACACTTTAACCAGAGCAAACTGATTAAGAAAATTTCTTTAGCTATTGGCGAAGACTTTGAAATCTCAGCAGAACCTTACTACCGTGATGACAAATCAATCGGTCTCACAGTCAGAATTTCTAGGAAAGTTGATAACGAAGTCATTCTCGATCAATACAGCTTCTTCATCGGTTTTGACGATGAAAACGAGTACGATCGTATAGAAGTCTTTTCGATCGTCGGTAGAACTCAGCTAGAACGTCTCGCTAAATTCGGACCTGTAATTGAAGATTACATGGTAGACACATTTTAAGTTTTTAAGGAGAATCAAGTCATGTTTGTTAAATTACTTGTTGGACCTGCAGCTTCAGGCAAATCTACTTATACACGTGAACACAAATCAGAAGATGACATCGTAGCTTATACGATCGGCGATCAGCTAATCATTGAAGATCAAAGAATCGCTTATCGACTTCAGCGTGAACTTTTCGCATACTTCGCATTAATGGACGACATTGATGTCAAGAAACTTGCTAAAGATCGGATCAATGGTAAACGATTCGTTACTCTTTGTGGCACATATATTCGTGAACGAGACAAAGAACTTACTATCTGGATTGAGTCTAAAAATATCTCGCAAGAAGCTATCGACGTTTTAGCTAATAGCTATAAACATCGCTTCGAATTGATTGAATTTCCTCAGAAATAGAAAGGAATCTAATTATGAATTTTGAAATCTTTAAAGAACGTCTGAAAACTGATAAGCTTGCTAAAGCGATCAGTTCTAAATTTGGAGACGACTATGAAACTTCGATCGATTTGTTCGAGTTCGAAGAAGATAGTGGCTCTTATACTACTGTAAGAATAGATGTGCATCAGCTGAAGAATGGTCATCGTAGAGACAAGTCATCATCTGTACATCTATTTCGTGTCTATATGAGCAGTGATGCTAAAATTGAAGAAGTCTATCTCGAAATGTTCGCTGACCGAGCAGAAGTCGATCGTCTTCCAGCGATATACGATGCATTGATGCTACGTCTTCAACTAGATTTTGATGGTCGATTAGATCGTGCCGTCGAAAGCGTCAAACAAAAGATTGTTAATCTTGCTAATCTTGACGCTGATCGAGCTGATGAGATCATCAAACTTGCAAAAGAGATCAATCTGATCTTCAGTAATGATCCGATCTTCGGATCTGTCAAAGATGATCGAATCTTGAAAGAAGTCCAAAAGATCTTGCATCTCGCTGAAAAGATCAAGCACTCGATATCGCTACATGAACCGATTAACACAGATCAATTCCGTTCAATTGTCGTAGCAAAATTGACGCTTTTACAGATCGTCTGAAAGAAAGGAAAACTTGAAATGAGCACTTCAATGTACGTTACAAGTGAACGTCAGTATCTTCGATTCGTTGAAAAGCTTTCAGATGATATGTCGATCGATGAGATTTTTGACAGATTAGACAAGATCAGTTACTATACAAACTTTTCCAGTAGACTAGATCGTCTATACGATGTAGTAGAAGAATTCGAACAATTCGAAGATCATTTCACTAAAGAGTATTTGTACGATGGTTTCAAAACTTCGTTCGCTAGTTTAGTGAACACTGTAGAATCTCTGGACTCACGTGAAATCTTTATCAAATGGGATCTAGTCATCGATCGTTTCGAATATGAAGAAAATGACTTGATCATTCTCGTAGATAACTAAAGAAAGGAACTAAGAAATGAAACATTGGAAAGAACCTGACGCTCTTTTAACTCTAAAAGACGCAGTCATTACAGATATCAAAACTGATAGTGATTACAGAAGCGGCTACTGTGACACGTGCGATATAGGTGAAGAATATATTTCGATCGTGAACTTCACCTGTAAAAACGAAACTCAGAACTTCGTTGTCGAGTATACGTCATCTTTAACAGAACCGATCAATCACGCTGCTTTCATTCGAATGATCTTGAGTAATATCGAGAAATTCGAGCAGATGACATTGGAAGAATTCAAAATCTTTTTCGAAGATCTTCAAGAGTTTGAAGACGAGGCATCTAGTGAATTCTACGAAGCAGTTAGTAATATCTAAAAGACGAGCTTTCGTCTTTTTTTAGTACTTTTTCCTTTACACTTCGACCAGATTATGATATAATAGTCTTATCAAATAAATCTTTAGGAGACTGATATGCTACTGAATCTGACGCTGGTTATTCTAGCTTTTATTTATGGAGTCATCTTGCTAAGAGAAAATGATGGAAAACTGTCGAACTTTTTAGCTGTCTTGCTCTTAGCAGTTAGCAGTCTTGGTCTGCTAGCGATCGTAGTAATGGAAATGAGACTATAAATCGTAATTTTGATACTTTTTCCTTTACACTTCATAATTAGTATGATATAATAGTCTTATCAAATAAATACAAAGGTAGAAATGCTATGACTAAATACGAAATGCTTCAACATTTGATAAAGGAAGCAGATCTTAAAGAACGTATCATTGCTCAGCAATCGTGCGACGACGTTCGATTGAGATTGGATCAAACAGACGAAAAAGAATATCTTCTATACGTAGATTTGACTCGTCGGATCGACGGTAAAAATATTACTTTGCTCAGCTGCGGATTCGAATTCGGTGTAAGTGAACAAACTACTCTGGAATTACTTGCGATTCGTTTCTATGAAATTGCTTGCTCGAAAGAAGCTAAAATGAGTGCAGAAATTTTTGAAATGATCGAAGAATTCTTAAAATCTCATTTAAACTAGAAAGGTCTTTAACGATATGACAGAAGATTACAAACTTATTGAATCTAGTATGAGACAAATCATATATGACAATGCTCTTTATTACTTCGTTGATTCTAGAGGTAATTTCGTCTTCGACGACTTTAACCCTGCAACAACGCTATTTGCTCTATGCTTGATCGAGTTTTACGGTGTCGATCGAAATCGTATCTTCTATAAGAAAAATAATCGAATCTACGACATCGAGTATAAGCAAGTCAATCTGGAGCGACTTGACTATGGAAAAGATAGCAACGTCGACAATCTGAAAAATCTGATCGATTCTGAAGAATTTCAAGACGATTTGACAGACTATCTAGATTGCGACGAAGTCAAACTTTCATTAAACTATGAAGGTGACGGAGTTTATACTTTGAATGCAGAAGTTATTAACGTCTATAACGATGTCGAAACGACTGCTTACTCTGAAACTTATGAATTTTCGTTCAATGGACAAGGTTTTGTAACAAGTCTTTTACATCGCTTCTCAGAAGAAGATATCGAAGGAAGTCGATTCCATGCATTAACATTAGGCGATAAGATTACTAAATATCTAAACGATCACTTGAACTAAAGAAATGAGGTAAAACTATGACGATTGAAGAATTGTATATCTGGGCTCAAGAAAATGGCTATGAGAACTATGACATCGAAGTCATGGATCATGACGGCGAATACAGATTAGTCGGTTTCGCTGACGTCGAGATTGACGACAGCTCTATTCTACTTTAGACTAGAAAGGCTGAAACATGGTACTAGTAAGAACTAATGTGACTGAAGAAGTCTATGCTCGTCTACTCAATGACGAAGAAGTTGAAGCAATCACTAACTTCGATAAAGTCGGATTTCAAGAACCGTATCGATTCTTGAAAGAACTGTCAGGATTCGACAATTTCTTCTTTGGTCTCGTAGCTGAATCTAGATTCCCTGACAGAATCGACGATCTTTATGATATGTCATCTAACGGAAACTCTGTTCAGTTATTACTCGATATTCCAGCTGAAGAAATCGTTGCTACTGAATACTATGAGTTCTCAGATTTGATCTATTACACTGAATGTGAGGTCGACGACGAGATCGCCGATCGACTCAGAGAGTACATGATCGAGCATAAAGATTCATATAGCTACAATGAATCAGATCAAGACGTCATTCAAGTGATTTACAGATCTATCAAACCAGAGTATATTTTGGAGGTAAAATAAAACATGAAAGAAACTACATTTTCAACAGTAACACTTTTAACTTTGGCTTCAGAAGTAGAAGCTGCTTTTCCAGATCGATTTGAAGATCGAAAGTTTAACTTAGATCGACTGCTAGAAGTATTGAACAACGATAAGATCTTTTCAGATCGAGATCGAAAAATCATTTATCTCTGCTTTGAACGTAATATGACGTTTGATGAAATCGTCGAAGCTGAAAACATTCCAACTCCGACAGTTCGTTACATGATTGACATCATGTATCAGAAACTATTCTGCTTCAGCAAGGTATATCGAAGTAATCGTGCAATCGAAGATATCGCAGCTTATAAGCTTCTTGACGAAGGTGATACTTATTTGAAGTTGTTCGGCAATCAGACTTACTATGAAGTTGCACGAGATTATATTCGAAACGAGAGAAAGTTCGATCTTCAAATGAGTCGTGCTCATGCTACGATCGTCGCATTAACTCTTGGATTTGCAGGTAAACATCTTGATCATCGATACATTCTAAGTGTTGAACGAGTTGCAGCCGAAAAATTTGATCTTCGTTATCTAAATCTTGACTTAGCAGGATCTTCTAATGAAGCTAGTGCAACGTTTGCACCGTTCCCAGGCATCAATACGAACATCGAGAAGTTGCAAAACTTCTTATCGAATGTATTAGGTCGAAAAGTAACTGCTTCAGAAGAAATTGATCTTCGAGATCAAATCGCTAATGCTCTAGATAACCTAGACATCTAAGAAAGGTTCTAATTTATGAAAGAGATAGATTACTCTCGTATCAAAGAGATCGAAAATATTAGATCTCGAAACTTCAAAGAACTTCCGAATGATTATGGACCGATCTTTTTGAAACAAGCATTCTTAAAGAGATCTTGGATTATAATCGTTATACTAGCATTATCGATTTTATCAGCTATCATTCATTTCATACCACCGACGAGTATACTATTTGCTGGAGTTCTAGTCTACGTCATCGTTGCGATGAAAACTAGTGGAAATCTTAAAGCTATGTATGCTACTGACAACGATCTTTCGAAACTAGACGTTGAATTATTTAAAAACGGTCTAAGATCTGCTAGACTTGAGATTTCTTCTGAAGAGGAAGAAATCTACGATCTATATCTGCAGCGTTACATCGATTATTATATCTTAAAAGACTATCGTGAATTGTCTTACGAACCAAGGCATCTGTTCAAAGCAGACTATACTATCGAATTAACTTCTGAGCAGCTCTTTATGTCTGCAAGTCTATTTAAAGACTATCACGACTTAGTTAAATGTAACAGATCGGCGCACTAATTTGATTAAGAAAAGGAGTCAATCTATGAAAGAAATTAACTTGGACAAAGAAATCGAGAAAGCTCAAAAGAAACTAGATGAATTGATTGAGCAAAAGTCGAAACAGCGTGCTGAACTTCAATCAGATCTGGTCAATCAGCTTAATTCTTTAGCTGAAAAGATTGGACTGAATGATCAGTTTAGTTTGAAAGTCGTTAATCGCACTGCACTTTATCATGGTGAACCGTATTCTAAAGCTTCAACAATCAAACTGATATCTTCTATCACAGGTAAAGTCTATCGAACCTTTGATGTTGAAGATTACTCGATTGATGAAGTGATAGAAAATATCGAAGCTACTCTTAACAGAGATTTAGATCGTTACAAATTGATCGATCAGATCATCAATTCTACTTCAGACGTCGAGTCAATCGATCATAAGCCTCAGTACACAAGAATAATCTTGCTAACAGGTCGAACTATCAACTTAAACTTTAGTTTGTTCAGAGATGCAGTAGAAGTCTCAGTTTCTGAGCAGATTGCTGCGGATAAAGAAATGATCTCTATCAAACTAGACGAAGATTTGTCGTTGGTCGTTAAAGATACTAATCTTTGGAAGACCAGAGATCTAACAGCTTCAATTGAATCTAAACCAATCAAATGTGAAATGACTTTTGAAAACATCAATGCAGCAATCGAACGATCTTTGATGAGACTCAACAAGATCAACGGTCTCGGTGAACCAGATTTTCAGTTATTTTAGAAAGGAAGTAATCTATGATCGACGTCAACGAATTCAGGAAAGAGATCGAGTCTCTCTTTAAGAAGTTGAAGTTTCGCTACGATCTCCGAGGCGGATTTAAACTTCAGTTAGAAGAGTCAAAATACTCTCAGAATGGTATCGAGATTTTAGTTCCTTCGAAAGTGAAGCTAGTCGGATTCGATCAGACTTTAGAAATGATCGATCTTACTAAAGAGCTGTCTCCAGATATCAAGTCAATTGAGACTCGTCTAACTTCAGCAGTCAAGCGAATTGACTTTTACAAATGGATCTATAACTTCGCTCAAGATAATGACTACGAGATCAGCTTCAATCGAAAGATTGTACATCTATTTGCAGAAGATCGAAAAGAAATCGAGATTAGATGCATCGGTTCACAGTTCTACGAAGTCTTAGGTCGATACATTCTTTCACCGAATGCTACAGCTGTAGCGTATCAGATCGATTCTTTACTAAGATTTCGACTGTTCGATATGATGCCGTCGAATGCTTCAGCTAAGTCAGTAATTGAGACTATTGTCTTAGATGCCAAGACTTTCGATGAACTCGAGAAATCTCTAAAAGATGTCAGACGTCATCTAGACTATGCTAGCGAACGAACTCTTAAAATGGAATTAGTAGAAAAGAAAGGAATCGACTAATGCGATATTTTCAACGATTAGAGACTGGTGACAAAATCTTCTTCATAGACGACGAAGATCAGATTAATGAAATCAAGTTACAGTTCAGTCATCTTAAAGAAGATGAGCACAATCGAAAAACACTTGACGGTCGTTATCAGCTTAAGTCAAATACTGTCGAAAGCGGCAGCTACATTCCACTGACGAAAGTCACGTATCACGAAGAAATGGAATGGAACGGACATCATGTCATGAAACGATGGTTCGATTATGAAGACACTGACAAAGTTGCATATCTTAGCTTCGACGAAGCTCAGTCTCATTTGAACGATCTAATCTATCAACGTGACGTAATAGATGAACTTCAGTCAGATGCTAAGAATGAGCTAGAACCTCATCTGACTGCAGTCAAGCAAATTCTATCGAACTACTTAGATCGAGTAGATCGTCACGATATCGAAGCATCGTTACTGAAGTCAGAAGAGCATCAAAATCTTGTGAAACTTCGTGACTCGATCGACTTTTAAAGTCACAGTTTTATGACTGTGTCTTTTAATCTGAGTAGAAATAGGATAACCTATCGTCTTAGATCGGTATCACAGAATTGATTCTGTGACTTTAGAAGACTAATATCTTTCTAGATCATTGTAACTCAAGTGTCTCAAATCTCGACGCTCCAGATCACATTGCGATATCATCTTAGCTGATCGAAAATGTGAAAAAGTTAGTTACAAGATTACAAACAGTCAATTACTCTTTCGATTGTGATATAATAGATATATCAAATCATTCTGAAACAGAAAGGAAACTAACTAATGTCAACAATTCATGACATCGATCTTAGTTCAGCTACGATCGTTAATGATACTTATCCCGAGTTAGAGCTCAGTTGCGGATATTTCATTACTGAAAATGACAAAGTCTCATTCTCGATTTCATCACTTAATGAACTCGATCTTCGTTCGACTGGTCGAAAAGTCAAATTCAGTCTTAGCATCTACATAGACGAGATTTTCGGCACAGACGATTTCGTTTTCGAAGATAGCAAAGCTTACTTGAAGTCATTTAAAGCTTCAGACAAATACGAGTTTGAATGTTTCGATCTTGACACGATGGATCATGAGCTAGCTGAGATCTACGAATTCATCGATAGTCACTTAGCTACTGCTAACTCATCATCAACTTACACACTTACAGCAAACTTAAAACAAAATTAACAAAAGAAATGAGGAACTAATCTATGTTCGAAGCAAAAATTTCATACCCTAATGAAGAACAAGTGCAAGATAGCACAGAATTTATCCAGAAACGACAAGAACTCGTTCACGAAGCTGAAGCAGATTCGATCATGGATCGCTACGAATCATTCTTACGTCAAGGTTACGACGTTTCACCGTCAATCAAACTTTCTGACGAAGTTGAGCTAGATCCATTCGAGTTCGCTGAAAGGCTTGAGAAAGCTGGAATCAGCTATAAAGCTAGTCTTAAATTCAAAAATAAGAGCAATCAAGGAACTTACGATGAAGTTCGTAAGATTGCACAAATGATCGAATCTCATGGCTTCGATTTCGACGTTTCGATCAAATTGAAGATCAACGATAAATCAGCTATCAACTTTGATCGTGAGTCAAGCTGGTTCGGACCTGACGCAGTCTACACAATTTCACCTAAGGTGACAGTAGATTCTATCAAAGAACTCAAAGGCACTTGCGACGATCTTGTTCAAATGGGAATCGACGTAGCAGTCGATATTCGACCTGCTAAAGCAGACGAATCTACTTTCAAGACTTACCTTGCTACTTTCCCAGAAGGTTCGATTGTCAGCATGAGCTTGAAAGACGCTGAAATGTAAGAAAGTGAGAAATAGAAATGAGAAATTACCAATTAACAGCAGATCAGTCTTTAGACTTTTCAGCAGACTTAGAGATCAGAATCGTCGATGAGTCTTTTGACTCAGAATTGGATAGCTCTTCTATCAGAGTATACGCGAATAGCAATCGACTATTCGCAGATTTTGCAGCTTCAATTAAAGTCTTTAACGTTGACAATGCTGACGAGTCTGTTCTAGTGAACGTAGATCACAAACGAATCGATCTTATGCGTGTTTTAGAATCTAATGAGATTATTGCATGCAGTGACTTTATGGAAATTGCAGAATTCCAGACTAGAAATGCTGATCGACTAGAAGTATTGCAAGAAATTGCAAATCGTCAGACTCTAGTAGAACTTCAAATCTCAGTTAAATAAAGAAAGCGAGTAATAAGAAATGGGAATTGCAACAATTGTAAAAGACGACTCTGGTAAAGAATTAGTTGCTAGAGCGGGTCTGATCGACTTAAACTCTGAATATGGATACGAAATTGATCTAGAAGATTTTCGAATCTTAGATTTCAAATCTGCAGACTTCAGCAATAATTCTTACACTGCTAAAGTCGAAATGAGTATCGCTATTCATATCGACGGTCCGAACAATGTAAGCATGCGTCTAGATGGTGAGTTCGATCTAGACAACGTAAACGAAATTACTACACCGATCAAGCAAGTCTTGATCTACGACACAACGATTCACTACGAGGATCCTGAAAGTTGTGAAGAAGTCTACCGTGCAATCGGCGAAGATGCGTATGTAGTAGTTCAACTCGGATACGAATAAATCGACTAATGACACAGTAAATCTGTGTCTTTTAATTTGACTTCGATCAGTGTAACTTGACTTTGAACAAATCGATCGACACAGTTTAAAATGTATGATGAGATCAGATCATTCGAAATATGAAAATCTGAGTTACAAAGTTACATCTAGATATTTATTCGTCAAAATATGATATAATATTTCTATAGTTATCGAATGAAAGTAGGAAAATCTTATGAAATTATCAGACTCAATCGATCGTATCGAGTATATTTCAGATAATAGCGGTTCAATCGAATCTGCTGAAATTAGAGAGACTTCAGAAGAGGGCAAGATTCTTAATATCTACTGTTCACGTCGAATGAATTTATCGAACTTGATTCTAGTCTTAGAAGATCGTGAAGAAGAGATAGAAGATGTGCTGATCGATATTCCTTGCAGAATCAAAATTCAATTAGACAACGTCGATGCTCCTAACGGGACTTGCTCTTTCGAATGTGATCTCTACAAATATCACGTATTTATCGTGGACATGAGCAGTCATAAAAGTCACGCGTACGAAGTTGAAAAACAAATTACTTCAGAAATTGAGTCTAGCAAGATTGATCTTCTAGAATCATTAGAAATCAGACCGATCTTAAAGAATCTATAACAGAAAGTGAGAAATCAAAACATGTTTGCAGAAACAAAGAAATCGACTTCTGTCGAAGTAACTCATAAAATTGGTGTAACTCTTACAGCGAGATGCTCAGACTCAGATTGTTTGTACGAAATCGATAGTTTAAAACAAACGATTGATTCTTCTTCATTACCGATCAGACAAACGATCGAATTCGTTGTGACGCTTAGATCAGCTGAGAATCCTATGGAATTCTTAACATTCGAAGCTAGAATCAAGGATCTTGAGGTAAGATTAGACTTTTACAGCATTCCAAAATACGATTTAGATTTGATCGATGAGCAAATATCAAGCTTCGAGATGAAAGAAAGAATCTTTAAAGCATTCGAAAGTTATTCTTCATTCAGTCTAGAATTTTCGATTGAATCATAGTTCTAAAGAAAGTGAGAAACTCTTATGAATTGGAAAACATCAGCTTCAGCTTCAACGACATTTAGATTTACCGCGGATCTAGAAGTAAGATGCTTTGACGACGATTTCGATATCGAAGTCGAACAATCTGTTCTGCAGATCGATCAGAACGGATCAGATGCGAACGCATCATTTGAAGCATTAATCATTCTGACAGATCTGAAAAATCCGAATAGCAAAGCTCACATTCGATATGACGCTAGAAACTTCAGATTGTCTAATCTTGAAAAGAGATATAGATGCACTGCTTCAAGTGATGAAGTCGTGGTCGAAAAGATCACTTCCGAAGATGAAGAAGTTCGTAGAAGATTTTACGACGTTATCGATGACTGGACTGAATTTGAATTGCACGTCTACGCTGCAAATTAATAGAATTGAAAGTGAGAAACTAAAATGGGAAAACTCTTTACAACTGACACAACGTCTGCAATTAACGTCGCAATGACTGTTCGACCAGATTGTTTCGACGACAGATACACTGCGGAAGTTCAATCTGCAGAATTGAAAGTCTGGAATGAGCTTGACAGAATGTTCTGTTCTGTCAAAGCTCTTCTAGAAGTCATTGACACTGAAGACTCTAGAAACACTGTGATCGTGTCGATCGAAGAAAACAAAATAGCTTTACCATCTCTTTCGAAAGACATTACTTATCGATTCGATGATGAGTTCGTCAAAATTGATTCTTACACTTCATCTGATCATCGTCAGCAAACTGACATTTACGACATCGTCGATCGATGGTTAGAAGTCTACGTCAGAATCGAAGGAATCTAAAGAAAGTGAGTAATTGAACATGTCACTTGGACATTTTACGCTATCGACAGATCTCTCTATGAGAGCAAATATGACGATAGAAGCTGAAGTTGACGCTTTCGACAATAGTTTTGATGTTAGAATTGAAGAACTGAGAAATGAACCATATTTCGACGGAACTGCTCTTAAGATCAAAACATTCTTAAGAATCGTCGTCTCATTGGCTGAAGATCCAGAGTCTTTCATCGTATTGAAAACTATGCTAAACAGCGTCGAGCCAAGAAAAGGTCGTTATCCGATTTCTAGATACGAGTTTGAAATCGTAGAAACTAATGCTAGAAACTCTATTACTAAAGATCTTCTAAACAAAGAAGCAATTAGATCATTCGATGCAGCAATCGTTTATTCGCATGCTCATTTCTTTGCAGATCAATAAAGCGAGGTATCAATAAATGAACAAAGTAACAACGGACGTAAAGTATGTAGAAATCGACGGAAAACATTTCGTCGCTCAATTCGAACTGATCAATGCTAATGACGATCAGTTTGAGATAGATTTAGACTGTCCATTCGCTGAAGGTTCAGTGTCTAACGGCTTAGCACATATCATAGTATATGTAGACATCATCGGCCATGATCGACGCGACCCTGACCAAGAGATCGTCATTCAGCGTGAAGAAGAGATCGAGCTATCGATTGATGAAATCGAATCAGCTGAGATTCAATTCGAAATTGCGCATAGAGGTGCATTAGACTCTGAGCCATTGTCAATGTTGACCGAGATGGAAACTATGCTATGTCTTGGAGAAGATGCTAAAGTAGTAGTAAGATTTTCATTGAAATAGAAAGTGAGAAATCGAAATGAGATTAAGTTTAAACGGATTGGTACCTGATTCAGTATCTTTAGAAAACGACAAGTTTGATAACATCGTCGAATGCTTGGAGAGTGTAGATATTTCCGATCGTGAGATCGAGATAGAAGCTACACTCGTACATGAAATCGAGATCGAATCTAGAGACGAGACGTTAGAAATCGTCTTAGGCGTTTACTTGACTATTCCAGCGGAAGATCTAGAGTATAACAGCTACGACGATTACGTTCATGCTTCAAGATTAAGAGCGTCTAGCGAATACGAGATCTTTGAAGAAGATCAATACTCTGAGCAAGAACTTCGAGAAATCAAGACTTACGTTGAAGAGTATTTAGTAGGACCAAATTCAGCTTCAACTTATAAGATCGAAGCAGCCTTCGAATAATGGGAAGCGAGAAATAAGTAGAAATGTCTAAACAAATCAGCTTAGAACAAGTAATTGACACAATCACAGCTGTCATCGGCGACTCTTCTAATGAGATAGTCGTAGAGCAAGATTTCATGGAATTCGATGGTAACTCTGTGACAGTTAAGTACGATCGAAAATTCAATCTTCCAGTCTACGGACTTGAGCACGACGATCAAGAATTCGTATTCGAAGATCTGAACGGTATCTTATCAGAAGAAGTCAAACTCGTCTTCGAACAAGGTACGAAACTGAAT
>ERZ772799.325-NODE-325-length-18797-cov-3.397983_pt1 | contig 18797 bp, 15 predicted proteins | sample MGYA00511345_ERZ772799 | MGnify/ENA primary metagenome ERZ772799 (study PRJEB29015, sample SAMEA2738037) | human oral metagenome | biome: human oral; feature: human-associated habitat; material: saliva | place: China | collected 2238 ... | reverse complement strand
CGTTTTGCTTTTCCAATGAGATCGAAAGGATATGAATTTTCTCCAAATACGATGACAGAGGCCTGTTGCAGGGTTGACGCATCAAAAAACAGCTTTCTAAGCACTTTTATAGTCGCTAAAGCTCCGTTAGTTATGTACCATTTTCTATTGGAAAGCCTCTGCATGGCCCCGGGCCCTACGAAGAAGAAGCGTTCGATCCGTCAGGAAAAGTCGAACCACAAATCAGAAGAAAGTGGTTCCGGAAATCCTGAAAACACGCGCGTAAAAAATTTCGTTTTGGCTCGAGAACAAAAAAAATCTCGCGCCACGTTTTGCGGAGCCATACTCCACAAAATCGACGAACGATAGTCTCGTGTGCTATAAAATATTGATAGTCGATACAAAAGAGACACCCGCCTGAGTTCGATTGCGAACTTCGGCGGGTGCCTTATCCGTTAGCACAGGGGGGATGAGAGGTTCTACATCCTTATGCGATTATATTCCCCTTATTCCTCTTATCGGAGGGAACTTGTACCACGTTTTAGAGGAAGTGTACTTTGCCGGTGGATATTTCGTAGATGGCTCCGCAGATCTTGATCTTACCCTCCTCTTCCAGCTTCTTGAGGATCGGACTATCCCGACGGATTTCGTCCATGGTTTGAATCACATTTTCCTTGACCACTGCATCGGCAAATTCCTTGTTGGCATAGGTGCGCTCGCCCGTGTACTGAGTAGCCTCGACGGAAGGCTTGATCTCCTCCATCAGAGAAGTAATGTTGCCCATCTCGACTCCTTTGATAGCAGACTTGATGGCGCCACAATCCTCATGGCCCAGTACGAGCAGCACTTTAGAGCCCGACACTTCGCACGCGTATTCCAAACTGCCAAGCATATGGTCGTCTACGACATTGCCGGCCACACGACCGACGAACAGGTCTCCGATCCCCTTGTCGAAAATGTATTCCACCGGTACGCGGCGTCGATACAGGAGAGGATGATGGCTTCGGGGAATTGCCCTTCGAGACCGGCCACGGCTTGAGCGTTGAGGTCACGAGGGAGCTGTTTGTTGGCCACATATCGGGCATTGCCCTCCTGCAAGCCTACAAGTACAGTTTCGGGAGTCAGTCCTTGCTGAATGTCTTGCGTGAGTACCTCGCTGATCCGTCCCTCTACGGCGGCGGTAGGAGTGTCGGATTTTGTCTGCGTAGTTTGGTTGCCGCATGCTACAAGCATTGCCATTGCAGCAGAGAACAAAACGATCTTCTTCATAATCTTTTCGTTGTTAATGATGAATGAATAATGTTAAACCTTACCTGCATACTATGATGAACACTGTCGGGATTTCCCCAACTCATTGTTTGATAGCCATATAGACGCTCGGTACAAACATAACATTTTTCCCTTATTTCGATCGATTACAGAAGATTACGCCGATTCCGCACTTCTCCCGCAGTCTTTCATCCGGCAACACCCGGATTTTTTTGATCAACGTATACGATACATGACCTCTCGCACGTTTCTTTAGCAAAGTACGATCAAGGGCTAATCTATTTTTCAAACCTCATATAACGATGAAACAGAAAACACCATCAGCCGTATTCACTTTGCTACTTGTCTTTACAGCCTTTCTATCCATTCCGGCTTGTGGCCGTCAGAGTGACAAACCCAAAGAAGTCCTCACCGTGCAAGATTTCGGCTCTCCCATGGAGCTTGTCCCTATCCAAAGCGGCAACGTTGCCAATGACCGACGTCTCTATGGGCTAACAGATTGTGATGAATACCTGTTAGCCTATACATCCGGCGAAACACATGCCATTAAGCTGATACGCAAATCGGATTTTCAGGTGGAGGATTCCATCTGCCCTCTTGGAGAAGGGCCGGAAGAATATCTTGGATTAGAAATTTGCAGGTACGACTATTCCACCGGTAATCTGTTCGTTCTGGAGTCCGATAAATCCCTTTTGAGAGAAATCAATATCGAAGAAAGTATACATGCGGGTAGCACCGTAGTCAAAGGCGAGCGTTCGTACGCAAAATCAGGCAGACGTTTGTGGAGTCTATTTGTCGCTAATTCGGGCAGACAGCTGGCTTGCACAATAAACGATGGCTCTTTTTCTTATTATGAGATACAGCCGGGAAAGCCAATAAAAGAAGAGAACCTGCGCTCGGCTCCGATAGAGCTTGCCGAATCACTCAAGCCGAATACCCCATACATCACGCAAAGTCTTTCGGCCTTTAACCCCGAAAAAGAGGTTGCTTTTATCTCTTATGCCAATATGCGTCGGTTCGATCTTATCAGCGTAGAGAAGGGCTTGCTGAATACGCTCTACTTCAATGAGAAGAAATCGGCCAATCAAACCGCTGAAGAAATGAGCGAAATGTATCAGTGGTATCCTTGGGGGATCGGATCCACTAAAGAACGTATCTACCTGGGCTATGCATTGGAAGAGAGGAAGAGCGAGGAGGAAGAGTTGGAGCAGACACATATCCTCGTATTCGACTGGGAGGGCAATCCCGTCAAGCATCTCGTACTTCCAATTCCGGCAAGGAGTTTTACCCTAAGCCAAGACGGCAAGAAGCTCTACACCCTAAATGAAAGCGAAACCGAGCTGAACTCCATCAGCGTGTACGATATTTGACATCTCACATCTTTCTATTAGACCATCTTGTTCCAATGCCAATCACCGTATACAGACGGAATGTTTCAAAGTATAATGTTAAAGTGTAATGAAAAGATTATTTGTTCTGATTGTGCCAATCTTGGTCACATGTGTGTTCTCTGCGTGTAAGGATTCGGCTCATAGCAATCAAGAGGTAATTGTTACTATAGGAGATTTCGGTCCTGCCAAAAGCCTCCTGCCTTCTAAGACAGAGAGCATTGCTCCGGTTCAAAATCCTTTTTGGATAATTGATTGTGGTGATTTTTTAGTTTCGCACGACGAAGTCGATAACCATGCTTATATTGTAATTCGGAAATCCGATCTCCGTGTTGCAACGCTTCTTTGCCCGATAGGAGAAGGTCCGGAAGAATATCTTGACCCAATGCTCTGTTTTTATAGCTATGAAAATAAAACCTTGTCGATATTTGATCCGGACAAATCTTTGTTGACAACAATAGACATCGATAAAAGCGTCGAAACGGACTCGACAGTGGTTGACAGCCGGGTGTCTTTTGTAAAAACGGGAAAACGAATACATCGATTGTTTACAGCAGTTTCCGGGGACCGATTAGCCTATGTGTTTGAAGGACTTAACTTTGCTTTTTACCGAGTATCTCCTGAAAAGCAATTGATGGATACGGATCTTTGCTCATCCAAAATAAATCTCTTAGAGAAAAACAAGAGTCAAGAGCTATATGTAGCTCAGAGTTTACAGGCATTCGATGAGAAAAAAGGCGTGTTTTTTGCGGCTTACTCTGCAATTCCACGGTTCGATCTGATCGACATCAAGAATGGTTGTCGAAAAAAAATCTTTTTTGAACGAAAAGTATCTCCGGATCAAGCTGCTGAAATACTCAAAGAACGAAACACTCGATATACTTGGAATATAACTTATAGTGCAGAGCATGTATATGTAGGTTATTATATGGATGCACAGTCTTATGAAGAGGATAATTCCACTCATATCCTCGTATTCGACTGGGAGGGCAATCCCGTTAAGCATCTCGTACTTCCGATCCCGGCAAAAAGTTTTGCCGTAAGTCAAGATGGCAAGAAGCTCTACACTCTAAATGAAAGCGAGACCCAACCGAACTCCATCAGCGTGTACGATATTAAATAGGGAATTTCTCATTTGTTTTTTATACCTTTCGGGATACGTTTGAATAACGTACAAAAATGATGTGTTTATGAATATCAAAACCAAACCGAGTATTTTGGTACTTAGATTTAATCCATCGAATCTCAAGTGTTACGGATTACGTTTGCTGTGCATATGTTGAAAGAAATAAAAGGGAAATACATCCTATTTGCTTTATTGCTCCAAACAGTGCTTTTTTCATGTACAGCTAACCCTGAGATGGAGGAATTAGTTACTGCCGAGGACTTCACTATGGGAAGCCTTGAAGGAGGGGTAAAATTTGTATTGCCGGATTCTTTGTTTACCGCTTATGCATTGGATGATGTGGGCGATTATTTGCTTGCTATGGTGCCGGACAGGCCTTATCACTATTATCTACTTGATAAGGCTGATCTCTCTATCGTGACAGGATTGTGCCCACAGGGAGAAGGGCCGGAAGAGTATTTGTCTCCCAGTGTCACTTACAATGCGGACGAGAATACACTGACTCTGATGGAACGAGATAGATCGAGACTCTCCATAATAGATATTGCTGCCAGTGCAGCTCAGAAAGAGACTGTCGTGAAAGCGCAAACGAGTTTTGCGAAAACAGGGAAAGCCGTATTTCGTGTATTTGGCACACGTTCGCCCTATCCAGCTTATATCTTGGAAGGGATGACGTTCGGGCTGTATTCGCTTATGCCGGACAAGCAGTTGCAAGAGACCGATCTGTTATTGCCGCCTGTGAAGTTACCCGAATCTCTCCAGAGGGCATCGCTTTATATGACGCAAACTACACATGTTTATAGTAGCATTAAGCATACCTTGTTTGCTGCCAACCTCTACTTCCCCCGTATAGATCTGATCGATACGGAAAGCCGTGGGGTCCGCAACTTTTATCTTAACAGCAAAATTGAACCGGAGAAAGCCGCAGAAGGAGATAGGGTTTCCTATGTATGGGGAATAGCAGGAACAGAACGATACGTGTATGTGGGTAGCACTAATCGCCCAAATGCGATGATGGAGGATTGGGAGCAAAAAGAAATCTACGTATTCGATTGGGAAGGACGCCCCGTGAAGCGATATAAGCTTCCACGATCGGGTAGTTCTTTTACTGTCGACAATCAAGATAGCAAGCTCTATGTGCTGATTCAGAACGAAGAGGGAACAGAGGTCTACAGATACGACATCAAATAAGAAAGTACAAAAAAAGCCATGCAGCTATCCGGATACAGAGTAGTATGGTTGCCATTTATATTCTTGATGGCACTGAGCGTAGTAGGATGTAATGGTGGCAAGAAAAAGACTGCCGAGACATCATCAGGTGAGGATATGGAACTGTTCACCTCGGGTGGAGATACCATTGATGTGCAGATCACCGAACTCAAGCTCGGGCCTTTCGACAGACAAATAGTGAGCCATGGAAAACTGCGTGCTCACGAAACAGCTGTCTTGCAGTTCGAGGACAGCCGGCAACCGCTCCATCGCCTCTATGTCCGCAACGGACAGCACGTAGTCCGAGGACAAAAAATAGCTGCCATCGACGACCGTACAGCTTTGCTCGAGGTGCAAAAGAGTGAAGATGAATTCAAGCAACGCGAGCTGGATTTGCAGGATGTACTGGTCGGCATGGATTATTCTCCCCATGACAAATCCGATATTCCTGCGGACAAATTGGCCCTGGCCTGCATCAAAAGCGGATACAACATAGCCGAAAGCAACTACAAACAAGCCCAACTCCGACTAAAGCATGTATGTCTGACTGCACCCATCAGCGGTGTGGTCGCCGATCTGCATGCACAGGAGCATACCATACCCGAATCCGGCAAACCCCTCTGTCGCATCATCGGAGACAGTGGTTTCGAGGTAGTCTTCGAGGTGTTGGAGAGCGAGCTTAGTGCCATCCGAACAGGCGAACGAGTGGAAATCCGTCCCGTAGCTTTGAGGGACGTAACGGCCGAAGGCGTTTTACAAGAGATCAATCCTTCCGTAGACGATCGTGGTATGGTACAGATGTCCGCCGGCCTGCGGAATCCTTCCAAGAGCCTTTTCGACGGCATGAACGTAGAAGTACGGATCAATCAGCGTATGGAGGAGCGTATGGTAATTCCTAAGAGTGCCGTGGTACTCCGTTCGGACAAGCCGGTAGTATTTTCCGTTCGTAATGGTACTGCTGCATGGAACTATGTGGATATAGAAGCTGAGAATGCCGAGAGCTATTGTATCGTGAGCAAGACGCTCAAGCCAGGTGAGATGATAGTTGTAGACGGCAACGCCAATCTGGCACACAAGACTCCTGTGGCACTCCGCCGATAGAGAAGAAGACTAATCGTAAAAGCTCCATACCTACGTGATACGCTTTTTGGTCAGGCATCCGGTTTCCGTCATCATGTCCTTCCTCCTATGTTTCATATTAGGAGTGGCGGCTTATTTCTTCTTGCCGGTTTCCCTACTTCCGGACATCGCTATTCCGGAGATAACGGTCAGGATCGACAGCCCGGGACATTCGGCAAGAGAGATAGAAGACGCAGCAGTCAGTCCCCTACGCAACCGCCTGCTCCAAGTGGGTGGGCTGTCGGACATCAGGAGCGTAAGCAGGGATGACCATGCCTTCATTCGCTTAAGGATGAATTACGGAGTGGATACGGATCTTGCCCTGATCGAAGTGAACGAGAAAGTGGATGCAGCTATGGGAGCACTCGGCAACAGGATCAAGCGTCCCGTTGTGCTCAAAGAAAATGCCTCGGACATTCCCGTTTTCTACTTGAATATATCCTTGCGCGATGACGCTGACGAAGAAGTCGGATTCCAACAGCTAAGCGAGTTCGTGGAAGAAGTGGTTCGCCACCGTTTGGAGCAGCTCCCCGAAGTAGCCATGACGGATATGACCGGCACCGTAAGCAGAGAACTGAGGATCATCCCGGATCGTCCGAAACTGCTTTCTCTCGGCTTTACCCTTAGCGATATAGAGGGGGCTATAAGAGGAGGCAATTTCTCTGCCGCGCAGATGCAAATAGAGGACAGGCAACTGGTCTTCAGAGTGAATCTGAACAACAAACTCGGCAGTATCGATGACATACGTACACTATATGTTCATCATGGCGATCGCTTTGTGCCGCTGCACATGTTGGCAGACATCCGCGAAGAGGTAGCCCAACCCCGCGGCTACTCCATCATAGACGGTCGGCGTGCTATTTCCCTTGCGGTGATCAAGCAGTCCGATGCTTCGATGCAGAGTTTACGCAAAGCCGTATCGGTATTGACAGGTGAGTTGCAGGCGGAGCATCCCGATATGGTATTCGACATCAATCGCGACCAGACGGAACTGTTGGATTATACGATTTCCAATCTGTCCGGCAGTCTGCTGATCGGCTTCTTCCTTGTCTGTGCAGTGACGCTCCAGTTCATGGGGGATTTTCGCTCCTCGACGGTGATAGGCATCAATATGTTTGTCGCACTGGTTTGCAGCCTGTTCTTCCTGTATCTCTTCGGCCGAACACTGAATATCATTTCCCTGTCGGGGCTGATCATGGCATTGGGACTGATGATAGACAACAGTATAGTCGTCACCGATACGATCACCTATTACCGCCGAACGGGACTGCCTACCGAAGATGCCTGCGTGAAAGGGACAAAAGAGGTGATCACTCCGCTCCTCAGTTCGGGACTCACCACCATAGCGATTTTCCTCCCCCTTGTTTTTCTTAGCGGAGTGGCCGGCGTGTTGTTTCTGGACGAAGCCATAGCTGTTTCCATCGGGCTGTTCACTTCGTACATAACAGCTATCATCCTTTTGCCGGTCAATTACAAACTGTTCTATCCCCTCGGCTATCGTGACAGAGAGGAGACATTGTTGTATCGTATAACGACTGCATCCAACACGGGTCTCAATCGATTCTACGATTCGGGGCACTCCTTTTTTCAGAGGCACAGCACTATACCGTTGATCCTGTTCGTAGTAGCCATACCCCTCTGCGCCGGACTTTTCCTTTTGATCAAAAAGAAACAAATGCCGACACTCCCTCACACAGAAACAACGGCTACCATCGACTGGGGAGAACCCGTAAGCGCGCAGCTGAACAGGCAGCGTAGCGAGGAACTGCTTGCCCGGATGCAACCATTTCTGCGTCAAGGTGCTGCCTATGCAGGGGAGCAACAGTTTCTATTCAATGGTAGCCAGGACATCGCAGATACCGAAACAGTACTTCATCTCAAGGCAGAGGACGAAAAAGGTATCGAGCAGGCAGGAGCAGAACTGCGCAAGCATATCGGCGGTAAATATCCCAAGGCGCAGTTGGAGATAACCCCTGCAGCATCCATATTCGACCGTATCTTCGATACTCGCGAACCTGAACTGCTTGCACGCCTTTACCCTGCTTCGAAAGAGGAACTGACTGTCGAGAAGGTGCAGCAGCTCACCCGATCGATAGGTTCAGCCACAAAGGAATCGGCTGCTCCCATCCGCATAAGCGACCAAATAGATCTGTCCATCGACATGCGTCTGCTACACCTATACGGTATAGATATGTCATCTGTGAAGCAAGCTTTGCAGACTGCTTTTCACCAAAATGAAATCATCGAACTGACGGCTTCCAAGCAGCATCTGCCCGTCATCCTGACAGACAAATCGCAATCCATAGAGGATATTTTGCGAATGACCTTCGTTCAGGGTTTTTCTCCCGATAAGACAAGCGAGTCCTCCATCCCCCTTGCTTCTCTAATGACCGTACACCGGAGTAAAGGGCTGAAAGAGATTGCAGGAGGCAAGGGCGGTGAATATCTGCCATTGGCCTATGAGAGTCCGAACGCTCCGGAGAAATTTATGCAGCAAACCCGAGACATCATCGATAAAGAGAAAGGCTGGCATGTAGACTTCGCAGGATCATTTTTCAGCAATAGGCAAATGATTCGAGAGCTGAGCTTCGTTTTGTTGCTCTCACTACTGCTCATGTACTTCATTTTGGCTGCTCAGTTTGAAAGTTTGCTACAGCCTGTAATCGTTCTTATGGAGATACCGATCGATATAGCCCTTACCCTGCTTGTCCTCATACTCACGGGCAATACGCTCAATCTCATGAGTGCCATCGGTATAGTGGTCGCATGCGGGATCATCGTCAATGACTCTGTTTTGAAACTGGACATGATCAATAATCTGAGACGACAGGGTATGCCCCTCAAAGAAGCCATCCATATGGCAGGAGTGAGACGGCTTCGCTCCATCGTCATGACCAGCTTGACCACAATCATTGCCTTGGTGCCCACACTCTTCGCTTCGGATTTCGGCTCTTCGTTACAGAAACCTCTGGTCATCGCTCTTATCAGTGCCATGTTTTTCGGCACTCTCGTCAGTCTTTTTGTAATTCCGCATATTTATGCTTTCATCTATAGCAAACGTTCGCATGAGATCAGTGAAGAAAGGTAAGTTCTCTCTTCTATTCCTGTTGTTTTGTACTCCGCTCTTGGCTTGGGGACAGAGGTCGGGTGTACTACAAGCAAGCATAGATGACATAGTGACAATGAGCCGACACAATACCCCCGGGGAGCAGCAAGCTCGCAACCGGTTTCTGTCCGAATACTGGACATACCGTCAATTTCTCGCCAACCGAAAGCCACGAGTTTCTTTCGAATCCGTACCTGTCTCTTACAGCAGGAGCTACATCAAACGGTACAACTCTGCATTGAATATAGACGAATACCGCCCATCCACCACTTGGAACTCTTCGGTAGGGATCAATTTGGAGCAAAACATAGACTTCCTTGGCGGTACTTTCTCTCTCAGTAGCGATTTATCCTATATGAAGAATATAGGAGACCCCGGCTACAAACAATACAATGCCGTGCCGGTAGCTATCAGATACAGCCAAAACCTATTGGGATATAACGAATTCAAGTGGGAGAAGAAACTGGCTCCGCTGCGCTACAAAGAAGCCGACAAAACCTTTGTCAAAACGCTGGAAGAGAACACCTACAAGGTACTGGCTGCCTACTTCGACGTAGCCATGGCAAAAGAAGAATATGCCATGGCTATGGAAAACGTGAGTAATAGCGATACGCTTTACAGACTGGGAGAAAAGCGTTTTGCCATAGCCTCCATTTCCAAATCGGACTTGCTGGCTCTCAAACTGGACAAACTCAATGCCGGCAACAGCCTGCTACATGCCCGAACGGCGCTCAGAAAGAGCTATTCTTCTCTGATCAATCTATTGGGGCTACCCGAGGATACCGAAATAGATCCGATGTTGCCCACATCCGTACCCGAACTCAGGATCTCGCGAGAGCAGGCAATCGAATCGGCACGCAAGAACAATCCGGAGCTATTGCAGGCCACCAATAATCTGATCCAGCGTGAACAATCGGTGACAAAAGCATCATTGGAGCGGTGGTTCAGTGTAGACCTATCGGCCGGTATCGGCTTCAATCAGGTGTCGGAAGCCTTCGCCGGTGTCTACAAACATCCGTTGCGACAAGACATGGTCTCCATATCTCTGAGTATTCCGCTCATCGACTGGGGCATGAAAAGAGGGAGATACAATATGGCAAAAAGCAACTACCGCGTAGCTCTATCCGACATGCGATTGAAAGAAACAGATCTCTTTCGCGATATTGCCATTACCACCGACGAGATCGAAATGGAAACCGACCTATTCAAAGCGGCAGAAGAGGCTATGCAGCTGGCCAAGGAGTCGTACACCTATGCCAGAGAACGATTTGTCCTTGGCAAAGGAAGCCTGAACGATATGCTCTTGGCGCGAAGCAGAAATGCCGAGGCTCGCAAAAATGCGATTCTATCGATGAAAAACTTCTGGCTCAGCTACTACAAGCTGAGGATGCTGACGCTGTATGACTTCATTGACGGACTGGATTTGACTGCCCCCATATCGGAAGAGTAGTCACCGGGCAATCGAAGAAAAGGAGAAGAGAAAAAAAAGATGAAAGAGTCTGCACGCAAAACCTCTTCATTCACCGTCATAGTCGTCTTCGTATGCTTGACTTTGACAGGACTGGCGTTGGGCAGCCTGCTCCCTGTCAAACTCCATCCGGATCATAGTATGCCGGAGCTAACGATCTCTTTCAGTATGCCGAAAGCATCGGCTTCTCTGGTGGAGTCCGAACTTTCCTCTCCTCTTGAAAAGGTTTTGTCCGGTATTGCCGGCCTTACGGGCATAACCTCCCATTCGAGCGATGGGATGGGGGTGATACGATTGAGTTTCGACAAATATGTGGATATTGAGAGAGCACGCTTCGAAGCCTCTACCCGTATCCGTTCGATCCGGTCCGAATTGCCTCGTACAGCCGGCTATCCTACGATTCGCACGGGGCGCACCTCCGACCAAGATGCCAAAACTGTTCTATCCTATTCCATAGGCGCACCCCATGCCTCCTCGGATATTGAGACAGAAGTGGAGAGACACATACTTCCTCTGCTAAGGGAAGTAGATGATATAGGCGACATCATTCTAACCGGCGGTCGGAAACAAGAATACCTTTTGGCCTACGATCCCGAACAAATCAGAATCTTAGGGATCAGTCCCGATGACATAGCTACGGCTATTGGCTCGCACTTTCGGAACGATTTCATCGGTTTGGCCGGAATACCCGACTCCGTCGGGGGAGAGAACCATATCCGCATTCGCCTGTCGGAAGAGGCAAACAATGTTTTCGATCTCTCCCGTATTTTCATCCCTGCCAAGGACGAATCTCTGATTCCGATCAGTCGGCTGCTGACGATAAGACAGAAGGAGATCCCCCGACGGGAATACTACAGAGTGAACGGACTGAACAGTATCTATCTTCGAGTCTTATCTTCTTCGTCTGCCAATCAGATAGCCCTCTCCAAGCAAATAGGCCGAATCATGGATGATGTAGGAAGGGAACTTCCTGAGGGTTATCGAATAACCAAACTCTTCGATTCGGCCGAGAGCATCAGCCTCGAACTGAACAATATTTTGGTGCGATCCGGAATCACCATCCTCCTCCTACTACTGTTCACACTGATCACCACGCGCAACGTGCGCTATATGGCTACGGTGACCATCAGCCTTATTGCCAACGTAGCCATTGCCTTTGCTTTCTATTACCTTTTCGGCGTGGAAATACAGCTATATACGCTTGCCGCCATTACGATCTCTTTGAGTTTTATCATAGACAATAGCATTGTCATGATCGAACATCTCCTTCGACGAGGCGACAGGTTGGCCATCACAGCCATATTGGCGGCTACACTTACTACCGTCTCGGCTATGATTATCGTCTTCTTCCTTCCCGAAGCACAGCAGAAGAACCTCGGAGATTTTGCCCGCGTTATTATCATTAACCTTTGTGTATCCATCATCGTAGCACTCTTCCTCGTTCCGTCCCTGTTCGAACGCCTCTCCTTCTCTTCCCGACGGACAGGCCGCTCCCCACACAAGATGGTCGTAACTATTCGTTTACTCTCCTTTTACAGCACTCTCTCCTCTTTCTTGTATCAACGTAGAAGATGGGTTTTCATCGGATTTGCCTTCCTCTTCGGTCTTCCCCTTTTCCTGCTTCCGAAAGAAATAGAGGGCGATACGGACTTAGCCCGACTATACAACAATACGATAGGCTCTACTGCTTACAGGAAAATCCGCCCCTATACCGATGTTGCATTAGGGGGAACCCTCCGCCCTTTCCTCATGCAAATATCCTCCGGATCGGAAAAGAAATGGGAGAAGCCCGTGATCCATGTAAATGTGCAAATGCCGGTAGGCAGTACCGCCGATGCTACGAACGAATATGTGACCAAGCTGGAACGATTCCTCGCTCAAGCCAAGGGGATTTCTTACTTCGAAACCTCGGTGACAGGGGAGAGAGCGGCATCGATCGGCATCCATTTCAAAGACAGCCATGCCCGAGGCAATTATCCTTACGATCTGCACCAGGGGCTCGTCGGTCGAATATTGAGTATCGGGGGTGGTTATTGCAGGACGTATGGCCTGGAAAATGTGTCTTTCAGCAACATCCGTGAGAAAGAATACGGCTCGAATGCTATCAAACTCACGGGGTACAACTATGATGCACTGCTCGCTCAGGCACGACTCGAAGCTATACGGCTGTCCGCCAAAGCTGCAATACGCAATGTCAGCATTGCATCGAACCGATACTCTCTGTCCGAAGAACAGGAGTTACACCTCAGCCCCTATGAGGGGAGTCATGCGTTCCTCGGCATCAGTCCGCACGACTTGGTGGCGGCCGTCAATGAACAGAGCCGAACGGAACAGCCTCTGCCGGAAATCATCATTGACGGGCAGCCTGTACAGTTAGCCATGGCAGCACGAACTCACCATGCCGGCAGCAAATGGATGTTGGAGAATAGCCCCTTATATGTCGGGGGCAAAACGATAAAGCTCAAAGATTATGGCGAGATGCAAGTCGTACTACAACCGCAAGCCATCGTGAGGGAAAATAAGAACTACGTCCTGTACGTCTTGTACAATCACATGGGTACGATCAGACAATCGCAGGCTTTCATCGAGAAGGAAATACAACGACTCAATGCCGAACTACCCATAGGGTACAAGGCGATGGAGCCGGAATACAAAGAATGGGAGAATGAGAGAGGCAAGTTGGTCTGGGCATTGATCGGCATCATCGTGCTGATTTTCTTCATCACGAGTATTCTGTTCGACTCTTTGTACTACACCTGGGTCGTACTCAGCATCATCCCTATTTCATTCATAGGTATCTTCATCGTTTTCTCGGTCTTTCGGCTTCCCTTCGAGGAGGGTGGTTTCGCTGCCATGATCCTCCTCTGCGGGATAACGGTGAATGCATCCATTTATCTGATCAACGACTATCTGTACCGGCGTCGAAAGCATCCTTCCATCAGTCCCCTCGATGCCTACAGACGTGCCGTGCGCAACAAAACATTCGCCATATTACTGACAGTGATATCCACCGTTCTCGGCTTCGTCCCATTCGTCGTCGATAAGGGAGCTTCGCTCTTTTGGCACTCGCTTTCGATGGGAGTGATATTCGGATTGCTCTTCTCTACGCTGATGCTCTTCCTGATCCTGCCCTGTTTCTTAGGTCGGGATCGAAAAAACTTTAAGTTAAGCTCTACAAAAGACTGCTAACAGGCATTGCTATCTTCTGGCACAAATTTGCCTCGAATTGCAGGAGCTTCATCTCTATTCCGGTTGGCTTCCGCACCGAAATTTTCTCACTTATAGTTCCACAAAATGCGGCGCGTAAACTTTTTTGTTTCAGTACACGTCACCGGATCAAATGAGAACTCTTTTCATAAATCGGAAAACTGAACGGGCACAAAACTAAAAGAACAGGGCATGTCAAATAAGCAGAATGAAGCACGAATCTGTATTTTCCGGCAAATGGATGAGCAAATAAATACCTTTGTGATGAACAAGAAAGACGAAAGAATAAGACAATACAGAGGCAATACATCGGAATGAAGAAGAGAAGACTACAGACAGTCCTATTGCTTTTGGCATCGGCGGTTCAGGGATTTGCTGCCGGTGTGGAAAGACTGTCGGTGCCAAGCGCATCGATGAATAAGGAGATCCCTGTACTCGTAGTGCTTCCGGATATAGCCTTGGCGAGCGAGGGCGGAGATTGCCCCGTGGTGTACCTGCTGCATGGCTATGGCGGAAATGCCGAAACATGGCTAACCGTTAAGCCGGACCTCCCGCAGATAGCAGATCAAAAAGGAATCATCTTCGTTTGTCCCGATGCACAGAATAGCTGGTATTGGGATAGCCCGGTCGATTCGGCCTTTCGCTACGAGACGTTTGTCGCTTCCGAGTTGGTCGGATATATAGACTTGCACTACAAAACCATTGCAGAGAGAAAGGGGCGAGCTATCGCCGGACTCAGCATGGGTGGGCACGGCGCCTTATGGATTGCCTTTCGGCATCAGGACGCGTTCGGAGCCTGTGGGAGCATGAGCGGTTGTGCAGATATTCGTCCCTTTCCGAACAACTGGGAGATAAGCAGACGGCTTGGCTCTTTCGCCGATAACCCGAAAGTATGGGAAGAATACACTGTGATCAACAACCTCGACAGCTTGAGAGGGGCCGCACTTGCTATCCTAATAGATTGCGGAGTGGAGGATTTCTTTCTGGATGTCAACAAAGAGCTGCATGCCTCACTTCTGGCAAGGCAAATCGATCATGATTTTACCATCCGCCCGGGAGGGCACAACAGAGCCTATTGGCGCAATGCCATAGATTATCAGATCTTATTTTTCGAAAAATACTTCCGCCGGCACATCGAATCTCAGGTAGAATAAGATCAAAAAAGAATATCGGAAAAGGCCGCTACCTCTCAATTCGCAAGAGCCATACACTTGGTGCCGAGGAGCAGGAGAAGATCGTCCAAAGAATAAACACGCCGTCCTGCCACTGAGATGGACGGCCGGATCGGTAGCAAAGAATCCGCTCTGAGCAAAGCGGCAGCAACCAACTCGGTACAATACAGCTCGGCATCGGAGGCCGAATCAAAAGCAAAATCGAAAGGAACTTGACGTTCGCGATAGTCGAGAGCAGCTCTGACAAAGTGCGACAGGACGGAATCAGGAAGATGGAGACGATAGATACCTGCACGCCGCGAATGTGCAAGGAATGACGAAAGGGATTCCAAAGCGACTCCTCCATGTCCACTGCTCGGATCTTCTTCGGTATGGACTACCGAGCAACTATCCGTACCGGCATAAAGAACGATGCCGATATGGCTATATTCTTGTGCCAAAGAGGCCTTTTTCCTGAAAAGACCGGAATACCACGAAGTGCCTAAGCGACAGATGAGGTCGCCATCGCGCAATTCCGTTCCTTCGGGGAAGGCAGGTACAAAAAACCTTTCTTTCCTGCCCTGCGAGCATGCACTCAGACAGAGCAGAAAAGAAAGGGAGAGAATGCACCGGGTAACGAATGCATTAAGACGAAAAACCGTAAATCCGAAGGGATGCTTATTTCCCGATCGCTTCATCGACAAGCCATTTGTTGTCGATATTCACCACATGAACCGTGGTTGTATCATCTTCGAAATCCAGATAGGTGACCCAAGCTTCCTTCTCCACAATACTATCCTTGATAAAGGTAAACTTGTAGTTTGGTTTGGCCTCTCCGCCCAAAGCACCATACAGATCGACAAGCTTATTGGTGCGTTCCGTGCAATACTTCTTAGCCTCTTCATATTTCTGTTTGGCCATGTTCTCCGAGAAGTTCTTTACAGCATCTTTCGGGCCGGACGATGAACAGCCGGCCATCAGGGCAGCGGCAAACAATGCCGCTACGATTTTCCATCTTTTCATATTAGAATTTTTACTTTTTAAGTATCAGTTGCTTAGCAAAGATAGCGAATATCCCTATCTCCTCATTCGTGCAGGTGACAATAATCGTCCGAAAAAAGGCCGAAAGGAGAGACAAGGCCGGTAAAATGTGGAGCCGGAATCAGGAGAAACATGGTTCCAAAAAATCTGAAAAATCGAACCAAAACAAAAACTTTTACGCTCGGGAATTTTTTTCTTTTGACGCGAGTTCAAAAAAATTCCCGAGCCATGTTTTTAGGGATGTATTTTGATTGTTTTTCGGCGCATGAAAAGGAAAAATGGTCAGCTCCCCTTCCTCCTCGCTCTTTTTCGTTTCCCCCCAAGATACAACAGGGGGCGCAGAGCTTTCGGATCGGACGGATTCGATCGGGAACTAAATCCGGCCGATTCTGTTTAACCATATGAGACGAGAACCTGTCGAATGGTGCCAATATGCAATCACGAATGTACCCTTTGAACAGAATCATCAACTTAAAAACAGTCAATTATGAAGACAAAAAGACTTTTTCTACTGGCGATCATTGCACTATGCAGCATTCATGCATCAATGGGGATTGACCTTCAAAAACGAGTAAAAGGGAATGAGCAATTCGCCTCTGAAGAGCGTTTGGCAGAGCCTTTCAACAGCCTTTCGGCATCAGGCAGCATTGATATTCAGATCGAATACTCCCCCATACAGGCACCCCTCCGAATAGAAGCTGAGTCGAACATCATACCACTAATCAATACAACGGTAAAGAAAGGTGTCCTGAATATCGAATTCGAAAAAAAACGTTCCATATCGCCTAATGCTGCAGTGCGAGTTATCATCAGCGTGCCGGAAATACAATCAGTCACATTGGACGGTAGTGGTAATTTGATTTTCGGTTCCGGTTTCAACCAGCCCACCCTGAAAGTAACCATTAACGGTAGTGGCAGTATAAACTTCATCGATACAAAAGCGGCACAACTGGACATCGTACTCAATGGTAGCGGTGACCTTCGCGGCAGCATTTTTGCTCATAAGGATATACGCATGAACCTGAAAGGATCCGGCAATATCACTCTTTCCATAGACGAAACCAAGACGATTCGAGCTAATATGAAAGGAAGTGGAGGTATTAAGCTGACAGGAAAAGCTTCGAACACGATACTGAGAAGTTCGGGAAGCGGGATGTTCGACTGCCAAAGCCTGACGACTGACCATGCCGACATAAAAATGAGCGGAAGCGGAGGCGGCCGCCTCAGTGTAACGAAGAAAATCAGCGTCGATCTATCAGGATCCGCCGGTTTCACCTGCCATGGAAAGGCTAAAATAGGTTCTTATAAAATAGGACGCTCTTCTTCATTCAGTATGCAACCGTAAGCGGTTCCACATCTTAAGCCAATAAATACTTCCCTTTTTCGTAAACGAAGAAAAGACAGAAGAACCGAGAAGAGTCGAGTTGCAGCTTTTGCTTCCCGACTCTTCTTTTATCCAACTCTCAATGAGACCGTTGCACAATAACCCTTCCCCCCCTCATATCGATCAAGACAGATACAAGCATTGATTTGACGAAGAAAGGAGAGCTTCATGCGATCTCTCTGCAAACCTCAAGTAATCTGAAAAACACTTAAGAATCAGCTCTGCAGCAAAAGAGCTCAATGAAACTCCCCTGCAACAGTCTCTCAATGCGATTGAACGAAGGGGTGATTTCCCCTTTCGAACGTAATGCTTTTGCGCCCATTCGAGATAGAGAGTTCGAGAAAAAACGGTTTGAGATGTAACATTTCGGAGACTTGTTCGTCTTACTGATAGAACGACTAACAAGAAACCAATCAATCATGTGGACAAAAAGACTCCTTTTCCTCGTGCTCGCGGCAGCAAGTATCAGTTTTGCATCTGCCCAAATAATCTCATGGAAACGCATCAAGGGTAACGGTAAAGTACAGACAGAAGAGCGGCGTATAGGTCAATTCGATCGCCTGATCGTAAAGGGCAGCATGGATGTGAATATACAGCAAAGCACGTCGGGACAAGCATTGACGATAGAGGCCGAATCCAACATCCTCCCTCTGGTCGAGACAGTAGTAGAAGGCGGTACTCTGGTAATCAAAATGAAGCCATCGCTATCTATCTCTATCAATAAAGGTGTCCGGATCAGGATAACTACTCCCCAACTGTCAGAAGCAGAGCTACACGGAAGCGGTGATATTACATTTGCCGGAAGATTCCGTCTGCGATCTCTTAGGATCGAACTCTCCGGAAGCGGTGACATCACTTTTGCCAATGCCACGATAGCCAATGATCTGAACGTCAGCCTTAGAGGTAGTGGCGACATACGGGGCAATATCCTTACCGGCAGGAATGCAACTCTCTCGCTGGCCGGTTCGGGCGACATAGACCTTTCGCTCGGTCATCCTCAGAGAGTGGAAGCCGGTATCAGCGGAAGCGGAGATATAAAGATAAAGGGACAAACAGCCTTTGCCGCGCTGAAATGCAGCGGAAGCGGAGACCTCGAATGCCGTAACCTGTCGGCCCAACAAGCCGACGTAAGGATCAGTGGCAGCGGAGATGGCAAGCTGGCTGTTACCGAAAAGCTGGATATCAACCTATCCGGAACAGCCGGCTTTGTCTGCTATGGCAAACCTGTCATCGGTACACACAAAGTCAGCCGTTCTTCCTCTTTCCGAATGGTTCCTTAAATCCAACGACAGCATAGATTAGAACTTTTCATAGACGCGAGTAGCAATAGGGCGAGACATTCCATCAGAG
>ERZ772799.320-NODE-320-length-18927-cov-15.598612_pt1 | contig 18927 bp, 18 predicted proteins | sample MGYA00511345_ERZ772799 | MGnify/ENA primary metagenome ERZ772799 (study PRJEB29015, sample SAMEA2738037) | human oral metagenome | biome: human oral; feature: human-associated habitat; material: saliva | place: China | collected 2238 ... | reverse complement strand
TACCTTTTGGATTATGTTTAAGAGCTTTTTTTGATAAAATTTGCTATAATAAATCTAGCTAAAATAAGGAGTTGAATCTTGTGTATTCAATTATGATTGTAGAGGATGAGTATCTGGTAAGACAGGGAATTGCGTCCTTAGTAGACTATGAACAGTTTGGTATGCAGGTCATTGCCCAGGCTGAAAATGGAGTAGAAGCTTGGCAGAAATTTCAGGAAAATCCTGCTGACATCCTGCTGACCGATATCAATATGCCACAGATGAATGGCCTTGAACTGGCCAAGCTAGTCAGGGACCAGGCTCCTAAGTGCCATATCGTTTTCCTGACAGGCTATGATGACTTTGACTATGCTCGGACGGCTATTAAGTTAGGTGCAGATGACTATCTTCTCAAGCCGTTTTCCAAAGATGATGTTGAGGAAATGTTGGCCAAGCTGCAGACCAAACTTGATAAAGAACGCAGAAAAGCCCAGATTCAAAACTTGGTCGATCAGGGGCAGCGCTCTGAGATGGAAGAAGCTATTCATGCACAACTGGCTGATCCAGAATTAAGTCTGAAAAGTTTGGCATTTCAATTGGGGTTTAGTCCATCCTACCTCAGCGTTCTTATCAAAAAAGAGTTAGGCTTGCCCTTTCAAGATTATCTGATTCAAGAGCGGATGAAAAAAGCAAAACTCTTACTCCTGACTACAGATTTGAAGATTTATGAAATAGCAGAGCAGGTAGGTTTTGACGATATGAACTATTTTTCTCAGCGCTTCAAGCAGGTGGTCGGGCTGACGCCTCGGCAGTTTAAAAAAGGAGAGGAGAAATGAAACGCTATCCGCTTCTTATCCAGTTGATTGTCTATATTTTTCTGCTGGTTCTTTTACTCTTAGGGTTTGTTGGAAGTCTTTACTATCAGACTAGCTCGGGGACTATTCGGCAGCTGACAGAGCGGACGACGCGCAATAGCATGGAGCAAAGCGGGCAGTTCATTGCTTCCTATTTGCAAAAATTAAAACAAACCACCTCTACACTGAGTAAGGAAGAAACGATTCGTGAATTTGCTCAGAATCAAGAAAGCAGCGAAACGTCAGTACAGGCTTTGATGAAAACCATTATTGAGACAGATCCGGATTTGGTGTCGGCAGTACTGGTTACCAAGGACGGGCGCGTGGTCTCAACAGATTCTCAAATTAGTATGCAGACATCTTCTGATATGATGAATGAAAAATGGTATCAGGAAGCTGTTCATACCAAAGCCATGCCTGTCTTGACTCCTGCTCGCAAGGAATCTCTGTCATCTGAGAAGGAGAAGTGGGTTGTTTCTGTCACTCAGGAAGTAGTGGATGAAGCAGGGCAGAATCTCGGGGTTTTACGTCTGGATATCGGATATAAGAGTCTCAAAGCCTATCTGGATCAGCTTCAGCTAGGGAAGAAAGGCTTTAGCTTTATTGTCAACAGCCAGCATGAATTTGTCTATCATCCTAAGAAGAGTGTTTATTCCTCTAGTCAGGAAATGAAAGCTATGCAGCCCTATATCTCGGTCAAGGATGGTTACGCAGACCAGAAGCAGGCTTTTGTCTACCAGATTGATATTGCGGAGAGCGACTGGACTTTAATTGGCGTCGCCTCATTAGAGCAATTACAGATGCTTCAGTCACAGATGCTTTATTCTTTTGTGGGAATGGGCGTTTTAGCACTCCTGCTGTGCTTGACTGGTATTTGGTTTGTTCTACGTTTGTGGATTAAACCTCTGCAGAATCTACAGGCTGTTATTCTAAAGATTGGGGCAGGTGACTCAAACCTTCGGGCAGAAGCAAAGGGTTCTCCAGAGTTGGTTGACTTGGCTCAGCAGTTCAACAAAATGCTGGATCAGATTGAACAATTGATGGAAGCTGTCAAGACTGAAGAACAAAATGTCCGACGCTATGAGCTCCGAGCTCTCTCAGCTCAAATCAACCCCCATTTCCTTTATAATACCTTAGATACGATTGTCTGGATGGCTGAGTTTAACGATAGCAAGCGTGTTGTTGAGGTAACAAAATCACTTGCTCAGTATTTCCGCTTGGCGCTTAATCAAGGGCATGAACAGATTTCTCTTAGAGATGAGATTGATCACGTTCGTCAGTATCTCTTTATCCAGAAGCAGCGCTATGGTGACAAGCTCCAATATGAGATTGAAGAGGATGAATCTCTAGCTGATTATAAACTGCCCAAGCTAGTACTTCAGCCTTTGGTCGAAAATGCCATCTACCATGGTATCAAGGAAATTGACCGCCAAGGCATGATTCGGGTGACGTCAGCAGTAGAAGAAGGACAACTGATATTGTCTATCTATGATAACGGCCGTGGCATTGAACTTCAAAAATCAGTGGACAAGACTCTCCCTCGCTTAGGTGGTGTCGGTCTGAAAAATGTCGATCAACGTTTGAGGTTGCAGTTCGGAGACGACTACCATATGGAAATCCACTCCGAACCAGATAAATTCACCCAAATCAGTCTTTACTTGCCGCTAGTAACAGATGCTTAAGTTCGCTAACCTTCAATATTAAAGAGGCTAGGACGAAAGTCCTAGCCTCTCAATTGTCTTTGGATTGTCGAGCAAGACGCAGTGGTTGAGTGGGCTCTACTACGCTGATTTCATCAGCTTTTACAGCCCTACTCAACTGTGCGGAGGTGGGACGATGAAATCGAATTCTAACGAATTACCGATTTCTGTCCCACTCTCTTTTTTACTGTTTAGGAGTAAAATAGTGTTTTTACAGACGGCTTCTCCGATAAATGATACAAAAATGAGGATAGTGTAGCAAAATGTGGAAAAATTTAAATCGTTTGTTATAATAATATTGAAAACACATCTTAAAGGAGGTTGGGATGGAGTCTGGTTTATTTTTTGTTTCGGTCTTTTTGGCTGGAATTCTCTCGTTTTTCTCACCCTGTATCTTTCCCTTGTTACCAGTCTACATAGGGATATTGCTGGATGAAGAAGAGCCTAGAGAAGTCAAGTTTCTGGGCAGAAAGATCGCTTGGACTGGTCTGATCAAGACCTTGTGTTTCATTGCTGGAATTTCTTTAGTTTTCTTTCTACTAGGCTTTGGTGCAGGATTCTTAGGCAGGGTGATTTACGATGAGAAATTCCGTTATCTGATGGGGATTATTATCATTTTGCTCGGAATTCACCAGATGGAGCTGATTAATATCAGGCAGTTACAATTCCAGAAAAATGTGGAATTTAAGAAGAACAGTCGTCGGAATGATTTTCTGTCAGCCTTTTTGCTTGGTATTAGTTTCAGTTTTGGTTGGACGCCCTGTATCGGACCTGTCCTTAGTTCGGTTCTGGCTCTAGCTGCCTCTGGAGGAAATGGAGCTATCCAAGGAGCGCTCCTAACATTGGTTTATACTTTGGGAATGGCTTTACCATTTCTCATCTTAGCTTTAGCTTCTAGCTTCGTTATGCGGTATTTTTCAAAAATCAAACCCTATATGGGGCTAATGAAAAAAATTGGAGGAGCCTTAATCATTTTTATGGGAATCCTTCTCATGCTCGGGCAGTTAAATGCTTTATCAGGAATTTTTGGATAAAAGGAGAAAAAGATGAAAAAAATTCTTTCGCTAGTTGTTGCTTCGATAGCTTTTCTGACACTATCAGCTTGTTCATCTGATGAAAAGGGGATGGATAGTCAAAGCCAGTCCAATACAAGTGTCCAATCGCTGGTTGCGGTTGGACAGGAGGCACCAGACTTTACTCTTCAGTCGATGGATGGAAAAACTGTCAAGCTTTCTGATTACCGTGGGAAAAAAGTCTATCTGAAGTTCTGGGCTTCTTGGTGCGGACCTTGTAAGCGAAGCATGCCAGAATTGGTCGAGTTAGCTGGTAAAAAAGACCGTGATTTTGAAATATTGTCTATTGTAGCACCGGGTCTCCAAGGAGAGAAGTCTGTTGAGGACTTCCCAAAATGGTATCAAGAACAAGGATATAAGGATGTGCCCGTCCTATTTGACACGTCTGGTGCAATCTTCCAAGCCTATCAGGTTCGCAGTATTCCAACTGAAATCCTCATTGATAGCCAAGGAAAAATTGGGAAGATTCAATTTGGAGCAATCAGCAACGAAGAAGCAGAAAAGGCCTTCAAGGAAATGAAATAAAATAAAAAAGAATGGATGTAAAAATCCATTCTTTTCATTCTGTTCTGATTAAGCACTAGCGCCAGATGTTGCATCGGCATCTCCACCGCCATGACCACCGCCAGTATCTGAAGCACCAGAAGTAGCATCGGCGGCTGCAGCTGCAGGAGCAAAAGGACCGCTTCCTCCAACCAAGCGTTGACCAGTTGTTTTTAGATACCAATCTAGCCAAGGCTGGAAGTTGAAGACGATTTCGTTGATACCAGCGTAAGATCCATCAGGATAGTACATTGCTTGGTAGTTGTGGGTATTGATAACACCTGCTGGTGAGCCAGGCACGATTGTACGAACGTACTCTTGATCACCATTACGAAGAACACCAACTACCCATTCTACGTTCTTCATGCGGGCAGCGGGAAGAGAGTTGTGTAGAGTTGAGAGACGACCACCTGATTGGGATGGGACACGTTTGGCAAACATAGTGTCTGGATCTTGATGAGCGTTGTTATAGTAAAGGAACTGGTTGTTATCATCTGCGTAAGTCAACTCAAACGGCATAGCCTTTAAGAACATGTCGATTTGGTTAACAGTCAGGATACCATGGTCAAGCTTGACATACGTATCGCCAGAAACAGCACCAACAGCTTTTGCAGCTTTTTCTACCCATTCTGGATCGTCAGGGTCAACTTCTGTGATGGTTGTTGCGATTGGGTTCGTGACATCTAAGTCTTCAGGAGCAATTGGTTTAGGTTTTTTCAATTTTGAGACTACCTCAACATATTTAACAAAGTTATCTAAGCAAGATTCAAGGAATTTAACAGTTCCTTCGTTTGTGATGTTGCCTTTATTATCAAAAGCTTCTTTCGCTTTACCAAGAAGGAATTCATTTCCTGGTAAAGTATAAGCATTGACACCTGGAGCATCCAAGATCTTACGCAAATGCACTTGGGCACGAGACGTTCCTTGGTCGTAGTAGGAAGCTCCCACAATCATGACAGGCTTGCTTTCAAATGGGTGAACTTCATAAGAGAGCCATTCAAGGACGCTCTTGAGAGCTGCTGTAATGGTGTGGTTGTGCTCAGGAGTGGCAATGATGACACCATCAGCGCGCGTGATGCGGTTGTACAAAAGGCGCAGCTGGAAGGATTCGTCCCATTTCTCATCTTGATTAAAGAGTGGAACTTCATCAATTTCCAAGACTTCTAATTCAAATTTCAGCTTAAATTGTTTTCTGATGAATTCTAGTAATTTACGGTTGTATGATTGGTCTGCATTTGAGCCGACAAGTCCAACAAATTTCATGTGATTCTTTCCCTTCTAGTTCTTACAATTTTTCCCAGTCAAAGTTTTCAGCTTCTTGATGAAGAAGTGCTTGGGCACTTGATAACTTTTCTGTAATTTTAACAAACAAACGGAAGTCATCAAAAAGAGCGTCTAATTTTTGAATGGTTTCGAGGTCAATCAAGTCTCCATTTTTATCAAAGGCTTGAAGTGAGTGAGAAAGTAGGAACTCAGAACCTGGCATAACAGAAGCCTTGAGTTCTGGCGAATCCAAAATTTGACGGAGTTGTAGTTGGGCGCGAGATGAACCCAAAGTTCCATAAGAGGCTCCTGTAATCATCACTGGTTTACCAAGTAATGGATAGATACCGTAAGACAGCCAAGCCAAGGCACTCATAAGAACAGCGGGAATAGAGTGGTCATATTCAGGCGTTCCGATGATAACACCATCAGCAGCTTCGATTTTCGCAGCGATTTCTTTAACGATCTCTGGAACTTGCATATCAGACGGTTTGTTGAAAATAGGAATATCTTTGATTTCAATCAACTCGATTTCTGCTTTATCAGCAAAATGCTTTTGCATGTACTGAAGGAGTTGGCGGTTGGTTGATTTCTTTGAGTTTGTACCAACTAGACCGATAAATTTTAACATAGTAGGTTCCTTTCTGGATTTAGGATAAGATTTCTGGGCTGAGACCAGATGAATAAAAAATTTGATGATTTTCTGTAATAACGAAGGCTTCGATTCCATTTTCTTGTTCGACTTTCTCTAAGATGGAAGTAGGGCTCTCCCCAAATAAACGGGTCGTCCATATTTCACCATCTACGGACTTTGATGAAATAATCGTGAGACTAGCTAGTTGATTGTCGATTGGGTAGCCTGTGGTACGGTCAAAAATATGATGATAAACCCTGCCATCTACCTGCAGTTTTCTTTCATATATTCCTGAAGTCACGACAGACTGATTTTGAACGGACAGAAGAGCTAGGTTGTTTCCACGTGGCAAGATTGGATTTTGAATGCCAATGCGCCAGCAACGATTATTCTTTTCATTTAGACCAATGGTTAAGATATTTCCACCAAGATTGATGAGGGCAGAAGTAACACCTTGTCCCTGCAAGAAAGCAGCGATTTTATCCGCAATATAACCCTTGGCAAGGGCGCCTAAGTCGATTTTCATGCCTTCCATTGTCAGAAAAACACTGGAGGCGGTTGCATCTAACTCGATACACTCAGGGTCAGTGAGTGACAGCGCTCGCTTGATTTCTTTTGGACTGGGAACTTTTGCATCTGCAAAGCCAATCCGCCAAGTTTGAATCAAGGGTCCCAAGGTAATATTGAGATGACTGTCCGGAGCGAGACTATGTTTTTTTCCCAACTCAATCAACTCAAACAAATCAGGATGGACACAAACGGGATGTTTACCGGCAGCGTGATTGATTTGCATGAGCTCAGAGCTGTCATCATTTGCACTAAAACGCTTTTCATACAATCTTAGGAGAGAAAATACCTGGTCTAAAAGACTGTCGGCCTTTTCATGGAGAATCGAAATAGTGATAGTCGATCCCATTAAATGGATGGATCTAGAAATAAGATCCACTTTTATCACAACCTTCCCTATTAAATTTTCTAATCGTCACCATTAGTATACCAAAAAGATACCGTTTTCACAATTGTAAATATATAATATTTTCAGAAAAATTGAAATTTTTTGTCTAAAATCAAAGTTATTTGCCAAATTTTAAATAATTCTGAGCATATATCTTGTAAACGCTAACAGATACATGGTATACTAGTTTGGTAAATTAAATTTAAAGGTGGATTATTCTATGAGTAAAATCGTTGTAGTTGGTGCTAACCACGCTGGTACAGCTTGTATTAATACGATGTTGGACAACTTTGGTCATGAAAATGAAATTGTGGTATTTGACCAAAACTCAAATATTTCATTCCTTGGTTGTGGAATGGCACTTTGGATCGGGGAACAAATCGATGGTCCAGAAGGACTCTTCTATTCTGATAAAGAAAAATTGGAAGCTAAAGGCGCTAAAGTTTACATGAACTCACCTGTTCTTTCAATCGACTATGACAATAAAGTTGTGACTGCAGAAGTGGAAGGCAAAGAACACAAAGAGTCTTACGATAAACTGATCTTTGCAACTGGTTCAACTCCAATCTTGCCTCCAATTGAAGGCGTTGAAATCGTTAAGGGGAACCGCGAATTTAAAGCGACTCTTGAAAACGTCCAATTCGTTAAATTGTACCAAAATGCTGAAGAAGTTATTGAAAAACTTGAGGATAAGAGCAAACACCTTGAACGTATCGCTGTTGTCGGTGGTGGTTACATCGGTGTAGAACTTGCTGAAGCCTTCGAGCGTCTTGGAAAAGAAGTTGTACTTGTTGACATCGTAGATACTGTCTTGAACGGCTACTACGACAAAGACTTCACTCAAATGATGGCAAAGAACTTGGAAGACCACAACATCCGCTTGGCGCTTGGTCAAACAGTTAAAGCAATCCAAGGTGATGGTAAAGTTGAACGCTTGGTAACAGACAAAGAAACATTTGATGTGGATATGGTGGTTCTTGCTGTTGGTTTCCGTCCAAACACAGCTCTTGCTGACGGTAAGATTGAACTCTTCCGCAACGGTGCCTTCCTTGTAGACAAGAAACAAGAAACATCTATCCCAGGTGTATACGCTGTTGGTGACTGTGCGACTGTTTATGACAATGCTCGTAAAGACACTAGCTACATCGCCCTTGCATCTAACGCTGTACGTACTGGTATCGTGGGTGCTTACAACGCTTGTGGTCATGAACTAGAAGGAATCGGTGTGCAAGGATCAAACGGTATCTCTATCTACGGTCTTCACATGGTTTCAACTGGTTTGACACTTGAAAAAGCAAAAGCGGCTGGCTACAACGCAACTGAAACTGGTTTTAACGACCTTCAAAAACCTGAATTTATCAAACATGACAACCACGAAGTTGCCATCAAGATTGTCTTTGACAAAGACAGCCGCGAAATCCTTGGTGCGCAAATGGTGTCTCGTGACTCTGCAATTAGCATGGGAATCCATATGTTCTCACTTGCTATCCAAGAGCATGTAACAATTGACAAGTTGGCCTTGACAGATCTCTTCTTCTTGCCACACTTCAATAAACCATACAATTACATCACAATGGCTGCACTAACAGCTGAAAAATAATCTATCAAAAGTCCCGATAAGGGACTTTTTTGTCGCTTGTTTTATCAAGTTGAATTGTCAATACAATACAGAATGAGGCATATATATTATATGTTTATCAACTAGTACAATAATTAATAATCATTCTAATGAGTCTTAAAATTAGTTCTATTTTAGATTTTTTTGTTATACTAAGATGAAAATAAAATTTTAGAAAGTTGCTATATGAAGAAAAATATTGTTCTTTTCACTTTTCTCCTTCTGAGCGCGATTGGCTTGGAATACGAGACACAAGTTTATACCACTGGCAGTATGTCAGGTACTGGTTATGGAATTGTCGGACTGTCAGCCCTCTTGGCGCTGCTTTATATCATCCCAGCTCTGCTTTTGATTCGCAGTTTGGGTAAAAAATGGCAGACGCCTGCATCTAGCCTAGGTGTAGCTCTGTTGGGTGGTCTTTTCATTTCTGGCTGGACTTCTGGCTTGGCCAATACCTATATCCACGAGTGGGTTAGTACGAGCTTTCCAAATACAGTGATTAGTTATCTAGAGAATGCCCTCGCAGCTCCGCTGGTTGAAGAGCCGCTTAAGCTTTTTGCGGTTGCTTTCGCTGTCTATCTAGTGCCAGTCAAAAAAATTAAAGGCTTTTTACTATTGGGAATTACAGCTGGCATAGGTTTTCAGATTAGTGAGGACTTTTCTTATATCCTTTCCGACCTACCTGAAGGATTTTCCTTCACGATCTCTGGTATTTTAGGCCGTATCACAGGCGGGGTAGCTTCTCACTGGCTTTACACTGCTTTGACCACTATCGGATTAGCTCTGATGTTCCGATTTGCTAAGACTCAAAAAACCTATTTTAAAGCTGGTCTATTTTACTTCTTATCAGCTTTTGTTCTCCACTTCTTCTGGAACTCTCCATTGACTTCTATTGAAACGGATATCCCAGTCATCGTTCCTGCCATGACTGCTGTGGCTGTCTTCATTTTCTACCAAGCTTATCGAACAGCTCACAAGATTGATCAGGAAGACTTGTCAATCTAAGCGCGAAACGACCTTCAGGGTCGTTTTTTTTGATGTCCAAACTGCATTTTTGGCATTCTTTTAACTCTGAGGGAGTTGATATTAAAAGTTTTACATTCAAAAGTAAAATGTTCATGGCTATCGCCTTGTTTCTGGCCCATATTTTGTGCTAAAATGTTGCTATAAGGTCTTTGGGAGAGAAATGATGATCAAACAAAAAGAACAAATTTCTGATACGAAAAAAGAATTTAATTTTATATCCAGCTCTATTATTTCCCAAGTATCTAGGGGGATTCTGGTAGGTATTTTTGCTGGACTAGTAGTGGGGGCATTTCGTTTTTTGATTGAGAAAAGTTTCCACTTGATTCAGGCGGCTTATGTGAGGGGTAGAAGTGAGTGGTTTTGGCTAGTAGCCTTGCTTTTCTTCTATACTTTTATTGTCTTTATAAATGCTAGATTGGTAGCTACAGAAAAGGATATAAAGGGTTCAGGGATTCCACAAGTTGAGGCCGAGTTGAAAGGCTTGATGTCACTTTCCTGGTGGAGCATCCTCTGGAAAAAATTCTTAGTTGGTATTTTAGCGATTTCCAGTGGCTTGATGCTGGGACGTGAGGGGCCGAGTATTCAGCTAGGAGCGATGAGTGGGAAAGGCATATCTAAGTGGCTGAACTTGAGTCCGGTAGAGGAGCGGACCTTGATTGCTAGTGGTGCAGCTGCGGGCTTGGCCGCGGCTTTTAATGCGCCAATTGCAGGTTTGCTCTTTGTTGTTGAGGAAGTGTACCATCATTTTTCTCGCTTCTTTTGGGTTTCAACCTTGGCGGCAAGTTTGGTGGCGAATTTTATTTCGCTGTCTATATTTGGCCTGACCCCCGTTCTGGATATGCCGGATAATATTCCTTTCATGGGGCTGAATCAGTACTGGATTTATATCTTGATGGGCCTGTTTTTAGGCTTGGCTGGTTTTCTCTACGAAAAAGCAGTTCTCAATATTCATTTGGTTTATGAAGCTCTGGGAAAGATATTTAGGCTACCGAAAAACTATTATCCGATTTTTGCCTTTGTTTTAATCATTCCGATTGGCTATTTGCTGCCTCATTTGCTGGGCGGCGGGAATCAGCTGATTTTGTCTTTGACGAGTGCTCATTACACAGTTGGAACCTTGATTCTCTTTTTCTTACTCCGTTTTGTATGGAGCATGATTAGTTATGGTAGTGGCCTGCCTGGTGGTATTTTCCTGCCCATTCTGGCTTTGGGTTCTTTACTAGGCGCAGCAATTGGAGTCCTTTGTGTGGAGGCTGGTTTTATCACGCAGGAACAATTTCCAATTTTTATCATCTTGGGAATGAGTGGGTATTTTGGTGCTATTTCCAAAGCTCCGCTAACCGCTATGATTCTCGTGACGGAGATGGTGGGAGATATTCGAAACCTCATGCCGCTGGGCTTGGTTACACTGATGGCTTATATTGCTATGGATCTGCTAAAGGGAGCGCCTGTCTATGAAGCTATGCTTGAAAAAATGTTGCCTCATCGGATTGAAGATGACGGTGAGACAACCCTGATTGAAATTCCTGTTTCAGAAAAGATTGCGGGTCGGCAGGTGCATGAATTGGAGCTACCGCATGGCGTTTTAATCACGATGAATATCCATAAAGGCAAGACCCAGACGGTCAACGGAGCCAGTCGTCTCTACCTAGGAGATACGATTTATGTTGTCGTTAAGAAGTCAGAAATTGGCAAAATTAAGGATATCTTGCTTTGAAATGCTCATTTTTTACTCAGAAAGGAAAGTTTCATTATAATTATCTGACAATTTATTGAAATATGAGAAATAAATTGTTATAATTTATATGAATTCGCCCCTTTTAGGGAAAATAAAGGAGTCAAGATGAAAAAACTTGGAATTGTCTTATTGTCAACAGCTATTTTACTGATTGGTTGTGCTGCTAATCAAAAATCGAATACAAGTGCCAGTAGTTCGGAAGCTAAAACAAGTCTATCGGCCTCTGACCAGAAAGCTTTGGATAAGGCAACAGCAGAGTATAAAGCCTTTGTACAGAAAGAAATCGACCAATTACTGACGGATACGGAGAAGTTCAGAGATACGCTCAAAGAAGGCAAGCTTGACGAAGCGAAGAAAATGTATCCGTTGATTCGTATGAGCTACGAGCGTTCAGAGCCGATTGCTGAGAGCTTCGGAGAGTCTGATGTGAAAATCGACTTCCGCTTAGCTGACTATCTGGATGAAAACAAGACCGAAGAAGGTTGGTCAGGCTTCCACCGGATTGAAAAAATTCTGTGGGAAAATAATACAACGACTGGTACAGAGAAATATGCAGACCAGTTGGTCAATGACATCAAAGAATTAAAGGCTAAAATCGCGACGGTTGAGGTCACACCAGACATTATGCTGACTGGTGCAGTAGACCTTCTCAACGAAGTGGCGACCAGCAAGATTACTGGTGAAGAAGAAATCTTTTCACATACGGATTTGTATGACTTCCGTGCCAATATTCAAGGGGCAGAAAAGATTTTTGAACTCTTTAAACCTTTGATTGAGAAGAAAGATGAAAAACTGGTAAAAAGTATAGAAACTGAGTTCAAGAATGTCAATAGTCTGCTAGACAAGCAGATGACGGACTCTGAAAATTATAAACTTTATACCGAATTGAGCAAGGAAGATACCAAAGAGCTAGGCGAAGCTGTCACAAAACTGGGCGAACCTCTCTCGCAAATGGGAATCATCCTAGATGGGAAGTAAGAAGATGACCAAGGACGAAAAATGGTTTAATAAAAAAATGGATCGTCGGGAATTTCTTAAAAAAGCAGGGATTGGAGGTGCAGGCTTAGCGCTGGGTGTCTCCAGTGCATCTGCTTTTTTCGCTAATCAAGCGAAGGAAGATAAGAAATTTGCTGACGGTAAGGAAGAAATCAGTTTTTACGGTGAACATCAAGCTGGCATCACAACAGCCATGCAAAAGAATATCTATTTTGTCATTCTGGACTTGCATACGACGGATAAAGAGACCATTATCCAGATGTTCAAAGACTGGACAGTTTACAGTGAAAAGTTGGTCAATGGAGAGCTGATCAAAAAAGATGGTTCTAATGCTCTCTTGCCACCTACGGATACTGGAGAAACGCTCGGCCTCAACCCTTATCGACTGACCTTGACCTTTGGCGTCTCCGCCTCTTTTCTGAAAAAAATGGGCTTGGAGGATAAAAAGCCCAAGGAATTCCGCGACCTGCCTCCTTTCCCTAAGGAACAACTAAAAGAGAAATATACTGGCGGGGATATTGTCATTCAAGCTTGCGCGGATGATGAGCAGGTGGCTTTTCATGCTGTTCGCAATCTGGTTCGTAAAGCGCGAAATGCAGTTACCATGAAATGGAGTCAGGCTGGTTTTGCTGCTATAGGCGATCGTATGTCCACTCCCCGCAATCTATTTGGTTTTAAAGACGGCACGGCCAATGTCACCAAGGAGAAAGATTTTGACAAGGTGGTTTGGTGTGACAGCAAGGACTGGATGAAGGGTGGCTCTTATATGGCTGTCCGTCGAATCCAGATGTTCCTTGAGACTTGGGATCGGACCAATTTGCAAGAGCAGGAAAACACCTTTGGTCGTTATAAAGAGAGCGGAGCGCCCTTTGGCAAGAAGAATGAATTTGACGAGGTAGACTTGGACTTGCTTCCAGTTGATGCACATGTGCGGCTAGCTAAAGAAGTGGACAAGCCTCTCTATCGCCGTTCCTATTCTTATTCGGATGGGATTGACGAAACAACGGGTCAATTTGATACAGGACTGCTTTTTATCTCTTTCCAAAAGGATCCCGACAGTTTTATCAAAGTCCAGACCAATCTTGGAGCACAGGATAAGATGAATGAATATGTCACCCATGTGGGCAGTGGCTTGTTTGCTTGCTTCGGCGGTGTCAAAAAAGGAGAATATCTTGGTCAGAAATTATTTGAATAAAGTCCTGTTTTTGCTCATGACTCTCTTGCTCCTAGCTCAGCCTGTATCAGCTGAGGATTCTTACAGCAGTCTTTTTATCAAGATCACGGATGCTAGCATCGCTGTTCAAAAGGGTGATCAAGCCAGTGCCAAACAATTGCTGGAGGAAATACAGACTGAATTTGAGGCTTTAAGCAACCATGACTCAGCTGCAGGAAAAGAAGTCAGCAAGGCATTGACTATCTCGGGCGATGTAACAGAGGACAAGTTGACCAAGGTTTCAGCCGCTCTTTTAGCTTTTGAAAAGGAGCAGAATCCCGTTGATCTAGAGGCGGAAAAAACCAAGCTGGTCAATAAACTAGAATCAAAATTTCAAGCTCTTCAGGCAGCGATTGAAAGCAAGGATCTTGAAAAGATTCGGGAAGCCTATAAAAAAATGAATTCGACTTGGACCGCCAATGAAGGCGTGGTGCGGGATCATAGTACGGCTCATTATGGCAGGGTGGAGACGGCCATTTCCTTTTTACGGAGTGCCATCGAGACGGAACCAACGGATTTTGAAGCCATTCAAACTTCCTATGATGACCTGACAGCAGCCATTGATAGCTTTATCAAGGGAGAAGAAGCGACAGCTAGCAGTGAAAATCTTACGCTGGCAGATGGTATAGGCCTGCTAAAAAAGGCTCTGCTTGCTTTCCAAAAAGGGGACGAAAAGCAGGGCAAGGCAGCTATGAAGAAATTTATCACGATTTGGCCAAGCGTTGAGGGAGATGTTAGCACTAAAAATCCTTCCCTCTATACCAAAGTAGAAAGCCAGTCGCCTGTCATCATGGTGAAGGGCAAGGATAAGGACTATCAAGACCAGCTAGAATCCTTGATTAGTGAGCTAGAGCAGATTGATACTAGCGGAGCTTATACTTTCTTTGATGCCATGCTAATTTTGCTGCGTGAGGGCGTCGAGGCTCTCTTGATTGTGATGGCACTTGTCACGACGCTCAAGGCATCCAAGATGAAAAATGGTCTCAAATTGGTTTATACTGGTGCTGGCTTGGGCGTACTAGCCAGTGCGGCCATTGCCATTGTGCTGCAGACTCTTTTTCCAGCCGTTGCCTCTGGCTCTAATCGTGAAATCATTGAGGGTGCAGTGGGGATTTTTGCAGTTGTCATGATGATTTTGGTCGGCATTTGGCTCCACAGCAAGTCCTCTGTCAAGAAGTGGAATGACTTCATGGAAAGTCAGATGCAGGCAGTGACAGCCAGTGGTAGCTTTATTTCCATGTTTGCCCTGAGCTTCCTCGCTGTTTTCCGTGAAGGAGCGGAGACCATCTTGTTCTATGCAGGCATTTTACCACGAATTACTACTCTAGACTTCTTTTTGGGACTGGGACTTGCTATTTTGGTTTTAGTTTTTCTCGCAATTCTAATGACCAAGGCCAGCAGTCTCATTCGGCCTCATCGGATTTTCTTTGGTCTGACCTGGTTGATCTATGCCTTGGCCTTTAAGATGCTGGGCGTCAGCATTCATGCCTTGCAATTAACAGCCATTTTTCCTAGTCACTTGCTGTCTCATCTTCCAACCATTGATTGGCTGGGAATTTATCCGAGTCTAGAAGTGCTTCTAAGTCAAGCCATCTTTCTGGTCGTTGTCCTTTATGTGACCTTTAGAAATCGGCAAAAGGAGCGAGCAGATGCCTAGTAAGGAACAGACCGTTGTTGAACACCTGACGGAATTTAGATGGCGTTTTATAGCTGTTTTAATCTGGTTCGGTTTGATTTTTTTGATCAGTCTGCTTTTTGCAGCGGATATTTACAAATGGTTGACCGCTTTTTTTGAGCAGAAGCTGATTGTATTGGGGCCAGACGACATTCTTTGGATTTATATTAGCCTGGCTAGTCTTGTGGCTTTCTCACTGACGCTCCCTTTTATGGTCTATCAGATTTGGGAATTTATCCGACCTGCTCTTAGAAATAGTGAGGCAAAGATGATTTTTGCTTACATACCAGCCACATTTTTCAGCTTTGTCTTGGGCTTGGCCTTTGGTTTTTACTTTGTCAGCCCTGCTATTTTGCAAGTTTTACTCTCTTTAGGAGATGGTTTATTTGCCGTCCAGATGACAGCGCAGAACTATCTGTCCTTTCTGTTTCACACGACCATTCCGATTGCTTGTTTGTTTGAATTGCCTGTCATTGTGAGCTTTCTGACATCAATCGGTTTGCTCAAACCGCGATTTTTGATAAAATATAGACGCTATGCTTATTTCGTTTTATTGGTATTAGCAGTAATCTTGACGCCGGCTGATTTCATCAGTGACTTATCAATGACAGTGCCACTGATATTACTCTACGAAATCAGTATCTTACTGAGTAAAATGATTGAGAAAAGGAGAACATCATAATGGGAATTTTAAAAGACATTGGATTACCAGGGCTTATCGTTATCGTTCTAGGAGCCTTGCTGATTTTTGGACCAAAACGTCTGCCAGAGCTGGGGCAGTCGATTGGAAAAATGTTTTCAGAGTTTAAAAAGGCAGTCGATGGAGGAGCAGAAGATTCTAACTCAGAAAAAGATAAGAAAGATTAGAGGCTGGGACAAAAGTCCTAGCCTCTCAATTGTCTTTTGATTGTCTAGCAAGACGCAGTGGTTGAGTGGGCTCTACTAGGCTGATTTCATCAGCTTTTACAGTCCTACTCAACTGTGCGGAGGTGGGACGACGAAATCGAATTCTAACGAATTACCGATTTCTGTCCTACTCTCTTCTTAATTTCCGAACTTTATGGTCTAATCCAGCCAAAAATTTTACAGAATCTGTACTTTATGATATACTTTTTATGGAAACGTCTGGATAGATGTAGCGATGCTGAACGGCATAGGTAGGTCATTTTTAAGTATTGATAGGGAGTTTTCTATGCTCAATGATTTTCAAGTTTTTGACTATGAAGATATTCAACTAATTCCAGCGAAATGTATTGTGAAAAGCCGTTCAGAGGCTGACACCAGTGTGAAATTTGGTAAGCACACGTTTCGGATGCCAGTCGTTCCGTCTAATATGCAGACAATTATTGATGAATCTGTCGCTGAAGAGCTTGCTCGAGGAGGCTATTTTTACATTATGCACCGTTTTGATGAAGCAGGTCGCAAACCATTCGTCGAACGAATGCACGAACAAGGTCTGATTGCATCGATCTCAGTCGGTGTGAAAGACTATGAATATGACTTTGTTAGCAGTCTCAAAGATGATGCGCCTGAATACATTACCATCGATATTGCGCATGGGCACTCAGACAGTGTGATTCAAATGATTCAGCATATCAAGAAAGAATTACCAGAGACCTTTGTCATTGCTGGAAATGTCGGAACTCCAGAAGCTGTGCGGGAGCTGGAAAATGCTGGCGCAGATGCAACTAAAGTCGGTATTGGCCCAGGCAAGGTTTGCATTACCAAAGTCAAGACAGGTTTTGGTACAGGCGGCTGGCAGTTGTCTGCGCTTCGTTGGTGTTCAAAGGTTGCCCGCAAGCCTATTATTGCGGACGGTGGGATTCGGACACATGGCGATATTGCCAAATCGATCCGTTTCGGAGCCAGCATGGTCATGATTGGTTCGCTCTTTGCCGGCCACATTGAAAGCCCGGGTGAAACCATTGAAGTAGATGGTGATAAGTTTAAAGAATACTATGGTTCTGCCTCCGAGTATCAAAAAGGTGCTTATAAAAATGTCGAAGGCAAGAAGATTTTGCTGCCGGCTAAGGGCCACTTGCAAGACACGCTGACCGAAATGGAGCAGGATTTGCAGAGCTCGATTTCCTATGCTGGAGGCCGCGATTTGCATAGCCTGACCCGCGTGGACTATGTCATCGTCAAAAACTCCATCTGGAATGGCGATGCTCATTAATGAAATAAAATAACTTATTTATCTTGCTAATGATTGGGGCAAGGTCTCTACAAGATGCCAAACATCTAACAATAAGTGAGTCTAATGACTTTCTGGTACTTTCAGTGCCAGGCTGTTTGTCGTTGAAAAGAGGGACTTGCTTATATAGTAGGTCCTTTTTCGATTTATTGGGACTATTAAAAAGGAGAAAATATGAAAAAATTAGAAGAGAGAATTCTGCAAGACGGCAACGTTTTGGGAGAAAATATTCTCAAAGTTGACTCTTTCCTGACCCATCAGGTTGATTTTTCGCTCATGAAAGAAATTGGTCAGGTATTTGCTGAGCATTTCAGGGATACAGGCATTACAAAGGTTGTAACGATTGAGGCGTCTGGGATCGCACCAGCAGTCTACACAGCAGAGGCCTTGAATGTTCCAATGATTTTTGCTAAAAAATCTAAGAATATCACCATGACCGAAGGGATTTTAACAGCAGAAGTATATTCCTTTACCAAGCAGGTCACTTCGACCGTCTCCATCGCTGGCAAGTTTTTGGAGTCAAGTGACAAGGTTTTGGTCATTGATGATTTCTTGGCAAATGGCCAGGCAGCCAACGGCCTGATTAAAATCATTGAAGAGGCTGGCGCTGAGGTAGCAGCTGTTGGAATCGTAATTGAGAAATCTTTCCAAGATGGTCGAAGCTTGCTAGAAGCGCAAGGACAAACAGTTCTTTCTCTGGCTCGAATCGATCGATTTGAAAATGGGAAAGTTGTATTTAGAGAGGCAGACTTATAAGATGAACTACAACGAAGAAAAACATTCACAGGCAGCCGTTTTAGGTTTGCAGCATCTGTTGGCTATGTATTCGGGCTCTATCTTGGTGCCGATTATGATTGCTGGGGCTTTGGGCTATTCGGCTGAGCAATTGACCTATCTGATTTCGACCGATATTTTCATGTGTGGTATTGCAACCCTTTTGCAGCTACAGCTAAATAAGTATTTTGGTATCGGTTTGCCAGTCGTGCTGGGCGTGGCCTTCCAGTCCGTTGCTCCTTTGATTATCATTGGGCAGAGTCACGGTAGTGGTGCCATGTTTGGTGCCTTGATTGCATCAGGGATTTATGTTGTTCTGATTGCTGGGATTTTCTCAAAAATCGCCAATCTGTTTCCTTCGGTTGTGACTGGTTCGGTCATTACGACCATTGGGTTGACCTTGATTCCAGTAGCCATTGGCAATATGGGAAATAACGTAGACAAGCCAACCGCTCAAAGTCTGATTCTAGCAGCTGTGACAGTACTGATCATTCTATTGATTAACATTTTTACCAAAGGTTTTATCAAATCCATCTCTATTTTGATTGGTTTGATTGTCGGAACGGGCATTGCCGGAGCCATGGGATTGGTGGATCTGACGCCAGTCGCACAGGCTCCGCTGGTCCATGTGCCAACACCTTTCTATTTCGGAGCACCGAAGTTTGAATTTTCTTCTATCGTGATGATGTGTA